>Ga0136619_10000324_pt1 | contig 17946 bp, 18 predicted proteins | sample AntDrymUQ3532106_2_FD_104807 | JGI IMG/M metagenome (GOLD analysis project Ga0136619, IMG submission 104807) | Polar desert sand microbial communities from Dry Valleys, Antarctica - metaG UQ353 (21.06) | ecosystem: Environmental > Terrestrial > Soil > Desert | place: Antarctica: Dry Valley...
GAGCATCGGCTCGCTCGAGCCCGTCCTTGCCGCGGACGGCGTCGTCCAGGCAGAGACCTACCTCCAGGTCGGCGAGACGATCCGGCCCGTGCGTCTCGACGGTGACCGGCGCGGCTATGTGATCGCGACCGCCGACACTTCGGTCGAAGCGCTGCAGCGCGCCGAGGACGCGGCGCGCCTGCTGGCCGTTGAGGTGCAGTGAGCGATCCGCGCACGCAGATCGTCGGGGCCGGCTACGACGCCATGGTCGACACGTGGGAGGACTGGGTCGCCCAGATCGAAAACGACCCGCGCGCCGAGTGGCGCGACGAGCTGATCGAGCGCCTGCCCGAAGGGGCGCGGGTCGTGGAGCTGGGCTGTGGCGGGGGCACCACCGAGACGAGGCTCCTGGCGCAGCGGTTTCGGCTGACGGGAGTCGACCTCTCCGATGAGCAGCTTCGGAGGGCGCGCGAGCGCGTGCCAGAGGCCGAGTTCGTTCAGGCCGACTTCACGTCGATCGATTTCGAGTCCGAGTCGCTCGCCGCGGTCGTGGCCTTCTACTCCTTCAACCATGTTCCTCGCGACCTGCTGGCGCCCCTGGACGCGCGGGTGAGGAGGTGGCTGGCGCCGGATGGCCTCTTCCTGACCGCCCTCGGCACCAGCGACACCGAGAACTGGACCGGTGAGTGGCTCGGCGCGACGATGTACTTCTCGAGCTTCCCGCCCGCCGTGAACAGCCGGATGCTCCGGGATGCCGGGTTCGAGTTGCTCCGTGACGAGGTCGTCACATTCCAGGAGCCGGAAGGGCCGGCCCGATTCCAGTGGATATTGGCGCGCGTGTGACCTGCGCCTTCGATCTCGAGCACTACCTCGAGCTGCTGGAGGAGGCGAGGGCCGGCGGCTACCGCTTTGCGTTCTTCGAGGGCGAGGCGGCGGAGGGCGACCTGGTCCTCCGGCACGATGTCGACCTCTCGCTCGACGCCGCGCTTCGCATGGCCGAGGCCGAGGCGGAGGCGGGCGCCCCGGCCACCTACTTCCTGATGACCCAGTCGGTCTTCTACAACCTCGCCTCCGTGGAGGGGGAGCAGACGCTCGCGCGTCTGCGCGAGCTCGGCCACCGGGTCGGACTCCACGCCGTGCACCCGAACGCGACGCTGGACGAACGCTTCGACCCTGTCGTCGCCTGGCACAACCCCGAGCCCCACTACATGCGCGAGCCGATCAAGGGGGCGATCAACGTGATGCAGGAGCTCTGGTTCTCACCGGCCACCTACCGCTCCGACTCGAACCAACACTGGCGCGAGGGCTGTCCGCACGAGGACCTGCGGGCCGGTCGCTTCCGGTGGCTGCAGCTCCTGACGCACCCCGAGATCTGGGCCTATCCAGGGCAGACGATGGGGGAGACGATGCGGGCGATGCTCGAGGCCCAGCGCGAGCGAGACCTCGAGCGGCTCGCCGCTGACAAGATCGACCTCGCGTGAGAGGCATTACGGTGCTCGTCTCGGCCTCGGGCGCGCCGGGCACGGCTGCGCTGCTACGGGCGCTGCGGGAGAATGGCGAACGGCGCGTACGGCTCGTCGGCACCGACATGGGCGAGCGGGCGATCGGCCGCCACCTCTGTGACGCCTTCCACCTCGTCCCGGCCGGCTCCGATCCCAGCTTTGCGGAGGCGATCCTCGACGTCGTCGAGCGGGAGAACGTCGATGTCGTGCTGCCACAATCCTCCTTCGATCTCGAAGGCCTCGCCGACCATCGGGACGCATTCCCGGTGCCGGTGCTCGTCTCGAGCCCCGATACGATCCGTCGCTCGAACGACAAGGCCGAGACCTACTCGCTCCTACAACGACTCGGCATCGCCGGCCCCGACTTCCGGCGTGTGAACGGCGCGGCAGAGGTGGCGGCTGCGGCGAGTGAGCTCGGCTATCCGGGTCGTCCCGTCTGCCTCAAGCCGGTCTTCTCGTCCGGCTCGCGCGGCTTTCGCGTCCTCGACCCGACCGTCGATCGAGCGCACCAGCTCCTGCACGAGCGACCGGGCTCGGTCGCGATGCGCCTCGAGGAGGCCGTCGAGCTGCTCCCTGCGAGCGGCGGACCCGACCTGCTCGTGATGGAGCTCGCGACCGGCGGCGAGCGGACGATCGACGGCATTGCCGATGGACAGCGGGTGGTGCTCGGCCATCCCAAGACGCGCGAATCGATGCGGGCCGGCCTCGCGATGTACTTCGTCACGCTCGACGATGCCAAGCTGATGGAGGTAGCGAACCGTCTCGTGGGCGAGCTCGCGATCGAGCACTTCTTCAACATCCAGCTCGTGGGCGAGCACGTGATCGAGATCAACCCGCGGATCTCCACCGTTGTCTACCAGGACGATTTGAACCTACCCTACCTCGGCGTCAAGCGCGCGCTCGGGGAGATCTCGGACGAGGAGCTGACGGCGCTGCGCTCGCGGGTGCGACTGGGGCGAACCGCCCTGCGCTACTTCGACCAGGTCGAGTGGGACGCGTGAGCGGAGCACGCGCCCTTAGGACCCACCTCTCCACCCCCCACCCACCCACGGGGCGGAGCACGGTAGCGGCTTCGGAGCGACGCGCGCGCAACGATTCCGTGCCGGAAGCGTGACATTTCGTGCACAGCCCTCCTGACCGGCCGCTCCGAGTCATCCACTGCCCCGTCAACACGGCCGGCGTCCCGTGGACGAACGTGCAGGCGCTGCGGGCGCGAGGCGTCGACGCACAGCTCGTCGTCTTCAATCGGTACCGGCTGCACCCGGAGGCCGACCGCTCGCTGGAGCTCCCGCAGCGGCGCGTCGCCCGCCAGGTCCGCCAGTGGCGGGCGCTCGTGGAGCTCCTCCCGCGCACGGACGTATTCCACTTCTACTTCGGCCTGACGCTCGTGCCGAAGCGTCTTCAGTTTCCGCTGCTGAAGGCGCTGCGGAAGAAGTCGGTCTTCCACTACCTGGGTTCGGACATCCGGGGCAAGAGCTCGCACGAGCTCGCCTACGGGGAGCGCGCCGACGCGCAGGTCGTCGGTTCCTACGACGCGATCCGGTGGGTGCCCGAGGCGGAGGTGATCCCGCCCGGCGTCGACCTCTCCCGGATCGAGCCGGTGCCTCCCTCGGAGCGCACCCGGCCGCTGATCGTGCACGCGCCGTCCTCGCGTCGCCGAAAGGGTACGGAGCACGTGATCGCCGCCGTCGAAGGGCTCGAAGCGGACCTCGAGCTCGTCGAGGGTCTCCACCACGACGAGGCGTTCCAGCGCTACCGGGCGGCCGACATCGTGGTCGACCAGCTCAACGCCGGCTGGTACGGCCTGTTCGCGATCGAGGCGATGGCGCTCGGGAAGCCGGTGGTCGCCTTCCTCCACGACGAGGCGGTCCGCCGGACGGAGGAGGCCGTCGGCGGCGAGGTTCCGGTCGTCTCGGCGAGGGCCGAGACGCTGCGGGAGGTGCTGCGGCCGCTCGTGGCCGATGCGGCCCGTCGCCGCGAGCTTGGCGCCGCCTCGCGCGCCTACGTCGAGCATGTGCACGACCTCGAGCGGATCACCGACCGCCTGCTCGCGCTTTACGCTCGGCTGTAGCTCATGGAACTCGGCGCCCAGCTGCGGCGACTCGGCAAGCACTCGGCGATCTACGGGCTCGGCGGGATCGTCTCGCGGATCCTCGCCGTCTTCCTGCTGCCGCTCTACACGCGCTATCTCGGCCGCGCGGATTTTGGCTCGGTCGCCCTGATCGTGGCTCTCTCGGCCGTGCTCGTCACGATCCTGAGACTCGGGATCTCGTCAGCCTTCTTCCGCTTCTACTTCGATTCCAGCGATCCTGAGCACCGGCGGCTCGTCATCCGGACCGCGTTCTGGTTCACGATGGCCAGCGCGACGATCGGGCTTGCCGTCGGCCTCGTCCTCGCCGCGCCGCTTGCCGAGCTGCTGGGCCTGGACGACCCGAACCTCGTCAGAGCCGGGTTCGTCGGGATCTGGGCGCAGATGAACTACGAGCAGCTGACGGCGCTCTTCCGCGCCGAGGAGCGCTCGAAGGCCTTCGTGCTCGCCAGCCTCGCGAACATCGCCGTCACGATCGGCGCGACCGTGCTCCTCGTCGTCGCGCTCGAGCAGGGCGCGATCGGCGTGATCGTCGGCGGCTTCACGGGCACGCTGGTCGTCTACCTCGCGCTGCTCACGGTGCACCGTGAGCAGCTGGGCCTGCAGTTCTCGCGTCCGCTCATGCGGGAGATGAACCGCTTCGGGATCCCGCTTGTTCCGGCCGCGCTCGCTTTGATCGCGGTCAACTTCAGCGACCGGTTCTTCCTCGTGCACCTTGCCGGGCTCGAGGACGTAGGCCTGTACGAGATCGGCGTGCGCATCGCCTCGGCAATGGTGCTGTTGCTCACCGCCTTCCGCATGGCCTGGCCGGCCTTCGCCTACTCGATCTATGACGAGACGGAAGCGAAGCGGACGTACGCCTTCGTGCTCACGTACCTCGTCGTCATCGCCTCGTGGCTCGCGCTCGCGCTCGGACTGCTCTCGCCCTGGCTTGTGCGCCTGCTGACCCAACCGGAGTACTACGAGGGCGAGCGCGTCGTCGCACCGCTCGCGTTCGGCGGGATGGCCTACGCAGCCTACGTCGTGATGGCGATCGGGGTCGGTCGGGCGAAGCGGACGCAGTTCAACTGGGCGATCGCGGGGGCCGCCGCCGCGGTCAACATCGTGCTGAACCTGATCCTGATCCCGCCGTACGGAATCATGGGGGCCGCTGTCGCGACGGTAGCGGCGTACGCGGTGATGTTCCTCGCGATGACGTGGTACGCCCAGCGGGTCTTCCCAACGCCGTACCAGTGGCGGCGCGTCCTCACCGCGGCCGGTGTCGCCGTCGCGCTGCTTCTCGTCGGCAAGCTTCTCGACGTCAACCTCCTGCTCGCGATCGCGCTGGTCGCCGCGTACCCGCTCCTCTTGCTGCCGCTCGGCTTCTACCTTCCGGCCGAGCGGGCGTGGCTTGGAGGTCTCAGCAGCAGCCGTCGCCGCGCCAGCTCGACAGCCCCTCGCGCGCCGCAACGGCGGCGATGACGAGCGCGGCGCCGGGATCCGCCCACCACCACCCGAGCAGTGCGTTGCCGAGCAGTCCTACCAGCAGGGCGACCGAGAGATAGGCGCAGAGGAAGGTCTGAGACGCTTCCTTCACGGCCGCGGAGGAGTGGAGCTGGCGTGCGACGCGGCGCTTGTACACCGCGAGCACCGGCATCGTCGGCGCTGTGAAGGCCGCCAGTCCAATCCCGACCCAACTCGTTTCGGGCTGGTCAGCAGCGATGAGCGTCCGGATAGCCTCGACGCCGACGTACGCGGCGAGCGCGAAGAAACTGACTGCGATCAGCTGCTGCGCGCGGCGCTCGGCGCCGCGAGAGCCGAGGCGACGGCCCGTGAAAAGCCACAGCACGACGAATCCCGCGAGGCTCTCGATCAGGCTGTCGACGCCGAAGCCGATAAGTGCGATCGAGCTCGCGGCGATCCCTGCAGTGATGGCGATCGCGAACTCGACGAAGTGCCACGAGAGCCCGAGCCAGGCGAGGAGCCGGGCGCGCCGCTCGAGACGCGCGCGCTCGTCGACGCGGGGAACCCGCAGTGGGACCGCGCGTTCGCTCACCGACGCAGCGTAGCGGCCTACCTGGCAACCGCCTCGTTGGCGGCGAGCCGCCCGGACTCCGTCAGCTCGAGGCGGCCGTCTCGTTGCCGAATAAGACCTCTTCGCTCGGCACCGCGGACGATGCGCTCCGCGAACTGCGGCTCCCAACGCAGGTGCCCCTGCAGGTGCTCGACGCGGCTTTCGGTCGCCGCCTCCGGCCGCCCTTCGTGGTTCGCCAGGTGGATTGCGAGCATCGTCTGCGCAAACTCGAGCTTCTGGCGCGCTCGGCGTCGGGCAGCAGCAACGAGGCCCCGGCCCGGCGCGAGGAGCCACGCGAGCGCGAAGAAGACCCCGGTCATCGAGGCCATCGCCCCGGCGATCGAGGCGTCCAGCAGGTACGCGAGCCAGTAGCCGGAAAGCGCCGACCCGGCGCCGATCGCAGACGCCAGCACGACTAGTCGCGGCAGGCTGTCGGTCAGCAGGTAGGCGGTCGCGGGTGGCGCGATCATGAGCGCTACGACCAGGATGGAACCGACGGCGTCGAAGGCTCCGACGGCGGTGAGCGAGACCAGGCTCATCAGGCCGTACTGGACGGCAGCAGGGGCGAGGCCGAGTGCGACCGCCAACGCGGGATCGAAGGTCGAGAGCTTCAGCTCCTTCCAGAAGACCATGATCGAGGCAACGTTCAACGCCAGGATCACGGTCATCACCACGAGCGAGATCGGCCCGAAGTCCCAGCCCCAGAAGACGAGCCGGTCGAACGGGGCGAAGGCCAACTCCCCGAGGAGCACTGCGTCAATGTCCAGATGGACGTTGTCGGCGTAGCGCGAGATGAGGATGACGCCGATCGAGAACAGGGCGGGGAAGACGAGCCCGATCGCAGCGTCCTCCTTGACGAGGCCGGTGCGCTGCAGCACCGCGACGAGCACCACCGTCACGAGCCCGACGAGCGCGGCGGCGACGAGCAAGATCGGTGAGTTCACGTCGCCGGCTACGAAGAAGCCGAGCACGATGCCGAGCAGGATCGAGTGGCTGATTGCGTCGCTCACGAGCGCGAGCCGCCGGAGTACAAGGAAGGTCCCCGGCAGTGCGCAAGCAACTGCGACCACGACAGCGAGCATCTGGATCTCGATTTGACCCGACGTCACGGCTCGACCCTTGCCCGGCCGGACTCGGTCAGCGCCCAGGCGTCATCGCCCAACCGTCGCACGAGGCCCCGCCGCTCGAGCTCTCGGAGGCTCGGCAACGCGCCGCCCGACATGACCGAGACCACGGCCTCGGAGTGTCCCCGGTTGGCCCCGGGATGCTGCACCTCGAGCGCGTGCAGGTCCTGCAGCACGGTGGCCAGGCGCAACCTCCGCCGGTCACGCCGCCCGCGCAGCTCGCGCCAGGCGAGCCCCCGTCGCGGCGCGACGACGAGCGACAGAATCACAATCCCGGTCACACAGAGGACGATCGTCGGCCCCGTCGGCAGCCGCACGGCCTCTGCCGAGAGCACGGCGCCGGTCACGCCTGCCAGCGCGCCGAAGCAGCCCGCGAGGGCTGTGACGAGTCCGAGCCTGTCCGTCCACTGCCGCGCCGCCGCCGCCGGCGCGATCACCATCGCGGCCATCAGCACGACCCCGACGGTCTGCAGCCCGATCACGATTGCGACGACGAGCAACGACGTGAGGAGCACGTCGAGTGCCCTCATCGGGAAGCCGAGGCTGGTGCCGAAGTCGGGGTCGAACGCGAGAAGCTTCAGCTCCTTCCAGGCGAGCAGCATCAGCAAAAGGGCGATCCCGCCGAGCACGGCCATCGTGACCAGGTCGCGCTGGAGTAGAGCCGCGGCCTGGCCGAAGAGGAAGCGGTCAAGGCCTGCCTGCGACGCGTCCGGCCGTTGCTGGATGTATGTGAGGAGGACGAGTCCGACGCCGAAGAACACGGAGAGCACGATCCCGAGGGCACTGTCGTACTTGATCCGTGTCGTCCGCACGACCCCGATCACGACGAGTGTCCCGATGAATCCGGCCAGGGCGGCGCCGATCACCAGCGTGAGCGGCGCCTTGCTGCCCGTCAGCAGGAAGGCGAGTGCGACGCCCGGGAGCGCTGCATGAGAGATCGCATCGCCGAGCAGGCTCTGGCGCCGGAGCACCGCGAAAGTGCCGAGGGCGCCGCTCGTGACCCCGATTGCTGCCGAGCCCAGGGCCACTGTGCGAAGGGTGTAGTCCGAGAGCAGCTCTAGCGCGAGCAGGCCGGACACAACTCAGGTCCCGTTTTGACTGAAGAACGGGGTGCGCCCGCCGTAGGTGTGTCGGAGGTTCTCTTCGTTGAACACCTCGGCAACCGGCCCCGCGGCGATCCGGCGGACGTTCAGCAGGACGACCCGATCGAAGTACTCGGGTACGGTCTGCAGATCGTGGTGGACGGCGAGCACGGTCTTTCCGCGCTCGCGCAGCGTCCTCAGCAGCTCGACGATTGCCTTCTCGGTCGTCGCGTCGACCCCCTGGAACGGCTCGTCCATGAAGTAGACCTCCGCCTCCTGCACGAGCGCGCGAGCGAGGAACACGCGCTGCTGCTGGCCACCCGACAGCTGGCTGATCTGTCGGCCGGCGAGCTCGCTCATCCCAACCTGCTCGAGCGCCCGGCGCGCGGCTGCGCGATCTGCCTGGCCGGGCCGGCGCCCCCACCCAAGGCGGCCGTAGCGACCCATCAGCACGACGTCCAGCACGCTGGTCGGAAAGTCCCAGTCCACCGTCCCCCGCTGCGGGACGTAGGCGACGAGCTGACGTTGCTCCGCGTACGGTCGTCCCAGCACCCGCGCCTGCCCCGCGGCGGGCTTGACCATGCCGAGGACGGTCCGGATCAGCGTCGTCTTGCCCGCGCCGTTAGGCCCCACAATCGCCGTGAGCGTTCCCTGTGGCACCTCGAGGTCGACGTCCCAGAGGACGGGCTTGTCGCCGTAGGCGACTGTGAGGTCGGTGACCTCAACGGCGTTCATCCGAGAAGGCCCCCGACGATCGTGTCGACGTTGTGCCTCACCATGCCCACGTAGTTCCCCTCCGGCGTTCCTTCGTCGCCCATCGCATCCGAGTAGAGCGAGCCGCCGATCTCGACGTCGAAACCGCGGCTGCGCACGGCCTCCCGCACGGCCTCGATCGTTCGGGGCGACACCGACGACTCGACGAAGATCGCGGGGATGCGCCGCGCCGCGATGAACTGCGCGAGTCCCTGCACGTCACCGGCGCCGGCCTCGGCTGCCGTCGAGATCCCTTGCAGTCCGCGCACCTCGAAGTCGTAGGCGCGGCCGAAGTAGTTGAACGCGTCGTGGGCGGTGATGATCACGCGGCGATCGGCGGGCACCCTTTGTGCCTGCTCTCGCACATATCCGTCGAGCGCGTCCAGTTCCTTCAGGTACGAGGTGGCGTTGCGCCGGTAGAGCGCTGCGCTGCCGGGATCCAGGTCAATCAGCGTTTCCCGCACCTGTCCGACGGCGGACATCCAGAGCCGGACGTCGAACCACACGTGCGGGTCGAAGCTTCCTGCGAAGGCAGCGGGACGCAGCAGCCGGCCTGGAGCGATCCCCGCCGTGACCGCCCTCGTCGCGCGCTGATCCTCGATCCGCTCGAGCACCTCTGCCATCTTGGCCTCGAGGTGTAGGCCGCCGTAGAAGATCACGTCGGCTCGCTCCAGCCGGCGCAGGTCACCTTCGCTCGCCTTGTACAGGTGTGGGTCGATGCCGGGACCCATCAACCCTTCGACCTCGACACGTCTCCCCCCGACGTGCTCCACGGCATCGGTGATCATCCCGATCGTCGCGACAACTCGGATCGTCTCGCCGTCCAGCGCTCGTGCCGTGTACGGCTCGACGGGGCCACAGCCCGTTAGGAGCACCAAGAAGAGCAGCACGGACACTTTAGCCATGCCTAAAGCCTAGCTGACGGATTTAGGGTGGCCTAAAGCGAGTGAGACGGCGAACGTCAGGTCGGGATCCGACCACCGATCGCCCTCCCCGGGCGCGAGCGACAATCACGGCCCTGGCGCTGGACACGGATTCCATCGTGCAAACCGCCGCGACCCGGCTACCGCGTCGTCTCAGGCGACGATGCGGTAGACCTGGAAGCACTCGGCGTACTCGCGGTTCACGTTGATCCCGTGGACGCGGGCGAGGTTCCAGACGTACTCGGCGTTTGCGTACCGGCGGTGCTGCTGGGAGGCGTAGCGCTCCAGCGCCTCGATCTTGCGCTCGAGGTGCCGCTGCTCGAGCGTGATGTAGGCCCCGTATGAGAAATCGAGGTTGTTCCAGGGGATCTCGTAGCCCAGCACCGTGGTCCGTTTGAACGCCCGCAGCCCCTCTTGTGCCACCGTCTGGTGATCCTGGTGCACGTCATGATGCGACGGCTGGAAGACCACATCGGGGCGCAGCTCCTCCCAGAGCCCGACGAGCAGCTCGAGGATGTCCTGGCGCCGCTCGGGGAACGTCCGGACGTCGAAGTCGTGCACAGTGAGCTGCGCTTCCGGGATCCCCAGCGCGGCCGTCGCCTCCCGCACCTCGCGCGCGAGCGCATCGGCTGGAAATCCCTCTGGGAGCGAGCGCGTCGCGATCGAGAAGGCGACGTAGTGCACCTCGATTCCGGCCTCCACGAGACGTGCCATCGTGCCGCCGCAGCCGAACTCGCCGTCGTCTGTGTGCGGCGCGAGCACGAGCACGCGTCGCCAGGTCTCGATCACGCGGCTGAGACCTCCCCGCGCGGCCGAGCCATCGTGAGGGCGGCGAGGCCGAGGAGGGTCCAGGTCATCGGATCCTCGAAGAGAGCGTTGTAGAAGAGGCTGTGCACGCCGATCGCGCCAAGCGTAAGGCCGACGGCCAGCGCGGCGCGTCCCGCATCGCAGCGATGAGGCCTGACGAGCGTCCCGCCGAGGGCGACCGCCGCGAGCCAGCCGAGCAGCGCCAGGCCCGGCAGGCCCGTCTCGGCGGCGACGGTGACGGGCGTGGAGTGCGATGCGGCCTTCCGTGGCTCGCGCCCCTTCAAACCGGTGCGGTCTGCGTAGGCGCGCTTGAAGCCGCCGACTCCGGCGCCCGCGAGGGGGTGGTCGAGCGCGATCCGAACGCCGTTCCCGACGAGGCTTGCGCGTCCGCTTGTGGCGTTGTTCAAGCCCGCCCGCGACTCGTCCAGCAACGTGTGGCGTACCTGCGGCGTCGCGAAGCCGGCCGAGATCAGGGCGGCCGCCGCCAGGCCGAGCGCGGCGGCTGCGCGCCAGCGCCAGAGGACCGTCGCCGCAGCGAGCACGCCGGCGATCAAGGCCGCGAAGCTGGACTGCGAGAAGGAAAACAGCAGGCCGACCCAGAGGGTCGCGATGACGATGATCGCGATCGCGAGCTCACGACCCCGCACGCCGAGGAGCGCCAAGGCGAGCGTCGCGAGGATTGCGACGACGAGGTACCGGCCGTAAATGGAGGGATCCCAGAAGACGGAATTCACGCGATAGAAGGGCGCATAGGCGTTGCCCACGATCACGGTGGGGTTCCAGAAGACGTCGCGCGTTGCCCACTGATAGAGGCCGGTGAACGCGAACGCGAGCGCGGTGACCGTCAGCCCGAGATAGAGGGCGAGCAGCGGCCGCCGCGACCAGGGCAGGCGCGCGAAGCCGATCGCCAGCAATCCGAAGGGAAGCACGAACGCGAGCAGGAAGATTGCTCCCTCGCGGAGATCGGCGGACCAAAGCAGCGAGAGCCCGGTCCAGGCGACGAGGCCAGCAAGCGGGAGCGCGATCGAGCCGAGCTCTCGGACTCGGGGATCGCCCTTCAGGAGCTGCCACCCGACCGCGAGGGCGAGGGCCGCGACGACCGCGTAGAGCGGCAGCAGTAGGTTCGCCTCCTCGTCACCGATCTGCACCGGGATCCGGATGGGGACGCAGGCGAGTGTGGCGAAGGCGAGCAGCCACGGCCAGCGGAGCAGTAGGGCGGCACCCACCATGGCAAGGAGCGCGCCCGCCCCGGCTGCGGCGGCGAGCAGGCCGACCCGCCCGTCGGGCGCCAGGTACGCGGCCAGGCCGATCGCTCCCAGCCCCCAGGCGGCCAGGCCGGCGAGGCGGAGCTCGCGCCGTGTTGCGAGCAGCAGTACCGCGAGCCCGGCACAGCCGAGGGGGCCGGCGGCGCGTGCGAGCTCGCTCACCGCGGCCGTTCGCTCGCAGGTTCGCGGACGAACACAGCCGCGCGGGCCGAGCGGCCGTTGGCCGAGACGACGAGCGTGAACTGTCCCTTCTGGCTCGGTGCCCGCAAGCGGAGCGTGCCCGGGCGCGTAAGGCCGCTGCGAGCGCCGAGCGTCCAGCGGACCCTTCTCGCATCGGCCGAGACGCGAACCGCGAAGGGTCGACCGGGCGTGGCCGGGATGCGCCCACGGCCGAGGGCCACGTAACGGACGCGCACGGTCACCTGCTCGGACGCGTCGGCGAGGTTCCCCGCCTGGTCACGGGCAGAGACGGAGAGTGTGTAGAGACCGGGAGGCAGCGTTGTCCCGTCCTGCTTGCCATTCCAGACGATCGTGCCCCGAGACCGCAACCGGGTCTCCGTGTGGCGGCGGCCGTTTACGAATAGCAATGCTTTTGCGTCGTCGCTCAGCGCATACCGGACGACGGCACGATCGCGGCGGCCGTCGCCGTCGGGTGAGATCACGCGCTGCTCCACGCGGACCGACTCGAGCGTCGGCGGGGTGACGTCGATCCGCATGTCGTTCGGGAACGTGATCGTGCTCCGGTCCTCCTCGAGATGCACACGCGGCCTGTACTCGCCCTCAGGCAGTACCTCTCCGGCATCGTCGCGACCGTCCCACTCGAGCCTGACCTCCCGCTCGAACCGCCGCCCGGTTGCGAGCGTGCGCACGACCTCGTTCCCGTCGAGGATGGTGACGTCGAGCCGGTCCGGCTTGCGCAGGCGGAACGCGATCGTGGTGCTCTGGGTCTCGCAGCCGCAAACCGGCGAGAAGAGGATCGGGTCGACATCGGTGCCGAAGACGGGGCTCTTCTGCTGCTTCAGCCCCTGAGTGAGGGCGAATGCCGCGAGTGTGGCCGCGAGCAGCGCGACCACCAGCACGATCGAGGCGAGTCGGGCCACAGCCCGCCGATTCTAGTGGGGCGTCAGCGCCGGGCGGGGGAGGCCCGCCGGCTCCAGGCACGCGCTCCTGCGGCGAGGAGGAGCAGCGCGGCGAGCGCAAGCACGACCAGGATGATCACGTCGGCAGCCGGCACCTCCGCCAGCTTCAGCCCGGCGAGAGTCAGAGTCATTGCGAGGCCGAGGCGCAGCGCCAGGTCGGGCAGGTTGACCGAGACCTGACTGCCGAGCAGCACGCCCGGGATCGAGCCGACGAGCAGTGACCCCATCGCGGCGAGGTCGACGTTCCCGGCCGCCAGATGACCCGCTCCCGCGACCCAGAGGAGGGCGGCGGCGTGAAAGATGTCGGTGCCCACCACCTTCGAGGCGGTGAGCGGGAAGACGAGCAGCATTACGAGGCCGAAGAAGGTGCCGCTGCCGACCGACGTCAGCCCCACGATGAAGCCCCCGATCGCGCCAGTGACAAGGGCTACTCGCCGATCCCTCGTCCCGAGCAGGAACGGCGCGTCGCTCTTCGCTCGACCTTCGACGAACGTCTTCACTGCAAAACCGATTCCGCCGGCGATCAGCGCGAGGCCGAGGATGATCGCCGCCGTATCCTCGAATCCCTCGCCGTAGCGGTGCTTCAGCCATGTGGAGAGACCGACGCCCACGAGCGAGAACGGGGCCGAGCCCAGCAGCATCCAGAGTGTCAGGCGGGCATGCACGGTACCGAGCTGGCGATGTCGCGCCGCCCCGAATGATTTGAAGATGGCGCCGTGCAAGATGTCCGTTCCGATCGCGACGGTCGGCTTGAAGCCGAACAGGAAGACGAGCATCGGCGTCATGAGCGACCCGCCGCCCATTCCGGTCATCCCGACCAGGATCCCGATCAGGAGACCGGCCAACGCGAGCTTGACGTCCACCGGCGCAGAATAGCCATTCTCCACTAATAGCGTGGATTAGCTTGACTTATGCTTGGTAGACTGCCGGCCATGCCTTCGACGCACGTCGACCCCATCGCCGAGCTCGCGAGGGACGGTACCGCCGAGACGTTGAGCGCCGAGGATCTGCTCGCCACGCTCGCCCGCAACCTCCACCCACGTCTTGCGCTCGCCTGCTCCTTCCAGAAGGAGGAGGCGGTGTTGCTCGACATGCTGCTCTCGATCGAGCCGCAGGCCCGGGTCTTCGCCCTCGACACGCACGTCCTCTTTCCGGAGACGTACGCGGTCTGGCGCGAGGTCGAGAAGCGCTACGGGATCGAGGTCCAGGTGTACGAGGGACCGTCGCTCGGTCGGCAGGCCGCCATCCACGGTGAGGCGCTGTGGGAGCGGAACCCCGACCTCTGCTGCGCGATCCGCAAGGTTGGCCCGCTCGGCCACGCCCTCACCGATCTCGACGGCTGGATCACGGGTCTTCGCCGCGACCAGTCTCCGACCCGGGCGAATGCCCCGAAGCTCGGCTGGGACGAGCGTCACGAGCTCTGGAAGGCGAATCCCCTCGCGGACTGGGACAGCGGCAGGGTGTGGGCGTACATCCGGGAACGTGGCCTCCCCTACAATGAGCTCCACGACCGCGACTACGCCTCGATCGGCTGCACCCACTGCACAGAGCCCGGCGCCGGACGCGAGGGCCGCTGGGTCGGAGCGGGAAAGTCCGAGTGCGGGCTGCATCGCGGTTGAGCCCGGCTGACTCAATGCGGGCACCGGCTCACCTCTCTCATCTGGACGAGTTGGAGGCCGAGGCCGTTCACATCATGCGTGAGGTCGCCGCCGAGCTCGAGCGGCCGGTGCTCCTCTTCTCGGGCGGCAAGGACTCGATCGTCCTCTTGCGGCTCGCCGAGAAGGCGTTCCGACCGGGGAAGTTCCCCTTCCTGATCATGCACGTCGACACGGGCCACAACTTCCCTGAGGTGCTCGAGTTCCGCGACCGGCGCGTCGCCGAGCTCGGCGAGTCGCTCATCGTCGCGTCCGTGCAGGAGTCGATCGACAAGGGCCGCGTCGTCGAGGAGACTGGCCCACGCGCCTCGCGCAACCAGCTTCAGACGACGACGCTTCTGGACGCGATCGAGGAGCACCGCTTCGACGCCGCGATCGGCGGTGCGCGTCGCGACGAGGAGCGCGTACGCGCGAAGGAGCGGATCTTCTCGTTCCGCGACGACTTCGGCCAGTGGAACCCGCGAGCACAGCGCCCGGAGCTCTGGAACCTCTACAACGCACGTGTCCGCCGCGGGGAGCATGTGCGCGTGTTCCCGATCTCGAACTGGACCGAGCTCGACGTCTGGCAGTACATCGCGCGCGATCGGCTGGAGCTGCCGCCGATCTACTTCGCGCACGAGCGCGAGGTGTTCCGGCGCGACGGGATGCTCTATGCCGTCAGCGATTTCGTCGAGCGGATGGAGGGGGAGGAGCCTTTCAGCACCTCCGTGCGCTTCCGCACGGTCGGCGACATGAGCTGCACCGGAGCGGTGGCGTCGGAGGCTTGCACGCTCGAGCAGGTCGTCGACGAGATCGCGGCGACCCGCGTGACCGAGCGCGGCGAGACGCGCGCGGACGATCGGGCCTCCGAGGCGGCGATGGAGGACCGCAAGCGCGTTGGCTATTTCTGAGCGGGTTCTCGCGACCGAGCTGCTGCGCCTCGTCACGGCGGGCTCGGTGGACGACGGCAAGTCGACCCTGATCGGACGTCTGCTCTACGACACGAAGCAGATCCTCGTCGACCAGCTCGAGCACATCGAGGAGACCTCGAAACGCCGCGGCGACGGGTACGTCAACCTCGCCCTCCTGACGGACGGCCTCCGCGCCGAGCGGGAGCAAGGGATCACGATCGACGTCGCCTATCGCTCGTTCGTAACGCCGCGCCGTCGCTTTCAGCTCGCGGACGCGCCCGGGCACGTCCAGTACACGCGCAACATGGTTACGGGCGCCTCTACGGCCGACCTCGCGATCATCCTGCTGGACGCCCGTAAAGGGGTCGTCGAGCAGACGCGCCGGCACTCCTACATCGCTGCGATCCTCGGCATCCCGCACGTGGTCGTGGCCGTCAACAAGATGGATCTCGTCGATTTCTCGGAGGAGCGCTTCCGGGAGATCGAGGCCGAGCTCGACGAGACAAGCGAGCGCCTGGGACTCCGCGACGTGCGAGTGATCCCGATGTCAGCGCTTCGCGGGGACGGAGTCGTCGAACGCGGAGACGGGCTGCCGTGGTACGAGGGGCCGACGCTGCTCGAGCATCTCGAGACGGTGGAGATCGCCGCGGATCGCGATCTCGATCACCGGCGCTTCCCGGTCCAGTGGGTGATCCGGCCGATCTCGGAAAAGCACCACGACTACCGCGGCTATGCGGGGCAGGTCGCCGGGGGTATCTGGCGCGCCGGGGACGAGGTCGTCGTTCTGCCGTCGCGGCGCCGCTCGCGTGTCGCGTCGGTCGAGGTGGTCGACGGGCCGCTCGACCTCGCCGTGCCGGGGATGTCAGTTACGGTGAGGCTCGAGGACGATCTCGACGTGTCTCGCGGCGACATGCTCGCCGACCCGGAGCAGGCGCCGACCGTGGCGCGGGCGCTCGAGGCGACCGTCTGCTGGATGGCCGAGCGGCCGCTCGAGCCGCGTACGCGGCTCGTCGTGAAGCACACGACGCGTTCGGTGCGAGCGATCGCCGACGAGCTCCTCTCTGTGACCGACATCCACACGCTCGACGACCGGTCGTCGCCGGAGCGGCTCGAGCTGAACGACATCGCGCGCGTCCGCCTGCGTCTCGCCGAGCCGCTCGCAGTCGACCTCTACGAGGAGAACCGCACCACCGGGGCTTTCATCCTGATCGACGAGTCGACGAACGACACCGTCGGCGCCGGGATGATCCTCTCCGCGTCGAGCTAGTCTCCGCTAGTCCGGGGAGAGGACGCTCGCGCATCCGGCCGATCTGTCTCTGGCGCGGCATCGACCCCACAGAGGCGGTTCCCCTCGGGATCGGCGACGATGACGTAGCCCGCGTCAGCAGTCCTTTGCGATGCCGCTCACGAGACCCTGAATATTCGGGCATGTGCCGGCAAGAGACACGTAGACTCCCTTGCTCAGCTGGCCAAAGCCGCGGACGGAGGGTGCATGAGCGAGTACGCGATCAAAAAGCTCGATGCCACCACGTGGGATGCCTGGGCGTGCCTCGCTGAGAAGCACAACGGCATGGGGTTCGGCGGCTGTTGGTGCACGTGGTTCCATTCGCGCGAGGGCAGGCCCGAGGGCGAAAAGGGACGCCCTTGGAAGGAGCGTCTCGTTCGCGAGGGAAACGCTCATGCGGCCCTCGTCTTCGACGGCGCCGCCGCGGTGGCCTGGTGCCAATACGGATCTCCGGACGAGCTCCCCAACATCCACCACCGGAAGGATTACGAGGCGACCCGTACGGACGAGTTGCCCGACTATCGCGTCACATGCATCTTCGCCGACAGGGACTATCGACGGAAAGGCGTCGCGGGTGTCGCGCTTCGTGGTGCCATCGACCTGATCGCGAAGGCGGGTGGTGGTGTGGTCGAGGGCTATCCGCAAGACACGCAGGGCAAGAAGATTTCGTCCAAGTTCCTCTACAACACCACGCGCAGCCTTTATGAGCAGACCGGCTTCAGCTACGACCGGCCCAAGGGCAAGAACCATTGCGTGATGCGCAGAACGGTTTCACCGGCCAAAGTGTCTTGACACGCAAGTGTCGGGTGTCGCCGGCGACCTCGTAGCTCAAGGGACATGCCCGCACACTCGGGCACTCGGATGACCTCTCGTCGGAGCGAAGGCTCCGCTGCCCGGTTAATCGAGAGCGTCGCCTGGAGCTAGCCCTCGCCTTCCCAGTACTCGACCGTGGATCCCGGTCTCGCGAACATGATGTCTTCGTCGTTGACGCCCTTGGCGAGAACCTTTCCGGTGTCGAGGTACTCGATGACTTCGCCGGGGATCATGGAGGAGAGCATGAGGACACGGATGGGCGAGTCCGTTCGGTTGATGATCTGATGCGCACCGTCCTTGCCGCGCGGGAAGCAGACGACGTCACCCTCCTTCAACACCTGCTCGCCTTCGGGCGTGCGCAGCGTCGGCTCGCCGCGGAGCACGATCACCCACTCCTCGTTCAGGTAGTGCGTGTGGTACGGCCAGAGCTTGTTGCCAGGCTCGACCTGGGACATGGTCGCGCCGATCAGTTCGCCGCCGATGCGTTCGCCGACAAGTACGCCCTTGACGCGCCAGCCCTCGCGGTCCCTCGTCGCGTCCCACTCGTCGCTGTTGAGGTTGAAAGTCTTCATTCGGTAAACGGTAGC
>Ga0136619_10000332_pt1 | contig 17761 bp, 19 predicted proteins | sample AntDrymUQ3532106_2_FD_104807 | JGI IMG/M metagenome (GOLD analysis project Ga0136619, IMG submission 104807) | Polar desert sand microbial communities from Dry Valleys, Antarctica - metaG UQ353 (21.06) | ecosystem: Environmental > Terrestrial > Soil > Desert | place: Antarctica: Dry Valley...
CGGCAGGCTGCTTCGGAAGGTCCTCAGCCACACCGTGGCCTTCTTGCTCAACCATCGGGCGGGCAACCGACCCTTGCAACTGGCTCGACTCCTCCACTAGAAACCTGCACACCGGGTTAGCTACTTTCCAGAAGTAAAAGCATTCCATATCTGCTTGCCGCCTATCGAAGAACAACGCGCAATCGCCCACATCCTCGGCGTGCTGGACGACAAGATCGAGCTGAACCGGCGGATGAACGAGACGCTGGAGGAGATAGCGCGGGCGATCTTCAAGTCGTGGTTCGTGGACTTCGATCCCGTGCGCGCGAAGTCCGAGGGCCGAGATCCCGGCCTGCCCGAACACATCGCCGACCTCTTCCCCGACCGCTTCGAGGACTCCGAGTTGGGTGAGATTCCGGCGGGGTGGAGCGTCATGCCTATAGGCGAAGCGGTGCGAGTTGTCGGAGGAGGAACTCCAAGCACGAAGGAACCGGCTTTCTGGGAAGGTGGCGTACATTGCTGGGCCACTCCCAGGGATCTCTCCAAACTCCAAGATCCCATCTTGCTCGACACCGAGCGAAAAGTGACCGATGCTGGGTTGGCGAAGATCAGTTCCGGGCTCTTGCCGTTGGGAACGGTGCTTCTATCGTCACGTGCGCCGGTCGGATACCTCGCTGTAGCCCGCGTTCCAGTGAGTGTGAATCAAGGATTTATCGCTATGGTCTGCGAAGGACCGTTGACGAATCACTACGTTCTGCACTGGGCTTTGAGTAATATGAGGGAAATTGAGGGACGTGCTAGCGGCACTACTTTTCAGGAGATCAACAAGAAAAACTTCCGTCCGATGCTCGCATTGGTACCCGCTGATGGTGTTCTTGCCGCATTTGAGGGGCAAGTGTCTGCGATCTACGACAAGATCACGGTGAACCTAGAGCAATCCCGCACCCTCGCCGCCATCCGCGACGCGTTGTTGCCCAGGCTAATCTCGGGCGAGTTGCGGGTGGTGGAGGCGGAGCGCGTTCTTGGGGAACGTGTCTAGTGGTTGGGGATCAAAGACGCTATCATCGCCGGTCGATCCGGCTGAAAGGCTACGATTACACGCGGGCTGGCGCGTATTTCGTGACCCTGTGTACGCAGGACCGGGCGTGCGTGTTCGGGTCGGTGGCGAACGGGGAAATGCGGCCAAACGAATACGGTCGGGAGGTCGCGGGTTGTTGGTTGTGGTTGGCGGAACGGTATCCATACGTCACGTTGGACGAATGGGTGGTGATGCCGAACCATGTTCACGGGATCATCGTGATAACGGACGGGAACGACCGTGCGGGCGGTTCGGACGGTGGTAGGGGCGGTTCGCGAACCGCCCCTACAGGGCCACGCAATGCCCCAACCGGTTCCGTTGGTCAACCGGCCGTCCCAATGAAACGCAAACCGTTGGGGCGTTTGATCGGGGCGTTCAAAACCGTGTCCACCAAACACGTCAACGAAATCCGGTCCACCCCCGGCGCGAAATTGTGGCAACGTAACTACTACGATCATGTCATCCGCGACGACTTGTCGCTGCGCCGTATCCGCGAATACATCGCCAACAACCCGTCGCGGTGGGCACTGGACCGCGAGAACCCCGTCCGATTCCGTTGATGGCTCGTCCAAACGACAACGCGTCGGCTACGTCGTATACTGTCCAGACTGGACAGTATCGTGGGAGGCACATCTTGGCGTGGCAGTTGCAGGAGGCGAAGCAGAGGTTCAGCGAGTTGGTGCGTCGGGCGCAGAAGGACGGGCCGCAGGTGGTCACGCGGCACGGCGAGGAGGTAGTCGTGGTGGTGCCGGCGGAGGAGTGGCGGCGCATGAGCCGGGGCGGTGAGAAGAGGATGGGCTTCAAGGAGTTTCTGATGAGCGCGCCGGAGGGATTGGAGATGATCATCCCGGAGCGCCCGAAGGACGACTATCCGCGTGAGGTGGACCTTACGGGCGAGGGTAGAGAAGATTGAGGGCCGGGGTTTGAACTTCGTCCTGGACACCAACGTCATCTCCGAGGCGCGCAAGGGCTCGCGCGCCGACGCGAATGTGATGCGCTGGCTCTCCTCGGTGGCGGAGGAGGATCTGTACCTGAGCGTACTGGTGATCGGGGAGGTCCGGCAGGGCATTGAGGGGTTGAAGAGGCGGGACCCTGTACAGGCCGGCCACCTCGAAGCCTGGCTCGCGGGGCTGCGTCGGGCCTACGCCGACCGCATCCTGCCCGTGGACGTGGAGGTCGCGGAAGAGTGGGGTAGGATGAACGCGCCGGACCCGATCTCCTCGCGCGACGGTCTCATGGCGGCCACGGCGAAGGTGCGCGGTATGACCTTCGTCACCCGTAACACCGCAGATGTCGAGCGCACCGGCGTCGCCCTGCTCGACCCCTTCTCCGGCGGAGCGTCGTAGGCCAGATGAACGAGTCCGTAGTCGAAGAAGCCGCCCTCGATTGGCTGGAGAGCCTCGGATGGGTTGTCAGGCAAGGCCGCGAACTCGGACCAGACGGAGTAGATGCCGAGCGGCAGACTTACGAGCAGGTAGTCCTGGAAGATCGTCTGCGACAGGCGCTCGCGATGCTCAACCCCGCGCTCCCTGTTGAAGCTATCGAGGACGCCTTCCGCAGGCTCACCCGCCCCGAAGGCCCGAACCTGGAGACCCGCAACCACACCTTCCACCGGATGCTCGTGGACGGGGTGACGGTCGAGTTCCGCCGCGAGGATGGCTCCATCGGCGGCGCGCAGGCGCGCGTGCTGGACTTCGACGAGCCGGAGAACAACGATTGGCTCGCCGTCAACCAGTTCACCGTGAACGAGAACCGGCACGTCAGGCGGCCTGACGTGGTGCTCTGCGTAAACGGCCTCCCGCTCGCCCTCATCGAGCTGAAGAATGCAGCCGCCGAGAACGCTACCATCTGGACTGCGTTTCAGCAGTTCCAGACTTACAAATCTGAGCTGCCCACCCTGTTCGCCTTCAACGAGTTGCTCGTCGTTTCTGATGGGATGGAGGCGCGCATCGGCTCGCTCACGGCGGGCCGCGAGTGGTTCAAGCCCTGGCGCACAATCGCCGGGGATACACTCGCCGACCCTCATCTGCCGGAGTTGCAGGTAATGATCGAGGGCGTCTTCGATAAGCGGCGTCTGCTCGACTTGATCGGCTACTTCGTCTACTTCGAGGATTTGGGCGGTGGCCCTCTGTCCAAAAAGATCGCCGGCTACCATCAATTTCACGCCGTCAACGTCGCGGTAGGTGAGACGCTGCGCGCGGCACAAGTTCAGGACGGAGCTGATACCGTCGCCGAAATCCCCGGAGGCTACGAGGCCGGGCGTCAACCTGGTGGCGAGCCCGGAGACCGCCGCGCCGGAGTGGTCTGGCACACGCAGGGCTCCGGCAAGAGCCTCACCATGGCCTTCTACGCGGGGCGTGTGATCCGCGAACCGCTCATGGCGAACCCAACGGTCGTGGTTATCACCGACCGCAACGACCTCGACGACCAGCTCTTCGGCACCTTCTCGCGCTGCCGGGACCTGCTGCGCCAGCCTCCGGTGCAGGCGGAGAGCCGGGCGGACCTGCGCGAGAAGCTGACGGTGGACGCCGGTGGCGTTGTCTTCACCACTATCCAGAAGTTCCTGCCGCTGGAGAAGGGGGACCAGTACCCTGTCCTCTCGGAGCGGCGCAACATCGTCGTCATCGCCGACGAGGCCCACCGGGGCCAGTACGATCTCATAGACGGATTCGCCCGGCACATGCGCGACGCCTTGCCGAATGCCTCGTACATCGGCTTCACCGGCACCCCGCTGGAATTGACCGACAGGAACACGCGCGCGGTCTTCGGCGAGTACATCAGCGTCTACGACATTCAGCGCGCCGTCGAGGATGGGGCGACGGTCCCCATCTACTACGAGAGCCGTTTGGCAAAGCTGGCGTTGGATGAGATCGGGAGCACGACCCTCGACGCGGACTTCGAGGAAGTAACCGAGGGCGAGGACGCCGAGCGCGTACAGAGTCTCCAGAGCAAATGGACCCAGCTCGAGGCTATCGTCGGCGCGGAGAAGCGGCTGGACCTCGTCGCTCGGGATATCGTGGAGCATTACGAGCAGCGTCTCGAAGCCATGGAAGGCAAGGCCATGATCGTCTGCATGAGCCGCCGAATTTGCGTGGACCTCTACGACAAGATCGTCGAGCTTCGCCAGGAGTGGCACGGCAACGAAGACGACGAAGGCAGGATCAAGGTGGTAATGACCGGCTCGGCCTCCGACCCGGAGGATTGGCAGCAGCACATCCGAGCCAAGTCCCGCCGCGAGGCGCTAGCCAACCGCTTCCGCGACCCGGAAGACCCGTTCGAGATCGCCATCGTCCGCGATATGTGGCTAACCGGCTTCGACGCGCCTTCCCTCCACACCATGTATCTCGACAAGCCCATGAAGGCGCACGGTCTCATGCAGGCCATCGCTCGCGTCAACCGGGTGTTCAAGGACAAGCCCGGCGGTCTCGTAGTGGACTACCTTGGCCTCGCCCACGAGTTGAGGCGGGCGCTCGCAACGTACACCGAGAGCGGCGGAACCGGTACCACCGCGCTAAATCAGGAAGATGCCGTCGCGGCCATGCTGGAAAAATACGAGGTTTGCGCGGGTCTCTTCCACGGCTTCGACCATGCAAAGTGGATCACGGGCACCCCGGCGGAGCGGCTGGGATTGCTGCCACAAGCCCAGGAGCACATCCTCGCCCAGGAGGACGGCAAGGATCGGCTGCTGGACGCCGTGCGGAACCTCTCTCAGGCGTTCGCTCTGGCCGCTCCTCACGAGGAGACGATCCGTATACGAGACGACGTAGGCTTCTTCCAGGCGGTGCGGGCCGTGCTCGCAAAGCGCACGCCCGGCGACACGAGGACTAACGAGGAGCTAGATCACGCCGTTCGTCAGATCGTCTCCGAAGCTCTCGCCCCGGATGGAGTGGTGGACATCTTCGCAGCCGCGGGGCTGGATAAACCCGACATCTCGATACTCTCCGAGGGCTTCCTGGCCGAGGTGCGGGGGATGCCGCAGCGCAACCTCGCGGTAGATCTGCTCAACAAGCTACTCTCCGGTGAGATCCGCACCTGTCGTCAAAAGAACGTCGTGCAGGCCCGGTCCTTCGAGGAGATGCTGGGCCAATCCCTCAGCCGCTACCAGAACCGCGCCATCGAGGCGGCGCAGGTGATCGAAGAGCTCATAGAGCTGGCGAGGCAGATCCGCGAGGCAAACGCCCGCGGTGAGGCGCTGGGCTTGACCGAGGAAGAAGTCGCCTTCTACGATGCCCTTGAGGCCAACGACAGCGCCGTCCAGGTACTCGGCGACGACACCCTTCGCGCCATCGCGCGCGAGCTCGTAACCACCGTCCGCGCCAACGTGACCATAGACTGGACCATGCGCGAGAACGTCCGCGCCCATCTGCGCGTGCTCGTCAAGCGCATCCTCCGCAAGAACGGCTACCCCCCAGACAAGCAGGAGCAGGCCACCCGTACCGTGCTGGAGCAGGCGGAAGCACTTTCGCGGGAGTGGGCTGTGGCGTAGCGAGACCTGGTAGCTTGCCGATCTGTATCTTCGAGGCTTCGCTGGCGAGTATTCGCATGGTCCTCGTGGAGGAGTAAACTCTCCTACCATGACAATGGTGAAGGTCTGCGGCATTACCAGTCCCGAAGACGCCCACGCGGCAGCCGACGCCGGAGCGGACGCCATCGGGCTTCTGTGCGCGGAGAGTCCCCGGCGGGTGAGCGTGGAACGGGCGTGTGAGATCTCCGCCGCGCTCCCCGACAATGTGCTGAAGGTCGGGGTGTTCGTGGACGCGGAACCGGAGGAGGTGCTCCGGATCTCCCGGGAGGCCGGGCTGGGCGTGGCGCAGCTCCATGGAGATGAGTCGCCGGAGGTGGTCGCGGAGATTCGCGCCGCTGGCTTGAAGGTCATGAAGGCTTTGCGGGTGCGTAACGCGGAGGCGCTGGCGGAGATCGAAGGTTACGAGGCGGACCTGTTCTTGCTGGATGCTTACAGCGAGAAGGCGCGAGGCGGGACGGGCGAGAGGTTCGACTGGGGGCTGGCGAAATCGCTCGGGGAGCGTGGTAACATCGTTGTTTCCGGGGGGCTTGGCCCCGAGAACGTGCGGGAGGCCATCGAATTCTTCGAGCCTTACGGGGTGGACGCTTCGAGTTCCCTGGAAGATGCGCCCGGCAAGAAAAATCACGAGCGGGTTCGGAGGTTCGTCAGTGCGGCAAAAGGTTTCTGAGGAGAGCAGCGGGTACTTCGGTCCCTTCGGGGGACGTTTCGTGCCGGAGACCCTCATTCATGCGCTGGAAGAACTCGAAGAGGCTTACGAACGGTACCGCGACGCCCCGGATTTCGTCGAGGAGCGGGACCGGCTCGCCAGGGACTTCGTCGGAAGGCCGACGCCGTTCATGTTCGCGGAGCGTCTGACGAAGAAGTGGGGCGGAGCGAACGTGTGGTTCAAGCGGGAGGACCTGGCGCACACGGGGGCGCACAAGATCAACAACGCCCTCGGCCAGATCCTGCTGGCCGACCGGATGGGCAAACAGCGCATCATCGCCGAGACCGGCGCCGGCCAGCACGGCGTCGCCACCGCCACCGTCGCCGCGCTCTACGGCAAGGAGTGCGTGGTGTACATGGGCGAGGAGGATATCCGCCGCCAGGCTCCCAACGTGGTACGGATGAAGCTGCTCGGCACGGAGGTCCGCCCTGTTACCAGCGGGGCGCGGACGCTCAAGGATGCGACGAGCGAGGCGATCCGGGACTGGGTCACCAACGTGGAGGACACCCACTACATCATCGGGAGCGTCGTGGGACCGGCTCCGTACCCGCGCATCGTGCGCGACCTTCAGAGCGTGATCGGCCAGGAGATAGAAGCCCAGGCCCGCGAGCGTATCGGGGGCGACCCGGACGCCGTGGTCGCCTGCGTCGGCGGCGGCTCTAACGCTATCGGCGCGTTCCACCCGTTCGTGGGACGCGAGGGCGTGCGGCTCATGGGCGTGGAGGCGGCGGGCCGGGGCATCGAGACCGGTGAGCACGGCGCCTCCCTGACCGAGGGACGGCCAGGCGTGCTGCACGGCAACCTGAGCTACGTTTTGCAGACGGAGGGAGGTCAGATCCGGGAGGCCCACTCCATCTCCGCCGGGTTGGACTACCCGTCCGTCGGCCCGGAACACGCCTACCTCAAGGACGAAGGCTTCGCCGAGTACGTCAGCGTCACCGACAAGGAGGCGCTGGAGGGGTTCACCACGTGCTCTCGGCTCGAAGGTATCATCCCCGCCCTCGAGACGGCCCACGCCATCTTCCACGCGGAGAAGGTGGCGAAGGAGTTCGGCCCCGGCAAGAACCTCGTCATCAACATCTCCGGCCGCGGCGATAAGGACGTGGCCGTCGTCGCCGAAGCCCTCGGCGTAGATGCTCAAGAAGCCGACGAGGTCTCCGGTGACGGGTAGCGAGCGGCTGCGGGCGGCCTTCTCGCCGGGGTACGTCGCGCTCATGCCGTATTTGACGGCCGGCTATCCGACGCTGGACGGGGCGCGGGAGGTGGGGGAGGCGTACATCGAGGCGGGGGCTGACGTGGTGGAGATCGGGGTTCCATTCTCCGACCCGCTGGCGGACGGGCCGACGATTCAGGCCACCACGACCCGCGCCCTCGAAAACGGCGCCGGCCTCGACTATTGCCTGGACCTCGCCTCCGGGCTCGCCGATCGGGTGCCGGTCGTCTTTCTCGTCTACTACAACGTGGTCTTCGCGCGAGGGGTCGAGGAGTTCGTGCGCGAGGCGGCGGAGGCCGGGGTCTCGGGGCTCGTGGTGCCTGACCTGCCGGCGGACGAGTCCGGGCGTTTCGCGGAGTTGTGCGGTGAGCGCGGGGTCGGGCTGTGCCCGCTGGCGGCCCCGACTTCGACGGACGAGCGGCTCGCCTGGATCGGGGAGCTGGCGACGGGGTTCGTTTACTGCGTCTCGGTGGCTGGCGTGACGGGGGCGCGGGAGGCGCTGCCGCCGGGGGCTGTGGAGTTGCTGCGGCGGGCACGCGAACGCACGGAGGCTCCGGTGGCGCTGGGGTTCGGGATCTCCTCCCCCGAAGCCGCCGCCCAGGCCGCTGAGGTGGCGGACGGCGTGATCATCGGCAGCAAGCTCATGCAGATCGTGGACGAAGGCGGGCCTGAGTTGGCCGGAAGCTGGCTCCGGGAGGTAAGGGAAGCCCTCTCGAACGTGAAGGTCGGAGGATAGCATCAGGAGCTGGCTCAGCCGCCGCCGGGAGTACTCCCGCACAGCCCCCGAGACCGAGAGCGGGCTCGGGCCGATGGAGAGCGTCTTCACCAAGTGCGAGGAGTGCGGGCAGCCCATCTACGAGAAAGACCTGCGGGCTCGCTTCAACGTCTGCCCCAACTGCGAGCATCACTACCCGCTCTCGGCGCCGGAGCGAGTGCGTCTTCTACTAGACGCCGGTACCTTCGAAGAGGTCGGGGCCGGCATGGAGGCGGGCGACCCTTTGGGTTTCGAGGGCTATGCGGAGCGGCTGGAGAAAGCCCGCAAGAAGACAGGCCTCGACGACGCCGTCGTGAGCGGGGTTGGCAGGATCGGGGGCCGGCCCGTGGCGTTCGCGGCGATGGACTTCCGCTTTATAGGCGGCTCGATGGGGAGCGTTGTGGGGGAGAAGGTCGCGCTCACGATCGAGACGGCGCGGGAGGGAGATCTCCCGCTGGTGATCGTCCCGGCCTCCGGTGGGGCGAGGATGTTCGAGGGCGTGTACTCCCTGATGCAGATGGCGAAGACCAGCGTCGCGCTCGCCCGCTTCGAGAATGGCTCCCAGCCCTTCGTCTCCGTGCTCACGGACCCGACCTTCGGGGGCGTGACCGCGTCTTTCGCCACGGCGGCGGATGTGATCCTGGCGGAGCCTGGAGCCCGCATCGGCTTCGCCGGCCGGCGGGTCATAGAAGACACGACCAAAGAGAGGCTGCCGGAAGGCTTTCAGACGGCGGAGTTTCAGCGGGAGCACGGGATGGTGGACCGCATCGTCCACCGTCTGGCCCTGAAGGGCGACCTCGAGCGGCTGCTGGGGTTCGTCGCGTGAGGATGAGCCTGTGATCCTGGACTTCGAGCGGCCCGTGAAGGAGCTCGAGGAGCGCATCGGCGAGTTGCGACGCCTCGCGGGCGAGAGCGGGGAGCTTCGGGCGGAGATCTCACAACTCGAAGAGGCCCTGGATGCCGCCAAGCGGCGCATCTACCTGAACCTCACGCCCTACCAGCGGGTACAGGTCGCCCGCCACCCCGAGCGCCCGAACTTCCGCGCCTACCGCGACGCCCTGGCCGACGACTTCTACGAGCTCTCCGGCGACCGGCTCTACGGCGACGATCCGGCGGTGCAGGGAGGGTTCGCCAGGATCGGGGGCCGCAACGTGATCCTCCTCGGCCACGACAAGGGCACCGACGTGAAGAGCCGGGTGAAGGGCAACTTCGGCATGGCCCACCCGGAGGGCTACCGCAAGGTGCAGCGTCTCTACGAGCTGGCCGGGCGTTTCGGACTCCCCATAGTCGCGCTCGTGGACACTCCTGGAGCTTTCGCCGGGCGCGAGGCCGAGGAGCGGGGCCAGGCGTGGGCCATCTCAGGGGACCTCATGGCGCTCGCCCGCGCTCCCGTGCCGGTCGTCTCCGTGGTCATCGGGGAGGGCGGTTCCGGCGGGGCACTGGCAATGTGCGTCGCGGACTACGTGGGGATGCTGGAGAACTCGTACCTCGCCGTGATCGCCCCCGAAGCCTGCGCTTCCATCATCTTCAGGGACGCGAGCCGGGCCGCCGAGGCCGCCGAGGCCATGAAGCTCACCGCCCGTGACCTGAAGGGGCACGCGATCATCGACGAGGTCCTCCCCGAGCCGCTGGGCGGCGCCCACAACGCCCCCGAGTCCGCCGTGGACGCCGTGGGCGAGGCCCTGGAGCGGGTTCTCTCCGGGCTGGAAGACGTCGAGCCGAAAGCCCTCCTCCAGGCCCGATACGAACGTTACCGGCGGATGGGGAACCACACTGCGGAGTTCCCAGCTTAGGCAGGATCGAAGGTCCGCCAGGGCTGGTCGTGTTTCAGCGCCAGATCGTGAGCGCCAACGCCACGACCATCGCCGCGAGCGCCGCCAGGGCGAAGAAGAGCGCGATCCGTGGCCCTGCAAAGACCAGCGAAGCATACGTCCCACCAAGGAGCGCCAGGACCAGCGCGTAAGCGGCCATCCAGGCGGGCGTACGCATGGCGGTCAGGCCGAGGTTTCTTCCAGGAAGTCCAGCAGTTCGCGGGCCGTCTCTTCGGGCCGTTCTTCAGCCAGGAAGTGGCCGGCGTCTATAGGCTTCCCCCGCACGTCGCGGGCGTAGGGACGCCAGACTTCCTCCACGTCATAGAGTTTGCCCACGATCCCGTTCGCGCCCCATAGAAGCAAGAGGGGACATTCGATCTTTTCCCCGCCCGCGTCGGCCTCGTCGTGTTCGAGATCTATGGAGGCGGCGGCGCGGTAGTCTTCGCAGCTCGCGTGGATGGTGTGCCGGTCGAAGCACCGCTCGTACTCGGCGAGGGCCTCTGGCGCGAAAGTCTCCAGGGCCGTGCCCCATCCGCCCAGCTTCTTGCGGAGGTAGTAGGTGGGGTCGCCCCCGATCAGGGTCTCCGGCAAGTCGTAGGGCTGGATGAAGAAGAACCAGTGATAGTAGGCCGTAGCAAGTTCCCTGTCCGTCCGGGCGAAGACCTCGCGGGTGGGGATAATGTCCAGGAGCGCGAGCTTCGTCACCCGTTCGGGATGGTCCAGGGCCATCCGGTGCGTGACCCGTCCCCCTCTGTCGTGCCCGGCGACGGCGAAGGACTCGAAGCCGAGGCCATCCATAACCTCCACCATATCCCCGCCCATCTCCCGCTTGGAGTAGGAGGCGTGATCCTCGTCCCCGAAGGGCTTGGAGCTATCGCCATAGCCCCGCAGGTCCGCAGCCACGACGGTGAAACGCTCGGCCAGCAGGAGCGCGACGGCATGCCACATCGCGTGCGTCTGCGGGTAGCCGTGGAGCAACAACACCGGAGGCCCCTCGCCTCCGCGCACGAGGTTTATCTCCGCCCCGCCGGTCCTTACCCGTTCCTGCTCGAAGCCCTCGAACAAAGCCCTCCCTTCAGAGAGATCATGAGTCGTAAGTAGTCGGCCGTGAGTCGTATCGATTTTCCCGACTTACGACCTCACGAATCACTACTCACGGTGTTTTTAGCCGAAGAAGGTACGGAGGTCCTGGTAGAGATTGTCGGGGACGGTCTTGGTTTCGTCGGTGGCTTCGGAGAGGTCCACGGTGACGATGTCGTTGCCGCGCAGGGCCACCATCTTGCCCCACTCGCCGTTCTTGACGGCCTCGGCGGCGCGCAGGCCATAGCGGGTGGAGAGGATGCGGTCGTTCGCCGTTGGGGTTCCGCCGCGCTGGAGGTGGCCCAGGACGACGTGGCGGGTGTCTATGCCCGTGCGCTCTTTGATCTCCCCTGCCAGCCCTTCGGCGACGCCACCGAGCCTCACGTGTCCGAACTCATCCTTCTCCGCGTTCTGGGTGACGAAGTCCTCGCTGAAAGTGACACCTTCGCTCACCGCGATGAGTCCCCACTTCTCGCCGTTCTCGGCGCGCTTCTTGAAGATCTCGGTGATTTCATCCAGGTCCGGCTCCACTTCCGGGATGAGCGTGACGTTGGCGGCGGAGGCGAGGCCTGCGCCCCAGGTGATCCAACCCGCGTGCCGCCCCATGACCTCGACCACGAGTATCCGTTCGTGGCTCTTCGCCGTGGTCCTTAGCTTGTCTATGGCGTCCGTGGCGATGGAGACGGCCGTATCGAACCCGAAGGTCGTGTCCGTTGCGGAGAGGTCGTTGTCTATGGTCTTCGGGCAACCGATGATCTGGGTTCCGAAGTCCTCGTGCAGCCGCTTCGCCACACCCAGGGTGTCGTCGCCACCGATAGCGACGAGGGCGTCCACGCCGAACTCCTCCATTTGCTTCACGACCTTCTCGGGATCTCCTTCGTTCTTGTACGGGTTGGTGCGCGAGGAGCCGAGTATGGTGCCGCCTTCCTGGAGGATGTAGCGCACGTCGTCCAGGCCGAGGGGCATGACCGTGTCCGACTCCGGTTCGAGTAGCGCCTTCCATCCGCGTTTGAGGCCAACGACCTCGTAGCCGTAGTCCTCGATGCACTTCATGGCGACGGCCCGGATCACACCGTTCAACCCCGGCGCGTCCCCGCCGCCCGTCAGCATTCCGACCCTGCTTACCTCTGCCATTTGTTTCCTCCTTCTCCGAGCGTGCGAGAAAAATCAGTCTAGCAAACCAGTCGTGTGGGAATGCGGGGGATCAGCCAAGCGCGGCGTCCACCGGAAGAGTGAGTGCGGGTAACGCGGCGGATTCGAGCGTCTCTCCCCTTCCGGCCCGCCGGACGAGACGGTAACCGTTTTCGGATGGTTCGGTATGCCGCTCGATGATCCCTCCGTTGAGGTCCACAAGCCAGACCTCCGCTATCCCCGAGCGGGCGTAGAGTGGCAGCTTCACTTCGCGGTCGTAGGCGAGAGAGGTATCCGCGACCTCGATCAGGAGCAGCACGTCCCCGGGGGTAGGCAGTGATCTCCCGTAGTCTCTGGTCCGGATCACGGTAAGGTCCGGCTGCGGCTCCTCTTGTTCGTCCAATCTCACAGGACTCTGGACATCGACGCGCAATTCGTCGCCCAGTTGTCTGCCCAGAAGATGGTTGATCTCCCTGACGCACGTCGCGTGCTTACCACCGATGGGACTCATCTCTACTATCTCTCCCCCTATCAACTCCACCCGGTCGTCCTCGTGGAGGATGCCGGCCTCGGCCATGCGGTGGTAGTCGTGGACGGTGAAGCGACGTCTGATCCGTGTCTCGACTTTCGTCTGTGTCTCCACAAACCCTCCAATGCGTTCGCGCTACGGACAAGTATACGTGAGCCTCCCGCATCTCACCCCAGGCACGAACCGATTCCCGAGGGGCTTGGGAAGAAACTCCCGATCAGATCGGGAAACCGCCCGATGCGCCGGGAACGCTGAGCCTCGTAGAGTTCTATTTACAAGGTGAGCAAAGAAGGAAGGAGCACAAAGAGCCATCCTCGGCCCCCATGGGCGTCATCCAGAAACTGTACCCAAACGACGAACACAAAGATAAGGAGCACACGGAATGAAGCGTATAGCGTTGGCCCTGACGGTGGCCATGATCCTGGCAGCATTGGGTAGCAGTGTAGCCGTAGCCGATCCAATAAACAGCAAGAAGGCCGAGTTCTTCGATCTAACGTGCAACAACGGCCAGGAGTTCACGGTCGTGGGGATTAGCGGCAATCCGGGGCACATCGTGGGCACCAATGGGAACATCGTCTCTACAGAGATAACTGTCACGGCCACGGACCCGGACACCGGAGAGGTACTTTATTCGGAGATGGATCCCGTGGGGCAGGGTAAGAAGGTTGGGCTTGATGATGACCTCATAACCTGCACCACCGAGCTGGGCACGTATTACGTCCCGCTACTCGGGCAAGTGGCGACCGTACGTGGCACGATAGAGGGCTTCCTCACCCCTCGGGGGCAGTAGCGGCAACCTGCCACCTTCTTTGAGCCGGGGCCCCGTTACCTGGGGTCCCGGCCCTTCCCTCGCCTCATTCACCGACCTTCTGGGAAGGGGTTTCTCTGCAGATCGGCTCTGATCTCTTTGCTCGTGACGTTTGTCGTAAGACTCGAGAGACGGTAGGGCTGTATAGTGATGGTTGTGATGGAAGGAACAAGGAAACAGGGTCGAGGAATCGCCTGGATGAGCACCCTCGTTTCGGCTCGGCTAGCGTTCATCCTCGGTAGCCTGATCCTGCTTCTCTGGCTAGCCGGAGTACTATGGCTAATACACCAGGTCGTGGCCGGAACAACCCCGGACCCCTACTGGCGAGAGACCGTGCCGGATGCGCTTGTCTACTTGGCAACCGGGGTCGTTGTGGCCACTCGCCGTCCCGCGCACCCGATTGGCTGGCTCTTTATCGCTGGGGCCCTGATCAGCGCAGTACAGCTCCTCTTTGGTGAGTACGCTGCCACCACGCTGGCCCTCGGTCCCGAACGGCTCCCGTATGGTCCGACGGCCGAGTGGCTCTCGTATCTGCTGCAATCAACCTTTGCCTTTACCTTGTTCTTCGTGATCCTGCTGTTTCCTACGGGGCGGTTGCTCTCTTCACGCTGGCGGATCGTTGCCTGGGCGGGGCTGTGCGCAGCATCGGTGGGGATCGCGAGCAGTGCGCTAATATCAGGTCCGCTCGAACCGTCCTCTCCCTTCGACAACCCGTTTGGAGTCGATGCCGCGATCCTTGGTCAGATCAGCGCTGCCGCGAGCTGGCTGCTCATTGCCGCCGTACTTGGAGCACTGCTCTCGCTGATGGTGCGTTGGCACCGCTCGCGCGGGGAGGAACGTCAGCAGATAAAGTGGTTCGTGGCGGTGGCGGTGGTCGGGATCTCCTCGCTGGTCAGTGTCTCTGTAGTCTCCGCGCTATTGCCAGAAGGCAATAGCTCAAGGGTCCTGGTGGACTTCCTCCAGAACTTCTTATGGCTCATTGTTCCTGCCAGCCTGCCAATAGTGGTCGCCATCGCGATCCTGAAATATCGCCTATATGACATAGATTTCATCATAAATCGCACGCTGGTGTACGGTGCTCTGACGGTCTGCGTCGTGGGGCTCTACGTGCTGGTAGTGGGAGGACTCGGCGCGCTTTTGCGGATGCAGGGCAACCTCCTCGTCTCGATCCTCGCTGCGGGACTCGTCGCTGTGCTCTTCGCCCCGTTGCGTGAGCGTCTACAGAAGGGAGTGAACCGTCTGATGTACGGAGAGCGCGACGAGCCCTACGCGGTGCTCTCGCGCCTGGGCCAGCGCCTCGAAACCACGCTTACCCCCGGCGCCGTGCTGCCTACCGTCGTCCAGACGGTAAAAGAAGCCTTGAAGCTGCCTTATGCGGCCATCGAGCTCGAGCAAGACGGCGCGTTCGAGACCGCGACGGTTATCGGCGAGCCGGTAGAAGATCCACTGCGACTCCCGCTCGTCTATGGGGGCGAGACGGTGGGCAGGGTGGTACTGGGGCCGCGGATAGGCGAGGAGACCTTTACTCCCGCGGACCGGCGACTGCTGGACGACCTCGCCCACCAGATCTGTGTGGCGGTCCATGCGGTGCGCCTTACCACCGACCTGCAACGCTCACGCGAGCGTCTGGTCACCGCTCGCGAGGAGGAGCGGCGGCGTCTGCGCCGCGACCTGCACGACGGGGTCGGCCCGCGGCTCGCGGCTTTGACACTCAGGATCGAGACTGCCCGTAACAGGCTCGCCCACGACCCCGCCGCCGAGGCCCTGCTCTCCGACCTCGCCGAACGCGCCCGCGAAGCCGTGGCCGACGTGCGGCGCTCGGTCCATGCGCTCCGCCCGCCGATACTGGACGATCTCGGCCTCGTGCCCGCCTTGAGGGAGACGGCGGCCCAGTACGGAGGGACAGATCTGAACGTTTCGGTCGAGGCCCCGGAGGACCTGTCTCCACTGTCAGCCGCCGTGGAGGTCGCAGCCTATCGCATAGCCCAGGAAGCAATGGCGAACGCGGTCCGCCACGCGGGCGCCGGGAGTTGCACCGTCCGGCTCTCGCTCGAAAACAGCGTTCTGCGCCTGGAGATCGAGGACGATGGACGGGGCATCGGTGAGGATCGCGGCTCGGGTGTGGGGCTTTTTTCCATGCGCGAGCGGGCGGAGGAGTTGGGCGGAAGGTGGGTGGTCGGGTCGTTTCCGGCGGGCGGGACACGGGTTCGCGCGGAGTTGCCGTTCCTGGAGGAGCCGGGCGGAGCCGATGTCTGAAGCGCGGAAGATCCGGGTCCTCATCGCCGACGACCATCCCCTTTTCCGTGACGGGATGCACGGGCTGCTGGATTCCGTGGAGGAGACCGAGGTGGTGGGCGAGGCAGCCGATGGGGAAGAAGCTGTAAGGTTGGCGAAGGAGCTGGGACCGGACGTGATCCTGATGGACCTCAACATGCCGGGGATGAACGGTATCACGGCTACCCGTGCAGTCCTCGAAGGAAACTCGAACACGGGCGTCCTCGTGGTCACGATGCTCGAAGATGACGATTCGGTCTTCGCCGCGATGCGTGCCGGCGCTTTAGGCTACCTCCTGAAAGGAGCCAACCAGGACGAGGTTCTGCGCGCCATCCGGGCCGTCGCCAACGGAGAGGTTATCCTCGGTCCCGGAATAGCCCGGCGGGTGATGGGCTTCTTCTCCACCGGGAAGCCGAAAGCGCCGCAGGCGTTCCCGGAGCTGACCGGGCGGGAGCGTGAGATCCTCATCCTCGTCGCGAGAGGACAGGGCAACGCCGAAATCTCCAGCACCTTCTTCCTGAGCCTCAAGACGGTACAGAACCACGTCTCCAACATCTTCAGAAAGCTGCAAGTCGCCGACCGGGCGCAGGCCGTCATCCGCGCCCGCGAAGCGGGACTCGGCAAGTAGGGTACGTGGCGCGCTCTGAAAGCCGCCGGACCATGCCATAGAATCCCGCGCATGGTGCGAGTGCTCTTCGTCTGCTCGGGAAACATCTGTCGCTCGCCGCTGGCACAGGGCGTCTTCGAGGAAGTCGTGCGGCGCGAAGGCTTGGACGGCGAGATCGGTGTTGATTCCGCCGGCACCCACGCCTTCTACCACGAGGGCGAGCCGCCGGACCCGCGAGCGCAACAGAGCGCAGCGGCGCGGGGGTTGGATATCGGTGGGCAGCGCGCCCGCATGGTGGAGCCGGAAGATTGCCGGAAGTTCGACTACGTGCTCGTCGCTGATGAGGGACATCTGGACACGGTGCGCGGGCTGTGTAGTGAAGACCCGGATAAAGTCCGGCTCTTCCTAGACTACGCTCCACATTTGCCGGAGCGTGAGATCCCCGACCCTTACTACGGCGGCCCCGACGGCTTCGAACACGCTATGGACCTCATAGAAGAGGCTTCGGAGGGTCTTCTGACGGATATTCGAGAGCGGCATCTGAGAAGCGGTGTCTGAGAAGATCGTCAGGGATGGCGTGGAGGCGTACCTCGGGGAGCGGCTGCGGAGCGCACGGCCCCTCGGGGGTGGCTGCATCGGCGAGGTGTCTCGGGCGGAACTGGCGGATGGGACGGCGGTCGTGGCGAAAGTGGACAGGGAAGGCGAGTCGCACCTGGAGCGCGAGGCGTACATGCTGCGGTATCTGCGCGGGAAGAGCGATCTCCCGGTCCCTGAAGTCTACCATGGATCGGAGACGCTGCTCCTGATGGAGTTCATCGAAGGGAGCAGCCGCTTCTCCGAGGGCGCCGAGCACCACGGCGCGGAGCTTCTCGCCGCGCTGCACGGCGTAACCGCCGACGTATACGGGCACGAGCGGGACACGCTCATCGGTAGCCTCGACCAGCCGAACCCGCAGACAGAAGACTGGGTGGATTTCTTCCGGGAGCAGCGCTTGCTGTACATGGCGAACGTCGCCCGTGAGGCTGGCCGTCTGCCCGTGGACGACCTTCGCCGGGTGGAGAGATTGTCTGAGAAGCTGGACGGCTTGATCGGAGAGCCGAACCCTCCGGCCCTGATCCACGGCGACGTATGGAGCGCGAACGTGCTAGAAGCTGTGCGAGAAGGTAGATAATGGGGCTTGATCAGCAGCACCGATGCCTTGTGGAGTCCTCATATGTCCCCATCTCTTTGCCTGTATCCCAGCGATCTCTCGGATCGTGAGTGGGA
>Ga0136619_10000333_pt1 | contig 17757 bp, 17 predicted proteins | sample AntDrymUQ3532106_2_FD_104807 | JGI IMG/M metagenome (GOLD analysis project Ga0136619, IMG submission 104807) | Polar desert sand microbial communities from Dry Valleys, Antarctica - metaG UQ353 (21.06) | ecosystem: Environmental > Terrestrial > Soil > Desert | place: Antarctica: Dry Valley...
AGCCGGTTGAGCGGCTTGTTCGCTGGGAAGATCCACGCGGTGACGCCGCGAGGCTTTGAGCTGAAGATCATCTGGTTTTTGCTGGCCTTCTCCATTCAATGCTTGTAGGGGGCAACTCGGGTTTTACATTACGGAAACCCGATCCCGCGAACAAATCGAGCATCGAACCGTCTATGTCTCTGCTGCACAAAAATGCAGATTTCGCTCATTTGACACAGACCATGTTACAGGCTACGCTTGATCTGAGGGAAAGGGAGTGAAACGCAGGTGGAGGTAAACCCAGGCGTATATCGTCCTCGCCGTAGAAGCCGGCCTTCTTGCCGGGCGCCTCAGGCGGATGCTCGTGCCGGGCGGCTTCGGGGTCCACGATGTGGTGAGGAAAGAGCATTTGTGAAGACCGGGCGCACTTCCCGGTTGCCCGAAGCTCCCTACGACTCTTTCGCCTTGAGGGCGCTTTACGCACAGGCGCCGGGACGGAAGATCACCGGCGCGGGGTATGCGGAGCCGGACGAGGCCGGGTAGACGGTACAGATGTAGGGGTCAACGAACAGGTTCTGTGACGCTACCTTCGACGAGGTTGGCGGGTCGGCGAACTCGTCTTGCGAGTGGAGCATCCGCACCGGGCGGTGTCAGGTGAATCAGGAAGCAGTCAGGGGAGGTACGAGGATGAAGAAGATCGGCATCGGCGCCGACGACGCGGCGCTCGAGATCAAGCAGACGCTCATCGAGCATCTCGAGGGCAAGGGATACGAGGTAGAGAACTACGGGATTCGCGAGGGGGCCGACTACCCCGACGTGGCTGTCGAGGTGGCCGAGGCGGTCGCCAGCGGCGAGCATGATCGGGCGATACTCTGCTGCGGGACGGGTCTTGGCATGAGCATAACCGCCGACAAGGTGCCGGGCGTGCGTGCCGCCCAGTGCCACGATGTCTACACTGCGGAGCGGGCCAGGAAGTCCAACAACGCCCAGATCCTCACGATGGGCCAGCGCGTGATCGGCCCCGAGCTCGCCAAAACGGTCGTGGACGCCTGGCTGGAGTCCGAGTTCGCGGGCGGCTCCTCGGCCCGCAAGGTCGAGAAGATGGAGGAGATCGACCGCCGCTACCACCCGGCCGAGACGGCCTAGGTCCGGGTAGAAGCCTTGAAGACACCCGAGGAGCTCTACGAAGGCTACGTGTTCGACCTGGACGGCACGATCTACCTCGGCGACGAGCTGCTGCCGGGGGCGGAGCGGCTCATCCTCAAGCTGCGCGAGCTCGGAAAACGGGTCATCTTCCTCTCTAACAACCCCACCAAAGACCCCGAGATGTACGCCGAAAAGCTGACCGACCTGGGCCTGGAGACGCCGACCGATGAGATAGTAAACACCGTCGTCACCATGACTCAGTGGCTACTCCAGAACCATCCGGACGCAACCGTCTACCCGATCAGCGAGGAGCCGCTCAAGAACTCGTTGCGGGAAGCTGGCATAGAGATGTCCGAGAACCCCGAGGAGATAGACATAGTCATCGCCTCCTACGACCGCGGCTTCGAGTACCGTAAGCTCCAGATAGCCTTCGACGCCATCTGGTTCCACAAGAGGGCGCGGCTCGTGACCACGAACCCTGATCGCTACTGTCCGTTCCCCGGAGGCAGGGGAGAGCCGGACGCGGCGGCGATAGTCGGGGCGATAGAAGGCTGCACCGGGGCGAAGTGCGAGGTCAACGTCGGCAAGCCGGACCCGATCATGCTCGAAACCATCATGGGGGTCGTTGGTCTCGACGCGGAGGACTGCGTCATGACGGGCGACCGGCTCTACACCGAGATCCGCATGGCGCTGGACGCCGGTATGCCTTCGGCCGTGGTGCTGACCGGCGAGACGACCGCCGGGGACCTGGACGGAGAATCCGAAGAGAACCTCCCTGACTACGTTCTGGACAGGATCGACCGCCTGGTGCCGGCCAACCTGTGGGGGGAGTTTGGCTGGGAGGATGAGTGAGGGTCTGATCTCGATTTCCGGGACGGACGGGCGCGAGGAAGGAGGAAGCTAATGGCCGAAGGTCCATATCTCTTGGGCATAGACTTCGGGACGGGGGGAGCCAGGGTCGGCGTCTTCGACCCCGAGGGGACGCCGGTCGCCTTCGGCGAGCGGGAGTTCTCGCTAGAGCACCCGCGTCCGGGCTGGGCGGAGCAGGACCCCGACGAGTGGTGGACGTGCCTGGTGGCGGCGGTGAAAGACGCGATGGAGCAGAGCGGCGTCCCGGCCGGGGAGATCGCTGGCATCTCCCTGGACGCCATGAGCAGCACCGTTCTCGCGATGGACGAGAAAGACAGGCACCTGCGGCCGGCGATCATGTGGATGGACGTGCGCTCCTCCGACCAGGCGGATCGTATCGCCGGCACCCACAACGACGCCCTCAAGTACAACGGCTACGGAGCCGTCTCCGCCGAGTGGGGGCTCCCGAAGGCGCTCTGGATCAAGGACAACGAGCCGGACGTATTCAAGAAGGCCAGCCACATCTGCGACTGCGGGGACTGGCTGGTGCACCGCCTCACCGGCGAGTGGGCGTCATCCATCAACTTCGCGAGCTCCAAGTACTACTACGACAGGGACGCGGGCGGCTACCCGCAGAGCCTCTACGATGCGGTGGACGCCGGCGATGTGCTGGAGAAGTTCCCGGAAGACGTGCTGGACCTGGGCGCGGTGGTCGGGGGTTTGCGGAAGGACGTGGCCGAGGAGCTTGGGTTGAAGGCCGGCACGCCCGTGGCCGAGGGGGGTGTGGACGCCTACGTCGGGGCTTTAGGGCTCGGGGTGGTCGAGCCCGGGAAGATGGCGCTCATAACCGGATCGTCGCACGTCATGATCGGGCAGACCTCCGAGCCCATCCATGATCCCGGTTTCTGGGGGGCTTACACGGACGCCATGATCCCGGGTCAGTACACCGTCGAGGCCGGCCAGACTTCCACCGGCTCCATCGTGGCCTGGTTCAAGAACCAGTTCGCGGGCGACGCGGCGGAGGAGGCCAGAAAACGCGGCGTGGACACCTACGACGTCCTGACAGAGTGGGCCCGCGAGGTGCCGATCGGCTCTGACGGCCTGATCGTGCTCGACTACTTCCAGGGGAACCGCTCGCCCTACACCGATCCCCTGGCGCGCGGCATGATGTGGGGCCTGACCCTGAGCCACACCCCGGGGCACGTCTTCCGGGCCATCATCGAGGGAATCTGCTACGGCACCGAGAACATCCTGCGCACCATGCGCGGGCAGGACTTCGAGCCGAGGCTTAACGTCGTCTCCGGCGGCCCGGCCAAGAGCGACCTGTGGATGCAGATGCACGCGGATGTCTCCAACGTGCCGATTGCGTTTACGAAAGTGAGCGAAGGCCCCGTACTGGGCTCGGCGATGCTGGCTGCCGTAGGGGCGGAGATCTACCCCGACATCCAGACCGCCGCCGAGCACATGGTCCACACCGCCGACACCATCGAGCCTGACCAGGAGCGCCACGAGGAGTACCAGTTCTACGTGGACAGATACATGGAGACCTACTCGCAGATGAAGGAGCTGATGCACAAAACGGAGCGGCACGTGGCGGGCGGCGGCAAGGCCGCATCGGAGCGCGAGTCATGATCGAAGCCGCCGACCACAAGCCGGAGGACGCAGGGACACGGACTGGAGGTAGCGGATGAACGACGACCGGATAGACGCCGCTCTACAAGAGGCGACCGAGAACGTCACGATCGGGTCCGGAGTACTTTCTTCCATCGACGGCCTGTTCGGGGAGAGCTTCGGCGACCGACCGGCGATCATCGTCGCGGACGAAAACACGTTCGCGGTCGCGGGCGAGGAGGTGCGGCGGCATCTGGAGGAGGCCGGGCGCGAACTGCTCGATCCATACATATTCCCCGGAGAACCGACCCTGTACGCCGAGTACGGGAACATCGAGAAGCTAGTGGAATCGCTCGGAGAGCACGAGGCCATCCCGGTTGCCGTCGGCTCCGGGACCCTCAACGACATCGTCAAACGCGCTTCCCACGAGTGCGACAGGCCCTACCTGTGCGTCGGAACCGCCGCTTCGATGGACGGGTACACGGCCTTCGGCGCGTCCATCGAGAAGGACGGGCTGAAGCAGACGCTGACCTGCTCCGCGCCGAAAACGGTCCTTGCGGACCTCGACGTCCTGGTTGACGCCCCGGCCGACATGACGGCCTCCGGTTACGCTGACCTTCTGGGCAAGGTAACGTCAGGGGCTGACTGGTTGATCGCCGACGCTTTAGGGGTCGAGAAGATCGACCCAAGCGGCTGGTCTCTGGTGCAGGATCACCTGCGCGAGTGGACCGGGGAACCGGCCGGGCTGCACGCCGGGGAGCAACGGGCCACGGAACATCTCATAGAGGGTCTGATCATGTCCGGCCTGGGGATGCAATCCTACCAGTCTTCCCGGACGGCCTCGGGCGCCGAGCATCAGTTCAGCCACCTCTGGGAGATGGAGGGCCTGGGACACGGCGAGGGCCACGAAGGACCTCCCCTCTCGCACGGCTTCAAAGTCGGGGTGGGCTCGGTCGCCATCGCAGCCCTCTACGAACGGATACTGGAGCGCGACCTGGGCGACCTGGATATCGACGCGATCCGCGACGCCTGGCCCGGCCGGGACGAAGTGGAGCGTTCCGTTCGGGCGGCGCATACCAGTCCGGACTTGGAGGAGGGCGCCGTCGAGCAGAGCCTCGCCAAATACATCAGCGCCGAGGAGCTGGCGGAACGGCTGAAGCTACTCTGGAAGGTCTGGCCTGACCTGCGCGGACGTCTGGCGGACCAGTTGATGCCGGCCGCGCAGATAAAGGAGATGCTGCAGGCGGCCGGATGTCCCACGAAGCCCACCGAGATCGGACTGGGCTGGGAGGAGTTCGAGGCGACGTACTCCAGGGCGCGCACGATCCGCAAACGCTACACCGTCCTCGACCTCGCCGCCGAGGCCGGTATCTTCGACGAGTGCGTGGAGGAATTGTTCGCGCCTGATGGGTTCTGGGGCCGCGAAGCGGCCTCGCAGGCACGGGCGGGCGGGGCGAGCTGATGCCGGCGCGATCGTCCGCAAAACCGGGATTCCCGGAGACGGAGGGCTCGGGGACCGTCGGCGTGCTTCCTGACCAGGGCTATCCTCGAAAAACTGTGTCCGGGCGAAAGTTGCATCGAGCGCGGGCTTTCCCCGTCATGCGAGGCCCGCGGGCGGAGCGCGCGAAGAGGAGGAGAGCTATGAGTGAGGGGCCGTACGTACTTGGCATAGATTATGGAACGGAGAGCGTGAGGGTCGGGATCTTCGATCTTGAAGGCACACCCGTGGTCTTCGCCGGGGAAGCCTATTCACTCAAGCACCCTTACTCCGGTTGGGCGGAGCAGGACCCCGACGAGTGGTGGAGTTCTCTGGTCAAGGCGACCCGCCGGGCGCTCGACGAGGGGAACGTCTCTCCAGAGGAGATCTCCGGCCTCTCCGTGGACGCCACGACCTGCACCGTCGTGGCCCTCGACCGGCAAGACAGGGTCTTGAGGCCGGCCATCATGTGGATGGACGTGCGGGCCGTGGATCAGGCGCTCCGGGTCCAGGAGACCGAAGACCCGGCGCTCAAGTACAACGGCTACGCCAGGGTCTCAGCCGAGTGGATGCCAAGCAAGGCTCTCTGGCTCAAGGAGAAGGAGCCCGATACCTACGAGAACGCCGAGCACATCTGCGAATGCCTGGACTGGGTCACGCACCGTCTGACCGGCGAGTGGACCGCGAGCATCAATACCGCCAGCTTCCGCTGGTACTACGATCGCAACGAGGGCGGATTCCCGGAGAGCCTGTACGGTGCGCTCGGGCTGGACGACCTGCTCGAGAAGTTCCCCCAACAGGTGCTCGACATGGGCAAAGTCGCCGGCGGGCTGTGAAAGGAAGCGGCCGAAGAGCTCGGCCTGCCGGCTGGTATCCCGGTCGCGGAGGGAGGTGGGGATGCCTTCGTCGCCCTCGTTGGCCTCAACGTCCTGGAGCCGCGCAAGATGGCGCTCATCACGGGCTCCTCGCACGTCATAGTCGGCCAGGCTGCGGAACCCAAGTACGGGGCAGGGCTCTTCGGCGCCTATACCGACGGCATCGTGCCAGGCCAGTACTCCGTCGAGGGCGGCCAGGCTTCCACGGGTTCGGTGGTCAAGTGGTTCAAGGACAACTTCGCCAGGAGGGCCGGCGCTGAGGCCGAGCGTCGTGGGGTGGACGCCTATGAGGTACTGGGCGAGATGGCGGCGGAGGTGCCGCCGGGTTCCGAAGGGCTGATGGTGTTGGATTACTGGCAGGGCAACCGGACGCCTTACACGGATCCGGAGGCGCGCGGGATGATGTGGGGGCTCTCCCTCAGGCACGAGGAGGGGCACGTCTTCCGGGCGATCCTCGAAGGCATCTGCTACGGCACCGAGCACATACTGCGGACCATGCGCGAGAACGACTTCGAGCAAAAGGAGGGGGTGGTATGCGGCGGCCCGACCAAGAGCAGGCTGTGGATGCAGATGCACTCCGACGTCTCGAACCTGCCGATCTCCTTCACCCGGGTACCCGACGCGCCGGCGCTGGGCTCGGCCATACTCGGTGCCGTGGGAGCCGGGCTCTACCCTGACATCCAGACGGCCGCCGGGAACATGGTCCACGTCGAGAGCCAGATCGAGCCGGATCAGGACATGCACGAGGCGTACAAGTTCTACGTCGACAAGTACATCGAGACCTATCCGCGGATGAAAGAGCTGATGCACGAAGTCTCCCACCACGAGGCGAGCCAGGACAGAGAACAACCCCTGACCCATGGCTGAACGCCCCGGACCCCCGACAGGTGGGGTGGGCCGCTGACCCACCCGCGCAGAGTGAACGAGATGCAATTGGTTCGAAGCCGTGCAGAGCAGACGCCGGGCAAGAATCCGGCTAGAAGGAGAATAGCGAGTGAGTAGCCAACAAGCACAGCCCGAGTACGGGGCTTTTGGGCGCCGGGTCGAGCGCCTGGGAATGCCGAGGCCCATATTCTGGGGCTTCGTCGCGGTCTTTATCTTCATGATCGGCGACGGCGTGGAGATAAGCCGTCTTCCGGGCTACCTGACCACCGAAGGAGGGCTCGCGGGCGGTCAGGCGACTTTGATCACCGGCACCATCTACGGCGTCGGCGTCCTTATAGCCTCGTGGTTCTCCGGCACGCTCTCGGCGATCTGGGGTCCCCAACGGGTCATGCAACTCGGCGCGGCGATCTGGATCGTCTTCGAGATCATCTTCCTCGTCTTCGCCATCAACTCGGGTAGTCTCTTTTTCGTGGCCCTGATCTACGGTATACGCGGCCTCGCCTACCCGCTCTTCGCGTTCGGGTTCCTGGTCTGGGCCCAGACGGTGACCCCGGTACACATGAGGGGCTCGGCCGCAGGATGGTTCTGGTTCGCCTTTACCGGCGGGCTGCCTACCCTGGGCGCTGTCGTGGCCGCCATCTCCGTGCCGCTCATGGGCGTGTACAACACCTTCTGGCTCTCGCTCGTGATAGTCGCCATCGGCAGCGTTATAGGCGCGTTCTTCGTGCGCGAGGCGCAGGGCCTGCAGCCGATAGCCGACGAGCGCGTAGAGGACCCGAGGAGCTACAAGCGTCTGCTGGAAGGCATAGACATCCTTTGGCGCGACCCCAGGACGGCCCTGGGTGGCGTGGTCCGCATCGTCAACACCTCGCCGCAATACGGGTTCTTCTACTTCATGCCGTTCGTCTTCGTGCAGGGAACGAGCGAGGCCGGCTTCATGAGCGGGGGTCAGTACTCGGTCCTCGTCTCACTGGTCTACGCGGCCAACATCGGCGCCAACCTGTTCTTCGGGATCTTCGGCGACTGCTTCGGCTGGCGGCGGACGGTGACCTGGTTCGGCTGCGTGGGCTGCGCCATAACCGTGCCGCTGTGGTACTTCGGGTCCCTGCTCTCCGGCTCCTACGCCGTCTCGGTCGTGCTCGGCATGTTGTATGGTGTGTTGCTGGCCGGCTTCGTGCCGCTCTCCGCCCTGATGCCCTCGATGGTGGAGCGTCACGACAAGGGCGCGGCCCTGGCGATCCTCAACACCGGCGCCGGCGGCGCCGCGTTCGTAGGTACCTTCGTCGCCACCCTGCTCAACCCCTTCATAGGCTATGGCGGCGTCGTCATCACCTACTCAGCCCTCTACCTGGTGAGCGCCGTGCTGACCTCGTTCATCGTCTCCCCGGCCGACCCGGGTGAGGAAGGAGAGATAGAGGAAGATACCGTAGCTACCACTGCCTAGGAGCGTCCCGGACAAGCTCCGGACGCAAAGGGTTCTTACCGGCCTGGTAAACCGGTAGCGACGGCTGAATCCGGAGGCGGAACCGACGAGCGTTCCACCTCCGGATACGGGCTCGAGACCACGGACGAGGTAGTAGCGTGGATCTCCGATCCGGTACCATAGAGACCGCAACGATCAACACCGTCAGGCTCCAGGCGAGAGGGGACCAATTGGCCTCGAAGATTCTTGAGAGGGTACGCGGGTGTCGGGCTTCCCTCTCCCGTTCTGACGTCTGGGAGGGAGAGAAATGACGACCGTGAGCGTCCTGGGCTCGGGCATAATGGCGACGGCGCTAGCCTTTCCGCTCTCGGATAACGGCCACGAGGTGCGGCTCGTCGGCACGCACCTCGACCGCGACATCATCGACTCCATCAAGGAAACGGGCGTGCATCCCGGCCTGGACCTCGAGGTCCCCGAGACCGTCCGCGCCTACCAGTTGGAGGAGGCTGGGGAGGCTTTCGAGGACGCCGAGGTCGCCATGAGCGGGGTCAACTCGTTCGGGGTGCGCTGGGCGGGCGAGCAACTGGCGCCGCTGCTGAAGCCCGGAATGCACGTGCTCTCCATCGCCAAGGGGATGGAGGCCGAAGAGAACGGTGATCTGCGCATCCTGCCGGAGGTGCTGGCCGAACAGGTGCCCGAAGAGTTGCGGGAACAGGTCTCCTGGTCCGCCGTCGCCGGGCCGTCCATCGCGGGCGAGGTGGCCGTGCGGAGGGACACCTGCGTGGTCTTTGCGGGCCGCGACGCAGGCGTGGCGGAGGAGTTGGCGACCCTCTTCCGAACTCCCTACTACCACGTTTGGATCTCGACCGACCTCGCCGGCGTCGAGGTGTGCGCTGCGACCAAGAACTGCTACGCTCTCGGGGCCGGTTTCATGGAGGGCATCCTGGACCGCGAGGACGGGTCGGAGGCGCGGTACCGCAACTACAACTACGGGGCTGCGCTCTTCGGGCAGGCGGCGCGGGAGCTCGGTCAGTTCATGCAGCTCCTGGACGGCGAGCCGGGGACGCCCTACGGGCTGGCCGGTATCGGGGACATGTTCGTCACCAGCATGGGCGGGCGCAACGTGAAGGTGGGACGGCTCATTGGCTCTGGGCTGCGCTTCTCGGAGGCGCCCGAGCGTATGAAGGGGGCAACGCTGGAAGGGGCGGCGGCCATCGAGGTCATCGGTGGCGCGCTGCCGAAACTCACCGAGCGTGGGATCGTCGGCCCCGAGGACTTCCCGCTGATGCGGCACCTTTACGCCGTGGTCGGTATGAACGAGCCGTTGGACATGCCCTGGGACACTTTCTTCCGGGGCGAACCAGAATCCAGAGCAGGGAAGGGATAGCGATGGAGACAGGGATGGAATCACGGATACCGCAGGACATCGAGAGACATGTCTTCGATGTGATCGTGATCGGGGCCGGCATCAATGGCGCCGGCGTGGCCCGCGACGCTGCGATGCGGGGTCTGCGGGTGCTGCTTTTGGACAAGGGCGACATCTCCAGCGGCACGACGCAGTGGGCTACGCGCCTGATCCACGGCGGACTGCGCTACCTGGAGCACTACGAGTTCGCGCTCGTGAGGGAGTCCTTGAGGGATAGAGAGGCGATCCTCCACGTGGCGCCGCACCTCGTCCGTCCGCTTGGCTTCCTGGTCCCAATCTACGACAGGAGCGAGCGCGGCCCGCTCATGGTCCGGCTCGGCATGACCGTCTACGACGCGCTCTCCTTCGACAAGAGCATGGACCGGCACAAGATGCTCAACCTCGAGAAAGTGCGCGAGCGCGAGCCCGGCCTCAACCCCGAGGGCCTCAAGGCCGCCGCTTTCTACTACGACGCGCAGGTCGAGTACGCGGAGCGGATCGCCGTGGAGAACGCCGTCTCCGCCCGAGACAATGGCGCGACCGTCGTCACCTACGCGAAGGTCGAGCGCCTGATCATGGACAACGGCGACGTCACCGACGTGGAGTTCACCGATGTGCTCGGGGGCGGTAAATACACGGTCAGCGCCCCGGTCACGGTGAACGTCTCCGGTCCCTGGGTGGACGAGGTTCTGGCGGAACTCCAACGGCCCGGCACCGGCGAGGACTCCGGCCGCTTCATGGGCGGCACCAAGGGCAGCCACCTCATTGTGGACCCGTTCCCCGGCGCCCCGAAAGGCGAGGCCCTGTACGTCGAGGCGCGCAAGGACGGACGCCCCTACTTCATCGTGCCGTGGAACGGACGCTATCTGATCGGCACGACAGACCTCCGCTACGACGGAGACCTCGACCACGTCTCCGCGAGCGAGGACGAGATCCAGTACCTCCTCGACGAAACGAACTACGTCATCCCGGAGGCGAAGCTCACCCGCGAGGACGTGCTGTTCACCTACTCGGGCGTGAGGCCGCTGCCGTACAATCCTGAGGGTGAGACAGGCGGCGTCACCCGCAGCCACGTCGTCTTCGATCATGCCAGAGGAGAATCGGCCAGCGGCGGCAAGGTGACGAGCGCCAGCGCCGAGATGCCGCAGGTTGGAGGACTCATCTCCATCATCGGCGGCAAGCTGACCACCTATCTGAACCTGAGTCGCCAGACGGTCGACGCCGTCTACAAGAAGCTGGACCGGAAAGCGCCCAAGAGCCGGGCTCGCAAGGTCCCATTGCCGGGCGGCGAGACCTCGGATTTCGAGGCATTCGCGGCCGGCTTCAGGTCCGCGAGCAGCGTATCCGAGGTGCTCCGCGAGAGGCTTCTCAAGCTCTACGGCGTTCGGGCCGCCGAGGTGCTCGGGCTGGCCGGGGACGACCCAGAGCTTGGCACGCCGCTCTCGTCCACCGTGAGCGTCGAGACGGCCCTGATCGGGGCCGAGGTGATCTGGGCTCTCCGTGAGGAGATGGCGCAGACGCTCTCCGACGTGCTCCTGAGGCGCACGATGGCCGGATACGGCCCCGATGTCGCCCTCGACGTCGCCGAGGCCGCCGCCGGGGTCGCCGTCAAGCACTGCGGATGGGACGCGGAGCGCGCCGAACGCGAGGTGCGAGAGTACCGCGAGTGGATCGAACGCTACACCCCGAAGCAGTTCCGCGAACCGGCGCGAGCCTAGAGCGCGGGTTTCGGGAGGGCGGCAGGGCGTCTCCGAGGGCTTGCCGGGTCAACGTGAAAGGGAGGGAAGAGATGCCCCACGACATCAGCGATCTACCGCACGCTCTGGAGAACGCGGGTGAGCTGGAGCGGCGCATGGAAGGGAAAAGGCTCGCCGTGTTCCTCGACTACGACGGCACGCTCACGCCGATAGTGGACCGGCCGGAGGACGCGGTCATCTCGGACAGCATGAGGGCGGCCGTTCGCGGGCTGGCCGAACGGTGCCCGGTGTGCGTGGTCAGCGGGCGCGACCGGAAGGTCGTCCACGAGCTCATGGGCCTCGACAACCTGATCGTGGCCGGCAGCCACGGCTTCGATATTTGGACCCCTGATGAGGGCACCATCGAGCACGACGCGGGTGGCGGGTACGAAGAGCTCATAGAAGAAGTGAAGGCCCGGCTGGACGAGGAGATCGAACCTTTCCAGGGCGCCTCCGTGGAGCCGAAGAGGGCCTCGGTGGCCGTCCACTACCGGCTCGTCCCGGAGGAGGAGAGGCCGCGGATAGAGCAGATAGTAGACGGCCTTCTCGCCGAACGCCCGGACGAACTGAAGGTGACGCCAGGCAAGATGGTCTACGAGGTCCAGCCGAAGATCGACTGGGACAAAGGCAAAGCCGTTCTCTACCTGCTCGAGACACTGGACCTCGACCGAGACGACGTGGTGCCCGTGTACCTGGGCGACGACGTGACCGACGAGGATACCTTCGAGGCGCTCGCCGGGATTTCGCCTCCCGGCGTCGGCATCTTCGTCGGGTTGGCGGACGACCCGGAGACGGCCGGACGGACCACCGCAGCCGGCTACCTCCTGAGCACGATCCTCGAGGTGGAGCGTTTCCTGGACACGCTCGCGCGCTGATGGTCTCGCGCCGCATGGACGCGAAGGACGGAAGAGGGGGCGCCGTATGCAGGCAACTTCGAGGTTCGGGCGGGTGAGCGCCGTCGGATGCGAAGAGCTGGGACGACTGGGCCACATGGACACCTCCGTGTGCTGCGAGATCTGCCACTCCGTCGATCAGCACGTCACCGGCATCCCCCTCGGGCCGTGCCACGTGCCGGCGCCGGGCGGGGGAGAGGCCCTCGTGTGCTGCGTAGGCAAGAAGCAGTTGGTAGGCGCGGTCGCTGTGGACGGCGCATCGGGAAGCGAGGCCGAGACACGAGGAGGATCGCGGTGAAGAACTGGACGCTGGCCTACGACTCCTTCGATCCGGAAGAGGAAGGATTGCGCGAGGCGATGACCTCGACCGGCAACGGCTATTTCTGCACGCGGGGCGCTTTCGCGTGGGTCGAGGCCGACGACGTTCATTACCCCGGCACCTACGTGTACGGTGGCCTCAATCGCGAGACCACCATCATGGCCGGGCAGCCGGTCCTGAACGAGGACCTCGTAAACCTGCCCAACTGACTCTTGTCGAGATCCGGATAGAAGGCGAAGAAGCCATCCGGATGGACAACGTGAAGCTCCTCTCCTACCGGCACGAGCTAGACATCAAAAACGCCGTGCTCTGGCCCAACCTGAGTTTCCGCGACCGGGCTGGCCGCGAGACCACCCTGGAAACGCGGCGCTTCATCAGCATGTCGGACAGGCACATCGGGGCGATGGAGTGGAAGATCGTCGCGGAGAACTGGTCTGGCACGGTGGAGGCGATCACGGTTCCCGACGGCCGGGTCACGAACAGAGCCCAGACGGTACACCTCAACCCCAACTCGGGGAAGTGGTACCCCGACATGAGCCACAACCAGCGCCACGTGAGCGCGGCCATCTTCTACAATCGTCTGGCAGTACTACCAGGCCACCGCCGACTCGGAGTTCCTGTTCGACTACGGCGCCGAGATGATGCTGGAGATCGCACGCTTCTGGGCCAGCATAGCCCACTTCAACGAGGAGCGCGGACGCTACGAGACCCACGGCGTCATGGGGCCTGACGAGTTCCACGAGAAGTACCCCGACTCTGACGAGGAAGGGCTCATGAACAACGCCTACACCAACGTGATGGTCGCCTGGATCTCCCGGACCGCCCAGGAGATCCTGGACCTCTTGCCGGAGCGCCGGCGCCGGCCGCTCGGCGCGAAGATCGGCCTCACGCAAGAGGAGGTCAAGACGTGGGAGGACATGGGCCGCAAGATGTTCGTCCCGTTCCAGGAAGACGGCATCATCAGCCAGTTCGAGGGTTACGAGGACCTGGAGGAGCTGGAATGGGACGCCTACAGGGAGAAGCACGACAACATCCAGCGGCTAGACCGGATCCTGAAGGCCGAGGGCGACGACCCGGATCGCTACAAGCTCGCCAAGCAGTCTGACACCGTGCTGCTCTTCTTCCTCTTCCCCGAACGGGAACTGAAGCAGGTCTTCGAGCGGCTTGGCTACGACTACACGCCCGAAATGGTCCGCAAGAACATCGAATACTACGATCACAGGACCTCCCACGGCTCTACCCTGAGCTTCGTCGCCCACGCCGGCATACTGGCCGACACCGATCCTGATAGCTCGTGGGAGCGGTACATGGTCGCGCTGGAGAGCGATATAGGAGACATCCAGGGCGGTACCATCAGGGAGGGCATCCACATGGGGGTCATGGCGGGGACGTTGGACCTGCTTCAGCGCGGGTACATGGGGAGTGAGATCCGCGACGGGATTCTCTACTTCGATCCGAAGCTAAAGGACAGGCTGGAGGGGATGTCTTTCTCCATGCCTTCCGCGGCACCCCGTTCGACGTGAAGATCGAGGGCGGTAGGCTGACGGTCACCGCGCAAGACGATGGCTTCGGGAAGCACATCCAGATCGGCGTAGGTGAGGAGGTACGGGAGGAAAAAGGCCGGGGAGGGATACGACTTCGATCTCGTCCCAAACCGATAAAGATGTGACGTCACCGGGCCGATGTTGCAGGAAAACTTCTGCAACTACAGGAGTTTGAGGAGCGCGCTCGGCAGGACTCGAACCTGCGACCTTCTGATTCGTAGTCAGACGCTCTATCCGGCTGAGCTACGAGCGCGTGTAACCATCCATGATATCGTCCGAAAGGGCTTTGCTCAAGGCGGGTGTGCTTCGCAGGCGCTTTTGAGGATATAATTCCGGGAATGATGGGGAGATGCTTGAAGAACAAGGCGGGTCTGGCGCTTTGAGCGCGGTGGTTCTGCTGGTGATCGGGGACGACGAGGAACGGCTGCACCTCAGGCGGGCGTTGTCTGGGGAGGGGTGGAGGGTACTTCCCGCCGGGTCCGGGTCGCAGGCGCGTCAGATCGCGGGCCGGGAGGACTTCGAGATCGCAGTGGTGGATAACCGTCTGCCCGATGAGCGGGGCTTCCAGGTGATAGCGGGCGTGCAGAAACCTAACGTCTCAACCGTGGCCCTGCTGCGCGATGAGGACACGATGGACCGCATCGTGGGTATCGAGCTCGGCGCGGACTACTACATGCGCTCGCCCGTCAACCCCAGGGAACTGGTCGCGCGGGTGAAGCAGATCCTCCGCAAACGCGAGATCGCCGGCGAGCTTGCGGGGGCTTCAGGCAGGATCCACATCGGGGATCTGGAGATTGATCCGGATCGGGTCGAGGTCAACAAGGGCGGACAGGAGATTCTGCTCTCCCCCCGCGAGTTCAAGCTGCTCTACACCCTCGCCCGCAGCCCCGGCCGGGTCTTCCCCCGCGGGGCGCTACTCCGACAGGTCTGGGGCGAGGACGAGTATATAGACGAGCGCACCGTGAACGTCTACGTCCAGCGCCTCCGCAACAAGCTCGGCGACAACCCCTCGGAGCCCAAGCTAATAGAAACCGTCCGCGGTTTCGGCTACCGCCTCGTCAAGCAGAGCTAGCCGGAGACAACTCAGACCGGGGAACGACGGATCAGGGCCCCGCCCCGGATAGTGTCGCCGGGACGCACGTTGTATCCGTGGCCGACGATGCAGTCCTCCAGGTACGCCCCGTCACCCACGCTCGCGCCGGGCAGGAGGATGCTGCTCTTGATGGTCGCGTTCGGCCGCACCCAGCAGTCGCTCCCGACCGTCACGTCTCCAGCGAGCGTGACGCCGCGTCCGATCACTGCGTCGCGGCCCACGAGCACGTGCCCTTCCAGGCTGGCGGAAGGGTGGATCTGTGCGTCCTCCCCGACCCACAAAGACTCGCCGCGCTTCTCGCCGGGTATCCTCACCCGCACCCGGCCCGAGAGCACGTCGTACTGAGCCTCCCGGTATGCCTGGAGCGTCCCGATGTCCGACCAGTAAAAATCTCCCTGGTAGCCGACGAACCGCTCCCCGTTCTCCAGGAACCTCGGGAACACGTCCTGCGCGAAGTCGAAGAAGGTTCCTTCGGGGACGTACTCCAGGACGCGCGGCTCGAATACATAGATGCCGGTGTTGGCGAGCGTGCTGATCGCATCCCTCGGGTTGGGCTTCTCCTGGAAACCCAGGATGTTCCCCTCCTCGTCCACCTCAACAACCCCGAACTCCGAGGTGTCGAAGACCCGGCGCAATGCGATGGTCGCTAAAGCGCCCTTCTCCTTGTGGAAGGCGACCAGTTCCCCGAGGTCCACGTCCGTCAGGGCGTCGCCCGAGACCACGACGAAGGTGTCGTCGAACCTGTCCGCCAGCCGCCGGACGCCCCCGGCCGTCCCGAGGAGTCTCTCCTCGCGTTCGAGGTGGACCGTCATGCCGTTCATCCGGGACTCCTCGCCATACGCGCCGAGAAGCGCGTCGGCCAGGTAGAACACGTTTACGTGGACCTCGTCGAAACCGTGCCCCGCCAGAAGCTGGAATATATGCTCGATGATGGGCGTGTCCACCACAGGGGCCATCGGTTTGGGGACCTCGCCGGTCAGTGGGAACAGCCTCGTGCCCTTGCCCGCCGCGAGCGCCATCGCTTTCATCGTCTCTTCACCATTCCCTGCCTTCGTCCAGGTGCGCCTTCTTGCGGAACGCTTCCTCCACCTCCACGCCGACCATCTCCGCCAGGTCCAGGAGGTTCCACACCACATCGTATATTTCCATGCCAGGCGTCTCCACCACGGCCTCCCTCTTCGCGGCGTCCAACGCGCCGACGCCCCGGTTGCCGTCGCGGGAGAGTTTGAGTACCTCCGTTGCGACCTCGCCCACCTCGGCGGTCAGGTACGCCAGCCGCTGATCCAGGGTGATGTAGAACCCCTTGGTCTTTTTGAGCCGCCGGACCTGGTCCCGGATCTCCGCCACGGTCAGTCGGCCGGGAGCATCGTGCAGGCCATCCGTCCGTGATCTATATTCACCACCATGCATACGGGCACTCTACAGGAACTCTTCCCCACGGCCAAGCTCGACGAACCCCTTCGACGCTACACGGCTTGGAAGATAGGCGGCCCCGCCGACGCGCTGCTCGAACCCCGCAGTGCCGAAGAGGTGATCTCCGCCGTAAAGAAAGCCCGCGAGCACGACGTGCCCGTCACCATCCTCGGGGGCGGCACCAACGTCCTCATCAGAGATGGCGGTGTGCGCGGCCTTACTATCAGGCTCGCCAAAGCCCTCACGGACGTGGATTTCGACGGACACCGGATCGTCGCCGATGCTGGCGTCCTCTACCCGGTACTCGCCAACACCACCGCCGCCCGCGGCCTCGCCGGGCTGGAGTTCGCAACCGGCATCCCCGGCACCGTCGGCGGAGCCGTGTACATGAACGCCGGCGCCTATGGTAGCGAGACCGTCGAAGTCCTCGACTGGGCCGACGTCTTCCGGGAGGACGGCGGAGAAGTCGTCAGGATGGCGAACGAGGATCTCGAACTCTCGTACCGTCGCAGCATCCTGCACGAACGCCCCGGCTGGACGGTGCTCCGCGCCGGATACACCCTCGCGCCCGGCGACCCGGTGGCGCTCAAGGCTCGCGTAAAGGAGTTTCGGGCGCAGCGGATGAGCGGCTCCCCCAACCGTCCGAGCTGCGGCTCGACCTTCAAGCGGCCGCCGGGAGATTTCCCAGGCCGCGTCATAGAGGCCGCCGGGCTAAAAGGCACCAGGATCGGGCAGCTGGAGGTCTCTCCCGTCCACGCCAACTACCTCGTCAACCTCGGTGGCGGCACCGCCGAAGACGCCCTGGCGCTCATCGAACTGGTGCGCGAGACGGCTCGAGAGAAGCTCGGCGTGGAACTGGAATCCGAAGTGCGCGTGATCGGGGAGCCGTAGCTCGGACGGTCGGTATATTCTGTCTTTTGCCGTCCGATGTGGTTGCTTCAGCGAGCGGCCGGAGCAACCACGCCGGGCATGTGTGAGAAAGATCGGGGGTAGTGGTTCAAGGTAGAGAGGCAGTGTACACTCACGACCATGGTTACGATTCAGATTGTCTGTCGCCATTGCGGCAGCGAAAATATAATTCGCAACGGGATGACCTCCAACTCCAAACA
>Ga0136619_10000334_pt1 | contig 17738 bp, 17 predicted proteins | sample AntDrymUQ3532106_2_FD_104807 | JGI IMG/M metagenome (GOLD analysis project Ga0136619, IMG submission 104807) | Polar desert sand microbial communities from Dry Valleys, Antarctica - metaG UQ353 (21.06) | ecosystem: Environmental > Terrestrial > Soil > Desert | place: Antarctica: Dry Valley...
CGAGGATGCCAAAGGAGCGGAGCACGAGCGGGAACATCACCCACTCGATGCGGCCGGTTGCCGCGAAGATGGCGACGCCGAGGATCATCGCGCCGATGTTCTCGGCAGACATCGACTCGAAGAGGTCCGCACCGCGCCCGGCGCAGTCGCCGACGTTGTCGCCGACCAAGTCGGCGATCACGGCCGCATTGCGGGGGTCGTCCTCCGGGATACCGGCCTCGACCTTGCCGACCAGGTCGGCGCCGACGTCGGCGGCCTTGGTGAAGATGCCGCCACCGACCCGCATGAACATGGCCAGCAGGGCGCCGCCGAAGCCGAACCCTTCCAAGACGATGGGGGCGGTCTCGTTGAAGACGAGCAGGGCAAGTGCCGATCCGAGCAAGCCCAGGCCGATCACCAACATGCCGCAGACACCGCCGGTGCGAAACGCGATGCGGAAGGCGGGCCTGAAACCGGCCTCACGCGCAGCCGCGGCCATCCGCACGTTGCCACGGGTGGCCAGCGTCATGCCGATGAATCCCACGGCCGCCGAGAAGCTGGCACCGATCAAGAAGAACACCGCGCGCCCGATCCGGGTGGCCGTGCCGCCGTCGGTGACCGGCAGGACCAACAGGACGACGAAGACCACGACGGCGAAGATCGCCAGGGTCTTGAACTGCCGCTTCAGATACGCAGCCGCGCCCTCTTGCACCGCCTTGGCGATCTCCTGCATCTTCGGCGTGCCCTGGCCGGCTGCCATGACCTCGCGGACGAGGAAGGCAGCAAAGGCGAGCGCGCCCACTGCGACCAGCAGGATGATGGTGACCAGGGCGTAGTCGCCCCCGGAGATGGCTGTCTCCACCGGCATTGTTTGCCTCCTCCTGATCCGACACCGGCACATCCGGGGTCGCGCACGAGGCGCGCACGCGGGATGGCTGCGGTGCCGACCCGGACACTCCGGGCCAGACGTCGCGGGGAGTCTAGGGGAACGCCGGTTCACCTCTCGGAACGGGCCGGTCACCACCACCTGTCAGAGTGGAGAACGTGTCCGCCGACCGACTGGACCGGCTTGTACGCGGAGTTGATCCCAGCCCGCTCACGCATGTGGCCGAGCTGGCGTCCCGAGCCGCGCAGCCTGGGAACTGGCCGCCCTGGCTGCCCGACGCGCTGCACGAGCGTCTGACCGAGTTGGGCATCCCTGAGCCGTGGCTGCATCAGGTGGCCGCCGCGGAACTGGCTCACTCCGGCCGACACGTCGTCGTCTCCACGGGAACCGCGTCTGGCAAGTCGCTGGCCTATCAGCTGCCTGCCCTGTCCGCTCTGGAGACCGACCCTCGCGGCCGGGTGCTGTATCTGGCCCCGACAAAGGCCCTCGCCCACGATCAGCTTTCCGGGGTCACAGCCCTAGCCGGTCCTTCCGTGCGTCCGGCTGCCTACGACGGCGATACGCCCGCCGACGAACGAGACTGGGTACGACAGCACAGCCGTTGGATCGTCACCAACCCGGACATGATCAGCCGGGGAATCCTGCCCAGACACCCCCGCTGGTCCGGGATGCTGCGCAACCTCCGGTACGTCGTGGTCGATGAGTGCCATGCCTACCGCGGTGTCTTCGGTGCGCATGTCGGAAACGTGCTGCGCCGGCTCCGGCGGATCTGTGCGCGGTACGGCGCCTGCCCCACCTTCATCCTGGCCTCGGCGACCGTCGCCGACCCCGAGGCTGCGGCCCTCCGATTGACCGGTCTCGAGGCCGGCGCGGTGACCGAGGACGGATCGCCGCGGGCCGCCAGCACCTTCGCGCTGTGGGAGCCACCATGGGAGAACGGCAACAACGGCGTGCCGTCGCGCCGCTCGGCCAGTGCAGAGACCGCCCGGATCCTGTCCGACCTGGTGTGCGACGGTGCCCGGACAGTGGTCTTCGTTCGCTCCCGCCGCGGCGCGGAAGGTGTCGCTGCACAGGTCAAACGGCTGGTTGCCGAGGTGGACCCGGTGCTGGCCAAGCGGGTCGCGGCCTATCGCGGCGGCTATCTCCCCGAGGAACGGCGCGAGCTCGAGCGGCAGCTGAACAGCGGTGAGCTGCTCGGCGTCGCGTCCACCAACGCCCTGGAACTCGGCATTGACATCAGCGGATTGGACGCCGTGGTGCTGTCGGGCTTTCCGGGGACGTTGGCTGCACTGTGGCAACAGGCCGGTCGGGCTGGGCGGGCCGGTCAAGAATCCTTGGCGATCTTCGTAGCCGCCGACGACCCGCTGGATCACTATCTCGCGCACAATCCGGCGGCCATCTTCGGTCAACCGGTGGAGGCCAGCGTCTTCGATCCGACCAATCCGTACGTCCTGGGTCCGCAGCTGAGGATGGCGGCAGCCGAGTACCCGTTGACCGAGCCCGATCTCGAGCTCTTCGGCGGCGAGGCTGCCCGGCGGGCGGTTGACGAGCTCGTGGCCGCCGGTGATCTCAGAGTGCGACCCGGCGGCTGGTATTGGACGCACCGGCATCGGCCAGACGTCGATCTGCGCTCCGGAGGCGACGGCCCGGTGACGATCGTGGAGGCGCAGACCGGTCGAGTTCTCGGGACTGTGGACGGTGCTGCGGCCTCTTCGACCGTGCACGACGGGGCACTGTACGTCCATCAGGGCGCCGCCTACGTGGTTGACGAACTCGACCTCGACCTCGCGGTCGCGCTCGTGCATGCCGAGGAGCCGGAATGGACGACGCGGGCGCAGCAGATCACCGACCTGCGGATCGTGACGACGCAGCGGAGTTCGACCTATGGCGGTGTCGGGGTGCACCGCGGGCTCGTCGATGTCACCGACCAGGTCGTGTCCTATCAACGCCGTCGGGTGTGGACCGGTCAGGTGCTGGCCGAGTTCGCGCTGGACCTGCCAGCTCGGCGGCTGGAGACTGCAGCGGTCTGGATCACCCTCGATGCCCGAACCGTGAATCGCAGCGAGGTCAACGAGGCGGATCTGCCCGGAGCTCTGCACGCCGCCGAACATGCTGCGATCGGATTGCTGCCGCTGTTCGCGACCTGCGACCGCTGGGACATCGGCGGTTTGTCCACGGCCCTGCACCCCGACACCGGCGCGGCGACCATCGTCGTCTACGACGGGCACCCTGGCGGGGCCGGCTTCGCCGAGCGCGGCCATGGCGCGATCCGCGAATGGCTGACCGCCACCCGAGCGACGATCGGTAGCTGCGGCTGTGAGACCGGGTGCCCCTCGTGCGTGCAGTCGCCCAAGTGTGGCAGCGGGAACTCCCCGCTGGACAAGAGTGCGGCAGTCAGGATCCTGGACGCCGTTCTCGACGCCCTCGCCGCCGCCGCTCCCGTTTCCTAGCCCGGGTCGTCGGTTTCCGCTGGGCCGGCGCGGGCATCGGCCCGAGCTACACCTAGCCCGAGTGAGCCGAATCGCACGGTCACGGTCACCGTCACGTCCACCACGCCGTCCCCGCCCAAGTCGCAGGACTGTAACTCCGCCCCATTGATCGCAGCGATCTGCGCGGCGTTCGAGCAGGCAACCTCCGATCCGGAAAGTGCCTGACTCGCCGCCGCCAGGGCCGCAAGATCGGCCGCTGTGCCAGCTTCGTGACGGCTGATAATGGCGAGTCCGGCCAGGACGGAAGCTGTGCCGGCCAGGAGCACAACACCGGAGAGGGCAAGAACCCAGATACCTGCCGACCCCTCATCGACCGGCAACCGCGAAGAACAGACGCTCCGGCCCGGCACGCGAAATCTGGAGAGTCGGCCGGCACGAGGCCGCGCCCGATTGCTCGGCACAGATCGCGCCGCTGCCTGCGGTCGCGCCTGTCCGAGTTTCACGGCGGTCCACGCGAGTCGGGGGCCGCACTGATCCTTGCGCCGCGCTGGGCCGAGGTTTCCGCGTCGAGCCCCGGCTCCAAGACTGCGGTAGCGCTGTCAGAAACCGATATCGAGGGGCCCAGTCCAGGAAACAGCGGAACCGACGCACTGACTTGGACAGTTGCGGTGTCCCCGTCCCGGGTCACCGACACTGCGCTGTCATCGGGCGCAGAGGAGGCCGCGATCTGCTGCACTGCCGCATCCGACTCTCCTCGGGCGGCAGCCCGCGCGCCCTCTCGAGCTGCATCTGTGCAACGCATCTGCGCTGTGACCACGGACACGGCGGCGAGCGCGGCGGCCAGGACGAATACCAGTACCGGCAGCACGACAGCGGCCTCGGCGGTGACCATCCCGGCATCATCGAATCTGCGCGGAGCCATCCGAACGAATCCCGGGGGTGCCGCCGTGCTCAACCGAGATTCGCGCCGAAGCCCGTGGAGGGCCACTCGATGACCGTTGCAGCGCGCCACCGGGTGTCAGGACAGCGTTGACAGAGCGGAGTCGATGAGATCCTGAAGTCCCGAGACGATCGAGTCACCCGTCACGACCTGGTAGAGGACGGCCGCGAACGCACACGCTGCAATCGTGCCGACGGCATATTCAGCGGTGCTCATCCCGGCATCGCCGCCCAATCGGCGGACGCGTTCGTGAACCGATCTGCCCACCGTGCCGCTGATTGTCAGGCAACCGAGTGCGAGGCTGGCGCAGAGCATGGCCATGAGCCGGGTGACGGCGAACCGATTGGACATGTCCGCCTCCTTTCTCTAGTGGATGCCCAGACGTCCGTCTGCGCAGGCCTAGCGTGCTGACGGATCGCTTGTCCGGCTCGACCTAGCAGGCATCTGTGGACGGCCGGGGGGCGCCAACCGACATCGGTTGGCCGCTGTGGACAACCAACCGGCCGATGTCGGGGTTGGGCGGCACAGCTGCCACAGCGCGCCGGTTCAGCCGAGTACCCGGCTGGCGATGCCGACCACGACCGGCACCACGCCGAGACAGACGAAAGCGGGAAGAAAGCACAGCCCGAGCGGCGCCATCAGTGCAACGCCGGCTCGTTGGGCGCGGGACACCGCCTGCTGGCCCGAGGCCGTCCGCATTCGCTGCGAGACAGCCTCCAACCGGCCTGCGACTGCACTGCCCGATTCGCCCGTGACCACCAAGGCGCGGGCGAGCGGACCGTAGATCGGGTGACCGATCCATTCAGCCCATGCGGTGGCCGGCTCGCTGCCCAGCTCGCTGGCCGCAGCCACTCGGGCCATTACCGCGGACACCTCAGGACCTCCGGATACTGCCGGGGCGCGGCGGGCTGGGTGTGCGCCACGTGCTGGCCATGCTGAATGCGCTGGGCGTATATCGACGGACAGGATGTCGGCGACCGCTCTGAGCGCAGCTGAGGTCGGCATCCCGCCACGCAGACATACAGCCAACAGGTCGATCGCGAACGGCAGGGCGGGGTCAGCGCCGCTGATGCGCCCCGAGTTCGCCCCGGACCACCGAACCCGCCCGAGCCACCGGGCAGCGCGCGAGCGCGGCTCCCCGATCAGCGATGGCCCGCGCAGGAGCAGGTAGGTCCCGGCCGAAACCGCCACTGCGCTCAGAGCACCGACGACGGAGGGGACTGTGGACAGGACGGCTGCACCGGCGATGCCGGAGAAGATCATCGCCCGCCGCCGTACGGCAACCCCGGCCCTGTGCTGGTCGGCATGGACCTCCGCAGTGCCGATGGCCGACGCCGTGCCCGGGCCGCTGGTCGGAGCCGGTGACATGGCTGGCGAGAGCCGCCTGACTCGAGAAGTTTCGACGGCACGCGCCGCTGGCCAGCTCGTCAGGGTCAGCGATAGTAGGGCCATCGCGACGGCCCCGGAGCCGGTGGGCCAGTACATCGGTCAGCTTCCGCGCAGTGCTCGGCCGGTCAACCCCCGGCTCCAGGCAAGACCGAGCAGTTCCAACGCGACGCCGGTCACGAGCAGGATCTGCCCGATCGTCGTCGTGGTAAGGATCCGTACTGGTTCGGCCCCGATCCCGCTGCCCATCATGAGTCCGAGGATCGGCAGTCCGGCCAACAGCCCAACGGTCGCCCGGTGACCGGCTGCAGTGGCGCGAACATCGGTGCGTTGCGAACCACGTCGAGAAAGATCTGACTCCACCGCGGCCAGGACGTCGGCAAGTGCACATCCGGTCTGGGAACTCAGACGCACACCGGACAGCAGTCGGATCTGCCATTCCGAACAGGGGACACTCGCCGAGGCGTCCAGCCATCCATCGAGCCGATCACCAAGACGCAGAAATCGCCCGAGCCGGCGCAGCAGGGCGCCGACCCCTGGGTGACCGCAATGTTGACCCGCAGCCGCCAGGGCGGCCTCGGGTGTTCGCCCGGCGCGTAGCTCGGCAACCAGCACGCCAAGTCCCTCGACTGCGGCCTGTTCCTCGCGCACGACGGCCCGTTCTCGCACTCCTCGGACCAGCGCGGCGAGGGCGGTGCCGGTAACGGCGATCGCCACGGCCGCGACCGGCAACGGCCAGATCTGGGCGAAGGCCACGACAGCCCCGACGATCAGCAGCACGCGCAGCCCTCGAGACCGTGGCCATCCTGGCAACCGCCAGGCGCTGCGCGCACCCGGCGGCGACTCGTTCGGGTCGACAACGTTGATCGCCCGCTGGAGCCGAAGCACGGCGAGTGACCGGGGCCAGAACACGAGCGCAGCAGCCAAGAGCACCAACGCGCTCGCCTGGATCACCATGTCCAGACCGGGCGGACCCGCGATGCTGAGTCGCCGCGCACGAACTCGGCGATCTGAGTGACCATCCTGCCCGTGCTCGTCCGGGTCACGTGCACGACTGCATCCAGTCCGGCCGCCATCTGGCTGTGAACGGCACCTCGGTCCAGGCCGCCCATCGCAGCCAGCGCTTCCAGGCGAGCCGGAACTTCCGCCGGCGAATTGGCGTGCACCGTCCCACAGCCACCGTCATGTCCGGTATTCAGCGCGCACAACAGATCTGCGACCTCCGCACCGCGTACCTCCCCCACCACAACGCGATCGGGACGCATCCGGAGTGCCTGGCGGACCAGATCTCGAAGCGTGACTGCACCTGCGCCCTCGACGTTGGCAGGTCGAGCCAGTAGGTGGACCACGTGCGGATGGGTAGGAGATAGCTCCGGTGCATCCTCGACCAGGACCAGGCGCTCATGATCCGGAACGAGGGAGAGCAACGCTGCGAGCAGGGTGGTCTTTCCCGATCCGGTGCCGCCGGTGACGAGAAAGGACCGTCGTTCTGCGATCAAGGCTTCGAGCATGGCGGCTGCCGGGCGAGGAATCGTGCCCCCGTCGACGAGTTCGGCGAAGGAGAACCGGCGGCGCCCCAACACCCGTAGACAGATGCACGGACAGTCGGGCGTGATCGGTGGCAGCACAGCGTGCAGCCGACTTCCGTCGGGCAGCGTCGCATCGACCCAGGGTGTCGCGTCGTCGAGCCGGCGACCGGCCATCACAGCAAGCCGTTGGGCGAGCCTGCGTACGGCTGCAGCATCGGCGAAACACACCTCGCTGCGTTCCAATCCGGCCGGTGTGTCCACCCACACCTGGTCAGGGCCGTTGACGAGCACGTCGGTCACACCCGGCTGGCGGAGCAGTGGTTCGAGCGGGCCGGCGCCGACGAGTTCGTCCTCGGCCGACCGGATCAGTGCGAACAGGTCCGCGTCATCTATGAGCGCTCCTGCCTCCAGCCGAACCAGCTCGGCGACTCTGGCCCGGCCGGCCGGCTCATCCAGATTCGCAAGTCTGGTGCGTACTCGATCGACGATCATGTCGATGTTCACGCGGCCCGCGCATGCCGCTGGACAGCAAGCCGCCACAACGCCGTACACGCCTTGGCAAGGTGGCTGTGGCTGCGCGGTCCTGGGGGTTGCCCTCGTTGCCGCCGTCTGGCCAGCCGCGCGTCCTCCCGAAGCCGTTGCAGCACTGGAAGACCGACGGCAACGGCAAGCGCCTCGTCGTCGATGTCGCGACCCAGCCCGACGCGTACAACGATCCCGGAAGTCGATACGCCCCAACTCAACTCAGTGACCAATGCTCGGGTTGCCAACGCACCGGAGACCGTAGCCGGGCACACCACCAAGCCGAGATCGACCAGCCGGCCAAGCCATCGCGCTGACTCGGCGGCCCCGCGTGGGAGGTCGACGATGACCGGCCCGCCGGTACGCCGCGCCGCGGTCACGACGGCAGACAGGGCTGGGAGGGGGACCGTCGAAGGCTGGTTTCGAGCCGAGCTCAAGAAACGCACTCCGTGCGCCTGCGGCAACCCATCGAGAATGGCCGCAGACGACAGACGTCCGGAGACCTCGGCGAGATCGGGCCAACGTGGGCCAGGCACGTCCTCGGCTCCGAGCGCGATGTCGATGCCGCCGTCCCATGGGTCGGCGCCGAGCAGTACGGGTTGATGTCCCGATCCGGCGGCGCTGAGGGCCAGCGCACTGGCCAGCGTGCTCGCCCCGGCGCCACCACAGCCACCGACCACCGCGACCAGGACTCCGAGTGGCCCCGTTCGGCCTGCGGCATCGGCCAGCCGGTCGACGAGCCACGCCTGCCCCGCCGGCAGCTCGACCACCTGCTCGGCGCCGATCGACACGGCCGCGGACCAGACGTCGGCGCTGGGTCGGCGCGTCGTCACGATCACCACCCCGGGACGTCGAGGCAGCGCAGCGGAACAAACCCGATCGGCGCAATCGGCGTCGACGACGACCAGACTCGGCCCCGGCCAGATCGCGTCGCTCAGGTGGGCTGCCTCGACCGCCCGGGCGAGGATTCCGGTGGTCGCGGCAAGCCGCAGGATCTCCTCGCGCAAGTCATTGGCCGGTCCGACGACCAGTAGCCAGCCATCGTCGGCTGAGCTTGCGGGCTGGTCTCGCGGACGAACGGGCACGTGCCAAGCTGAGCACCTGCACCGGCCCGACGAGTGCCCTCCAGCCCAACTGTGGACAACTGGAAAACCCTGTGGACACCATCGATCAGCGCGACGACCCGTTCCCACACGGTCGAACAGGTGGTTCAGGGACGACGATGCGGCTGCCTCGGTGCGCTGCCTCGGCGCGGCAGCCAGATCCAGGATCTGCGCGATCTAAGCTTCTCCTGTGGTCCTGGCTGCCGCTTTCTTCGATCTCGACAAGACGATCATCGCCAAGTCGAGCACGCTCGCCTTCGGTCGCCCATTCTTCGACAACGGGCTGCTCAACCGTCGCTCGGTGCTCAAGTCGACCTACGCTCAACTCGTTTTCATGGTCTCCCGCGCAGATGCCGACCAGATGGAACGCATGCGCCGGCACATCACCGCGATGTGCACCGGCTGGGATGTCGCCCAGGTGCACGACGTCGTCCACGAGACGCTGCACGAGATCATGGACCCGCTGGTATACGACGAGGCAGCGGAGTTGATCGAAGCCCATCGCAGTGAAGGCCGGGATGTCGTGATCGTGTCCAGCAGCGGACTGGAGTTGGTCGGCCCGATCGGTGAGATGGTCGGGGCAGACCATGTCATCGCCACGCGGATGGTCGCCGACGAGGGGAAGTACACCGGCGAGATCGAGTACTACGCGTACGGGCCGAACAAGGCGGCCGCGATCACCGACCTCGCAGTGGAGCGCGGCTACGACCTGGCCGACTGTTACGCCTACAGCGACTCGATCACCGATCTGCCGATGCTCGAGGTCGTCGGTCACCCGACCGTGGTCAATGCCGACCGTGCCCTGCGCAGGATCGCCCTCGAACGAGGCTGGCCGGTGCTGATGTTCACCAAGCCGGTGACGCTTCGCTCGCGTTTCGGTTCCAGTCGTACCCCCGCGGTGACCGGCGCGGCCATCGGTATCGGGGCAGCGGTGGCCGGAATCGCTTGGTACGCAGCCAAACGCAGGGATCGGCCAGCCTGAGGCCACCATGACCGACACACTCCTGACCATGACATCGTGGTTAGCCGTCCTTGCGATCACAGTTTCGGCTGTGTTGTTCGGTCAGGGAGCCCGGGCGCCGACACGGCGGCCCAGCGAGCCCGGGGCCGCCCGTGCCCGTCGGATCGGGACGGCCCTGTCGATCAGCGGTCCGATCGCCGTGCTGCTGCTAGCTCTTGCCGTGGCCGCTATGACCGAATCCTGGCTGCTCGTGGCCATTCTCGCCTTCGCCGCGGTGGCCCTCGTGTCGTTAGCTGGCTTGGTCCTCGCACCGCACTGAGCGCTCGACTTCTGGACTCGGTCCAACTTGATGGGAGCTCTTGTGCCACATCGGGACACGGCGTAGAAAGTAGGAGCGGACCGATTCACGATTTCCGTGGACCGCTCCGTGCACGGCACTCCAGGTACCCACGCGCGACCGGCCACGAGAGGCACTCCGGAGCGGCTCTGCCATGCAGACCAATCCGCGACTAAGAGGTGCACGCTTGGTAGCCCGGCACACCGTGCCCTGACGGCGCCCCGCCTCGGCGGGGCGCCGTTCTTTGTCCCGACGCGGACTTGGGTTTCGAGTTCTCCGGAAAGAGGGCAGTCAGCGCGCGCCGTTGCGGGCCAACGCCTCGCAGATGGCCAGGCCCTCCACGGCGCCCAAGGCCACCGCTGCCGACCACCAGCACAACCAGGCACCGAGCCCATCGGCCGTACCGCTGACGAAGCCGGCCAGCAGCGCCGAGTAGTCTCCGCCGCTCTCCAGCACACCTACCTCGGGTACGGACACAGCATTGCTGTCCAGCCCCCGAGAACGCATGGTCAACCGGGCCGCTGCCAACGCGACCACTCGGTCGGCCGACCCGAAGGCAGCCAATCCCGCCAGTTCGCCATGGACGACGCCGGCGAGGACGACTCCCGGGGTGCTGGTCGCCTCGGCGACGAGCTGTCCCAACCCGCTGAGTCGTTGGCTGACCTCAGCACGTGCCTGTGGACGGCCGAGTTCATCGGGAGGGGCCAAGTCTGCCGCAGCCAGCGCGTGCAGCCGGGCGAGCACCTGTCCAGGAGCCCGTGGCCAGGTCGCGACCATCGGACCCAGGGCTGCGTACGCGCGTACGGCGCCGCGTACGACGGGTTCGGCTGCCTCGGATGAACGGAGCTCGGAGAGCGAAACGTCCACGCCTGACAGAGCTGCCGCGGCGCGCGCCCCCCGCAACGTGGACTCGGCAGCGACGGCCGGGATCTGCCGGCGCAGCACCGGGTGGAGGAGCAGCCGGTCGATGGCATGCCGCGCCTGGTCCGCGGCCTCGGGGACGCCGTCCAGCTCGAGCAGGCCGGCAAGCGGGTCGCGGCCGCGTTGGGCGGCAGCACCGGAGCGGGCGACGGGCACGGCCGCCGACCCTAGCCCCGCTGACCCAACCAGCTCGCCGTTGTGCGCATAACGGTCACACAGGAACTTTGAGTTGCGACTTACTCCTCGGCGGCGGGTTTGTCGGATTTGAGGCCATCGCCGATCAGGTTCATCACCGTCGGGTCGGCCAGGGTCGTCACATCGCCGAGATCGCGCTTCTCGGCGACGTCGCGCAACAGCCGCCGCATGATCTTGCCCGAGCGGGTCTTGGGCAGCTCCGGCACGATCATGATCTGGCGCGGCTTGGCGATCGGCCCGATCTCCTTGCCGACGTGGTTGCGCAGTTCCTTGACCAGGTCCGCGCCCTCCTCGTCGTTACCGCCGCGCAGGATGACGAAGGCGACGATGCCCTGGCCGGTGGTCGGATCGGTCGCCCCGACCACGGCGGCCTCAGCGACCTTCGGATGCGAGACCAGGGCGGACTCCACCTCGGTGGTCGAGATCCGGTGCCCGGAAATGTTCATGACGTCGTCGACCCGGCCGAGCAGCCAGACATCGCCGTCGTCGTCCTTCTTGGCCCCGTCACCGGCGAAGTAGTAGCCCTGCTCGGCAAAGCGCGACCAATAGGTCTCCTTGAACCGTTCGTCGTCACCCCAAATGGTGCGCAGCATCCCCGGCCACGGCTCGGTCAGTACGAGATAGCCGCCGCCGCCGTTGGGCACCGGCTGACCGGACTCGTCAACCACGTCCGCGGAGATTCCCGGCAATGCTCGCTGGGCCGAGCCCGGCTTGGTCGACGTGACGCCGGGCAGCGGGCTGATCATGATTCCGCCGGTCTCGGTCTGCCACCAGGTGTCCACGATCGGGCAGTTGTCCCCGCCGATATGCTCGCGGTACCACATCCAGGCTTCGGGATTGATCGGTTCACCGACGCTGCCGAGCAGCCGCAACGAGGACAGGTCGAACTCGGCCGGGATCTCGGCGCCCCACTTCATGAAGGTCCGGATCGCGGTCGGCGCGGTGTAGAGCAGCGTCACCTTGTAGTTCTGCACGATCTCCCAGAACCGGCCCTTGTGCGGGGTGTCGGGCGTGCCCTCGTACATCACCTGGGTCGCGCCGTTGGACATCGGCCCGTACACGATGTAGCTGTGCCCGGTGACCCAGCCGATGTCGGCGGTGCACCAGAAGATGTCGGTCTCGGCCTTGTGGTCGAAGACAGCGTCATGGGTGTAGGAGACCTGCGTGAGATATCCGCCCGAGGTGTGCAGGATGCCCTTGGGCTTCGCCGTCGTTCCCGATGTGTAAAGGATGAACAGCGGGTGCTCGGCGTCGAAGGCTTCAGCCTGGTGCGTGTCCGGCTGCCGGTCCACGACGTCGTGCCACCACAGATCACGATCGTCGTTCCACTCGACGTCCTGGCCGGTACGGCGTACGACGAGCACTCGCTCCACCGGAGAGCCCTCGGTATCGGCGGCAGCGTCCACATTGGACTTGAGCGCACTCGCCGACCCACGCCGGTAGCCGCCGTCGGAGGTGATCACGAACTTCGAACCACAGTCGTCGATCCGATTGCGCAGGCTGTCCGGGGAGAATCCGCCGAAAACCACCGAATGCGGTGCCCCGATCCGCGCGCAGGCCAACATCGCGATAGCCGCCTCGGGAATCATCGGCAGGTAGATCATCACGCGGTCGCCGGTAGCGACGCCCAATTCGGTCAGCGCATTGGCGGCCTTGCAGACCTCGGCGGTCAACTCGGCGTAGGTGATCGTGCGCTTGTCTCCCGGCTCGCCCTCGAAATGGATCGCAACCTTGTTCCCGCGGCCGGCTTCCACTTGCCGGTCGAGACAGTTGACCGCCACGTTGAGCTTTCCGCCGACGAACCACTTCGCGAACGGCGGATCCCAGTCCATGGTGGTGTCCCACCGCTGAATCCAATCGAGTCGGCCGGCCTGCTTCTCCCAGAAGCCCAACCGATCAGCCGCCGCCTCCTCGTAGGCGGCTTGGCCGACATTGGCGTGCGCAGCCAAGGCGTCGGGCGGATCGAAGTGCCGGGTCTCGTGGCTCAGATTGGAAAGGGCGGGATTCTCGGTCAACGGATCTCCTCAGCTCCTGCGAAACGCTCGACTGCGAACCTACCCACGCCGCCGAGGCACCCGCCACAGTTGGGCGGTCAGCGGCGGCCTGCAGGCGCCGAAAAGTACTGCGGTGTGCGCTGCTCAGCCGGCGCCTGCGCGTCGTACCGTGAGGAGGTGATCGCAGCGGGAGCACCCAGCGAGGAGGTGCTGGACTCCGCAGAGCCGGAGCCGACCCGCCGCTCGCGGCCGTGGGTGGTCCCGGTCGTGATGCTCCTGGTGGTGTTGGCCGGCCTTTTCGGCTTCCGGGCCCTGCAGCCAGATCCCGTTGAGGAGGTCCCGAGATCCTCTACCAGCGCTGAACCAGAAGATGCCGACCCCTCGCTGGTCGATGCCTCGGCGCGACGGCTGTACGGCGAACTGCCGCCGACCGGTGCACAGAGCTTCTCCTCCGCGGTGAGTGCGGCCACCCTCGTCGTACGAATGAACTGCCGCCAAGACATCGAGTCCTGGGCGGCCAGCCTGATCACTTCGGCTGACAGCTATGACCAGGCGACGTTCCTGATGAGACCGGCGAATCGCGCGTTGGGAACCTTCGTCGTCCAGGTGGAACTCACGTGGACTGTCGATCACTTCTCCTACGCGGTGGTCGCCGGCCATGTCGAGCGCTGCGTCTGAGGCCCCTAGACTGCTGGAGTGACCATGAGTTCGTCTTCTTCCTCGACGCAGCACAGCCCCGTCGAGGGCCAGTCAACCGTCGGCGGTTCGACGACGCTCGGTGCGGAGTCCAAGCAGCCGATCGGCGCGCTGTTCGGAACCGCGAGTGAGCACATGTCCACGCTCATCCGTGCCGAGGTGGAACTGGCGAAGGCCGAGATCGCGACTTCGGCCAAACGAGGCGGCATCGGGGCCGGAATGTTCGGGGCAGCCGGGGTCATGCTGTTGTTCTCGGTGACGTTCCTGTTCATCGCTCTCGCCGAGGGACTGGTCGCGCTGGGGCTGCCCCGGTGGCTGTCTTATCTGATCATCTGGGCCTTCTTCGTCCTGCTGGCCGGGCTGCTCGTCCTGATCGGGATGCGCCTTCTGAAAAAGGTCAAGGCGCCGGAACGGACCATCGAGACCCTGAAGGACTCCAAGGAACTGCTCTCCCGTCAGGCTCCTGGTCAGCGCAGCCCCGGGATCGCTCGTACTCCATGATATGAGCGCGTAGTGCATCCGCGCGGGGCCGACCGTCCCGATGCGAGTTCGGTGCTGCTCGACGGTCCCTGGAGTCATAGCGACTACTCGACCAATGGAGTCCGGCTCCATGTCGCCGAGGCAGGCAGTGGACCACTGATCCTTCTGCTGCACGGGTTTCCGCAGTTCTGGTGGACTTGGCGACACCAGCTGGTGGCACTCGCGGAGGCCGGATACCGCGTCGTGGCGCCGGATCTGCGTGGTTTCGGCGCAAGTGACAAGCCGCCACGCCCGTACGACGTGATGACGACGGCCGCCGACATCGCCCGCCTGGTGACCGCCATGGGTGAGCGGGAAGCCACTCTGGTCGGTCATGACCTCGGAGGGAGCGTCGCCTGGACGGTGGCCCGGTTCCGGCCCGACGTCGTAGGCCGACTGGTCGTCCTGTCAGCGCCCCATCCCCGGCGCTTGCGGGCGGCTCTGGTCAGCGACTTCAAACAGATCGGGGCCAGCAGCCATGTCTTCGGATTCCAGACGCCGCGACTTCCCGAGCAGCGGCTGACCAGGGACGGAGCCGCCGAAGTTGGCCGGCTGATGACTGCGTGGGCCGGAGATGGCTGGGCGTCCACAGTGGACTTCGCCGAGGCGAGAGCGCGCTACCAACAGGCCATGCTGATACCGCAGGCCGCGTACGGCGCACTCGAGCACTATCGCTGGGCGGTGCGTTCGCTGCCGCGGCCCGACGGCGCGCGTTACACCCGGCGGATGTCGATTCCGGTGGGAATGCCCACGCTGCAACTGCATGGCGGGCTGGACACCTGCGTGCTGCCGACGACTGCCCAGGGTTCCAGCCGCTACGTGTCGAGCACCTATGAGTGGCAGACGATTTCGCATGCTGGGCACTTCCTGCCCGAGGAGGTGCCAGACCTGGTGACCGGTGAGATCCTGCGCTGGATCAAGAGCTGATCCCGGTCAGGCGCACGGACCGGAATCGACCTCCCTGCTGGCGGATGCGCCCTGGGTGGCAGCGGTATTGACCTGCTCGGCTGACAACGCGTATCCCGTCGACGGATCGTCGATCGCCGACGCGAAAACCACCCCCAGCACCGACCCGTCGGTGTCCAGCAGCGGCCCACCGGAATTGCCCGAACGCACCTGACCGAACAACGAATACACCTCGCGCGACACTGTGCCGTCAGCCCGGAAGTTCGGTCCGCGGATCTCGCTGAGATCGCGTACCCGCGCCGAGCCGACCTGGAGATCGCCACCGCCTGGATAACCGAGAATGATCGCGTCGTCGCCTGAGCCGCGCTCTGCTGCAGCCAGGGTCAACGGCACCTGAGGCAGCCCTGGTACGGCGAGTACGGCGACGTCGACCTGCTCGTCGACGTAGACGATGGTCGCGTCGTACTCCTCGCCCTCGGCCAGCACCCGCGGATCGTCGACACCGGCCAGTACGTGCGCGTTGGTCATCACCCGCTCGGCCGCGTAGACGAAGCCAGAACCGTTGATCCCCCGGGAACAGGAGGGCGCGTCTCCGCTGACCTTGACCACCGACCCGCTGACCCGGCTCACGACCGGGCTGGACAGCAACGCCTCGTCCGGGGCGGCCACGTCGGGGACGACGGTCTGGGTCAGCGGATCCAGCACATCCGGCAGGCCCTGTCGGTCCAACGACTCGCGCAGGGACTGGTAGAGCGTTCGGACCGGGTCCGGAACCGCTGTGTCGACCACCTGCAGGATCCGGGACTGGCGGACTTCGCTTGCCAGCGATGGAAACGGTGCCGCCGCCAATGGGGTCGCGACGATCCAGGCGACCAGTAGTACGGTCAGCGCAGAGACGAGTGTGCCCAGCACAGAGTCCACGATTCGCGCCGGGCGCCAAGTCACGACTCGCCGCAACCGGGTACCGATCAGCCCGACGGCGAACTGCCCCAGACCGGCCAGTCCGAACACGATGACCAGCGCGAGAATCACCCGAACCACAGGATCGTCGGTGATTGCCGTCGCCACCCGGCCGGCGATCTGTGCGCCGATCACGACGCCGATCAGGAACCCTACGAAGGAAAAGGCCGAGCTGATCAGGCCGTGCCGGTAACCATTGACGGCGAAGATGAGCGCAAAGCCGACGATGACGAGGTCGATCACGCGGCGACTGTCATCACGCCGGTGTGGCCCAGCGCCTCGTGGAAGGAACAGATGAAGGCGTACTCCCCGGGCGTGCTCACAGTGAACTCGAGCGCGTCTACCTCGCCCGGGGCGACGACAGAGATCGATTCGACGATGTTGCTGGGACTGACATCGGGCGGGAAAGCCAAGCTGTGGGTGAGCTGGGTGGCCGCATTGTCGAGGGTGATCCGGACCTGACCCGGCGCCACGGTGAATTCGGCGGGGAGGAAGCGGTAGTCATCCCCAGAGATCAGGGTGATCGTCTGCACTCCGTCCGGACCTACCGTGACCGCACCCTCCACCGCGGCCGTGTCCGGTGGCTCCGGCGGCTCGGGACTTGAATCGCAGCCGCCGATCGCAACGGCAAGCACCGTCATGAACGCCAGGGCCATCCAGCGCCGGGCCGCGAGGAACAGGTTCATGGCAGGGTCTCCCGCAGGTTCATGGCAGGGTCTCCCGCAGGCTCATAGCAGGGTCTCCCGCAGGCTCATAGCAGGGTCTCCCGCAGGCCCGTGGGGACCTCCAGATCCCGGATTTCAACGGCGTCCCACGGCCGTGCCCATCCGGCCCACTCGAGCAGCATCGAGAGCAGGCCAGCGGTGAAGCCCCAGACGACCATGCCCGAGACCCCGAAGGCCGGGCCGGTGTACCCCGACGGGTGGCGAACCTGGAAGCGGTTGCTCGGGTCGGCCAGTTCGGCGATCGGCACCCGGGCCACCGACGCGACCTCTCCGGGATCGTTGACGCCGACGGGTCCGGGCGTGTGCCAATAGCCCAGAATCGGCGTCACGACGTACCCCGAAGGCGCGAGGTACAGCACCGGCAAACTCGCCACCACGCTCACCCCCGACGGGTCCAGGCCAACCTCCTCGGCGGCCTCGCGCAGCGCGGTAGCGCTGAGATCGACATCGCCGGGCTCGGCCGCGCCACCGGGAAAGGCTGGCTGGCCCGCATGGTTTCGCAGCGTGGCGGCCTTCTGGATGAGGAGTACGTCGGGTCGGCCGTCATTGTCTGCGATCAGAATGAGCACCGCCGACGCGCGGCCACCCTTCTCGGGTGGTGCCCATTTCGACATGTGGTGCTCGTCCAACCCGCCGATCCGCTCGGCGAGTCGGGTCATGTACGCCGGTATCCGCACCACCTGCGCTCTCACAGTGACACTCCGCGCTCCGCACGGACGTTCGCTGCGCTCCTCGCTCGTTCCTCGCTGC
>Ga0136619_10000335_pt1 | contig 17728 bp, 14 predicted proteins | sample AntDrymUQ3532106_2_FD_104807 | JGI IMG/M metagenome (GOLD analysis project Ga0136619, IMG submission 104807) | Polar desert sand microbial communities from Dry Valleys, Antarctica - metaG UQ353 (21.06) | ecosystem: Environmental > Terrestrial > Soil > Desert | place: Antarctica: Dry Valley...
GGCCAGACGGCACAGCTGGCCGGCATCTCGATCGTCTACGACCCCTCGCGGACCGCGCAGGTCGTCGACCTCGAAGGCAACGTCACCACGCCGGGCGAGCGCATCCGCCAAGCGGTGCTCGACGACGGCACGGTGCTGGTGGACGACGGCGAGGTCGTCGACGGCCCGTCGGTCAACGTGGCCGGCAGCGACTTCTTGGCCCGCGGTGGCGACGGCTACCCGTTCCGGGGCGCTCCCTTCACCTCGGTCGGCGTCGCCTACCAGCAGGCACTCGCCAACTTCATCATCGACGACCTCGACGGCCGCATCACCGCAGCCGACTACCCCGAGGGCGGCGAGGGCCGCATCACCCCCACCGACTAACCGCCCCACCCGGGGTGCTGTGACTTTTGCATCGCAGCAGCGGTAGCAAAGTCACGGCACCTCGGGCCTAGGGGCGCGGTGTGCTACGGTGTCCGCAGCACCACCCGCCGCTTTAACGACTGGTCCTGAGAGGCCAGGAAGGGGCTCAACGGATGCAGCATGCCCGCACGCCTTCCCCACAGCTTGGGGGAGGCGTTTTGTCATGACGGCGCCGATCAGCGCGACTGTGGTGCTCGCCGACAGCGATGTCGCCAGAGCGCTCAAACGCATGGCTCACGAGATCCTCGAGCGCAACAAGGGCCCCGACCGCCTGGTGCTGATGGGGATTCGCACCAGGGGCATCCCCCTCGCCCGCCGGCTCGCCCGCCAGATCAGCGAGATCGAGGCTGTCGAGGTCGCCGCCGGCAGCCTCGACGTCACGCTGTACCGCGACGACTACGCCCGGACCGGCCCCCGCCCGCTGGGGCAGACCTCCTTTCCCGCCGAGGTCGACGGCAAGGTCGTCGTGCTCGTTGACGACGTCCTCTACACCGGCCGCACCATCCGCGCCGCGATGGACGCGGTGATGGACTACGGTCGCCCGCAGGCGATCCAGCTGGCGGTCCTGGTTGACCGCGGTCACCGCGAGCTGCCGATCCGCGCCGACTACGTCGGCAAGAACCTGCCCACCTCGTCCGAGCAGGAGGTCCGCGTCCACCTCGCGGAGTCCGATGGCGTCGACGAGGTCGTCGTCGCCACGGCCCCAGCGAGCGCGGCGAGCGCAACGACCCCGTTGGCAACCGCGGCGGGCCCAACGCGCCCAACGTCCCCGGCGACCGCAAGGAGGCGCGCGTGATCCCGCACCTGCTGTCCATGCAGGACCTGTCTGTCGACCAGATCACCGCGATCCTGGATACCGCCGAGACCCTGAAGGAGATCGCGCTGCGGCCGATCGCCAAGGTGCCCACCCTGCGCGGGCGCACGGTCTGCAACCTGTTTTTCGAGGATTCGACCCGGACGCGGATCAGCTTCGAGATCGCCGCCAAGCGCCTGTCGGCCGACGTCATCAACTTCTCGGCGAAGGGCTCCAGCGTCTCCAAGGGCGAGGGCTTCAAGGACACCGCCCTGACGCTGCAGGCCATGGGCGTGGACGCGATCGTGGTGCGCCACGCCGCCTCGGGTGCGCCGCAACAGCTCACCAGATGGGTCGACGCCAAGGTGCTCAACGCGGGTGACGGCTGGCACCAGCACCCCACACAGGGGCTGCTGGACCTGTTCACGATCCGGGAGCGCCTCGGGCACATCGAGGGGCTGCGGGCGGCCGTCGTGGGAGACGTGTTCCACTCGCGGGTCGCCCGCAGCGTGGTGCAGGGGCTGCTGACGATGGGCGCGGAGGTCACCATCGTCGGTCCACCCACGCTGCTGCCCCCGCGCGTTGACACCTGGGGCACCGCCGTCAGCCACGACCTGGACGCCGTGCTGCCCAAGACCGACGTGCTGTACCTGCTGCGTGTGCAACAGGAGCGCATGGGCGAGCAGTTCTTCCCGTCGTCGCGCGAGTACGCGCGCATCTGGGGCGTTGACCGTGACCGGCTCGCCCGGCTGCCCGAGGGCGCGGTGGTCATGCACCCCGGCCCCATGAATCGTGGCGTCGAGGTCACCGCCGACGCCGCCGACGCACCCAACTCGATGATCCAGCTGCAGGTCACCAACGGCATCGCGGTGCGGATGAGCTGTCTGTACCTGATGCTCGGGGGTGAGGACGGCCGCGCAGCGGACGTCGGGGGGCGGGGATCGAACAGCGAAAGGGTGGAGGCGTGAGCGGCTTCACCTTGACCGGCGCACGGGTGGTGGATCCCGCGGGCGGACGCGACGAGGTCGCCAACGTCTCGATCGACGGCGAGATCGTGGTCGCGGTCGGCGGGCAGGTCCAGGGCACCCGCGTTGATGCCGACGGGCTGGTCCTGGCCCCCGGCCTGGTCGATCTGCACGTCCACCTGCGTGAACCCGGCCGCGAGGATGCCGAGACCGTCGAGTCGGGCACCGCGGCGGCCGCGGCGGGCGGCTTCACGGCCGTGTGCCCGATGGCCAACACCGACCCTGTCTGCGACCACGCCGGCGTCGTGGAGCAGGTCAGCCGCCTCGCGCGGGAGGCGGGCCATTGCGACGTCTACCCGATCGGGGCGATCACCAGGGGGCTACGCGGCGAGGAGCTCGCCGAGATGGGGGCGATGGCCGCGCAAGGGGTGCGCTGCTTCTCCGACGACGGGATGCCGGTGCGCTCGGCGCAGGTGATGCGCCGCGCGCTGGAGTACGCCCGCACCTGGGACGCGATCATCTGCAACCACGCCGAGGAGGCGGCGCTCACCTGGGGTGAGGGCGGCCGCGGAGCGACCGCCGGCGGGCGGGGATCTGGGGGAGCAGCCGGGGGTGGAGGGGGGGCCGACGCCGCACAGATGAACGAGGGCGAGCTGTCCAGCCTGCTCGGCCTGGCCGGCTGGCCGCACGAGGCCGAGGAGGTGATGGTCGCCCGCGACCTCATCCTGGCCCGCGGCCGGGGTGCGCGGCTGCACGTGCCGCACGTGTCCACGGCCGGCGCGGTCGACCTGATCCGCGACGCCAAGGCTCGCGGCGCGCGGGTCACCGCCGAGGCTGCGCCGCACCACTTCACCCTCGTCGACGAGCTAGTCACCAGCTACGACCCCGTCTACAAGGTCAACCCCCCGCTGCGGACCAAGGACGACGTCGAGGCGGTGCGCCGCGGTCTGGCCGACGGCACGATCGACGCGATCGCCACCGATCACGCGCCGCACCCACCCGAGCAGAAGGAGCAGGAGTGGGCGCACGCACCGTGCGGCATGCTCGGGCTGGAGACGGCCCTGGCGGTCACGCTGACCCAACTGGTCGGCGCCGAGCCGGTCGGGACCGAACTGGTCGGCGCCGAGCGACCCGTGCTGACGCTGTCTCAGGCACTGGCGGCGCTGTCGACCAATCCGGCCCGCAGCCGCGACATCGGCGGGCACGGCGGACCCATCCAGCCGGGCGGACCGGCCAACCTCGTGCTGTTCGACCCGGCGCAACGCTGGACCGTCGACGAGCGTGCGCTGCATTCGCGCAGCCGCAACACCCCCTTCGCCGGTACCCAACTGCGAGGTCGCGTGGTCTCCACGCTCCTGCGCGGCCGTTTCACGTTCCGCGACGGGGCGCTGGCCTAGTGCGCGGCCCGATGCCAGCCCAGTCCACCGCGGAGGCCGCGGAGGCCGCGGAGGCGAGGGGCGCCATTCTCGTCACCGAGGACGGCACCACCCTGCGCGGCGAGGGCTTCGGGGCGACCGGCACCGCCTTTGGCGAGATCGTGTTCAACACGGCGATGGCCGGTTACCAGGAGGTGCTCACCGACCCCTCCTATCACCGCCAGATCGTGACCATGACCGCCCCGCACCAGGGCAACTACGGCGTGGCCGAGGCCGACGCCGAGTCGTCGCGCGTGCAGGTCGCCGGCTTCGTCGTCCGTGCGGCCAGCCGCATGCACGCCAACCATCGCGCCGCCGGCGGCCTCGACGGCTACCTGCGCGACAGCGGGGTGGTCGGCATCAGCGAGGTCGACACCCGCCGCTTGACCCGCCACATCCGCGCGGCAGGCGCGATGCGGGCCGCGATCTCGACCGAGCTCCTCGACGCCGACGCCCTGCTGGCACAGGTTCGCCAGTCAGATTCGATGGCCGGCGCCGACCTCACCAGCGAGGTGTCGACCGACGAACCCTACGAGGTCGCGCCGGCAGGCAATGCGCGCTACCGGGTGATCGCCTACGACTTCGGCATCAAGCGCAACATCTTGCGTTTGCTGACCGCCGCTGGCTGTGCCGTGCGCGTGGTGCCCGCAACGACCCCCGCCGAGCAGGTGCTGGCGGCCCAGCCCGACGGGGTGTTCTTGTCCAACGGTCCGGGCGACCCCGCCGCCGTGCGCCCCGCCATCGACGCGATCGCCACGCTGCTGGGCTGCGAGATGCCGGTCTTCGGGATCTGCCTCGGCCACCAATTGCTGGGCCACGCCGTCGGAGCCGCGACCTACAAGATGACCTTCGGCCACCACGGGGCCAACCAGCCGGTGCGGGCGCTGGATCGGGGCTGGCCCGACAGCGGGCGCGTCGAGGTCACCAGCCACAATCACGGGTTCGCCGTCGCCGCCGAGTCCCTACCCGCCGACGGGCCGTTCGGGCGGGTCACCCAGTCCCACGTCAACCTCAACGACGGTGTCAACGAGGGGCTGCGCTGCCACGACGTTCCCGCCTTCAGCGTCCAGTACCACCCGGAGGCCGCACCCGGTCCCCATGACGCCCGCTACCTGTTCGACGACTTCCTGCGGCTCATGGCCGCCAGGGCCCGCAGCGCCCAGCGCAGCGACACCAGGATGGCCCGTGCCTAGGCGCGACGACCTGCACACGATCCTGCTGCTCGGTAGCGGCCCGATCGTCATCGGCCAGGCCTGCGAGTTCGACTACTCCGGCGTGCAGGCCTGCAAGGCGCTGCGCGCCGAGGGGTACCGGGTCGTGCTGGTCAACTCCAATCCCGCCACCATCATGACTGACCCGCAGATGGCCGACGCCACCTACGTCGAGCCGTTGACCGCCGCCTACGTCACGCAGGTGATCGCCGCGGAGCAGCCGGGGCCGGTGGAGGGCGGGATGGCCTTGCTGCCGACGCTGGGCGGGCAGACCGCGCTCAACATCGCCGTCGAGTTGGCCGAGTCCGGCGTACTGGACCGCTACGGCGTCGAGCTGATCGGGGCGGGGCTGGAGGCCATCGACATCGCCGAGGACCGCCGACGGTTCACCGACGCGATGGTCTCCATCGGGCTGGGCGTGGCGGCGTCGGCGCGGGCGACGACCGTAACCGAGGCGTTGGCCTTCGCGAGCCAGTCCGGCTACCCCCTGCTGGTGCGCTCCTCGTTCACCCTTGGCGGCGCCGGCAGCGGCATCGCCCGTGACCCCGCCGCCGTCGTCGCCCTCGTGGAGCAGGGCTTAGCGGCCAGCCCAATCGGCGAGGTCCAGATCGACGAGTCGCTGCTGGGATGGAAGGAGTTCGAGCTGGAGGTGATGCGCGACGCGGCCGACAACTGCGTCGTCGTCTGCTCCATCGAGAACGTGGACCCCATGGGTGTGCACACCGGCGACTCGATCACCGTGGCCCCGGCGATGACGTTGACCGACGCCGACTACCAGGCCATGCGCGACGCCGCCTTCGCCGTGATGCGCCGCGTCGGCGTCGCGACCGGTGGCAGCAACGTGCAGTTCGCCGTCGACCCGGCAACCGGGCGCATGGTGGTCATCGAGATGAACCCGCGGGTGTCGCGCTCATCGGCACTGGCCTCCAAGGCCACCGGCTTCCCGATCGCCAAGATCGCCGCGCTACTGGCCGTCGGCTACACCCTCGACGAGATCGCCAACGACATCACCGGCGAGACGCTGGCCGCCTTCGAGCCGTCCATCGACTACGTCGTGGTCAAGATCCCACGCTTCGCCTTCGAGCAGTTCCCCGACACCGACGCCGAGCTGACCACCAGGATGAAGAGCGTCGGCGAGGTGATGGCCATCGGGCGCACCTTCACCGAGTCGCTCGGCAAGGCGCTGCGATCGCTGGACAACGGCACCGTCGGACTGGTCGGCGACCCCGGCGACATCCGCGACGACGCCGCGCTGGAGCGGGCGTTGCGCACGCCGTCGGAGCGCCGCCTGCTCGATGTCGACGCGGCACTGACGCGTGGCTGGGACCTTGCGCGGGTGGCCGCCGCGACGGGGTACCACCCCTGGTTCGTCGACCAGCTGCTGGCGATCATCCAGCTGCGCCGCCAAGTGCGCGCCTGCGAGACCCTGGCCAACCTCGACGCCCCTCTGCTGCGGCGCGCCAAGCGCATGGGCTTCGGCGACGCGGCGCTGGCCGTGGTGCTGGGCACCACCGAGGCGGCCGTCCGCGACCGCCGCCACTCCCTCGGCGTGGTGCCGGTCTTCAAGACCGTCGACACCTGCGCCGCCGAGTTCTCCGCGCGTACCCCATACCACTACTCCTGCTACGAGGAGGAGGACGAGGCGCGGCCATCCGGGCGGCCGACGGTGATCATCCTCGGCTCCGGGCCCAACCGCATCGGGCAGGGCATCGAGTTCGACTACTGCTGCGTGCACGCCGTCTACGCCCTGCGCGATGCGGGCTACGACACCGTGATGGTCAACTGCAACCCCGAGACGGTGTCCACCGACTACGACACGGCCGACCGCCTCTACTTCGAGCCGCTGACCTTGGAAGACGTGCTTGCGGTGGTGGCCGCCGAGCAGCGCCACGGCGGCGATGTCGTCGGAGTCCTGGTGCAGCTCGGCGGGCAGACGCCGCTGAAGCTGGCGCACCCCCTCGAAGAGCTCGGTGTGCCCATCCTTGGCACGCCGCCCGAGGCCATCGACCGCGCCGAGGACCGGGGCCGCTTCGGCGCCATCCTCGACGACCTCGGCATCCCGCAGCCGCCGGGTGCGATCGCCAGATCCGTCGAGGAGGCGCTGGCCGTCGCCGGGCGGATCGGCTTCCCGGTGTTGCTGCGGCCCTCCTACGTCCTTGGCGGCCGGGCGATGGAAATCGTGTACGGCCCCGAGCAGATGCGCACCTGGCTGGAACGCAACTCCGGCGAGGGCGCCGTCCTGGTCGACCGCTTCCTGGAAGGCGCGGTCGAGGTGGACGTCGACGCCGTGTTCGACGGTCATGAGCTGTTCGTCGGCGGGGTCCTGGAGCACATCGAGGAGGCTGGCGTGCACTCCGGCGACTCGGCCTGCGTGATCCCGCCCTACACCCTTGGGCGGTCAGTGGTCGCCCAGCTGCGCGACCACACCGAGGCGATCGCGCGGGCGCTTGGCACCCGCGGGCTGATCAACATGCAGTACGCGGTGCGCGACGACGACATCTTCGTGCTGGAGGCCAACCCGAGAGCCAGCCGCACGACACCGTTCGTGTCCAAGGCGACGGGCGTGGCGCTGGCCAAGATCGCGGCGCGGGTGATGCTGGGTGCGTGCCTGGCCGACCTGCGGCGCGAGGGTGTGCTGCCCGCGACGGACGCGGTGACGGGCCCCGCGCCGGCCTCGGTGGCGGTCAAGGAGGCGGTGATGCCGTTCAACCGCTTCCCCGGCACCGACACCATGCTGGGTCCACAGATGCGCTCGACGGGTGAGGTGATGGGCATCGACGCGGAATTCGGCGTCGCCTACGCCAAGAGTCAGGAAGCGACCGGCACGATGGTCCTCCCCCGCACAGGCACCGTATTCGTGTCGATGGCCAACCGCGACAAGCGGGTGATGATCTTCCCGGTCAAGCGCCTGGCCGAGCTGGGGTTCGACGTGCTCGCGACCGAGGGCACCGCCGACGCCCTGCGCCGGGCAGGATTGCTCGCCGAGGTGGTCCACAAGGTGGGGGAGGGCTCGCCGCACGTCGTCGATCGCATCCTGGCCGGCGAGGTCGACCTGGTGCTCAACACGCCGATGGGCTCGGGTCCCCGGGCCGACGGCTACGAGATCCGCAGCGCCGCGGTGAGCCACGGGGTTCCTTGCATCACCACCCTGTCCGGGATCCTGGCCGCGATCCAGGGCATCGAGGCCCTGCGCGCCAACACTGTCGAGGTGCGCAGCCTGCAGGCCTACCATCAGCAGCTCGCCGTCGCGCGCGCAAGTGAGGGGCGCACCACGGCCGCCGGCCGCGACGCGGTCGCCGTCGGGCGGCAGAAGTAGCATGACCGCCGCGTCAATCCGCTGCGAGGAGCCAGTCGTCGTGAGCAGCAGCCGAGGTCGCGCCTCGTCGGTGCAGGGCCGTGCCAACGGTCCGCTGCGCGTGCTGTGCGAGGTCTTGAGCTACCGGCGCATCGGCAACTACCACTCGCTGACCTTCGTCGCGCCGGAGATGGCCGAGCGCGCCAAGCCCGGCCAGTTCGTGTCGGTCGGGGTCGAGGGCGACGGCACGCTGCTGCGCCGGCCGTTCTCGATCTACGCGATCAGCAGGCACGGACCATGGGCCGGCACCATCGAGATCGTCTTCGATGTCGTCGGCCCCGGCACCCGCTACCTGTCCAAGCTTGCCAAGCACGACGCGGTCGACATCGTCGGGCCCTTGGGCCGCCCCTTCCCGATGCCACAGCAGGCGGTCGACTGCCTGCTGGTGGGCGGCGGCTACGGTGCCGCGCCGCTGCTGTTCCTGGCCCAGCGCCTGCAGCAGTCCAGCCTGCGCGTCAACATCGTCCTGGGCGCGGCCACCCAGAACCGGCTGTTCAACATCATCGAGGCCAAGCGGCTGTCGGCCAAGTCGGCGTTCACCACCGAAGACGGCAGCTTCGGGACACCCGGCAGGGTCACCGACGTGCTCGACCGCATGCTCGCCGGCGGCACCGTCGGCGTGGTCTACGCCTGCGGGCCGATGCCGATGCTCGCCGCGGTCACCGCGATCGCCCGCGACCACAAGATCGCCGTGCAGGTCGCCGTCGAGGAGGCGATGGCTTGCGGCGTCGGCGTCTGCATGACCTGCGTGCTGCCGGTTCGCCGGGACGGCCGCACCGTCAACTTGCGGGCCTGCGTCGAGGGGCCGGTGTTCAACGGCAAGAAGATCTTGTGGGCGCAGCTCGGGCAGCCGCCGGTCATGCAGATGGCCACCGGCGACGACGCGTTCGCGAAAGGTCCGGTCGTGACCGCCGTCGTGGAGCCCCGGTCATGACCGCCGCCAACGCAAACGTCGAGCGCTGGCCGTGACCGCGGTCGAGTCCAGCCCCCGGGCAGCGCACCGGCTGCGCCACGACCAGGTCGACACCCGGGTCAGCCTGTCGGCCGACCCGTCGCAGCCGCTGCAGCTGGCCAACCCGATCGTGACGGCCAGCGGCTGCTTCGGCAGCGGCCGCGAGCTGCAGCGCTTCTTCGACATTTCTGGCCTCGGCGCCGTCGTCGTCAAGTCGCTCACCGTCGAGCCGCGCGACGGCCTGCCGACTCCGCGTATGGCCGAGACCGCCAGCGGGATGCTCAACGCCATCGGCCTGCAGAACCCTGGCATCGAGCAGTGGGTCGCCACCGAACTGCCGTGGCTGCACGAGCTGGGCGTGCCGGTCATCGTCAGCATCGCCGGAAAGACGGTCGCGGAGTACCGCGAGCTCGCGGAGCACTTGCGCGATCAGCCAGGCGTGGTGGCGATCGAGGCGAACATCTCCTGTCCCAACGTCGAGGACCGCAACGTCGTGTTCGCCTGCCGCCAGGACGCCACCCGCAAAGCGATCCAACAGGTCACGAGCGTGGCAGACGTGCCGGTGTTCGCCAAGCTCAGTCCCGACGTCACCGACATCGTCACGATCGCCATGGCCGCGGTCGCTGGTGGCGCCACCGGCGTGAGCCTCGTCAACACCCTGCTGGGCATGGCCATCGACGCCGAATCACGGCGGCCGAAGCTGGCCGCCGTGACCGGTGGGCTGTCGGGTCCGGCCATCAAGCCTGTCGCCCTGCGCGCCGTTCACCAGGTGCACCAGGCGCTGCCCGACCTGCCGATCATCGGCATGGGTGGAGTCAGCAGCGTGACCGACGTCGTGGAGTTCCTGCTCGCCGGCGCCAGTGCCGTGGCGGTCGGGACAGCGACGTTCGCCAACCCGATGGTGTCGCTGGAGGTGACGCAAGGCCTGCCACGCTGGTGCGCCGAGCGCGGGATCGCCACCGTCGCCGAGCTGCGCGGGGCCCTGCTCTGGTGAGCGCGCAAGCAGCCGGAGGCGGTGGCGCATCGGAGTTCAGCGCACGGCAAGCGCGCAGCCCGCTGATCGTCGCCCTGGACACCGACGACCCCCGCCGGCTCGCGGATCTCGCCGGCGCCGTTGGCCCGCACGTGGGCCTGCTCAAGGTGGGCCTGCAGGCGTTCACCGCCCTCGGCCCCGCCGCGGTGGCCACCGCCCGCCGCCACGCCCCCGTCTTCTGCGACCTCAAGCTGCACGACATCCCCAACACCGTCGCCGGCGCGGCGGCCGCAGCGGCGCGGATGGGGATCGCGATGCTCACCGTCCACGCCTCGGGTGGGCCGGCCATGATCGCCGCGGCTTGCAAGGCTGCTCCCGACACCACCATCCTGGCGGTCACGGTCCTGACCAGCCTGGACGACGCCGACCTCGCCGGCGTGGGCCAGCCACCGGTCGCCGAGCAGGTGGTCCGGCTGGCCGGCATGGCCGCCGAGGCCGGCGCCGGTGGCATCGTCTGCGCGCCCGGTGACGTCGCCGCCGTGCGCGGCGTGGTGGGCAACGCGCTGGCGGTGGTGGTCCCAGGTATCCGTCCCGACCGCCCCGACCACCCCCTCCGGCCCGGTGATGACGACCAGCGCCGCGTTGCCGACCCGCGCACCGCGCTGCGGGCCGGCGCCAGCCACCTGGTGGTGGGCCGCCCGGTCACCCAGGCGGCCGACCCAGCCGCTACTGCCGCCGCGCTGCTGGCGGAGATCGCCTGAGCACCGGCCACCCGTCCAGCCACAACGAGCGGCTCGCCGCGCGGGTCTACCAGCGTGCGCATCTGTCCGGTCACTTCGTGCTGCGCTCGGGGACCACCAGCGACGAGTACTTCGACAAGTACCTGTTCGAAGGCGACCCCGCGCTGCTGCGCGAGATCGCCGAGTCATTGGTGGCGCTGCTGCCAGACGACGCCGACGCCCTGGCCGGCCTGGAGCTCGGCGGCGTGCCGATCGCCACGGTCCTGTCACAGCTGACGGGCCTGCCGGCGCTGTTCGTCCGCAAGCAGGCCAAGCCCTACGGCACCCGCAAGCTCGCCGAGGGTGGCGAGGTCGCCGGCAGGCGGCTGCTGGTGGTGGAGGACGTGGTCACCTCCGGCGGGCAGGTGATCGAGACCTGCGGGCAGCTGCGGGCCCTCGGCGCCGACATCGCCGGCGTGCTGTGTGTCATCGACCGCGAGGCGGGTGGAATGGCGAACCTCGCCGCGGACGGGCTGAAGTTGCACTCCCTGTTCACGATGTCGTCACTGACCGCAGCGGCCAGTCGTACGGGTTCGCCAGGCCCCCGCCGCGACGGCCAGGATTGACCGAGCCCTCGCGCTGGATAGGATGCGCCGGCAACGCCCGCGATCCGTGGCCCCCGCGTCGGCCCGATTCTGCGACGCGCCCGTCTGGAGGACTCCATGCCGCTGCCGGAGCTCGACGCCGATGCTCGCCGCCAAGCCTTGGAGAAGGCCGCCGAAGCCCGCAAGGTCCGCGCCGAGCTGAAGCAGCAGCTCAAGGCGGGTGAGATCGGCCTGGCGGAGGTGCTGCGCCGGGCCGGCCACGACGAGGTCGTCGGTAAGACGAAGGTCTCCGCGGTGCTCGAGTCGCTGCCGAGGGTCGGCAAGGTGCGCGCCCGCAAGGTCATGGAGCGCCTCGACATCTCTCCGTCCCGGCGGGTGCGCGGGCTGGGCGGCAACCAGCGCGAGAAGCTGCTCAACGAGTTCGAGCCCGGCCCCGCTTGACCCGTTCCACCCCCTCGTGAAAAACCTTGGGTGTCCTACCGTTTCGCTACTTGAGGACAGTTGGGTGTCCTACCGTTTCGCTACTTGAGGGCAGTTGGGTGTCCTACCGCTTCGCCACATGAGGACAGGCCTGTACGTCGTCAGCGGTCCCGGCGGGGTCGGCAAAGGAACGGTGGTGGCGACAGTGGCCCGCCGCCATCCCGAGATCGTGGTGTCGGTGTCTGCCACGACGCGCGCGCCCCGGCCCGGTGAGGTCGACGGCGTTCACTACCGCTTCCTCGACGACGACGCCTTCGACGCCCTCGTCGCCGCCGACGGGTTCCTGGAGTGGGCGTCGTTCGCAGGTCACCGCTACGGCACACCGTGGGCCGGGGTGCGCACCGCCCTGAGCGAGGGTCATCCGGTCGTGCTGGAGATCGACGTGCAGGGCGCCGCCCAGGTGCGCCAGCGCTTCCCCGGTGCCGTGCTCATCTTCCTGCAGCCACCGTCGGCCAAGGCCCTCGCCGAGCGCTTGTCCACAAGGGGGGCCGACGACCCGGAACGGATCGCCGAGCGGCTGCGCCTCGGGCAACAGGAGATGGTGCGGGCCGGCGACTTCGACCACCGGGTGGTCAACGACGATCTCGACGGGGCGGTGGGCGCGATCACCCGTATACTGGGCGGTTAGCGGGCCGCTCGCCCGCGCCCTGCCGATGATCCTCCAGGCGCCTTCGTGGCGCCGCCCGCCACGCGTGATCCTGGGAGTTGAGCCACCATCGCCACCATCGACGACCTGCTGTCCAAGGTCGACAGCAAGTACACCCTCGTGCACCTGTCGGCCCGCCGCGCGCGGGAGATCAACGCCTACTACCACTCCCTCGGCGAGGGACTCGGCCAGTACGTGCGGCCGCTGGTCGACCAGGTCGACTCCAACAAGCCGCTGTCGATCGCGTTGGAGGAGATTGCCCAGGAAAAGATCGTCCCCCAGTACCCAGGCGACGCCAGGGCCGAAGCCGAAGCGCTGTTGGGCAGCGACGCCGAAGACGCCGGCGAGGCCGAGGCACAGGTCGTCGCGCTGCCCTCCGACGACGAGAACGCCTGACCCACCCAGGGCTGCGGCGAGATGGTCGGGTCCGCGCAGCAGCTGAGCGGCCGCCACGTGCTGCTCGGCGTCAGCGGCGGCATCGCCGCCTACAAAGCTGCAGCGCTCGCCCGGGAGCTGGTCAAGGGTGGCGCGAGCGTCCAGGTAATTCTGACGTCCGGGGCGACGCAGTTCGTCGGTGCCGCCACCTTCGCGGGGCTGACCGGCAGGCCGGCGCACACCGGGGTCTTCGACGACGCCCATCAGATCCACCACGTCCGCCTTGCCCGTGAGGCTGACATCGCCGTCTTCGCGCCCGCTACGGCCAACCTCATCGCCAAGTTCGCGGCCGGCCTGGCCGACGACCTGGTGTCGAGCACGTTCACCTGCCTGACCTGCCCGGTGGTCGTCGCCCCGGCGATGCACACCGAGATGTGGTCGCACCCCGCGACGCAGGACAACATCGCCACACTCGTGCGCCGCGGTGTGCTCGTTGTCGGCCCCGAGGAGGGCGAGCTGGCCGGCGGTGACGTCGGCCCCGGCCGGCTAGTCGAGCCCGCCACGATCGTCGCGGCGATGGCGGCGGCGCTGCGGCCGCAGGGTCCGCTGGCGAGCCGGCGCGTCGTCGTTACGGCCGGAGGCACTCGCGAGCCGATCGATCCCGTCCGCTTCATCGGCAACCGGTCGAGCGGGAAGATGGGGTACGCGCTGGCCGCCGAGTGTGCACGACGGGGGGCCAACGTCGAGCTGGTCAGCGGCCCCACCTGGCTGCTCGAGCCCGCCGGCGTCACCATCCACCACGTCGAGACGGCGCTGCAGATGCGCGACGCCGTGCTCAAGCTCGCCGCGGACGCCGATGTCGTGGTCAAAGCCGCTGCCGTCGCTGATTTTCGTCCCGCGGTCTACCACCAGCAGAAGATCAAAAAGGAGCACGTCGAACTCGGCCACGTCGAGCTGGAGCGCAACCCCGACATCCTCGCCGAGCTCGGCGCCGCCCGGCGCAGGCGGCAGTCAGACGGTGGGCCACCGGCGCCGCTGCTGGTCGGCTTCGCCGCGGAGACGGACCTGGAAGAGGAGCGGGGGCGAGACAAGCTGCATCGCAAGGGCTTGGATCTCATCGTCGTCAACCGCGTCGACATGGCCGACGCCGGCTTCAACGTCGACACCAACCGGGCGCTGCTGCTGGGTGTGGACGGCCTCCGGACAGAAGTGCCGCTGACGACCAAGGCCGAGCTGGCGGCGGTGGTGTGCGATCAGATCGAGGCGCTGCTCGTGCGGCGCCAGCGGCAATCTTGAGCGCTCCCGCTTCGCCGCATGAGCGTGTCCCCTATCCTCGGCAGCGCCACTCGTCCTCAAGTAGCCCAGCGGTGGGACACCTCAACACGAGCAAAGGATCGTTACGCCATGAGTCGTCGCTGGTTGTTCACGTCTGAGTCGGTCACCGAAGGCCATCCCGACAAGGTCGCGGACCAGATCTCCGACGCGGTGCTCGACGAGGTGCTGGCCAACGACCCCGACCCGGATCACGCCCGCGTCGCCTGCGAGACGCTGGTGACCACGGGGATGATCGTCGTGGCCGGTGAGATCTCGACCGACACCTACATCGACATCGCCAAGGTCGCTCGCGACACCGTCATCGGCATCGGCTATGACCGGGCCTCGGCCGGCTTCGACGGCAATACCTGTGGCGTGATGGTGGCGCTGGATGAGCAATCCCCCGACATCGCCGGGGGTGTCGACAAGTCGCTGGAGAGCCGCGAGGACAGCACCGCCGACGACCTGGACACGCTCGGCGCGGGCGACCAGGGGATGATGTTCGGTTACGCCTGCCGCGAGACCGACGTGCTCATGCCGATGCCGATCCACTTGGCCCACCGGCTGGCCGAGCGCCTGGCGGCGGTGCGCAAGGCGGGCGTCGTGGGATACCTGCGCCCGGACGGCAAGACGCAGGTCACCGTGGAGTACGAGGGCAACACCCCGGTGCGGGTGAGCCGGGTGCTGATCTCGACACAGCACCAGCCCGACATCGACACCACGACCCTGCTCGCGCCCGACCTGATCGAGCACGTCATCGCGCCGGTCATCCCTGACGAGCTTGAGTGGCGGCACGACGAGGTGCTGATCAACCCCAGCGGACGTTTCGAGCACGGCGGGCCGCAGGCCGACGCGGGCCTGACCGGACGCAAGATCATCGTCGACACCTACGGCGGCATGGCCCGCCACGGCGGCGGCGCGTTCAGCGGCAAGGACTCCACCAAGGTTGACCGCTCCGGGGCCTATGCGGCCCGTTGGGTGACCAAGACCATCGTGGCAGCCGGGCTGGCTGACCGCGCTGAGCTACAGGTCGCCTACGCCATCGGGGTGGCGCATCCGATCAGTCTGTCGCTGGAGACCTTCGGGACCGAAACTCACGACCCGGACAAGATTTTGGCCGGCGTCGGCGAGGTCTTCGACCTGCGGCCGGCCGCGATCATCCGCGACTTGGCGTTGCGCAAGCCGGTGTTCAAATCGACCGCGGTCTACGGGCACTTCGGGCGGTCGGGGTTTGCCTGGGAAGGGACAGACCGCGCCGACGACCTGCGCTCTGCCGCCGGCGCCTGATCGTTCTTGCGACGCGGGAACGCTGGTCGCTCCGCTCCGGGGAACCGGGCCATCCTCCGCTCCGGCGGGAACCGGGTCATCCTGCGCTCCGCAGGTACGGGAACCGGGCCATCCTCCGCTTCGCATGAACCCTTTTACGCTGCGCTCCGGATGACCCGGTTCCCTCTGACCCGACTCCCGATGACCCGGTTCCCCCTGACCCGACTCCGGATGACCCGACTCCGGATGACCCGGTCCGCCGGGCCTTCGCGCCCCGCGTCCCTGCTTCGTCGTCGATGTCGCCGACGGCCGGTGGGCGCAGGTCGCTGGTGCGGTCTTGATGGGCGTGTGGGCAACCGGGCGGTGGGGTGGTGGTGATGGGGCGGTATGCGCGGGTGGTGGTTGGGGTGGCGCCGGCGCATCTGGATCGGCCATTTGATTACTCGGTGCCCGATGGGATGCGGGTCGGTGTGGGCTCGCAGGTGCGGGTGGTGTTCGCGGGGCGCCGGCGCACCGGCTGGGTGGTTGACGTCGGTGACGAGCCGCACACCGCGCCGGAGCGCATTCGAGCGCTGTCCATGGTGCAGGGCGAGCTCGCGTGGTTCGACGAGGCCGACCTGGCGCTGTACCGCTGGGTGGCCGACCGCTACGCGGCGAAGCTGGCCGATGTGCTGCGTCACGCCCTGCCGCAGCGGCTGGCCGGCGTCGAGCAAGAGGCGCTGGGTTGGGGGGAGCCGCCGGTGACGGTGCCGGCCACGCGCCCCGCGTGTCCCACCTCGGCGTGGCGGCCCTATGACGCGTCGGCGCTGCTGCAGGCGGCGGCACGCCCGCTGGGGCAGGCCTACTGGTTGCGGGTCCTGCCCGACGACGACGTCGGCGCACTGGTCGCCGACCTGATCGCTCGCTGCCTCGGCGCCGGCAGGGGAGTCCTGGTGCTGGCCGCGGATCCCGCGTCGCGGGTGCCCGACGCGACGCTGGCCGTGTCGGCAGGCGTGGACTGGCGGGCTGACAACCCCCGGGACCGCTACCGCGCCTTCCTGCGAGGCCGCACGGGGCACGCCCGGCTCGCCGTCGGCGAGCGCGCCGCGGTCTTCGCGCCGGTGGCCGACCTCGGACTGGTCGTGGTCGACGACGAGGCCAACCCCGCCTACAAGGAGCGCCGTAGCCCTCGCCAGCACGCTCGGGAGGTGGCGCTGGCCAGGGCACGGATGGCCGGGGCGACCTGCGTACTGCTGGGGGATCTTCCCAGCGCCAACCTGTACAGGCTGCTGCAAGCCGGGCACGTAACGGCGGTCGCGGCCGATCGCGCCACCCAGCGCCGGCGTGCCCCTCGCGTCGACGTGGTCGACCTGTCCGACCCCCGGCCAGGTACCCGACGCGCCCGCTTCAGCGAGCTTGCCGCGCGTGCGCTGTCCGCGGCGGTCCGCGACGCCGGCGCCGCCGTGGTCCTGGCCAGTAGGGGCGGGCAGGGCGGGGCGGTGGCGTGCCGGGGCTGCCGGCGGCGGCTGACCTGTCCCGACTGCCATGGGTCGCTCAGCGTCGTCGGCGACGACGGGGGCTGGCGCTGCCCGTCGTGCGGCTGGGCCGGCGCGGCATTCGCCTGCCCCGACTGCGGCGACCAGCGCGCCGTGCCGCTGGCGGCGGGGGCGGGGCGCCTGGCCGCCGAGCTGGGTCGCAGCCATGCAACCGCCGAGGTCGTGCGTATGGAGGGCTTCGACGCCGCCGGGCCTCGCACCCGCCCGGCCATCGGGGTCATGACCCGCGGCAGCGTGGTGAGCAGGCCGGCGTGGCTGGGCCCTGCGTCCGCCGACGTCACGGTGCTGCCCGACGCCGACGCCATGCTGGGGCGTCCCGCCCTGGATGCGGCCGAGGACGCCCTACGGCTGTGGTTCGCCGCCGCGCGATGGTCGCAGCGGGTCGTTGTGCAGACCCGGGAGCCGGCGCACCACGCGGTGCAAGCCCTGGTCCGCTCCGACCCGATGGGTTTCTGGCAGCGCGAGGCGCCCTGGCGCGCGCAGCTGCGTTACCCGCCGTCGTCGTCGCTGGTGAGGGTGGCGCTGCGCGACGCCGAGACCGCCGCGGCGGTCGTGGCCGACCTGCGCGAGGCCCTCCCGGCCGGCGACGAGGTGCTCGGGCCGGATCTGGCGCATGCGCTGCTCGTGAAGTCCGGCGACCTGCGTGGCACCCTGTCGTCCCTGGCGCCGCTGCGCCAGGCCTGGTCGAAGGCGGGCCGCTCGGTACGCCTGGACGTCGACCC
>Ga0136619_10000336_pt1 | contig 17720 bp, 34 predicted proteins | sample AntDrymUQ3532106_2_FD_104807 | JGI IMG/M metagenome (GOLD analysis project Ga0136619, IMG submission 104807) | Polar desert sand microbial communities from Dry Valleys, Antarctica - metaG UQ353 (21.06) | ecosystem: Environmental > Terrestrial > Soil > Desert | place: Antarctica: Dry Valley...
CTACTGCTCATCAGACAGTCACCCCGGCTGTCGCCACCCTTACAACGGCGGCGTTCGCGCCTGGTGTAACGGCTTCCGACCACAAGACCGTCACACCTTCCACGGCGACCCTGACGACTGCCCCGTTCGCACCGGCTGTCGCCGCCACGGCGCACCAGACCGTAGTCCCGGCGACCGCGACCGTATCGCTCACGACCTTCGCCCCAACGGCGACGGCCTCCAATCACCAGACGGTCACTCCAGGCGTCGCAGCACTGGCGACGACGGCCTTCGCGCCGACCGTCACGATCACTGCCCACCAGGTTGCGACTCCGGCGACCGCATCCGTATCGCTCACAACCTTCGCTCCGACCGCTTCAGCCTCCGCTCATCAGCTAGCCACGCCGGCGACCGCGGCGCTAACGACCGCCACCTTCGCTCCGACCGTTACGGCGGCGGCAGGGCTGACTCTCGTTCCGGGTACGGCGTCTCTCGCGCTGACCGCCTTTGCCCCAACCGTGGCAGCGACGTCTCACCAGACGGTTACGGTGGGCGCGGCATCCCTGACCCTGGCAACCTTCACGCCCACCGTCACGGGTGGCGCGGGACTGACCGTCGTTCCGGCGACGGCGTCACTGTCCACGTCGGGCTTTGCGCCCACTGTCTCGGCATCCGATCACCGGCTGGTCACGCCCGCCACAGCGGCCCTGATCCTGTCCACGTTCGCTCCGGGCGTGGTCACCCCGGTCACCGTCATACCGGGCGTGGCGGTGCTGCTGTTGACCACTTACGTGCCGAGCACAACGGTCAGCGGGGGTGTTGAGGCCGTCATCGGTAGCCCAGCGGCTTTCATCATGGAGATCGGTGAGCGCGGCTCGCGGATCTTGTCCGCAATGGGCAGCGGGGGATCGTCGGGCTCCGCGGGTGAGACATCGAGCACCCGCGTCCACGAGGCCGGTAACAGCCCGACGCAGGGCAGCGCGGGCAGCGTCCCGTCCGATATCGCAGAGGTGAAGTAAGTGCTGCTCAGGATCAATATCGATTCGCCCTCGGATAAGTTGACCGAGTTCGGGGCGGGCGCCAAGCTCTACTGGAGCCGCGACAACACCTCGGCCGCCGGTGCCTTCACCTCCGCCACCGGCTCGGTCACGCTCGTCAGCACCCAGACGCAATATGAAGTGGTCGACGGAACCGGCGCGGTCGGGCATTACTACCGCACCCGCATCGGCAACACTGGCGGCACGGCGTTCGACACTTACGCCCCGGTGTTCCAGGCCGGCGCACCGACCGCCTACGCCACGATCGACGCGCTGCGCGAGCTGCTCCAACTGCCCAGTGACTCGCGCGACAACCTGTTGAGCGACCTGCTGCTACGGGTCACCGACAAGATCAACCTGTCACTCGGCTTCGACTTCTTCCGGCATCCCGCGGTGAGTGGCACCGAGATTCGCCTGTACGACGGCGATGACGGAGACACGCTGACCGTAGAGCAGGGCATCCTGAGCCTGACCGGCATTCGCGTGGCGGGTGCCACCGGGGGCACTTACAGCGCGCTGGCCGCCGCCGACTGGCGGCTGCGCTGGCCGGTGCAGAACGGCGGGCCATATCTCGCCTTGGACCTCACCAAGACCGGCAACTTCCCGACGTGGTACTCGGGCTACGACACCGTGGAGCTCACGGGCGTGTTCGGCTACCCCGCCATCCCGCCTGCCATCGAGCAAGCCACCCTGTACTGGGCGGCCGACCTGTTCCGGGTGGGTGCCTACGGTGGATCACAGTTCGGCACATCGTCCGCCATGGGTGGCGGCGTAGGGCTCGAGGAGTTCGGCCAGTCGCGCTTCGCGGGCGGTATGCCGCGCATCACCTGGGAGACGGTCGAGGACTACCGAGCGAGGCACCGCACATGGCTAGTGGTCTAAGCGTCACCGTCGAGGGACTGGAGAGGGCAAAGGCTCGCCTCAACAAGTTTGACGCCCGCCACCTACACAGCGTCACCCAGCGCAGCTTCTCCACGGCTGGGCGCAAGGTTCGTGATGCGATAAAGACCGAGGCCCCCCAGCGCACCGGCAACCTGCGGCGCAGCATCACCTCACGAGGTCGACGTGGCACTTGGTTGATCGGTCCCACCGCTCGCCATCGCCACCTCGTTATCCGAGGTACTGGCCCACGTCGGTCGGGCTCCCATGGAGGCGGTGGCGTAATGCCCAAGAACCCGTTTGTGGATCGGGCCGTGCAACGCATGGCACCGGGCATCACGCACGAGGTATCGCAGGCCATCATCGGGGCCACGCGATGACAGCCGAGGCCATCACCGACGCCGTGGCGCGTCACTTCGCTGAGAACGTAGAGGGCGTGCTGGCAGGCTACGCCAGCGGCGCGGGCGGGCAGGGGGACATCGTCAACACGCTGCCCCAGGACATCTACGACACCCCGGTGGCGGTGGTGTACTGGCAGCGCTACGAGCTCGTGGCTCCCGGCTCCTTTGAGAAGGTGCGTCACTTCATCAATGCCGACCTGTACTTCGGCGCGGCCGACGCGGCGGCGTCTTACAAGCAGTACCTGCCCTTCGTGAGTCGCGTGATCACCAGCTTCCGCAGCAATGTCGGGCTATACGGCACCGCCACGTTGGCCTTCGCCAACACCAACATCCCGCCGGAGGCGGTCGAGATCAACGGCAAGCCGATGGTACGGCTGACCTTCGAGATCCAAGCCCTCGAAGTGACCATCACCCAATACGCGCAAGGGAGTTAGGAAGCATGGCTGCCACGCCGACCAAGGTATTCCCGGTGCCCGGCACCTTCCTCGTGGGCGAACCGGCGACGGTCCACGAGGTCGAGAGCCGAGAGCGTGCCAAGGAGTTGTTCGCCACCGGGCACTTCGCCCCATCACAGTCGGAGGCCGACGCGCTCAGTCCCCTGAGCAAGGAAGCCATCTCCGAGCTCCGATCCGCCGAGCGGGCGGACGATGACGAGGCTGCGGCGATCGCAGCGCAAGAAGACAAGGCGGACATCCAGCCGCCGGCCCACGAGGAGTAAGTCAGACGACCTTCGTCGCCGTCCGTAGGTAGGCGGCGGCCTTCTCAAAACGCTCCGCGTCGTTGTCGAACCGCCCTAACGTTCGGTTGCACCAACCACACAGCAGGCCGCGGACGGCTCCGGTGGCGTGGTCGTGGTCTACACATAGCCGACGCGGTTTGTCGGGGTTGACGCCGCGACCGTCGCGCCCTTGTCCTGCCCGTCCGCAGATGGCGCAAACACCACCTTGGACTTCAAGCATCTGGTTGTAATTGTCGAGGGAGATCCCGAAGGACGCACGAAGGCGTCTGTCAAGGTTCTTGTCGATATTCCGTAGTTCGTAGGCCCGCTTGTACTCAAGCATTTGCTCGGGATGCCGTGCCGCCCATGAACGACGCGTCTCCTCCCCACGCTCTTTGTTGGCCTTATACCAACGCCGACTTCTTTCTTTGATCTCTTCGCGTCTCTCTTCATAGAGGCGTCGCATCGTCTCTCGCCGACGATCTCGATAGATCGTCTTCGCTTTGGCGAGTAGTTCCTCCCGATGGCGTTCGTAGTAGCGCCGCGCGTTGGCTCGCTTCCTTGAGCGTGCATCGTCGTCCATCTACCGATTGTACCTGAAAGGACGGTACGGCCATTCCTTCCGCCGAAGTATTCAGTAGCGTCCGTGCCGCGCTCGAAACCACGCGAGGCACGGGCGTAAACCCCACCCGCTACTTGGAGTTCACGGAGTTCAGCCCCACCCACGACGTGATGACCATTCGGCCCCGCGAGCTCCGCGGGTCACTGTTCGGCCACTTCCGTGCCGCCGCTGGCCGGGAGACCGCTGGCCTCAACATCAGCGGCAACCTCTCGTACAACCAGCTCGCGTGGCTTGGCAACGTGTTCGTCAAGGCTGTACCAACGGGAGCCGGCGCGGGTGCCGACAAGACGTATGCCTTCACCCCGTCCAGCGCCACCGACGATGTGAAGTCTGTCACCCTTGAGTACGGCTTCGACTCCACCCTCAGCGCCGGGGTGCCGGGCTTCCGGCAGGTGTACTCGTTGGGTCGTGAGTTGACCGTGACCTGGGACAAGAGCTCGCAGGATGGCGTGACCTATTCCGCGGACCTCGACAGCCCCAAGGCCCTGAGCCAGATCACGGCTTTCGGTGGGACGCCCACACAGCTCGCCAGCACGGCGATGAGTCCCAACAACACGGCCATCACCATCGATGCCACGACCATCGGTACCACCGCTGACAACTACGCGCCCTCGCTGACGTGGACGTTGTCCAACGGCTTCACCGACCTCGACACCCTCAACAACACCGTCTCCGCGCAGGACACCTTCCGCACCGGGGAGTGGGCGTGGACCGCCGAGCTGACCCGCTTCTACGTCAACGACAACGAGAGGGACCGCTTTATCGACAAGGCGGTCCGCAAGCTGCGCGTGGTGAACACCGGCCCCACGCTGGGTGCCACGACCTACAAGGCCACGCTCGACCTGTTCGGCGTCATCGAGGGCGCCTCGTGGGACAAGACCGACGGGCTTATCATGGAGACGTTGTCCTATGTCCCGGTGTACGACACGACTGCGGCGACCAACTTCTCTCTGACCGTCGTGACATCAGAAGCGACTATTAGCTAGCATGACCAAAGCGAAAGCTGCGGAGGAGACCAAGACCATCGTGGTCCGGGGTAAGAAGGTCGTCCTCCGCAGGGACTTCACTGGCCGCGACATCATTCGCCTGGCGTCCGATAACGTGGCCGACAAGGTGTTTCTGGTGCGTGATCGCGTGGTGTCGCACGGGTTCGGGGGCGAGATCATCGACCAGCCGCTCGAAGTGCTGGGCGAGATCATCAGCGGTTGGCGTGTCAGCGACGAGGATGATGCCGTCCCCCCGGCATGAGGCGCGCCCTTGGCACCGCTCTCGCCAAGGCGCGCAAAGCCAAGCCGGGCAGCAAGACCGAGATAAAGGTGCCCGAGCTGTACGCCATTGAGCAACTGGCGACTCGCTGGGGCTGCCCCCCCTGGGAGTTGGATCGAGATGACCCCAACATCGGGCTGTGGATTCGCCGCGGCCTGATCTTTCGCCGATTGGAGTTCTGAGTGGCCAACGAAACGATCACCTTCATTCTGAAGGCTCAGAACCTCGCCTCCCGCGAGATGAGTGGCTTCGGGGGAGTCCTTCAGGGCATCGACAAGTCCACCAGCATGCTCAGCCTGTCAACGGTGGCGCTCGGGACGGCGCTGGGCGGCCTCGCCGTCAAGGGCATCGGCATGGCCACCCGCGCCTTGGGCGACATGGTCGGCGAAGCGATCGCGTTCGACAAGGCCATGCTCAACGTCAACAGCATCGCCCAGGTAAACGACGCGACCTTCGGGCGCATGAAGAACTCGGTCATCCAGCTATCGACCGAGCTGCCGCAGTCGGCCTCCAAGCTGGCCGAGGGTCTTTACAACATCCAGTCGTCGGGCTTCGCCGGCGAAAAGGGGCTGATCGTCCTCGACGCGGCAGCCAAAGCGGCATCGGCCGGCCTGACTGACACCAATGTGTCGGCGGCCGGCCTTACTGCTGTGCTCAACTCCTATGGCCTGAAGGCCGGAGAGTCGGCGCGAATCTCGGACATCATGTTCGAGACGGTCAACCGCGGCGTGCTGACCTTCGAGGAACTGTCGCAGAACATCGGTTCCACGACCAGCCTGGCAGCGCCCCTCGGCGTGTCGTTCGAGGAGGTCGCGGCGGCCCTCTCACTGATGACGCGTCAAGGCGTCAACGCCGCTGAGGCCACTACCAGCATCGAATCCGTCATGCGCTCGCTGCTCAAGCCGAGCGCAGAGGCCACCAAGCTCGCCGGTGAGCTGGGCTTGGGGTGGAACGCCGCCGCCCTCGAGAGCAAGGGCTTGGTGGGCGTTCTCACCGACATGATCAAGGCCACCGGCGGCAACAAGGAGACGATGGCCACGCTGCTGGGCGACGCACGCGCCATCCGTGGCGCGATGGTGCTGGCTGCTGGCGGGACCGAGGCGTTCGTCGAAGAACTCGGCTACATGGAGAACGCCGCCGGCGCCACCGACACCGTCCTCAGCTACCAGAAGAAGGGGCTCGCGTATCAGTTCGAGGTGCTCCAGAATAAGGTAACCGCGGCGGGCCTGGCGATCGCCGAGGAGGCCATCCCGGCCATGAACGACCTGTGGGAGTCGGTGGAAGACGCCACCGATGCCCTCGGGCGCCAAGACGACAAGTTCCGTGGACTCGAGGACGACGTTGTCCGCATCTCGAAGATCCTCGGCGTCAGCTACGGTGAGGCGCGGGACGTCGTCCTAGACGCCAACGAGCGCATGGGCATGGGCGCTGAGGAGTTGGCTGATCGCATGGGCACCGGCTGGAGGTTGGCGGCTGAGGGCGCCCACGCAGCGACGGCTGCCATGCACCCGCAGTTCGCCGCGGTCCGCGAGATGGTGGCGACGACCGCGGATTCGGTCGAAACCTCCACAGGCGAGATGGAAGACGACTTCGTCGGCGTGGGCCAGGTGGCCGTGGACGAGATGCAGGCGATGATCGACGGCCTCACTTCCATGTTCGAGTCTGAAACGGAGCTGAACGACGCCTGGACGACCCTCGTCGAGCGAATGGCCGACCCGTACACCGAGGCCGAACGCAAGGCCGACATCTTCGGGCAGACCACGATCGACAACATCCAGAGCGCGATCGTTTCTGGCGATCCGGTAGTCGCTGCCGATGCCGCCACGCTCGTCAACAACATGCTCGGTCAGTTCGCGCTGATGGAGCCGGGCGCGCTCGAGAGGGGCCGGGCCGTGCCGCCGGCCATGCGCAGCGGCATGGACTCCCAAGTTGGTGCGCTTATCAGCTACATCGAGACCAGCGTCATCGGGAAGGCGCTGACCGCCCTGACGCTCGATGAGGCGACCGCGCTCGGGCTCGATGGCATCTGGCGTTACGCGCAGGGTATGCGCTCTAACGAGCTCAACTCGAACGCAGCGGCCCGCTACGTCGCCGGGCGGGCGAAGGAGGCGCTGGCCGCGCCGGACTACTTCGGCACCGGTGGGACCGCCGTTACCTCCTACGGTGGAGGCATAGAGGGCAGTGAGTGGAGGTCTTCGGGCGCTGCCCGAGACGTGAGCTCCGCAGCCAAGGTGGCGCTTCAGAGCGCTAACTTCTACAGCGGCGGCCAGTCGATCATCGGTACGTGGATGGCAGGAATGCTTGCCAAGTTCAACAGCGGCACGTGGATGCTCACCGACATCCTGTATCGCACCAGGCAACACCTCGGCGGATCGCTGCCCGAGGTCGGACCACTGAAGGGCAACACGGCCTACAAGGGCGGTGCCTCGATCGGCGAGGCGTGGATGAGCGGGATCACGGACTCGATCGGGAGCATGGGTGCGCTGGGTACCACCGTCGCCTCCGTGTCCGGACTGCTGGGCAATGTCGGAGGGGCGGCAATCGCACCGGGCGGCTTCGGCGGCGGTGGAGCGGGTATGTCCGCAGGCGGTGGATCGCCGGTGGTCATTGAGCTCCGCCTTGGCAAGGACAAGATCGCCGAGGTGATCGACACGCACCTTTACTACGCCAATCGTCCGGTCGGGGCCTCGGCCCTGCCGAGAGGGACTTAAACGCATGCCCACGAACTTTCCGACCAGCGTCGATGTGCTGACAAATCCGACCGCTGGCAACAACCTTACGAGCCCGTCGCACTCCAGCCAGCACGCCAACATCAACGACGGGATGGAGGCCGTCCAGACCTTCACCGCCTACGTCGGGGCGCGGGTGTACGGAAGCGCCGCGGGCACGCTGGCGAACGCCACGTGGGTGGCGCTGGCGTTCAACACCGAGGAAGTCGACACCGACGCCTTCCACGACAACACCACCAACAACACGCGGCTGACCGTTCCGTCGGGCAAGGGCGGCACCTACCACGTCGCCGGATATGCCGGTTTCGCGCCCAACACAACGAACGCACGCCAAGTTGCAGTCCGCAAGAACGGTACGACCTTTCTACGCAGTGTGGTGACCGCCACTCCTCCCGCAGGCGGGACCGGCTCGCACATTCACATATGCATGGACATCCCGCTGGTGGCAACTGACTACATCGAGTTGATGGCCCAACAGGACTCAGGCGCTTCTCTCGGTATCGGCAGCGGCACCTCCTATTTCCAGAATACATTCAGCCTCAGCCGTATCGGTCGCTGAGCGGTGGCCACCTACGATCAGGCGGAGCTGACCTACGACGATGCGACGATCGTCTATGACGGCATGCCCGCCGCCCGCACGCACTCGCTGCTCATCGGCGAGCGTGACTTCTCCGACCTCATGGACATCAACGCCACCTCTGTGCAGGACTCGGGGACGGGTGCTCGCTCGCTGCTGCAGACCTCGATTCGGACGAAGATGGCGGACGCGCCGGAGATCAAGGATCAGTCGTTCGTGCAGTTCGTGGCGCACGGCGCGGGACCGGACCTGTACCGCGGCTTCGTGCGCTCGCGTCATCCCGAGTCGGGCGTCACGCCGATGCTGGAGATCATCGCCGACGACATCGGCGGGCTGCTGGACGACACCTACATCGTCTCGGAGCTGCGCCCGGCCGAGACGCTCCAGGTGCGGATTGCGGCACTGTGGAGCTATGCGGCGGCGTCGCCGCTGAGCAGCGACCTGTCGGGCGTGGCGGCCCTCGGCGGCACCCTCCCGGCGCAGGACTTCACGCTCATGTCGTTGCGGCAGGCGATCGAGGCGGCCATGGCGCAAGCCTCCAGCACAGCGCGCTACTTCGTGGACACCAAGGGTGCGCTGTACATCCTGAGCGGGGCTGCATCGGCGGCGCCCTTCGCCGTCGTCATCGGGACACCCGGTGCCGGACAGATCGCGCCCGAGGATCTTGACGTCGACTACGACTCGAACATCTACGCAAACCGCGTATACGTCAAGGGCGGGACTCCCGAAGGTTCGGGCTTCGTGAGAAACGAGGCGGCGATCACCGCGGCGTCCGGGCTGATCCGGGACCGCGTCCTCGACGCGCCGGATTGCGAGACGGTGACGATGCGCAACGCCCTCGCCAACATGTACCTGGGGCGGGTGGCGGGGGCCATCGCACGCGGCCGGTTCAGCACCGAATCGCCGAATGACGGCTGGAACGCGGGCCAGGACGTCACGGTCACCGACACCGGGATGGGCCTGTCGGGCTCATTCCGCATCGCCGCAGTGACGACCAGCTTTACCAAGACGACAACCGGCTACATCCGCCACTACCAGATCGAGTTCGGGGCGTCACGGGCCCGCGGAGATCAGGGATCCCAACAGTCGAGCCACCTGGTGTACGGCGACCTCGGCGTCAACTCGCGCACCTTCGTCACCAGCGACGGCATGCAGGTCACCGACGGTGCCTCGACGGTTCGCGTCTTCCTCGGCGACATCTCCGGCGGAGCCGGTACCGACTACGGCCTCAAGGTCATCTCGTCGGACGGAACGACCGTCATCATCGACGGCACGTCTGACATGTTCCGTATCGCGGCCACCGGAACCCTGACCATCAGCTCAGGCCCCGCGGCGGGCGTCACCGTGGCCGCGAACACCCTCCTCGCGACGGGGTTGACCTACTCCCCGGCGTCTCAAGGATTTCTCGAGTCCGGTACGGTGGCATATGGCCTCCCGTACCTTTCCTGGAATAACTCAACCGGAGCGATCATAGACCGAAATACGCTATCGGCGTGGGTTGAAGGGGTTACATCCACGAAGGTAAACGTGAACTGGGGCTCGACCGGAGACAAGACCGCCATCTCCCAGACCTTCCGCTACTACATATATGAGCAAACAGCCGTGTAGCTGATGTTGTCGATGTTGATTGCGTATGACACCCAGGGACGAGTCGTGGGAACCCTAGACCGCCTCAACGTCCACGACGCCAATGGGCAGGTTGTGGGCCTGGTGGACTTCGAGGCCAAGGAAGCCGCGGGACCGCTGCGCCTTTCCGGTGGGGGAGTCTGGGAGGTCGAAGGCGCCGCCGGGTCTGGGACATGGCCCGAATGGCTCGGCAGCCGGGTCCACGAGTTCCGCGTGGTTGTGCAGGACGGGATCATCGAGGAGCTGGTGCATGTTGGTAGGGGAGATGTGCCGGGCAGCGGACACCGGCGCCGTCGCAGTGTCGTGAAGGCGGCGGTACGTGCGAGGCTGGAGCAGGCGCAGGAGGCCCCCGCGGACCTCCGCGACCTCCTGGGCGGGCCTGACGTGCCGCTGAAGCTGAACGACGTGGGCGAGACGCTACCGACTAGACGGAACCCGTAGGGCACCTTAGCAGCCGAGCTCCGTCATCCGGTGATCTATGGCCGTCATCGCCTCGCGCAACACGTCCGGGTCGACGTCGAGCGCAGCGAGCGATATCTGCAATGTCTCGATATCCTCGCAGTCGCCCTCCGCAATGAGGTTCTCCATTCGGCCAGGCAGGTCGGGATAAGCGAACGGCGTCGGCGTCGGCACCGCAGTCCCGGTCGGTGTCGGCGAGACTGTCGGTTCAGGCGTGGCCACGGTGCCGCATCCCGCCAGCATCGCCGCGACAAACACCGCTCGGATCATCGTTCCTCCCTTGTTATGCGCGATGTGTCTCGTCGAGACAGCAGAGTTGTCGCCACGTCGCTGTAGAAGGGCATTATGACCCCTGCACAACTGGGATCGCTCATCGACCGGGCCGCCATTATCGCTGTCACTCGTGAGCCTCTGCTCGCGGCACTTTCGCCGCTCGAACGCCGCCGCCTGTTGGCTTGGGCTGCTCTTGCGTGGCCGCATCTACAGCGCGCAGCGCAGCCGCTTCTTCGGGAGCCAGGTCGGACACCAGATAGTCGTCCACCGGACTGGCGGGGATAGGCGGTAGGTCTGCGAACAGGTTGGCATCTACGCCAAGGGCTTCGCACAACGGCCCCAGCATCAGTAGATTCGGAATCTGGTCGGCTTCCTCCCACTTGTTGACGGTTCCGGGTGCCACGTTGAGGAGCTTCGCCAACTTGGGCGGCGTCAAGCCGCGTCTCAGGCGCGCTGTGCGGATGGCATAGGCCAACCGTGCCTTTCGGCTCGAGTCATCTAGCACGACACTGAGCCTAAGGGTCTGGCGGCGTCGCTCAACCGCCCATGCCGTCACTTCATGTGGTGACGGCGCGGTGCTGGTGTTGGACGCATATCGTGATGGACTTGACATGATGTAGCGCATACGTTACGTTATGCCGCATGGAACGCAGCACACAAACCAAGAGCCACGCGCAACAGCTCGTGGAGTCCCGCGAAGGTGCGGAGCTCCCTGACCTGTTGCGCGAGCTTTTTGTTACCCGCCGCATGTCGAAGGTCGCCATCGCCGAGAGGCTGGGAGTCAGCCGCGCCACGGTGCAGCGGTGGATCGACGACTTCGGCGTGGACCCCCGCAAGCAACTGACGGAGGCCGCATGACCGCCGCCCGCGTCTACCCCTTCCCCGACCGTCGCTCAGAGCAGATCAGCGTCTCACGTGCCGCCCTGTCGGCTGCCAGCGAAAGTGCCCTAGCAGCCTCTAGGAGCGCCGTGGACGCCCTGGAGCGGGCAATGGGCCATGTCTGGTCAAGTAATCGAGCAGGCGTGGTACACGAGCTGGAGCGGGCGGGCTTCGAGCTAGGGGAGCGGCTGCCGCATCTGCTGGTGCTGACGAGGATGGCCGAGGAATCGGCCGCCCTCACCGATTGCCCCGACCACATCGCCGAGTTTGGTCACGGGAAAGCCTCGTGACTCTCGCCATCCTGCTGGTGACCCCCTTCTGGGCCAGCGTGGGCTACGTCGTGAACGGCTGGCTCGGCGTGGGCATTGCCCTCGTGGCGATGGGTGCGCTACAGCTCGCCGTCCTCATCGTGGGGAGGTGGCCCGTGCGGCCGCTGCACGTTATCAGCGAGGAGCGCATCGGCACCTACGACAAGCGTATGAGATTGCGCCTGACCCGTGTCGAGTGGCGGAAGCAGGTCGCGTGGCGCGCTAGGCAGCGAAGGGCCGCATGACGCCCGACCAGTCCGCCGCCGCCGCCTACTTCCTCCTCCTGGGGGGCATCACGCTCGCCGTGCTGTGCGTGCTGACGGCGCTGTTGGAGCGAGGGCTGAACGTCTACTTCGACCATGAGGAGCCGTCATGAGCGACGCCTATGTCCTGCGCCCTTACCTCGTCTATGTCCGTGAGGCCGAGTGTCCGGAGTACGTCATCAAGGTTGCTGCCGCGATGGGCCCGCGTGACGCCGAGAACCAAGTTCGTGAGCAGGGTCGGGAGTGGGGCATCGCCTTCGATGTCGTCACGGTCGAGGAGATCGTGGGGCTGACGGCGTGACCAACTTCACGGAACTACCAGACAGCATCCGCGACGAACTGCCGCACGGGAGGCGCGTGGGGCCCAACGAGCCCCTAATCCAATCGCTGTTGGCCGGTAAGACCCTCTTTCTGCCAGGACTCACCGCCGTCCAGTCGAAGCCGGTACCCACAATCCGCACCGCAATCTACGTTCGCACCAATCGTAAAGGGCGGCTGGTTGGCCGCTTCGCCACAGTCGATGGCGAGTCGGGGGTCGCGCTGTGGATCGAGGCCGCCGCATGAATTACCAGGACCCAGAGGCGGTCACCCTCGACGCCCTCACCTACCTCCTCGACGAGATGTGCGAGGAACGGCAGCGCAACGCCTTCGACTACGACCCGTCGTCGTGGCGCGGCCAGCGGAATCGTGCGCGGCTGGCGGGGGCGTTGCGCAACCTGCGGCGCGCCATCGCTTCTACGCGGACGCGGGCGTACCACGCGCGGATGGCGAGGGTGGCATGAGCAACCCCCGCTTCCTAGCGAAGTTTGAACAGTCCGAAGAGGGCTGCTGGTACTGGACTGCCGCGAAGGACTGGGGCGGGTATGGTGTGTACTACGACGGCCTGCGGCAGGTGGGAGCGCATCGTTATGCCTATAAGCTGTTCGTCGGCCCCATTCATCCTGGGATGCAAATCGACCATCTGTGTGGCGTCACTTCATGCGTCAACCCCGCACATTTGGAGGAAGTCACGCCGCGTGAGAACGTCCTTCGTTCCCGAAACGTAGCGGCGCAGAACGCACGAAAGACGGCCTGCCCCAGCGGGCACCCGTACAGCGGCACCGATTACTCCGGTCGCCGCATTTGCCATCCATGCCAGTCCCAGCGCCAGCGCCGATATCGCGCGAGGGGGGCCGCATGAGTGGACCACGTCATGCCTTCGTGGATCGGTGGCACCGCCGTAACTATCGGTTTGATGGTCAGGACGTGCTGTCAGTCACAACTCTGAATAAGAACGCCCATTCCTACAACCTCGAACGGTGGAAGGTGAAGCGCGCGGTGGACGTGACGCTCGGCCTTGCCACCCGCTCAATGCGCGAAGTGCACCGGATGTCAGACCCCGACGAGAAGGGCCAGCGGCACAAGTCTGGCGCAGTGGTGCAGATCCTCTCCGAGCTGGACAAGCCCTCACAAGCCGCCACAACGGGCGTGGGGGTGCATGAAGCCTTGGAGCAGTGGTTTGGGTTCGGATCGCTGCCGGCGAACATTGACGACCGCGAGGTTCCGTTCGTCGAGCAGGCCGTCAGGTGGGCCGAGGAGTGGAACCCCAAGCCTGTCCACCTGGAGCCTGAGTGCTATTCCGAATCGGGATACGCGGGGTCGATCGACGGACTGTTTCAGATCGGGGACGCCCTCGTCCTTTGTGACTACAAGACCGGCAACGTGTACGAGGGCGCGGCCATGCAGCTTGCCGCCTACTCTCACGCCGACCGCCTGTACCCGCGTACCGCCGCGGAGTCCTGCGCGGTCCTATCGGGCGGGGAGTGTGAGTGTGCGTGGGAGTCGATGCCGCCCGTCGACCGCCTCGCGGTGCTTCAGCTGAAGGCTGAGTCCTACGAGCTCCAGTGGGTCACCCCGATTGCATCCGGTCTAGCGTGGCGGGCATTCCAGGGGGCACAGGCGATTCACGCATTGAAGAAGCAAAAGGCGCTGTTCGTGACCGCGCGACAGCCCGCCGTAGAGGAGAAGGCCGCATGACCACAGCCACAGACCTGCGCAACTGGACGTGGACGGTGTCAGGGACCACGGAGCTTATCACCGAGACTTGCATCACCTGCGGCGTGTTATTCGCCCTGCCGACTGAGCTACAGGCCCATCGAACACAGAACAAGCTGAGCTTCTATTGCCCCAACGGTCACTCCATGGCCTACACCGAGAGTGAGGCTGATCGGCTAAAGCGGCTGCTCAAGAACGCAGAGTCAACCGCTGCGACAGAGCGACGGTGGCGCGAGACAGCCGAGCGGTCACTGGTCGCCACCAAGGGACACGTCACGCGGCTCCGCCGCAGGGTTCTCGCGGGCGAGTGCCCATTCTGTGGTCAGCACCTCCGCGACCTCGAACGGCACGTCTCAAGGCAGCATCCCAACGAATCGGCCGAGACCACCGAGCTCTCCACGTCATGAGTCGCGAACGTCTCGCCACCGCCTACGATGCGCTGGCCGACGCCTACGCCCAGGTCGCGCACGAGCTGCGTGGCGTTGAGCCGCCCGCTGCGGGCGTGCCGGACAGTGTGCCCACTGCTCCGGCTGCTGGTGCGGTGGGGGTTCCCTCTGCCCCTGCCGCACCGTCTTCCCCGCTCGGCGTGTGTCCGACGCACCACGTCGCGTGGACCATCAGGGAGGGCGGCATCAGTAAGAACGGCAAGCCCTACAAGGCGTTCTGGAAGTGCAAGGAACGCGATGACGACGACGGCTACTGCGACGAGAAGCCGGACCGCGCATGGGCCGCCACCCATTCCGCCGAGAGGGCGCTGGTCGATGACAGCGTGCCATTTTGATGGGCATGAGCGGGGATGCGGTGTCTCCATACGGCGTCGTCCGCTGTCCGCACTGTGGTCATTCGGTTCGGGTCGCCCACGAGCGCAGCGTGCTGGACGTGAGCGTGCTGGCCGTCGCGCTGGACAACGTGGACCGGGCTTACGAGCGCGGCTGGACACCGGCCCACTACAGCCGCGCTATCGCCGCCGAATACGCCCGCCTTACCGAGGCGTCGTCGTGAGCCTCTACCAGTCCGCCATCTGGACTCCCCCCGAGGAAGGCGTGCGGTGGGATCGAGGGACTCTGGCTGATGCGAACGTCCTGCTCGACCAGCACCACTACCTCGGTCCGTCCCGGTCGCAGGGCGTCCGGTATGTGTTTATTGGTTGGCTCGAATCCGAGCCTGTGGCAGCGCAAGTGTGGAAGCTGCCCACTTCCCGGAAGCTTCCGAGTGATGGCTCATGGTTAGAGCTCTCCCGTTGGTGCCTAACGCCACGCGCGGGGACAAATGCCGGAAGCCGCATGAATAGTTGGGTGGTCCGATGGCTGCGAAGACACGCTTGGATCACTACGCTCGTCAGCTACTCCGATCCATCCGTGGGCCACACCGGGGCGCTCTACAAGGCGAGCGGCTGGATGTGGAAGCCGACGTGGCATCGGATCAAGCCGCCCCCCACCGGCAACGGCTCGTGGGGGAGCGGGCTGGAGTCCGTCAAGGATAGGTGGGCGTACTTCCTCCATCCCGATACAGCACAGGATCGGCTCGACCTTGAGCCGTTCTATCAGCGTGCGGTGGCAGCATCGAGCGATGCACCCGGCGTCCAGTCGGAAGAGGGCGGTTCGCAGCCGACCCCGCCGCTCCAAAGTAACGTCCGCGAGGGGGCTGCGGCATGAGCAGGGGCGCGGTGCCACGAACGGAGGCAGGCCGCGACCTACTACGGACCGCCGACCAGTTTGGCGCACATGGCACGCTGGGCGGCTACGTCGCCTTGTCTAGGTGGATTGTCGCCATCGAAGCCGAAACCGCCCCTCCCGCGCTGGACGTTGAGCGGCTGATGCGCGTTTATGAGGATCACCCCCAACCGTCTGAGAGCACTGAGTACGTCGCCCATGAGCGAGGTCGCTGCAAGATGGTCTGCTGGCGATGGATGGAGCGCGAGTACGCCCGCCTCACTGCCGAGAACCCGGCATGACCGACTTCGACCCGTCCGAGAACATGATGCTGCAATCCCTCCGCCTCGCATGGCCCCAGCGAGACCCCGACGACCGCCCCGGCGCCATCGTGGCGCGCATCGAGGCCGAACGGATCGTTTATCGGGCGCTGACACCACAAGACCTGCTGGACGCCATCGAGAGCTACGTGGTGGGGGAGGTCGAGTGAGCGGTTACTACGTCCTTCAGGGTCACGATGCCGTGCCGGTCGACGACGTTCGTGAATGGGCGCGACGCTTCAATGACAGCGAGGGCCGAAGGGTCGCCTCCACCACGGTCGGAGAAGCCACGGTGTCCACGGTGTTCCTTGGACTCGACCATCGGTGGGGTGAGGGCCGCCCGCTGCTGTTCGAGACCATGATCTTCGGCGGCGACCATACCGAAGTCGAGTGGCGTTGGGCGACTTGGGATGAGGCCGAGGTCGGACACCGAGCCGTCGTGGCGGCCCTCAAGGCTGGCACCGACCCGATGGCCGATGCCCCGTGACCCAGCCCATCTCGAAGCCCACCCCGCGCCGCCGCGACCCGAAGCCCCTCCGCTCCAAGCCGCACGTCATCCCTGCCCCCGTGAAGGAGGACGTGCTGGATCGAGCCGGGCGCGTCTGCGAATGGTGCGGAGTGCCGGGCGGTCGCCTGATCATCCACCACAAGCTGCTGCGTAGTCAGGGCGGCCGCGATCGTTGGCAGGACTGCGCGGCGGTTCACGCGCTATGCCATACGGCGATTCACGCTGAGCCGACCGAGGCGCGACGCCGCGGGCTGATCGTCGCAGCGGGGGCAAAGGGGTGAACCTACCCCGCGGCAAGGACCGGGCGATAAGCATCGGCCTGCTCGCTGAGTCCTACGGCCTCTCCCGCCGCCGCGTCGAGCGTGACCTGGAAGAGCTGGTGCTGGCCGGGACGCCCATTGTCTCCTGCCCCGCTGGGGTGTATGTCGCCGATTCCGCTGAGGAGGTCGAACGCTACGCCGACCAGCTCGAAGCCCGCATCGGCTCGCAGCTCCGCAGGATTCGGGCGCTACGCCGCTGGGCCGCCGAGCAGCGCCAGCCGCTTACGCTGTGGGCGGCGGCATGATCCCGAACCGAGCCGACAGTCTGGTGCATGGCGTCGAGGTGCTGATCCACAAGCTGTCGCGCATGGATCTCGCCCTGCCCCTCGACATCATGGAACGCTATGAGCGCGCGCTGCACTACGGCCACACCTCGAACCTGCTGCGACTCTCGAAGATCGAGCAGCGCGTGTTGGACTCCGCGGACGGTGCGCTCGATGAGGAGGCGGCGTGAAGTACAGCGCACGAGCCGCCCTGATGGTGGATGAATGGAGTGGAGACGACGAGGACGCACTGTACGACCTGTGGCTCGCACACCGATTGTGCGGGCCGAAGTACGACGGCTGCTACTACGCACATTGGCCCATGCCGCATTGTCTGGCGGACGGCATGGTGTGTGACGTAGATCGAACCGGCGAAGCCGTGGTCGGTGAGAACGGGACTATCTGGGATGGACCGTCGTGACGCGCTGCACCGCTACCACCGGCAAGCGAACCCGCTGCCAGAACCGAGCCTTGCCCGACAGGCCGTACTGCACCCTGCACACCGTCCCGCGCGAGCCGACCGACAAGACCTGCCCGACATGCCACGTGCGCTGGCGCGTGAAGCTCCCCCACGAGCTGACCCAGGCCCCTTCGACGGTGACACCGC
>Ga0136619_10000337_pt1 | contig 17716 bp, 15 predicted proteins | sample AntDrymUQ3532106_2_FD_104807 | JGI IMG/M metagenome (GOLD analysis project Ga0136619, IMG submission 104807) | Polar desert sand microbial communities from Dry Valleys, Antarctica - metaG UQ353 (21.06) | ecosystem: Environmental > Terrestrial > Soil > Desert | place: Antarctica: Dry Valley...
CGATGGAGTGTGCCGGGTGGCCGCAGCGAAGAAGGCACCTGCCAAGAAGGCCGCAGTGACCAAGAAGGCCGCCGTGACCAAGAAGGCCGCCGTGACCAGGAAGGCCACACCGGCCTCCAAGGCGCCGGTCCCGACAGCGACGACAACGCAGAAGAAGGCTCCGTCGGCGAGCAAGGCTGTACCGAAGAAGACAACCAGGGTAAGTGTCGCGAAGCCTGCCGCCGAGAAGGCGAACTCGAGGAGACCGCTGGGCAAGAAGGCCAAGGCGACTGCCAAGTCTCCTGCGACCAAAGCCGCTCCGGCCAAGCGCGCGGCCGCCAGCGGCTCGGCCCGTTCGGCGAGCCCGGCCAAGAGCGCAACCGCGAAAAAGATCAGAGCCACGACTGCGGCGTCGGGAAAGCCGGTCTCGGGGTGGGCCGCCAAGGAACTGCGCGCGGTAGGTAAGACCCTGGAGGCCGAGCTCAGCCAACTGCGCAGCGAGTACGAAGAAACGATGGTCACGCTGACCGACCTGCAACAGACCGTGAGCGACGGCTCGGGCGACGATCAGGCCGACGCGGGCAGCAAGACCTTCGAACGCGAACATGAGATGTCCTTGGCCAACAACCGCCTGGACCTGATCACCCAGATCGAGCATGCTCTGGCCCGCATCGCCGATGGAAGCTACGGACGGTGCGAGCGCTGCGGGGAGCCGATCGCCAAGGCGCGGCTGCAGGCGTTTCCCGGCGCCACCCTGTGCCTGGCTTGCAAGCAACGTGAAGAGCGGCGCTGATCCGAGACAGGCCGCGGCCGATCCTTGCTGACGGCATGCGAGGCTGAGACATGAACACCGAGCCGGCCAGGGACGACGGCGGCGGAGCTGCCGACGGCGAGCCAGGTGTGGCCGAGCGGCCGCGCCGCCTGGGCCTGCTGCTCACCGTGGGAGCAGTCATCTTCGTCCTCGACCTGGCGAGCAAGGTTCTGGTGGTCGCAACTCTGTCCGAGCAGCCTCCGCTGAAGCTGTTGGGAGGATTGATCTACCTCACCGAGGTGCGCAATACCGGCGCGGCCTTCGGGCTCGCACAGGGGATGACCGTCGTCTTCACCCTGGTGGCGGCCGGCGTGATCGTGGTGATCTTGCGGATCGCGCCTCGGCTGCGTTCGGCCGGCTGGGCGTGGGCGTTGGGACTGGTCGTCGGCGGCGCGCTGGGCAATCTCGTGGATCGGATCTTCCGATCGCCCGGAGTGTTCCGAGGCGGCGTGGTCGACTTTCTCAGCGTCCTGGACCCGGCAGGTCGGGTTTGGCCGATCTTCAACGTGGCGGACTCGGCGATCGTCTGCGGCGGGCTCCTCGGCGTCGTGATGGCCTTCCGCGGACGCGACTTCGACGGGACCCGCACCCACTGAGTTCGGTCACGTGGCCGCACACGCGCGCGAGTCAGCCGAGTTCGGCACACTGTCAAACGTGAGTGAGCATCGTAGCGAGCGCCAGCGAGCGAGGAGCGGAGCGAACGCGAGCGGAGCGAACGCGAGCGGAGCGAACGCGAGCGAAGCGAGCCAGCAATTGCAATCGACCGAGTTGCGCGGACTGCCCGTACCCGAAGGGCTGGCCGGTCTGCGCGTCGATGCGGCCCTGACCCGGCTGTTCGGTCTCTCCCGCACGACGGCCGCCGAGTTGGCCGATGCCGGAGAGGTGAGCCTGGAGGGCCGGGTCCGGGGCAAGGGCGACCGGGTGGCAGCCGGTGCCTGGCTCGAGGTGCGTCTGCCCGGTCCGCCCGCCGGACCAGCGCCACCGGAGCCCGTGAACGGGCTGAGCATCATCTACGTCGACGACGAGATCCTGGTTGTCGACAAGCCAGTCGGCGTCGCCGCACACCCGAGCCCCGGCTGGACCGGTCCGACTGTGACCAGCGGGGTGGCCGCAATGGGCTACGTGATGGCCAGTAGCGGAGCCGATGAGCGGCAAGGCATCGTGCACCGCCTCGACGCCGGGACCACCGGGCTGATGGTCCTGGCCAGGACCGAGTCGGCCTACACCGCACTCAAGCGCGCCTTCAAGGACCGCAGAGTCGACAAGGGCTATCACGCGCTGGTCCAAGGCCATCCGGACCCGAGTACCGGCACGGTCGATGCACCGATCGACCGGAATCCGACGCACGACTGGAGGTTCGCTGTCGTCGCAGGCGGACGCCCGTCGGTGACGCACTATTCGACGATCGAGGCGTTCCCGGCGGCCAGCCTGCTCGACATCAGGCTGGAGACCGGTCGTACGCACCAGATCCGGGTGCACATGGCAGCGTTGCGTCATCCTTGCGTGGGAGACGCTATCTACGGTGCCGACCCGAAACTGGCCGCCCGGCTGGGACTGTCCCGGCAGTGGTTGCACGCCGTACGGCTCGGCTTTGCTCATCCGGCGACTGGCGCGCCGGTGATCTACAACAGTCCGTATCCGGCCGATCTGGGCGCCGCCTTGGACACCTTGGCGGACCGGCGGCTCATGAGCCGAGAGGGCGGGAGCATCGCAGCGAGGGACGAGCGAGGAGCGGACCGACCGGTGAGCGGAGCGAGCGAGGCGGACCAGCAATGACCTGGTTGCCGGACTCGCTGGCCGATTTCGCCCCCGCGACCCTTGCCGCGCTGATGATCGGTGCCTATCTCGTGCTTGGGGAGCCGTTCGTCGGCTGGGTCCTGCACCGCCGGTTCGAGGCAGCGGTGCGTGTGGCCCCCGAAGCACGACGCTGGCTGTACGGGCGATTACTTCTCCTCGAGTGGGGCCTCGTGGTCATCGTGGCCGCGGTCTCCCTGGTGGCGGCCCGGGTCGGCTGGTCGGAACTCGGCCTGCGCTGGCCGGATCGGATCGGCTTGGTCACCGGCTTCGTGGTGGTCGTCATCCTTGCGGTGACCGTGCTGTCGGTGCGTGCGCTGCGTACCGGGGTATTGCGCGAGGCCGGATCTGAATCCGCGGCGCTGCGCTCGGTCGGGTCTTTGCTGCCGCGTACCGGCTCCGAGCGGCGGCTGTTCTCCGTGGTCGCGTTGACCGCCGGGATTGCCGAAGAGGTGGTCTACCGCGGCTTCGGGATCGCCATGCTGGCAGCGCTTGCCCCCGCCCTGCCGTGGTGGGGTCTTGTCGTGTTGGCCGGCGTCGCGTTCGGCCTGGCCCACGCCTATCAAGGGCTGGCCGGGATCCTGACCACGGGTCTTCTGGGCTCTGTCCTGGCTGCGGTCTACCTCGATACCGGCTCTCTGCTGGTGCCGATCCTGTTGCACGCCCTCATCGATCTCCGTTTCCTGAGTGTTCCGGCAGACGTCATGCCCGGAGCGGGGGCCGCGGCGACCCCGTCTCCCGCGGCCGGCTCGGATGCCTCGGCGCAAGCTGCGGAGGACGGTGACGCGCCCGGCCGCAACGACACCCGACCCATCGATTTCCGACGTCGCCCATGACCGATGGACGCAACCCGCCGTGGCCCGGAGATCTGCGTACTGCAGCCGACAGCGATGCCGCCGGTGTGCAGCAACTGATCGGAGGTTGTTTCGCCGAGTACGACGGGTGCGTGCTCGACCTCGAAGGGATCGATGCCTGGATGGCCGCGCCGGCGAGCTACTACGCGGCGATCGGTGGTCAGTTCTGGGTCCTCGCCCAGCCCAGCGGAGTCGGGCTGGCAGCGTGTGTCGGCTGGGGCCCGGTCGGCGAGGACCGGATCGAACTGAAGAATCTCTACGTCAGCGCGGACGGCCGGCGCCAGGGCCTGGGCCGGCGTCTGGTGGCCCTGGTCGAGACCAGCGGTTGCGAGCAGGCGGCGGCCGCGGTGGTTCTGTGGAGCGATACCCGCTTCCTGGACGCGCACCGCCTCTACGAGAGTCTCGGATATCAGCGGACCGGACAGGAACGGGCGCTGCACGACCCGTCGCAATCGATCGAGTACGGCTTCGCGAAGCGGCTCTGACCGCGTTGATGCCGAGAGCGATTGGAGGAACCTGGCTAACCGAGTGTCGGTCGAGTGGACTACAAAGGCAGAGCGCGACAATCACTGCTCCGCCCCGCACCGAGCACCTTCCCTCTCGGTCCGATCGAGAAGGAGGTACCAGGCCGCGATGGGTCACTCGGATCAGTTCGTGCACCTCCATGTGCATACCGAGTACTCCATGCTCGACGGCGCGGCAAAGCTGCCGGAGTTGTTCGCCGAGACCAAGCGCATGGGAATGCCTGCGATCGCGATGACCGATCACGGCAACGTCTTTGGCGCCTATGACTTCCACCGTCAGGCAACGGCTGCCGGGATCAAACCGATCATCGGTATGGAGGGCTACTACACGCCCGGAGGCCGCTTCGACCGCCAACCCTTCGACTTCGGAGATTCGATTGTGGAAGAGCCCGGGGACGGGGGCTCCAACCGAGGCAAGTCGGCGTTCTGTCACATGACCATGCTGGCAACCAGCACGGTGGGGATGCACAACCTGTTCCGGATCTCCTCGCTGGCCAGCCTGGAGGGGCAGTACCGCAAGCCGCGCTTCGACCGGGATCTGCTCGAGCGGTACGGCAAGGACCTGATCGCGACCACGGGCTGCCCGTCCGGCGAGGTCAACATGTGGTTGCGGGCCGGCAAGTACGACAAGGCATTGGCCGCCGCCGCGGACTTCCGAGACATCTTCGGCAAGGACAACTTCTACGTCGAGCTGATGGAGCACGGCCTCGACATCGAGCGCTCCACCCGCAAGGACCTGCTCCGGATCGCCGAGGAGCTGACCCTGCCACTGCTGGCGACCAACGACCTGCACTACACCCATCAGCACGATGCGAAGGCCCACGACGCGTTGCTGTGTATTCAGACCGGCTCCAAGCTGGCTGAAACCAAGCGGCTCAGATTTCACGGCGACAGCTTCTATCTGAAGTCCCCGGCCGAGATGCGGGCGCTGTTCGGCGAGCACCCGGAGGCGTGCGACAACACGCTGGTTGTCGCCGAGAAGTGTGCTGCGGTCACCTTCGCCGAGGGTGTCGACCTCATGCCGCGCTTCGACGTACCCGAGGGCGAGTCCCAGGAGTCCTGGCTGGTGAAGGAGGTTGAGGGGGGTCTTCATCTGCGCTACCCCAACGGCATCACCGACAAGGCCCGTAGGCGCGCTGACTACGAGCTGGGCGTCATCTGTCAGATGGGGTTTCCGGCGTACTTCCTGGTCGTCGCTGACTTCATCCGATTCGCCCGGGATGCCGGGATCCGGGTCGGACCGGGTCGCGGTTCGGCGGCCGGATCGATCGTGGCCTACGCACTGCAGATCACCGACCTGTGCCCGTTGGAGCACGGACTGCTCTTCGAGCGCTTCCTCAATCCCGAACGCGTGTCGATGCCCGATATCGACATCGACTTCGACGAGCGGCGGCGTGGCGAAGTGATTCGCTACGTCTCGGACAAGTACGGCGAGGATCGGGTCGCCCAGATCGTGACGTACGGCACGATCAAGGCCAAGGCTGCGATCAAGGACGCCTGCCGGGTGATGGACAAGCCGTTCACCCTGGGTGAGCAGCTGACCAAACTGATGCCGGCTCCGGTCATGGGCAAGGACATGTCCCTGTCGGGCGTCTTCGACCCCGCCGATGCTCGCTACCGCGAGGCGGCCGACTTCCGCAAGCGGTACGAGGATGACGCTGACGCCAAGGAGATCGTCGATCAGGCGCTCGGTCTCGAGGGTCTCAAGCGGCAGTGGGGGGTACACGCGGCCGGTGTGTTGATCGGAAGCCAACCGCTGATCGACCTGATCCCGATCATGCGCCGTGAGGCCGACGGCGCGGTGATCACGCAGTTCGACTACCCGACCTGCGAAACCCTCGGACTGCTCAAGATGGACTTCCTCGGGCTGCGCAACCTCACAATCCTCGACGATGCGGTCAACGCGATCGCCGCTGACAGCGGCCCGGTCCTGGACCTGTCGACCTTGGCCCTCGACGACCAGGCCACCTACGAACTGCTCAGTCGCGGTGACACCCTGGGGGTGTTCCAGCTCGACGGCGGGCCGATGCGGGCCCTGCTGCGCTCCCTGCGTCCGGACTCCTTCGTCGACATCGCCGCCGTCCTGGCGCTGTACCGGCCCGGCCCGATGGGTGCCAACGCCCATAATGACTATGCCGACCGCAAGAACGCGCGCCAGGCAGTCGAGGCCATCCATCCCGAGCTCGCCGAGCCACTGGCCGACATCCTCGGCGAGACCTACGGGCTGATCGTCTTCCAGGAACAGGTCCTGGCAATCGCCCAGAAGATCTCCGGCTACACCCTGGGCGAGGCCGACCTGCTGCGCCGGGCGATGGGCAAGAAGAAGAAGTCCGAACTGGACGCCCAGCAGGGCAAGTTCTTGGCCGGCGGCGCCGCGAACGGGTACTCGGCGCAAGCCATCACGGCGCTCTGGGAGATCCTCGTACCGTTCTCCGACTACGCGTTCAACAAGTCCCACACCGCGGCCTACGGCCTGGTCTCCTACTGGACGGCCTACCTCAAGGCGAACTATCCGGCGGCCTACATGGCGGCGCTGCTCACCTCGATGCGCGACGACAAGGACCGGATGGCGGTCTATCTCGGGGAGTGCCGTCGGATGGGCATCACCGTGCTCCCACCGGACGTCAACTCCTCGGCTGCGGACTTCGCCCCGGTCGGCGGCGACATCCGGTTCGGGCTCGGCGCGATCCGCAACGTCGGGCGCAATGTCGTCGCGTGTATCGAACGGGCCCGAGCGGAATCAGGAGATTTCTGCGACTTCTTTGACTTTCTGCGCAAGGTCGATGCGGTCGTCTGTAACAAGAAGGTGCTGGAGTCCTTGATCAAGGGCGGAGCCTTCGACTCACTCGGGCATTCGCGCCAAGGGCTGCTCACCGTGCACGCGCAGGCCGTGGACATGGTCCTGGATGTCAAGCGGGCCGAGGCAGTCGGCCAGTTCGACCTGTTCGCGGATGCCATCGATGACGACGGTGCGAACGCAGCGATGATGGACCTGCCGGTGCCGGCGGCCGACTGGGACAAACGCGAACGACTCGCCTTCGAGCGGGACATGCTGGGCCTCTACGTCTCCGATCACCCCTTGCTCGGGCTCGAACACGTGCTCGCCGCCCATGCCGAGGTAAAGATCGCCGACATCCAGACCGGTCAGGTCGAGGACGGCGCCTTCGTCACGATCGCCGGACTGCTGTCCGGCCTCACCCTGCGCACGACCAGGGCGGGGGCGCCGATGGCCTCTGCCAACCTGGAGGACATGGGCGGGGCGATCGACCTCATGGTCTTTCCGCAGACCTACGCGAAGGTGAGCCTCGATCTGGCCAACGACGCGATCCTCACCGTCCGTGGCCGGGTGGACCGGCGCGAGGAAACGCCGAAGATCATCGTGCAGGAGGTCAGCGTCCCGGACATCTCCCAGGCTGCGCGCGGTCCGGTCATGGTCTCGATGGCCGCTGCCAGGTGCACCCCACCGATCGTTGCCCGGCTGCGTGAGGTGCTCGGGACCCACCCGGGCACGACGGAAGTCCGGCTCCGGCTGCTCAACGGCGGCCGAGAGACGGTGCTCCGCCTTGACCAGGGCCTGCGGGTGAGCCCGACCGCCTCGCTGATGGGCGAGATCAAGGCCCTGCTGGGGCCGGCCAGCGTCGCTCTGATGTAACTCAGCCGCCGGCCATCGCCAGAAGCACCGACGGTTGACGGAATAAACTCTGCGTAACCGCTCGGGTGAGCCTCCCTTAGTTAGGTAGCCTCTAGCCGTGTCCCGCTCGCCTATCCAGCGCAAGAAAAAGACAGCACCGGAAAAACGACGCGCGGCCGGGGACAGTGCCGGCTCTGACGCAGGCGGAGTTCGACCGGTCGGTGCCCGGTTTCCGCACGGTCCCGGGACTCAGACCGCGGCGCCATCCGTCCCCCCTGCCCGCGGCGAGCAGGCCAACATCTACGGCGGGAAACCCGTCGGTGCTCGGTTTCATGCCCAGGCTGAAACTAGCGCAACGCGCTCGCATACCGGCGGCTGGAGACTGCGCAATTGGCGGCTGAGATCCAGGCTGGTGATCTTGCTGGTGATCCCGCTGGTTCTGGCCGGGGTTCTGGGCGGACTGCGGATCGCCGCGTCGGTGAGCGATATCCAGACTCTCGCGGCAGTCCAGGGCCAGGTCGCCCTCACTCAACAGGTCGCGAGCGTCGTAGACGAGTTGCAGGCCGAACGGCATCGCGTCGCGGCCGCGGCCGCCACCGAAAGCCTGGAGCAGCGGGCCTTGGTAGAAGAGCAAATCCAGAAGGTCGACGCCGAGGTCGCTGAGCTGCGCACCCTCGAGGACAACCCCGGCGACCTGGCCGAGGGGCCCTCTACGGCCTACCTTGATGTCCTGCGTCGACTGGATACGTTGGCAGTCGTGCGTGAGCAGGTGTTCGCACCTGGCACCGATGTCAGTGCCGCCATCGGCCGGTACAGCGAAGTGATCAGCTTCCTGCTGCGATTCAATCGAGTGGCGCTGAGCGGGGTGTCGGCCGAGTCGGCGTCGCTCGCCGCGGGGCTCGGCTTTCTGGCGCAAGCCAAGGAGCAACTCTCGGTTCAGCACGCCGTGCTGTTGGCCGCCAGTTTACGAGATGCCATCACCTCGGTCGAGCAATCCCAACTGCGCTCGACCGAGGCTGGATACGACTCCGCCATCCGCGGATTCGCCGAAGCGGTGCCCTCATCGGAGCGTCAGGTCTACTTCACCGCTGTCCGCGGGACCGTCAGCACCGATCGAGAGCGTTTCCTGCTGATCGGGCTGGGCGAGTGGCCAGCCTCCGTCGCCCTCGGCAGCATTGCGGCCGGATGGGACGAGTCAGCCACCGGGCTCGAGGACAGTCTGCGAACGGTCGAGGCATCCCTGAGCGACGATCTGTCGGGCGCGACCGCGGCGGCCAGCGACAACGCCGTCACCACCACGATCCGCGATGCCTCGACCGTGGCGTTGTTGCTCCTGTTCACCTTGATCTTGCTCGTCCTGGTTGCCCGATCGGTTCTCAGACCGTTGCTGGCCCTCCGGGCCAGCGCTCTCGATGTGGCCCAGCGGCGACTACCCGCACTCGTCGACCAACTGCGCCGACCCGGTGGCTGGAAGGACGAGATCGCTCCAGTGCCGACCGCCGTACACACCAGCGAGGACATCGGGCAGGTGGCCAGGGCCTTCGACGAGGTGCATCGAGAGGCCGTGCGACTGGCTACCGAACAAGCCATGATGCGCAGCACCGTCAACGACATGTTCGTCAACCTTTCCCGGCGCAGCCAGGGCATGGTCGAACGTCAGCTGCGGATCATCGATGCTCTGGAAAGTGGTGAACGCGACCCTGAGGCCCTGGGCGAACTCTTTCGGCTGGACCACCTGGCGACTCGGATGCGCCGTAACAACGAGAACCTCTTGGTGCTGGCCGGCTCGGAGACCCGCCAGCGCACCGGAGCGGCTCGCCCGATCCTCGACGTCCTGCGCGGGGCGATCTCCGAGATCGAGGAGTATCAGCGGATCACGATCGAGAGTGTTCCCAACGCCGCGATCCTCGGTGTTGCCGTCAACGACCTGGTGCACCTGACTGCTGAGCTGCTCGACAACGCCACGAACTTCTCGCCCAAGGACGCGCAGGTAGTTCTGTCCAGCTCGCTACAGCCCGACGGCGGCATGCTCATCGAGATCCGCGACACAGGTGTAGGGATGTCAGCAACGCAACGCAATGCGATCAACGATCGTCTTGCCACGCCCCCGATGGTCGACGTCTCGGTCTCTCGACACATGGGCCTGTTCGTCGTAGGTCGGCTGGCAGCTCGGCACGGCATCTCTGTGCGCATGCAGGCGACCGGCTCCGAAGGCGGTCTGACCGCCGCCGTCTCGGTGCCCAACGGGTTGATCTCGCCAGAGGTCGAGCGCCCCGCACAGGTCAGCCAACCAGCCGCCGTCGCCAACGGATCGACGGCCGTTTCGGCGGTCGGTGCACTGTTCGATGCAGCGCCGAGCGGTGCCGTTGCGCCGGCCCGGCCGGGACAGGCGGCCGATAACGGCCGTAACGGTGCGATGGTTCCTGCCGGGATAGCTGCTGCATCGAACGGAACCGGCAACGGCGCCCAGTTCGACGCGGCGATCACCCAGGCATTGGACTTCTCGCTGGATGCGGTCTCCAGCCGCAGCCAAGCCGGTCTGGACTTGTTCGCCTCCAGTCAGCCTGCTGAGCCGGGCGACGCTCATACCACGGATTTCTTCGCGACCCTGCCAACGGCGGACTCGCTGAGCCAGGGACAGGGGGAGGGAACACCGATCTTCCAGGAGATGCGCTCGGCATGGTTCAGTCAGAAGCCAGCCGCTGTAAGTGGCGCGGCGGACAGCGGCGAATCCGACCGGAATAGTCTTGTCGACATCGAAGGTCCGGCTTCGGACTTCGGCTCTTCGGCAGACCAGGGCTGGCAGGCAGCAGAACAGCTGCGTACGCCGGTCGATGCCGGCACCACTCGTGCGGGGCTTCCGCGGCGTCGGCCACGTGCGCACCTCGTCCCTGGCGCTACGGCGAGGCTGGCCGCCGAGACCAGTCCATCCGCCGCCGGCCGGATGAACAACGTCACGCTGCTCCGCGACGCGGAACGTGTTCGCGGCAACCTGAGCAGTTATCAACGTGGCACCCGCCGCGGTCGGCACTCCTCGCCCATGGAAGACGCCGAGCGCTCGATGGGCGAACCGAGGCGGAACGAAGTGGGCCGGCACGGCGAGGTACCGACCTCTCAGGAGCGGCAATGACGACCGAGTACCAGGAGCCAGCCACCCACCCCGGACAGTTCGGATGGCTGGTCAGCAACTTCGCCGAACGGGTTTCTGGCGTAGCCCACGCCGTCGTCGTGTCCTCCGACGGCCTGTTGCTGACCTCGTCACAGGCCCTTCCCCGGGACCGCGCGGATCAGTTGGCCGCGGTCACCTCTGGCTTGATCAGTCTTACCCAGGGCGCCTCCAGCTGCTTCGATGGTGGCGAGGTCGTCCAGACGGCGGTGGAGATGGAGCGCGGCGCGATGCTGTTGATGTCTATCTCGGACGGCTCGTGCCTGGCAGTACTCGCTGCCCCCGACTGTGACCTGGGCCTGGTCGGGTACGAAATGGCGTTGCTCGTGGATCGGGCCGGGCAGTTGCTCACACCGGCTCTGCGCTCACAACTGCGTGAGATCGCCGGGTAGGAGTTGGCCGTGAGCGGTGTTTGATGGAACTGCCCTCCGACGACTCGACCCCGATCGTCCGCCCGTACGCGCGGACGCGCGGCCGGACGCGATCGGACTACGACTTGCCGATCGAAGCGCTGGTCACGACCGTCGACGGTGTCGTCAGCGACGACGCACGGATGAACCCCGAGCATCGCCCGATTGCCGATCTCTGCCGTCAGGTTCAGTCGGTGGCAGAGGTGGCCGCGAGGTTGACCCTGCCATTGGGCGTGGCACGGGTCCTGTTGGGAGACATGGCCAGGGTCGGACTGGTGACCGTACACACCACGGCCGGAGATGCCACCGGCCAGCCCGAGGTCGCGTTCCTGGAGAAGGTGCTCAGTGGACTTCGCCAGCTATGAGGGCGCACGTGGCCAGCCGGCCGCGGCTTCTGTGACTGGGCCGGTCTGGCCGCGGCAAGGTCGGACGCCCGCCGCGCCAGCTATGCCGACAGTCCCCGATCCGCGGCCGGCCAATCGATCCTCGGCGAAGATCGTGGTAGCCGGCGGTTTCGGGGTCGGAAAGACGACCTTCGTCGGCGCCGTCTCCGAAATTACGCCGCTGCGGACCGAGGCCCTGATGACCGAGGCGTCGGCCGGCCTGGACGACCTCGGCTCCACGCCGGACAAAGGGACGACAACCGTTGCGATGGACTTCGGCAGGGTGTCCCTGGGCGAGGAACTGATCCTCTACCTGTTCGGAACCCCGGGACAGCATCGCTTCTGGTTCATGTGGGACGACTTGATGAGAGGCGCGATCGGAGTGGTTGTCCTGGTGGACACCCGGCGGCTGGCTGACTGCTTCGCTGCGGTGGACTTCGTCGAGGACCGCGGCTTGAACTACGTCGTCGCCGTGAACTGTTTTGACGGTGTCGCCCGGCACCGCGCCGAGGACGTACGTGAGGCGCTGTCCATAGATCCCGACGTCCCGGTCGTGCTCACCGACGCTCGCCAACGCGAAGCCGTCAAACAGACGCTGATCGAACTGGTGGAGCACGTCCTGCGGCAGCGCACACAGCCGGTGGCCAGCCCCGGCTAACCCCCGCCTTCAGCGAGCAGATCCACCAACGACGTAGGGTTTGCCCTGTGTTTGGCCCCGCTGCGCCGCCCGCTTGGTCACCCGACCACCAGGCCGCGCCGGTAGCCATGCCCCCTTGGTATGCAGGACTACGGATCGCCAGCGACGAAGTCCGCACAGTGCTTTGGCTGGTGCTCGTCCTGGCCGCGGCCGGTATCCCGGTCGGCCTGCTCTGGCTGAGCCTGGCACCGCGGCGGGAGTACGAGGTCGTGGAAGGTGGCTTTCGAGCTGTCGAACCTCAGTCCGAGGCTCTGATCGGGGCTGACACCTGGCTTCTGATTCTCACCGGACTGCTCGGCGTGCTGGCAGCGGTCCTGGTGTGGTGGTTGTTGCGAGTCCGGGGCGTTGGCATCGTTCTCGGCTTGGCCACGGGCATGGTAGTCGCGGCCATGGTGGCCTGGCAGACCGGGGAACTCCTGGAAACCGGACCATCGGAGGCGCAAACGGCTCAGATCGGGACCATCGTGACCCCGGCATTGCAGTTGGGAGCAATCCCGGTTCTTGTCATCGGAGCGTTCCTGTCCGCGCTGAGCTACATGATCCAGGTGTGCTTCGCAGCCAGTGATGATCTGCGACGCTCCGGGCCGGCACACTTCAATTCATACTCGACGGAACAGCCAACTGCACCAACGGAACTGGGACCGCGCGCAGGCTCGCCAGCACCGTCAGCTCACGGCGCAGCAAACCTGACTGTGCCGCCAATCGTGCCGACGTCAGGTCCTCGACCAGCAGCGCCTGACGATCCTCGGCGGTGAGCAACGCGCCCGCGGCCACCAGGTAGGACAGCTCACGAGGGTTTTCGGGAAGTTCCGGGAGCTCGATCTTCGTGCCATGCAGGCTTGCCACTTGGGAGATGTAGCGCAGGAAGAGCTGGCCGACCACAGCGGCGAACGCGGCAGCCTCAGGCACAGTGTCGGCATCGGTGTCCGGCCCCGGCAGCCAGTCGACGTCTGCCTGCAGGTAGGCCGCCAGACCGCGCTGCATCTGCAAGACTCTGAAGCGATCCGTGCCGACTGCGACGACGTCGAATCGGTCATTCCCGCGCCTGCTGACCGCACGTACGGTCGCGGTACAACCTACGTCGTAGAGGGCGGGTTCGGAATTCCCGAAGGCGCCGCTGCCGACCTCCCAGCCCTGCCGAATAGCCACCACCCCGAAGCGGCGGCTGGCACCGTCAGGAAGGGCCAGCAGATCCTCGACCAGCAGTCGATACCGTTCCTCGAAGACATGCAGCGGCAGCACGATGCCAGGAAAAAGCGGGCTTCCCAAGGGAAAGAGCGGGATTCTCGCACTCGCTCGCTCCACGAAGCCAGCGTAGTGCCGAGACCAGCGCCGCCAGTCCGGCTCCGAGGCACCAGGCTCACTACCCTGGGATCAGGCGTCGCGAGGTCGGAAGGAGTTCGCCCAATGCTGAACCGGCTGGACCTGCGCGGTGCTGCTATGCCCGCACGCCGAGCACTGGCCGGCCTGCTTCCGCGCGCCGACATCGACATTAACGCTGCGCTGGCCGTCGTCGCACCGATCTGCGAGGACGTCCGACTCCGGGGTGAGGACGCCGTACGAGAGATCACGCATCGGCTCGACGGAGTTGCCTTGGAGTCTATCGCCGTAGCGCCGCGTGCTCTCGATGCGGCGCTGGCCGACTGTTCAGATGAGCTGCGCGCGGCGCTCGACGAGATGATCGCAAGGGTCGGCCGGGTGCACGTTGATCAGCGGCGCCGTGAAGTCACGACCGAGATCGTCCCCGGAGGCACGGTCACTGAACGCTGGATCGCGGTTGGCCGGGTCGGGCTCTACGTTCCGGGCGGACTGGCGCCGCTGCTGTCCAGCGTCGTGATGAACGTCGTGCCAGCCCAGATCGCCGGCGTCGAGTCCATCGCAGTGGCCAGCCCGCCGCAGAAGGAGTACGGCGGGCTGCCTGATCCAGGTGTGCTGGCCGCCTGCGCCCTGCTCGGCGTTCGCGAGGTGTACGCCGTCGGTGGGGCGCAGGCCATCGCGACGCTCGCGTATGGCGCAGGCACGTGTGAGCCGGTCGACATGGTCACCGGCCCGGGGAACATCTACACGACGGCGGCCAAGCGGCTGCTTCGCGGGGTGGTCGGCATCGACTCCGAGGCCGGGCCGACCGAGGTTGCGATCCTGGCTGACGACAGTGCCGATGCCGGACACGTGGCCGCGGATCTAATCAGCCAGGCCGAGCATGACCCGTTGGCCAGTGCCGTACTAGTCACGACCAGCGACGAACTGGCCGACCAGGTTGTCGGGACGCTGGCGGAGTACGTCGCGGCCTCCAAGCACGTCCAACGGATCACCGCGGCACTGACCGGAGCTCAGTCAGGGATCGTGCTGGTCGATGACCTGGACGTGGGATTACAGGTGATCGATGCCTACGCCGCCGAGCACCTGGAGATCCACACCCGTGACCCGCGAGCCGTCGCGCTGCGGGTTCGCAACGCCGGCGCGATCTTCGTCGGCCCGTGGTCGCCGGTGTCACTGGGGGACTACTGCGCCGGGTCCAACCATGTTCTACCGACCGGTGGTTGCGCCCGGCACTCATCCGGGCTGTCAGTGCAGTCGTTTCTGCGGGGGATCCACGTTGTGGACTACGACCGGAGGGCACTGGCCGACGCGGCTGGATACATCGACGCCCTGGCTCATGCCGAGGATCTACCGGCGCACGCCGCCGCGGTTCGCGAGCGGGAGCGGTGAGTCCCGCCCTGCCGCTCCGTCCGGAGCTACAAGGTCGATCAGCATACGGTGCACCGCAACTCGACGTCCCCGTACGTCTGAACACCAACGAGAACAGCTGGCCGCTGCCAGCCGGGCTGTCCGAGGCGATAGCCGCCGCAGTCGGCGCTGTCGCCGCCGGACTCAACCGGTATCCGGACCGCGACGTCGTCGAACTGCGCAGCGATCTTGCCGGCTACCTCGGGCACGACCTGAGCGCTGCCCACATATGGGCAGCCAACGGGTCCAATGAGATCCTGCAGCAACTGTTACAAGCCTTCGGCGGCGCCGGACGCAGCGCCCTGGGCTTCACCCCTTCGTACTCGATGCATCCGCTGATCAGCCTCAGCACCGGTACGTCATGGCGTGACGGTCCGCGCGAACCCGACTTCGGCATCGACCCCGACCGTGCGGCGGCGGCGGTACGGGAGCAACGGCCCGACGTCGTATTCGTGACGTCGCCGAACAATCCGACCGGCACCGCCGTGAGCCTGGCGGTGATCGAGGCGGTGTACGCCCAGACGCCGGGGATGGTGATCGTCGACGAGGCCTACGCGGAGTTCTCCCGACCGGGTACGCCGAGCGCACTCAGCCTCTTGCCAGGGCGGGACAGACTCGTGGTCACCCGCACGATGTCCAAGGCGTTCGGGATGGCCGGTCTGCGGCTGGGCTATCTCGCCGGAGATCCGGCGGTGGTCGACGCTCTGCAACTGGTCCGGTTGCCCTATCACCTGTCCACGCTCACCCAGGTGGTGGCCCGGGTCGCACTGTCCTACGGCCCACAGCTGCTGGCCACCGTTCAGCAGGTCTGTGCCGAGCGGGAGCGGATCGTCGCAGGACTTCCGGAGTTCGGTCTGACCGCCGTACCCAGTGATGCCAACTTCATCCTGGCCGGTGGCTTTCCCGACGCTGGCCAAGCCTGGCAGGCGTTGCTCGATCACGGCGTCCTGGTACGAGATGTCGGCATCCCCGGTCATCTTCGGATCACCGCCGGGACAGCCGCTGAGACCGACGCTGTGTTGGCCGGCCTGCGGGCGGTCCGGGCGGGACATGCCGCCGGTCGCCGGCAATAGGGGACAATTACCAGCATGGGTCGCACAGCACGCGTCGAACGGGCGACGTCGGAGACGAAACTGGTTGTCGAGGTCGACCTCGACGGAACCGGGCGGGCCGACGTCGTCACCGGGGTGGGGTTCTTCGACCACATGCTCGTTGCGTTGGCCAAACACAGCGGCATCGACCTGTCCGTCCATGCCGAGGGTGACCTGCACATCGATGCGCACCACACTGTGGAGGATGTGGCCCTCGCACTGGGCCAGGCGTTCGGTCAGGCGCTGGGTGACAAGGTGGGAATCACGCGCTACGGCGACGCACTCGTGCCGATGGACGAGGTGTTGGTCCAAGCGGCAGTGGATCTTTCCGGCCGGCCGTACTGCGTACATGTCGAGCCGGAGAACATGACGTCGATGATCGGACCGGACTATCCGACCAGTCTGACAGCGCACGTTCTCCAGTCGTTTGCTTTCGCCGCCCGGGTCACGTTGCACATCCGGGTACTCCATGCCGGGCGCGATGCCCACCACATCGTCGAAGGACAGTTCAAGGCCCTTGCCCGGGCACTGCGTATGGCCGTGGCTCTCGACCCGCGGATCGGCGGCGTACCCAGCACCAAAGGCAGGTTGTGACCTTCCGGGTTCTAGCGGGCGGCCGTCACGCCATGGGGAAATGACCACGATGGCTGCTCCGCGACCTCGAGTCGTGATACTCGACTACGGCAGCGGCAATCTGCGCTCTGCCGAGCGCGCACTCGAGCGGGCCGGGGCCGCCGTGTCGGTGACCGCCGACCGCGTCGCGGCGTTGGCTTGCGACGGTCTGGTCGTTCCGGGTGTCGGCGCTTTTGCGTCGTGTATGCGCGGCTTGGCTGCCGTGGACGGGCCACGGATCATCGACCGCCGGCTGGCCGGAGGACGGCCGGTGCTCGGCATCTGCGTCGGCATGCAGGTGCTCTTCGAATGCGGGGTGGAGGGCACGGAGGAAACAATGGGCTGTCAACAATGGCCGGGAGTCGTCGAGCGGCTGACCGCTCCGGTGGTGCCGCACATGGGCTGGAACACCGTTGTGGCAGCGCCGGGGTCACGGCTGTTCGAGAGCGTCGCGGCGGAGCGGTTCTACTTCGTGCACAGCTACGCGGCCCGCAGGTTCAAGGTGGACGAGGCGGCCCCTTGTGTGCCCCCCATGGTGACGTGGGCCGAACACGGAGAGCGGTTCGTCGCCGCTGTCGAGAACGGCGCTCTGTCAGCAACCCAGTTCCACCCGGAAAAATCCGGAAAGGCAGGGGCCACCCTTCTCGAGAATTGGGTGCGCCAACTCTGAGCGCGCGCCGGTGCCTCATCGGCCGCGAAAGCGAAATCGGGTGCAATCCTTCGGAAAGGCGAACCAAGCCATCGCCCGGACCGGCGTCAGAACCATCAGGCCGCCACCATCGACCCAGGACTCCGGCCCGGGGGCATAGCCAAGATCGTGATATTTCTGGAAGCCGGTGGACAGCCGAGCACCGAGCCCGTCGACAGGGGCCTTGGTCGGCTCGGACCTGCCCTCGACGATCACGGTCTCGGTCCCACTTTCCAGGTTGAGTGAGCACGCCGGATTTCCGGCGAGGTTCCTGGCATGCCGGGTGGTGGGCGCACCGTCGTAGAAGAATCGCCCATCCAGCCACACGCCCCAGCGGGGGACGACATGC
>Ga0136619_10000338_pt1 | contig 17700 bp, 18 predicted proteins | sample AntDrymUQ3532106_2_FD_104807 | JGI IMG/M metagenome (GOLD analysis project Ga0136619, IMG submission 104807) | Polar desert sand microbial communities from Dry Valleys, Antarctica - metaG UQ353 (21.06) | ecosystem: Environmental > Terrestrial > Soil > Desert | place: Antarctica: Dry Valley...
GGTCGAGGCGCCGACGCTGACCGATCTGGTGCGCTCCGACGGCCCGCTGGAACCGCGGCGCGCGGCCGCCATCGGGCTGGAGGTCCTCGGGGCGCTGGAGGTCGCCCACCGCGCCGGCATCGTCCACCGCGACGTCAAGCCGGGCAACATCATGGTGCCCAGCGCCGGGCCCGCGAAGTTGGCGGACTTCGGCATCGCCTCTCTGGCCGACGACTCCAACATCACCACCACCGGCAGCGTGCTGGGCTCGCCCTCCTTCATCGCCCCCGAACAGGCCAACAGCAGTACCAGCGGGCCGCCGGCGGACCTGTGGGGGTTGGGTGCCTCCCTGTACTTCGCCGTGGAGGGGGTCGGTCCCTTCGAGCGGGGTCAGGCGCTGCCGACGCTGTCGGCTGTCCTGCGTGACCCGCCGCGGCCGATGCAGCAGGCGGGCGCCTTGGCGCCTGCCATCGAGGCGCTGCTGGTCAAGGACCCCGACCAGCGCGCGGACGCCGTCGAGACTCGCCGCCTGCTCGGCGGAGCCGCCGGTGGCCAGGCCCCGGCCGTGGCCACGCAGCGTCTCGCTGCTGACTCCGAGCACACCCGCGTGCTGGCCACTCCCCCTCCCCCGCCGCCGCGGCGCACCGAGACCGTCGAACGCCGGCCCGCCGCCGCGGGCTCGGGACGGGGCGGATGGTGGGTGGCGGCCGGCATCCTCGGCCTGTTGCTGCTGGCGGGCCTCGCCTTCGCGTTCGGTGGTCTCGGCTCGGACGATCCGCCGCAGGCCGCCGACCCCCAGCCGGACGCCTCCCAGCCGGCCGACGACCCAGAGCCGACGGAGCAGGATCCCGAGCCGACCGAGGAGCCGACCGAGCCCGAGGATACGGAGCCGGAGCCCACCGAGCCGGAGGAAACCGAACCGGAGGAAACCGAACCGGAGGAAACCGAACCGGAGGAGACTGAGCCGCCGGACGACGACACCGCCGGCCTGCCCGAGGGCTGGACCACCTTCGAGGTCGCCGGCACCGGCGCCACCATCGGCTATCCCGGCGACTGGGAGGTGGTCGAGCGCAGCGCCACCGCCACCGACCTGCAGGACCCGGACAGCGGCAGCTACCTGCGCATCGACTACACCGACGAGCCGCAAGACGACCCGGTCGCCGACTGGCGGGCGCAGTCCGAGTCCTTTGGCGCCAGCCGCGACGACTACACCGAGGTCAGCATCGAGCAAGAGGACTACCGCGACCACAACGCCGCGCTGTGGGAGTACACCTACACCGAGGGTGGTCGACAGCTGCACGCCTACAACCTCGGCCTGGTGGTCGGGGACTACGGTTACGCTCTGAACTTCCAGACCCGCGAGGAGAACTGGGAAGCGTCACAGGACCTGTTCGAGTCGTTCAAGGACACGTTCTCGCCGCCGACCTAGGGAGGCGCTCTGGCCGCCGCCGCAGCAGCGCAGGGCCGGGTGGACAACGGCGAGGGCAACCTGCGGCGGGTGATCACGACCCCCATGCTGGTCATCTTCGTGCTGGGCGACATCCTTGGGGCTGGCATTTATGCCCTGGTCGGGGAGGTCGCCGGCGAGGTCGGCGGTGCGATCTGGACGGCGTTCCTCGTCGCCTTGACCCTGGCCTTCTTCACCGCGTTCGCCTACGCCGAGCTGGTGACCAAGTACCCGGACGCCGCCGGCGCCGCGCTGTATGTCAACAAGGCGCTGCGCAAGCCGTTCGTGACCTTTCTGGTCGCCTTCACGGTGGCGGCGTCGGGCATCACCTCGGCGAGCACGGCAGCGATCGCCTTCGGCGGCGACTACCTGGGTGTCTTCATCGAGCTGCCGGTCCTCGGCGTGGCGATCGCCTTCATCATCGTGCTGGCCCTGATCAACTACCGGGGTATCAACGAGTCCATCAAGGTCAACCTCGGCCTCACCGCCATCGAGATCGCGGGCCTGCTGATCATTGTGGGTATCGGCATCGCCGCGCTGGTCACCGGTACCGGTGAGCCGAGCCGCGCGATGGAGTTCAACCCCGACACCAGCGCCGCCCTGGCCATCCTCGGCGGCGCCTCCCTGGCCTTCTTCGCCCTGATCGGCTTCGAGGACTCGGTGAACGTGGCCGAGGAAACCACCAATCCCCGGCGTGCCTACCCCCGAGCATTGTTCGGAGGGTTGGCCCTGGCCAGCGTCATCTACCTGTTCGTGGCCTTCACCGCGACCATGGTGGTCCCCACGCAGCAGTTGGCGGACTCCGACGGGCCACTGCTGGAGGTGGTGCGCGCCGGACCCGTGGCGATCCCGCCGCGGGTGTTTTCGGTCTTCGCCCTGGTGGCGGTTACCAACACCGCGCTGATCAACATGATCATGGCCTCCCGGCTGCTGTACGGGATGGCCAAGCAGAACATCGTGCCGTCGGCACTGGGCCGGGTCAGCGGCCGCAAGACGCCCGTCGTGGCCATCGTCTTCACCACGCTGGTGGCCTTCGGTCTCGTCGCCACCGGAGAGCTGGACACGCTGGCGGACACAACGGTCCTGTTGCTGCTGGTCGTGTTCTCGCTGGTCAACATCTGCGCTCTGCTACTGCGCCACGACGATGTCGGCCACGACTACTTTCACGCGCCAGTGATCTTTCCGGTCCTGGGCGCGCTGACCTCGCTGTTGCTGCTGACGCAGCAGGAAGCGGCCATCTGGCTGCGCGCCGGCATCCTGCTGGTCGTCGGGATCGTGTTGTGGGGCGTCAACCGCGTGGTGTCGGGGCCACTGGAGTCCATCGAGGCCGAGAAGCTGCAGAGCTGAGCGCACCTCCCCCGCCGCCGGTGAATCCCGGCGGGTCAACCCGCCCCGAGATCTACGAGCCCCGCAGCGCGGTCATCACCGCAGCGCCGAGTATGAACCCGAGGACCATCCCTACGGCGGCCAGAATCGCCGCGATGCCGCCGCGCCGATCGCCCTTGCTGCGTCCGACCAAGCCGAGGATGATTCCAGCCGGGCCGAAGGCGATGGGCAGGAATATGACTGCGATGGCGGCGAAGACGAAGGCCACGATCGTGAAGACGCGACCGTCGTTCTCGCGGGTGTCAGCAGGCTGCGTTACATCGGTGTCCAAAGAGCCTCCCTCCGGTGATCGAGATCGCACTCCCCCGGCGCGGCGCGCCCACAGTACCGCTTTTGGCAACGCACTGTAAACAGGGATTACCGTCGGTGAGGTGGCTCACGGTGGCTGCCTGTCGCCAGAGGAGAAGCCCGCCGGCCTGGTGACGGCTTGGCGCAGCTGCCGCAGGAAGATCGAGCGCGGCACTTCGACCGCGCCCAACGAGGCGAGGTGCGGGGTCGGCAGCTGCACGTCGAGCAATGTGAAGCCGCGGTCGCGCAGATGATCGACGAGATGGACCAGCGCCACCTTGGAGGCGTCGCTGCGCCGATGGAACATTGACTCGCCGGCAAACGCGGCCCCGACCGTGACGCCGAACAGGCCGCCGACCAGCTCCTCCCCCGCCCACATCTCCACGCTGTGGGCCACGCCGGCGGCATGCAGGCGGTGGTACGCGCGCACCAGCGCCGGCACGATCCAGGTGCCAGTGTCCCGCCGCGCCGCACAGGCTTGCACGACCTCGGCGAAGGCGGTGTCGCGGGTGCAGCGCCACCGCTGCGTGCGCAGTGTGCGACGCAGGCTGCGCGACACGTGCAGCCCGTCCAGCGGGATGACGGCGCGGGGGTCGGGCGACCACCAGTACACGCTGCCGTCGCCGGCGGGCCAGGGAAAGATCCCGTGGCGGTAGGCGTCTAACAACGTGGTGACTCGCAGGTCGTTGCCCCAGGCCAGCGGTTCGTCGGCCGGCGCAAGGCGCGGGTCGGGGAAGCGGCTGGGCAGCCGGGGCTCGCGAACCACCGTGACCTTCCGTTACGTCCTGGGGTCCGGCTACCGTAGCGGCATGGTCGTGGCTGCTCCCGGCGTGCTCATCGCCGATCGCTACCGCATTGCGGAGACGTTGGGCCGCGGTGGCGTCGGGGTCGTGTGGCGCGCCCACGACGAGCGGCTGGGTCGCGAGGTGGCGCTGAAGGAGGTGACCTTCCCGGCCTCCGTGCCGGCCACGGAGCGCGACGAGATGCGCGCCCGGGTCATGCGGGAAGCCCGCGCCGCCGCACAGCTCAGCCACCCGTCGGTCACCACGGTCTTCGACGTGCTCGCCGACCCAGGGACCGGGACGGCATACCTGGTCATGGAGCTGGTGTCGGCGCCGACGCTGGAAGAGGTGGTGCGCGACACAGGCCCCTTGTCGCCTGCTCGAGCGGCTGCGCTCGGCTTGGAGGTGCTGGCGGCACTGGACATGGCTCATGGCGCTGGCATCGTCCATCGCGACGTCAAGCCCGGCAACGTCATGGTGCCCGAGGCAGGCCCCGCCAAGCTGGCGGACTTCGGTATCGCGTCGGTCGCCGGCGACGTGACGATCACCAGCACGGGGCTGATCCTCGGCACGCCGTCGTACATGGCCCCCGAGCAGGCCGAGGGCGTGGCGAGCGGTCCCGCCGTTGACCTGTGGGGCCTTGGCACCACCCTGTACTTCGCCGTGGAGGGCGTGCCGCCGTTTGACAGGGGCCAGCCGCTACCAACCCTCAACGCCGTGGTCTACGAGGCGCCCCGCCGAGCCGAGAAGGCTGGGGCGCTGGCGCCGGTCCTCGACGGGCTGTTGCGCAAGGACCCGCAGCAGCGGCTCGACTCGGAAACGCTACGCCGAAAGCTGCGCGAGGTGACCGCGCCGCAGGCGGCGACGGCCCGGACCCAAGCGGCCACGCGCGAGCGCCGGCGACCCGCACCGCCCGTGGCGCCGTCAACCGTGCCGGCCCGCCGGCACGGCCTCCGGTGGCGTTCGTCGCTTGTGGCGCTCGGGTTGCTCGGCGTGCTGGCGTTGGCGACGGTCGCGTTGCTGTCGGCGCTCCGGGACGATCCGCCGGAAACCTCGGCACCACCAGACCGGACAGCGCAGGCTCCAGAGCAGACCGAAGCGCAGGCGGCAGCACCCGACCCGTCGGCGCGGACTCCGGCGCAGACCGAAGGGAGGCAGGCGGCCCCGTCGGAGCCGGCGTCGGAGCCGGCGACGGATGGCGGAGTTCAGCGCGGTGTCGTCCCGGAAGGCTGGCTCACCGAGGATCTGGGCGACACCGGCTCGACGATCGCCCACCCGGCCGACTGGCAGGTGGCATCCGCTGGCGACACGACCCTGGTCTTTCGTGAGCCTGAGACCGGCGCCACGCTGCGCTCGGAGTGGCGCGACGTCCCCGGGGGTAGCCCGGCCACCGAACTGCAAGATCGCTCCCGGGTCGTGCAGGACGAGGCGGACGGCTACGACGAGCTGGGCATCAGCGCCTTCGAGTACGGCGCCGACGACGCGGCGTTGTGGGAGTACACGCTGTCCGAGGACGGCGTCGACCTGCACGCCTACACGCTGGCCACCGACGTCGGGCAGTACCGGTACCTGGTAACGCTGCAGACCTTGGAGGAGGACTGGACCGACTACCGGGGCCGCTTCGTGCGGTTCGTCAGATCCTTCGACCCTGAGCGGACCACGGTCAGCGGCTAAGCCCGAGCGCCGAGCAGCAGTTTCTAGCGGACGTTGCCACCCATCGCGTGGGCGCCGCCGTCGGCGTGCACGATCTCGCCGGTCACGGCCGGCATCCAGTCCGACAGCAGCGCGCAGACCACACGGGCGACGGGCTCGGTGTCGGTGACGTCCCAACCCAGCGGCGCCCGCCTTGCCCACACGTCCTCGAACTCGCTGAACCCTGCGATCTGCTTGGCCGCCATCGTCCGCAAGGGACCGGCGGCCACCAGGTTGACGCGCGTCTGCTGCTCGCCGAGGTCGCGCGCGACGTAGCGGCAGGCCGACTCCAATCCGGCTTTGGCCACGCCCATCCAGTCGTAGGCCGGCCAGGCGACGGTCGCGTCGAAGTCCAGGCCGACGATGGCGCCGCCGCCAGCCTTGCGCAGCAGCTCGGCCATGCCCTTGGCCAAGGATGCCAGCGAGTAGGTCGACACCTGCACGGCGGTGGCGACGTCCTCCCAAGGGGTGGCCAGAAAGTCGCCGCCGATCGCCGAGCTCGGCGCGAAGCCGATCGCGTGGACCACCCCGTCCAGCGCACCCCAGCGCTCCTCGAGGCTGGCCGCTACCGCTTCGATCTGGGCAGCGTCGGTGACATCCAGTTCGAGCACGTCAACCGGCTGGGGCAGTCGTTGCGCCACCCGCTGCGTGATCGACAGGCCGCGCCCGAAGCCGGTCAGTACGACCTCGGCGCCCTGCTCCTGCGCCAGACGCGCGATCGCGAAGGCGATGGAGGCCTCGGTCAGCACCCCCGTGACGAGCAGGCGCTTGCCCTCAAGCAGCACGTGGGCTCCCGGTCATTGGGGCAAGTGGTGTTGCGCCGCGCGTAGCGTGGCTCGTCCGGTCGTTGGCCCAGGGCCGGGGTGCGAAGCGCCCGGTCATTGGGGCAAGTGGTGTTGCGCCGCGCGTAGCGTGGCTCGTCCGGTCGTTGGCCCAGGGCCGGGGTGCGAAGCGCCCGGTCATTGGGGCAAGTTGTCGTGGCGGAACCCCGGCTGCAAAGCGCCTTCCAGCGAGCGCAGCGTCGCGGCGACCACCGCACGGGTCTCGGCCGGCGTGATGACCTCGTCGATGGACAGCCGCTCGGCGGGGATGTGCGGCGCCATCGCCTCTTCGCGATAGCGGTCGATGAACTCGTCCCGGCGGTCGGGCTCGGCGGTGATGTCCCGGCGGTAGATCACGTCCACCGCGCCCTCAGCCCCCATCACGGCCAGCTCCGCGCCGGGCCAGCTGAAGGCGGCGTCGGCGCCCAGCGACTTGGAGTTCATGACGATGTAGGCGCCACCGAAGGCCTTGCGCAGCACCACGGTCACGCGCGGGACGCTGGCCTCGGCGTAGGCGTACAGCAGCTTGGCGCCCTTGCGGATGATCCCGCCGGCTTCCTGCCCCGTGCCAGGCAGAAAGCCCGGCACGTCGACCAGCGTCACCAGCGGCAACCCGAACGCGTCGCACATCCGCACGAAACGCGCGCCCTTCTCGCTGGCGGCGATATCGAGGCAGCCGGCGAGCACCAGCGGTTGGTTGGCGATGATGCCGACGGACTGGCCGTCGACCCGCGCGAAGCCGACCACGATGTTGCGGGCGAAGGCGGCGTGCAGCTCGGTGAAGCTGTCGGCGTCGGCGATGCCGCGGATGACCCCCCGCACGTCGTAGGGCTGCCGATGGTCGGCGGGGATCTCCGGCATCGGCAGCGCGTCGGCGGGCGGTGCCGCCGGGGAGCTGTGCCAGCACGACGACGGCAGGTACGACAGCACCCGGCGGGTCAGATCCAAGGCGTCCTGGTCGTCGTCGGCGACGAAGTGGGCGACGCCCGAGGTGGTGGCGTGGATATCGGCGCCGCCGAGGTCGGCCAGCGACACATCCTCGTAGGTTACGGCCTTCACCACGCGCGGACCCGTCACGAACATATGCGCGCGATTGCGCTGCATGATGACGATGTCGGTCAACGCGGGGCTGTAGACGGCACCGCCGGCGCAGGGGCCCAATACCACCGAGATCTGCGGCACCCTGCCCGACATCGCCACGTTGCGGCGGAAGATCTGCCCGTAACCGTCGAGCGCGGCAACGCCCTCCTGGATGCGCGCGCCACCGGAGTCCAGCAGACCGACCACCGGTGTGCGGGCGCGGGCGGCGTGGTCGAGGATCCGCGCGATCTTGCCGGCGTGGATCTCGCCCAGCGAGCCGCCCAGCGCCGTCGGGTCCTGGGCGAACAGCGCCACCGGCCGGTTGTCCACGCGAGCCGTTCCGGTAACGACGCCGTCACCGTGGGGTCGCTTGCGCTGCATGTCAAAGGCGTGCACGTGGTGGCGCGCTTGGCTGCCCAGCTCGGTGAAGGTGCCGCCGTCGGCCAGCGCGTGTACGCGGGCCAGCCGGTCGCTGCGCACGTCGAGCATGCCGTCGACGGCCGGCAACTGGGTCACGCGGGCGTCACCACCAGCACGGCGTTTTGCCCACCGAAGCCGAAGCTGTTGGAGACCACCACGTCGATGTTGGCCTCCCGCGGCGCTTTGGCCACGACGTCGATTTCGATCTCGGGGTCCTGACTTTCCAGGTTGGCCGTCGGTGGGATCAGCCCGGTCTCGATGGTCAGCACGCTGAAGGCGGCTTCGATGGCGCCGGCGGCGCCCAGCGAGTGGCCGGTCACGCCTTTGGTCGAGGTCACGATCACCTGGTCGCCGAGCACCCGTTTGATGGTGCGTGCCTCCGACACGTCATTCAGCGGCGTGGAGGTCCCATGCGCGTTGACGTGGGTCACGTCGGACGGCGCGATGTCGGCGTCGGCCAGGGCCGCGCGGATGGCGGCCTCGGCGCCCGCCCCCTCGGGGTCGGGGGCAGTGGCGTGGAACGCGTCGGCGCTCGCGCCGTAGCCGGCGAGATGCGCTCGGATACGGGCGCCGCGGGCCGCGGCGTCTTCCGGCCGCTCCATCACCAGCACACCCGCAGCCTCGGCGGCGACGAAGCCGTCGCGGCCGCTGTCAAAGGGCCGAGAAGCCGCGGCCGGGTCGTCGAGGCGATGCGACAGCGCGCCCATCTGCGCGAACCCGGCGATCGACAACGGCGTCAGACCGGCTTCGGTACCACCGGTCAGCACGATGTCACAGGCGCCGCCGCGCAGCAGGTCGCGCGCGACCCCGATGGCCGTCGCACCCGAGGCGCAAGCCGTGGCGGTCACCAGGTTGGGGCCCTTTGCCCCGAACTCCATCGCCAGCTGGCCAGCGACCATGTTCGGCACGAGCATCGGGATGAGCATCGCGCTGACGCGGCCGGGCCCCTGCTCCAGCATGCGGCGATGCTGGGTTTCCCAGGTGGCGGCACCACCCATGCCGCAGCCGATGACCACGCCGACGCGGGTGCCGTCCCACATCTGCGGGTCAAGCGACGCGTCAGCCATGGCCTCGCGCGCGGCCACGATCGCCAGCTGCACGAAGCGGTCGAGGCGCCGGGCGTGCTTGCGACCCAGCAGCTCGGCGGCGTCGAAGCCGGGGACTCGGCAGGAGATGTCGACGCCGACTCCCTCGAGGTTGGGGTCCTTGGCCGCCGCCGACTCGCCGGCAAGAATCTGTGACCAGCTGGCATCCACGCCGATACCGGCGGGTGTGACCAACCCGAGCCCGGTCACCGCGACCGGGTCGTGGTTGCGAGTGACGGTCACGTCAGCTGCCACCTACCTTGGCGCCCTTGGACTCCAGCAGGGTCACGGTGTCCTGCAGCGTCTTAAGCTGCTCGGCCTCCTCGTCGGAGATCCGCACCCCCATCTCCTCCTCGGCGGCCAGGGCGAACTCCACTAGGTCGAGGCTGTCCAGGTCGAGGTCCTCGAAGGTGGCCTCGGGGCTGATCTCGTCGGACGGCACGCCGAACTTGTCGCTGAGCAGCTCGGCGACCTTGTCGTATACAGCACTCATCACAGTCTCCTTGCGCTTGGTCCAAATACGTCGTTGTGCAGGCTGCGACATCTCGTCGCCCACGTCGTTGTGGCTACGTAACCGACAGCTCCGGCCACGTCAGCACTGTCGATCCCCAGGTCAGGCCACCGCCGAACGCGGTCAGCAGGACACGGTGACCGGGCAGCAGCCCGACGGGGCCGGGATCGGCCAACGCCAGCGGCACCGAGGCGGCCGCGGTGTTGCCATAGCGCTCGATGTTGACCACGCTCTTGCTCAACGGCACCCCGAGTCGATCGGCGACCCCGTGCAGGATGCGCATGTTGGCCTGGTGCCCGACGAGCCGGTCGACGTCGGCCACGGTCCACCCGGCGGCCTTCACGACACGCTGGCACGAGCTCACCATCCGCGGGATGGCGTGGCGGTACACCTCGCGGCCGTCCATCTGCAGAAAGTGCAGCGACCGCTCGATGTCTGACTGGCTGGCCGGCAGGCGCGAACCGCCGGCGTTCACCGCGATGAGATCAGAGTTCTCGCCGTCGCTGCCGAGGTCGAACGGACCGAGTGCCCCTGGTTCATCGTGTTCACCCGCGCCCAGCACCAGCGCGCCGGCGCCGTCGCCGAAGATGACCGAGGTCGAGCGGTCGGCCGGGTTGAGGAACCGGTGGATGGCCTCCGCGCCAACCACGACGACGCGCTCGGCGATGCCGGCGGCGATCAGTCCCGAGCCGGCGGCAAGCGCATACACGAAGCCGGTGCACACGGCCCCGACATCGAAGGCCGCCACATTGGTCAGGCCCAGCCGCGAGGCGACCTCCGGAGCGGTCGCCGGGCACAGCCGGTCGGGAGTGGTCGTGGCGACGACCACGGCGTCGGCGTCTCCCCCGCCGGCCGACTTGAGGGCCCGCGCGGCGGCCTCGGTCGACAGGTCGGCCGTGGACACGTCCGGTGCGGCGACGTGCCGCTGCACGATGCCGGTGCGGCTGCGCACCCACTCGTCGGAGGTGTCGAGGTACTCGGCGAGGTCGTCGTTGGTCACGACCTTCGGGGGCACGTAGGCGCCGATGCCGCGGACGACGGCCGCCGGCGCGGCCCTGGTGACCGTGCTCATCAGGCGCGAGCCAACCACATCAGGCCCTGACCGGCCATCACCAGCTGGCCGGGTCGCACCAGCAGGTCGCGCAGGATCGCCCGCACCGGGCTGCGCACCTCGTCGGCGCGCCCGCGCCCACCCGTGACATGCCCCATCAGATCGCCCCGCTCGACCGCGTCGACGTCGGCGCGCGGCTGGAAGCGCCCGGTGCTGGGGGCGACCACGACCACCAGGTCGTCGGCCACCGTCCCGGCCAGCGCCGTGGCGGGCTCGCTGTGGTCTGCCGGCGCCGGCGGACCGGCGGCCGGCCGGGAACGGGTTAGCAGCTCGGTCATGCGGGGGGTCCCTCCTGGTTACGGAAGCGTAAGTCTAGGTTGGTTGACATCGACGTCGGTGTCAACTATCTCCACCATCCCATCGGACAGGTGACCTCTAACGTGGGTCAGCGGACTGGTTTCGCAGGGTTGGACCCGGCGGCGGGCTGAAAGTTCCGCCGGACCCTCGGGGCCCATTGCAGGCGCCGCCGATCCAGCCGACGGCTGCGGTGGTTAGCCTTGTGGTTATGACTGCTTTGGACACCGCTGCCCTCGCCGACGTCGCCGACAGCCTCGACGCGCGCATGGCCAGCCACCGTGCCGACCTGGAGGCGCTGGTGCGCATCCCCAGCGTCAGCGCCAGTGGCTTCGACGCCGCCCAGGTGCGGCGCAGCGCCGAGTGGGTGCGTGACAAGCTGGCCGAGCGGGGGCTGGACAACGCCCAGCTGCTGGAGATCGACGGCGCGCATCCAGCGGTCTACGCCGACCACCTTCACGCCGACGGCGCGCCGACCGTGTTGCTGTACGCCCACCACGACGTGCAGCCCCCCGGTAACGAGGTCCTGTGGTCCTCGCCGGTGTTCGACCCGAGCGAGCGCGACGGCCGGCTGTACGCACGCGGCTCGGCCGACGACAAGGCCGGCGTGCTGCTGCACGTCGCCGCGGTCGACGCCTGGCTGCAGGCCCGTGGCCGCCTGCCGCTCAACGTGCGGATCATCGTCGAGGGCGAGGAGGAGATCGGCAGCGAGCACCTCGCCGAGTTCCTCGACCGCTACGACGACCTGCTGCGGGCAGACGTGGTCGTGGTGGCCGACACCGCGAACTGGCAGGTCGGCGTGCCGGCGCTGACCTATGCGCTGCGGGGGCTGGTCGACTGCGACGTCGAGCTGCGCGCGCTGGACCACGCGCTGCACTCGGGTATGTACGGCGGTCCGGTCCCCGACCCGGTGATGGCCATGAGCAAGCTGCTGGCCGGGCTCACCGACGAGCGCGGGACCGTGGCCATCCCCGGGTTCACTGACGACGTGCAGCCCGTGTCCGAAACGGCCTCCAGGCGCCTGGAGGCACTGGACTTCGACGAGGAGCGATTCCGCGGTGAGGCCGGCATGCTCGACGGCGTGGAGCTGATCGGTGATCCCGACCGTCACCCGTTGGAGCGCCTCTGGCTGCAGCCGTGTGTCACGGTGATCGGCTTCGATGCAACACCAGTGGCCACCTCGTCCAACACTCTGGCGCCGTCGGCACGCGCACGAGTCAGCGTGCGACTTGCCCCCGGCCAGGACCCACTGCGGACTCGTGCGCTGTTGTGCCGGTGGCTGGAGGACAACGTCGCGTGGGGCCTGCAGGCCACCGTCACCCCCGGCTCGGCGGGGCCGGCCTATCTGGCCGACCCCTTTGCCGGTCCCGCCCGCCCGGCGTTCGAGGCGGCCGCGCGTGCCCTGGCGGCGGCGTACGGTCAGCCCGTGATCTACCAGGGGCTGGGCGGCAGTATCCCCTTCGTCAACGACATCACCGAGCGCCTGTCCACCGACCCATCCCAGCCGGTGCCCGCCCTGTTGCTGGGTGTTGAGGACCCCGACACCCGCGCCCACGGCATCGACGAGTCGCTGCATCTGGCCGACTGGGCCAATGCCTGCCGGGGCGAGGCCTACCTGTTCGCCGAGCTGGCGGCCTCGCTGACCGGGCGAGACGGCCTCGGGGAACGGTCGGCCGGCGCCGAGTGAGGGCCCGGTGAGCGCGTCCGCAGGGCGTCGAGGGAGCGCCGAGTGAGCGCCAAGTCGGAGTACGACGCCGCCTACTTCACACTGCTGCGCGCCCGCGAGGAGCGCGACGACCTGCTGCACTACGCAGACTTTCTAGTCGCTGAGCAGGAACGTCTCGACCGCTTCGTCGAGCAGACGCAAGCTTCCTTCGAAGACCTGCCGCGCAAGGTCCGCCGCCCGATCGACGCCACCACCAAGCCGTTGCTGGAGGCGGTCGGACGCCGGCGTGCCGTGGTCCTCGACGAACGCCGGCGCTCCGACGAGCGTGTGGCCAACGCCGAAGCCTTCGTCAACGAGTGCGAGCAGGAGTTGGAGACGCTGCGCCGCTGAGGCCACCGCCGCTGCGACCACCGCCGCCGCGTGCTACCTCATCAGTCCGCGGTCAGCAGCCGAATCATCTGTTCGTGCAGCGCGCCGTTGCTGGTCAAGGCCTGCCCGCTGGCCAGCGCCGAGGAGCTGCCGTCCCAGGCCGTCATCCGCCCACCCGCCTCGGTGACGATGCACTGCACGGCGGCGATGTCCCAGGGTCTGAGGTCCTGCTCGACGGCGGCGTCGGCCATCCCGCCCGCCACCAGCAGGTGCATCCAAAAGTCGCCGAAGCCCCGCGTACGCCAGGCAACGTCGACCAGGCGACCTAGCAAATTCCATCGCCGCGGCTCGGCGTGCCACCAGTCCAGTCCGCCGTGCAGCACTTGTGCCTGGCCGAGGTCAGCGACGTCGCTGACTCCAGCGGTGACGCCGTTGCGCCGGGCGCCCATGCCCGCCGCCGCATCCCACCGCTGGCCCATGGCCGGTGCGCTGGCCACCCCGACCACCGGCTCGCCGGCGTCGACCAGACTGATCAGCGTGGCGTAGACCGGGACGCCGCGCAGGAAGTTGTTGGTGGCGTCGATCGGGTCCAGCACCCAGGTCGGGGTGTCGCGGGCGATCGTGCCGCCCTCTTCCTCCCCCAGCACGGCGTGGTCGGGAGCCAGCACGGCCAGCCGCTCACGCAGCGCCGCTTCGACGGCGGTGTCAGCTGCAGTCACCAGTGACCCGTCGTCCTTCGTGCGGGCAGCGACGCGGCCGCCGAAGTGCGCCATCGAGATATCGTCGGCGGCGTCGGCCAGTTGCAGGGCCACGTCCCGCCAGCGTTCAACGTCGACCGTCACGGGCAGCTCATCGGGGGTAGGTCATCGGGGTGGATCACCGACGGCGAGATCTTCGCGGGCGGGTCAACTCGCCGTCACTGGGCCTCGACGATGTCGTCGAAGCGCAGGACCAGGTCGTTGGGCTGGACGGTCAGGCTGACTTCCTCACGTGGCGCCCACAGCGGGATGCACGAACCCTGCCCCGCGTGTCCGCACAGGCACACCACCAGGTTGCCAGCGGGGGTCATGCCCACCAGCTGGCGGGCGTAGGACAGCAACTCGGTCATCGTCGCCCCGCCACCCGTGCGCCGCCAGTACGCCATCGCCCAACGGGACTCTGGCCGGCCGAAGACGGCCAGCGCCGACCCGGCTTCCAGCTTGGCGACGGCCGTCATCGACCGGCCACCCTTGAGGACCTTGTCCTGCTTGAGGACCTTGCCGACGCGGGCGGCGGCGGCGGGTGCGGCGAGCGCTCCCGGCAGGTCGGCGAGGTCGTAGTTGCCCGCAGCTTGTGCCGCTTTCTGCCGCTCAACGGCGACTTGGTACACCTGCTCGCCCTTCGTCGTCACGATGGGACAAACCTTCCGCTAGGTCGGGGCATGCCGGGATGGCCGGCTGGTAACGGATGCCGGCGGCCGAGTCTAGCGAGGCGCCAGTTGCGGCAGGAGTGGGTGCCAGGACAGTGCCCGGCTGGAGCGCTGCGCAGTACAAATCGAACGGCGAATCCGGGCTAAGGTCGGCGGATGCGTCGCATCCTCATCGGGTGGCTGGCCGGGGCCGCCCTCCTGCTCGGCGGGTACGCCCTGTTCACCGCCACCCACCCGGCCCTGCCCCCCGGAACACCGGACGCCGACCCGGGTCGCACGGGATTCCTGTCGCTGATCCTCGGGCTGCCGCTGCTGCTCAGCGGCGTACGCCTGGCCAAGGAGGAGGCGACCGGCAGCATCGCGAGCTGGCTCATTCCCGGTCTGCTGGCCGCTGTGGCGCTGCTGGTCGCGCTGCCACTCGGGTTCGCGCCAGGTGACCCTTTCCGCTGTGCCGAGCTGGCGCGCCGCGAGATCGCTCGGCCGATCCCCTGCTCGACCGCGGAGATTGCCCGCTCGGTGGTGCTGGTCGAGGCAGCGGTGCTGTGGGTGGTGTTCGGCGCGTGGACGCTGGCGGTTGCCGCCCTGCGTCGCAGGGCCCGCGACACCCGCTCAGGTGGCAAGGTCGGCGCCGTTCGCTGACTGCTTCGCCGGTTGGCCGGTTGACGCGTACAGGCGACGGGCGCAGCATCCGAGTAGCAGGGTAGGGGCCGCCATTCCAGCGGCCGGACCCTGTCAGGAGGCGGGTCATGCGGCGGCTGCTCATCCTGATGTTGACCGCGGCGCTGCTGAGCGTCGCCTGCGCGACAACGGCCGAGGGGGCACTGCCATCCGGCGCGACGACGGGCCGTGCCGGGGAAGCCACCGCGGGCACAGGCCTCGCCGCGCCAGGCGGCACAACCACGAAGCCTGCCGCACCCCTGGGCAGCAGCACGGCTGCAGGGGCGCCGGCCGACGCCAGCACGGCTGCGGCCTCGCCGACCGGCACCAGTACGGCTGCGGCCGCGCCGGCCTTCCGCGGCTCCGTGCGCAAGCTCTACCCAGCACTGCGGTCACGGATGCGCGGGGCGTCCTGGCACAAGGGCTGCCCGGTCCCCCTGCGCGACCTGCGCCTGCTGACCGTCAGCCGCTATCACTGGGACGGGGATCCAGGGCATGGCTGGCTGGTGGTGCACGCCGACGTTGCCAAGGATGTCGTGCGAGCCTTCAAGCACCTGTACGCCAAGAAGTTTCGGATCCGGTCACTGCGGCTGGTCGACCGCTACGGCGCCGACGACAACAAGTCCATGGCCGCCAACAACACCTCGGCGTTCAACTGCCGCACTGTCAGTGGGACCACCACCTGGTCGGCGCACTCCTACGGCCGGGCGATCGACATCAATCCCGTGCAGAACCCGTACGTGCGTGGATCGGTGGTGCAGCCCGACCGCGGACGCCGCTACCTGGACCGCGACGACGTGCGCAAGGGCATGATCGTGCAGCCGGGCCCCGTCCGGTGGGCGTTCGTGCAGATCATCGACTGGCGTTGGGGCGGCAACTGGAACTCGTCGAAGGACTACCAGCACTTCTCGAGCAACGGGCGCTGAGCTGACGCGGTCCCGCCACGTGAGCGCCGCTGCGACCTGCCCGTAGCCAGGCTCGTTAGCAGCGCAGCGGCCGAGAGCATGCGGCGCAGGTCCTGGCCAGCGGCGTCGTGCGGGTCGCGCAGTGCGGGCAGTGCAGGACCACATCGTCGTTGGTCGCTCCCAGGGCGACGCCAAACAGCAGCAGTGGCAGGAACGCCAGCTTGGCCAGCGGGCCCACGAACAGCGACAGCGCCCACACCCCGAAGGCCGCACCGACCGCGCAGGCGAACAGCAGCCGGAAGCTCGTCAGTTTGCGCAGCCGCGCCTTCCACACAACGCCGGATGTCGTCATGCCTGCCATGATCGCGCGGGCGGGCCAGCCGCGCCTCGCCGGGGAATCTCAGGTGCGGCGTAGCCTGGGCGATTGCCCGCGCGATCCCGACCGAAGGCGCGACCACGTGACCGCTTTGGACGACACCCCGGCAAGCGATGCCATCTCGCGGGCCCGCCATGTGATCGGCGACGTCGACACCGTCTTGGACGCCGTTGATGCGCTGTACCGCGACCTGCACCAGTACCCCGAGCTGTCGCAGTTCGAGGAGCAGACCTCGGCGAAAGTCGCGGCACGGTTGGACGGCGCCGGCCTGGAGGTGGCCACGCACGTTGGCGGCTTCGGAGTCGTGGGCGTCCTGCGCAACGGCGACGGGCCGGTCGTGGCCCTGCGCGGCGACATGGACGCCCTGCCGATCCACGAGGACACCGACCTGCCCTACGCCAGCCAGGTCAGCGTCACCCGCGACGACGGCTCCACCGTGGGGGTGATGCATGCCTGCGGTCACGACCTGCACACCTCGTGCCTGGTGGGGGCCGCCGAGCTGCTGACCGCCAACCGCGACGCCTGGCGAGGCACCTTGTTCATCCTGGCGCAGCCGGCAGAGGAGACCATCAGCGGTGCCGCGGCCATGCTCGCCGACGGGCTGTTCAGCCGCTTCCCACGCCCCGACGTGGTGCTCGGCCAGCACGCGATGCACGCGCGCGCGGAGATGCTGCTGCACCGCCCCGATACCTTCCTGGCCGCCTCGCGGAACCTGGAGATCCGAATCTTCGGCAAGGGCGGCCACGGCTCGTCGCCGCACGTCACGATCGATCCGGTCCTGATGGCGGCGCAGGCGGTCGTGGCGCTGCAGGCCGTCGTCTCCCGCGAGATCAGCCCCAACCAGCCCGCCGTGGTGACTGTGGGGTCCATCCACGGTGGCACCCGCTACAACATCGTGCCGCCCGAGGTGACGTTGCAGGTCACGACACGAGGACTGAGCGAGCCGGTGATGGACCAGATCCAGGCCGCGATCGAGCGCATCGTCAACGGAGTGTGCGCGGCGGCCAGGGCGCCGAAAGAGCCACAGGTCACCGTGTGCGAGCAGACCTATGCGACCGTCAACGACCCGGCGACGACAGCACGGGTACGAGCGGTCCACGAGGCGCTGTTCGGCGACGACGTGGTCAGTTATCCCGAGGTGATCATGGGTAGCGAGGACTTCGCGCTGTACGGGATGCCGGGTGCCGGCCGTTACGACGAGCCGGCGATCCCCACCGCCTTCTGGTTCGTGGGCACGCTGGCCGCCGACCGGTGGGACGCGGCGCCGGGCACACAGCTGCTGGACAAGCTGGCGACGTTTCCCGGACCGCACACCCCCCACTTCGCACCCGACCGCACCGCCTCGCTGCGCCGAGGCCTGGAGGCGCTGACCGCCGGCGCGCTGGTCTTCCTCGACGGCCCCGCGGCATAGCCGGAGGCGCAA
>Ga0136619_10000339_pt1 | contig 17675 bp, 18 predicted proteins | sample AntDrymUQ3532106_2_FD_104807 | JGI IMG/M metagenome (GOLD analysis project Ga0136619, IMG submission 104807) | Polar desert sand microbial communities from Dry Valleys, Antarctica - metaG UQ353 (21.06) | ecosystem: Environmental > Terrestrial > Soil > Desert | place: Antarctica: Dry Valley...
CGGCATCGGCATCGAGAGCGGCATCGGCCGGGCCGGGGACAGCCGACAAGCCGATCGCCTCGGACAGGGCAAGGCGGGCGGCCGGGGACCGGGCCGCCGATGCTGAGGCCGATGCCAAGCGCCAGCACGCGGACGAGACCCTCGTGGCCAAGCTCCGCGACCGGCTGGCTGGGGTAGATCGGAGCACCAACTCGCTCAATCGCCGGGGATTCTTCGTCGCCGGTGGCCTGGCCGCCGGCGCGGCGGTCGTGGCCGGAGGGGCGGGGAACCTGTTGCAGCGCCGCTTCGCCGTCTCCGGAGCACGGGCCGACATCACCCTGCCCACCCCGGCCAGCCCGGCGCCAGCGTTGCCAGCCGGAGCTGATCTGGCGGAGTCGGTCGAAGGTCTGACCCCGCTGTTCACCGACAACGAAGACTTCTACCGGGTGGACACCGCCATCACGCCTCCGCAGGTCTCGCCGTCGGGGTGGTCGCTGCGAATCTTCGGGATGGTCGATCAGGAGGTCGAGTTCACCTTCGAGGACCTCATGAACCGGGACGACCTGATCGAGCGCGACATCACCCTGTCCTGCGTGTCCAACCAGGTCGGCGACACGCTGGCCAGCACGGCTCGCTGGATCGGGGTGCCACTGAAGACCCTGCTCGACGAGGCCGGCATCAAGAGCGGCGCCGACCAGTTGGTCTCCCGGTCGGTCGACGGGATGACGATCGGCACGGCCACCGATGCGGCGATGAACACCGAGGACGCGATGATCGCGATCGGGATGAACGGCGAACCGCTCGTGGTCGCTAACGGGTTCCCGGCCCGGATGCTCATCCCTGGCCAGTACGGCTACGTGAGTGCCTGTAAGTGGATCCTCGAGATCGAGGCCACGACCTTCGACGCCTTCGACGCCTACTGGGTCGAGCGGGACTGGGATCGGGAGGGACCGATCAAGGTGTTCTCCCGCATCGACACCCCGCAGGGGCTTCGCCCGGTCAAGTCCGGTCCACGGATGGTGGCCGGAATCGCCTGGGCGCAGACCCGTGGCATCGCCAAGGTCGAGGTCAAGGTGGACGGCGCTGACTGGACTGAGGCTGACCTCTCACCCGAGATCAACAAGAACATCTGGCGGCAGTGGACCTATCCGGTGGACTTCGCTGCGGGTTCGCACACCATCGTCGTACGGGCTACCGATGGCGATGGCGAGGTGCAGCCCGAAGAACGCGTGCCGCCGTTCCCGAACGGTGCCACCGGTTGGCACAGCATCGTCGCAACCGTCAGCGACGACGTCTAAGATCCTGCCGCCTCCGTTGCGCTGCTTGACGTTTCGCGTCGTCTGCATGGGGGCATCCGACCGTGACCGCATCGTGATGAACCGACTGGGCGACCGGCCCGAACGCTCTGTGAAGGAACACCCACCGACCCGCCGGACATGAACTGGCGAAGGGAGCACCAAAGTGAAGATGCGAACGACTCGCAGCATAATGCTGGCATCGGTCATGGGCCTGACACTGGCGCTGAGCGCCTGTGGCTCCGACGAGCCCACCGACTCGGCCAGTAGCGATGCTGCCACCACCGAAGAAGAGGCCACCACCGAAGAAGAGGCCACCACCGAAGAAGAGGCTCCTGCCGACGGTCCGTTCGGGGCAGCCTGCGCCGGAGTACCCACCGAGGGTGAGGGCAGCGTCGAAGGCATGGCCGACGACCCAGTCGCGACTGCGGCCAGCAACAACCCGCTCCTGTCGACCCTGGTTGCCGCCGTCACCGCCGCGAACCTGGGCGACACCCTGAACACCACCGACAACCTGACCGTGTTCGCGCCGTCCAACGACGCTTTCGCGGCCGTTGACCCGGCTGCCCTGGAGATGCTGCTGCTCCCCGAGAACGTCGATCAGCTCTCGTCGATCCTGACCTTCCACGTCATCGGCGAGCGCCTCGCTCCTGAGGATCTGGCCGGCACCTTCCCGACGCTGAACGGCGCGGAGATCACCATCGAAGGTGAAGGCGAAATGTTCACCACCAACGTCGGTGGCACCGCGATGGGCACAGTGGTCTGCGGCAACGTGCAGACCGCTAACGCCACCGTGTACGTCATCGACACCGTCATGATGCCGTAAGCACTCCCTCCCAAGCACAGCGCGGGCGCTCCGGTCAACCGGGGCGCCCGCGCTGCTGTCTGCGTGCAGTTGCTATTGCACACCGGCCGCGATGAGCGCGGCCAATCCGTCGAGCGCGGCCCGTGAGCCGGAGCGCTCGATCCGGTGATTGCCCCGGTTCCACAACCACTGATCCAGATCGGACGCACTGCCCCGGACCTGAGCATCGGGCTCGTGTGAGCCTGGCTCACACAGTCGGACCGACGGTTCGTCGTAGGTCTTGCCGGTGTTGGTCGAGGTGCCGCTCATCTGACCGAGTTGGATGGTCCAGGCATTGCCGGTGTCGGTGGCCTCGATCCTGATGACGCCCTCGGTGGGCGAGAAACTGGCCCAGGCGGGGAGCTCGGCCCACATGACGCTCAGCACCTCGTCGATCCCATCGGCTGCCAGCTCTGGGTCGAGGGATCCGACCGGCACGCCGGCAGTGAGCTCCGCATCGACCCGATGGATGAGCGCCTCGTGCGCCTGGCGCCTGCGAGTGAAACCCAATGTCTGCTCCGCCGCCCAGGACCACAGGGGCGTGTCGTCCGGGCCGTCGGCCACTGCGGTGGACAGTCGTTCCCGCGCGGTGCCGTACAGCGCGAGCACCTCCTTGTACCCCTCGGGCCGTTCAGGTTTGTCGCTGTCAACGGCCTCGATGGCGTCGTCGTCGGTGATCGATCCACCTGCGATCGAACCCCAGAACCACTGCACCTCGGTGAGGTGCCAGACCAGGTCGGCCGCCGACCAGTCCGGGCAGGTCGGCACCCGAACCGATGGATCGACCTCGGCAAGGATCGCGGCGAAGCGGCGGGACTCGCGGTCCAGATGAGACTGGTAATCCTCGGCAGGGATCGGGCGGCGCAGCGGGGGATCAGACATGAGGTGCAGGCTAGCCGCGAACACCGACACCTAGGCTGGCTTCCCGTGAGCAGCCACCCGATGACCGGCGACTCCTCCCGCGACCGCAGTCGGTTGGCCGAGCTGATCACCGACCTGGCGGTCGTACGCGGTCGGGTCACCTTGTCCAGTGGGCAAGAGGCCGATTGGTACGTCGACTTGCGTCGGATCACCCTGCACCACGAGGCGGCCCCGCTCATTGGTCGGCTGATGCGTGAGCTCACCGCGGATTGGGCGTACGACGTGGTCGGCGGGTTGACCCTCGGTGCGGACCCGATCGCCACGGCAATGCTGCACGCCGCTGCTGCCCGCGGCGACCGACTCGACGCCTGTGTCGTTCGAAAGCAGGGGAAGGCTCACGGCCTCCAGCGGCGGGTGGAGGGTCCGGATGTCGAGGGCCGTTGCGTCCTGGCGGTGGAGGACACCTCGACCACCGGCGGGAGCGTTCTGACGGCTGTCGATGCGCTGCGCGAGGCGGGGGCGGAGGTCGCCGGCATCGCGCTGATCATCGACCGGGGGGCGGGACCCGCCTTGGCGGCCACCGGACTGCCCTATCGCGCACTGTTCTCACTCGCCGACCTGGATCTCGCCTAGCGCCCATGATCGTGAGCGCCACAGCACGACTCCGACTGCACCCACGGCGCTCATGATCATGGTCAGGCAGGGGTCAGGCAAGAGCAGGGCTCCGCATGATCAGCATGGTCAGCTCGCGGGCTTGGTACGGCGGGAGCGCACGACCTCGAAGACCACCGGAAGCAGGGAGAGCGCGATGATGCCGATGATGATGTATTCCACGTTGTCCCGTACGAACTCGATCTGCCCCAGCCAGTAGCCGAGCAGGATCACCCCGACGCCCCACAACAGGCCGCCGATGACCGTGTAGATGACGTACACCCGGTAGTTCATCCGGGACGCTCCGGCCATCACCGTCGCGAAGGTCCGCACGATCGGCACGAAGCGGGCGTAGACGATCGTTCGGGCGCCGTACTTCTCGAAAAAGGCATGCGATCGCTCGACGAACTCGGCCCGAAAGAACCGCGAGTCCGGACGCTTGAACACCGCGGGGCCGGCGCGGCGGCCGATCCAATAGCCGACGAGGTTGCCCGCGATCGCCGCCAGCGGGGTGAAGACGAGCAGTGCCCAGAGCGGCAGGCCGGCGAATCCGGCAGCCGAGAGCAAGCCGGCGGTGAACAGCAGCGAGTCCCCGGGCAGGAAGAACCCGATCAACAGCCCGCATTCGGCGAAGACGATGACCAGCAGACCGATCAGGCCGAAGGTGTTCACGAGGTACTCGGGGTCGAGGAAGTCGGTGATTGCGGCGGGTAGCCCGGCCAGACCGGTAAGCATGCCGTCGGTGGTCACGACGAGTCAGCCTACCGAGTGAAGCCTGAGCGTTGGCCGCATCCCTTTCCGGGACGTTATGCGCATAACGTCCCGGAAGCCGCGCCCCCATTGGCACGTTATGCGCATAACGTGCAGGGATGAGTTCTACAGCGGCCTGGCTATCTGAACTCCGTGCCGCCCTTCCCTCGGATGCTGTGGTCGACGACCCGGATGTCCTGGCCGGTTACTCCCGGGACATGGCGATGCTGGCTCCCAACGGCCGCCCAGCCGCCGTGGTGTTCCCCAGGACGACGGCCGAGGTCTCCGCGGCCCTACGGATCGCCAGCGCGCACCGGATACCGGTAGTACCCCGTGGAGCCGGATCCGGCCTGGCGGGGTCGTCCAACGGCGTCGACGGGGCGATCACGCTGTCGATGACCCGGATGAACGCGATTCTGGAAGTCGATGCCGCCAACCGGCTAGCCGTTGTGCAGCCTGGGGTGATCACCAAAGCATTGCGCGACGGGGTTGAGGCGCAGCGGCTGTTCTATCCGCCGGATCCTTCCAGCTTCGACTGGTGCACGATGGGTGGCAATATCTCGACCAACGCTGGCGGCTTGTGCTGCGTGAAGTACGGCGTCACGGCCGACTTCGTGTTGGGTATCGAGGTCGTGCTGGCCGACGGCGAGGTGCTGCGGACCGGGCATCGTACGGTCAAAGGTGTTGCAGGATACGACCTGGCGCGGTTGTTCGTCGGCTCCGAGGGTACCCTCGGTGTGATCACCGAAGCCACGTTGTCGTTGCGGCCCAAGCCCCAGGCCCCCGTGACATTGGTGGCCAACTTCGACTCGACAGCGGCGGCGGGCAAGGTGGTCGAGACCGTCGTGACCGGCGGCCTGATCCCCTCGCTGCTCGAACTCATGGACCGGACCTGCATCCGGGCTGTCGAAGACATGGCGAACATGGACCTGGACCGGGACGCGGCGGCGCTGCTCGTCGCGCAGTCGGACTCCGGCGGTGAACGGGCGGCTGAGGAGATTGCGGCCGTGGCGGCCGCCTGTGTGAGGGCCGGTGCGACCTTCGTGCACCACACCGACGATGCTCAAGAAGGTGCGATGTTATTGCACGCCAGGCGGATTGCGTTGCCAGCCCTGGAGCTGCTCGGCACGACGCTGATCGACGACGTTGCGGTACCCCGCTCGAGCATCTCGGAGTTCCTGGACCGTACGGCCGAGATCTCCCGAACCCGTGAGGTGATCATCGGTGTCGTTGGACATGCAGGCGACGGAAACATGCACCCCACGATCTGCTTCGATCGCAACGATGCGGACGAGTACAAGCGCGCATCTGCCGCTTCCAACGACATCCTCGGGATCGGCCTGTCCCTCGGGGGCACAATCACCGGTGAACATGGCGTCGGCAACATCAAACTCGATTGGTTGGCGCGCGAAATCGGACCGGTTGGATTGCGTGTTCATACCGCGATCAAGGCAGCACTCGATCCGCTCGGAATCATGAACCCGGGCAAGGTCTTCCTCGCTCAGCCCAGCGCCGCGACGCCGGCCGTCCTGGCTGCGGTCGGCCGGTGACCGAGCGGCTGCTGGTCATCGGGGGCAATGCGGCGGGAATGTCCTGTGCCTCGCAAGCCCGGCGGCTTCGCGACTCCGGCGACCTGGAGATCGAGGTGGTCGAGGCCGGGCAGTGGATCTCATACTCCAACTGTGGGATTCCCTATTGGGTCGGCGGCGAGGTGGACGACGTAGATGCGCTGATCGCGCGCACTCCAGCGGCTTTCGCCGAGCAGGACATCAGTATTCGATTAGGCACTCGGGCTGAGGCCATCGACGTGGACGCGGCGACCGTGACAGCGCGATCGGTCGATGGCAACGCGCAGAGTGGGGACCGCCGCACCACCCTCGCCTACGACTGGCTCATGATCGCCACCGGCGCAACTCCACTGCGCCCGCCGGTCGAAGGCCTGGATGCCGAGGGTGTCTTCGGAGCTCAGACGATTCCGGACGGAGAGGCGATCCGCCGCGCCCTGGACCAGCAGCCGAAACGAGCGGTCGTACTCGGAGGCGGCTATATCGGTCTGGAGATGGCTGAAGCGCTTGTCAATCAAGGGGTTTCAGTGACTGTCGTGCTGGCCGACCCACTCCCGATGAGCAGCCTCGACGAGGACATGGGCGAGCGAGTCTGCGCAGCGATGACGTCGATGGGCATCGACATGCGGCCCTGTGAGCCGGTGCGCGGCATCGAGGTCCAGGGTGGTCTGGCTCGGGCAGTGGTCACCGACGAGGGTTCCTATCCGGCTGATCTTGTCGTACTCGGACTCGGCGTACGCCCGAACTCTGACCTGGCCCGCGACGCCGGCCTGCGGATCGGGACCACCAAAGGCATCGAGGTCGACGACACGATGGTCGCGTCGGCGCAGAACCAGGTCTACGCCGCCGGAGACTGCATCCAGACCCGGAATCGGATCACCGGGCATCCGGTGGCGATCGCGCTCGGTACTCACGCCAACCGCCAGGGTCGGGTCGCCGGCACGAACATCGGGGGCCGTCCGGCGCGGTTCGACGGGGTGCTCGGTACGGCAGTGACAAAGGTCGGGAACTGCGAGATCGGCCGTACCGGATTGTCCACGAGGGAAGCGGTGCAAGCCGGCTACTCGATCGAGACCACGGTGATCGAGTCCACGGTGAAGGCCGGCTACTACCCGAACGCCGGGGACGTGACGGTCAAGTTGCTGACCGAGAAGCACACCCAACGGATGCTCGGTGGTCAGATCGTCGGCGGTACCGGCTCGGCAAAGCGGATCGACGTGCTCGCGACGGCGATCTGGGCGCAACTGACGGCGGCCGAGTTCGCATCGGTGGACATCTCCTACGCACCACCCTTCTCGCCGACCTTCGATGCGGTGGTCTTGGCCGCCCGCAAGGCCGCCGGCCGCTGACCCGCCCGCACGCTGGTCAACGGCAGTGGCCGCCATCACATCCGCGTGACTCCGGCGACGCGGTTCCCGGATATCCCGCCGGCCGCAGTGCCTGTTCAGCAAAGAAGGATCAACTGATCTCGACGCCGCGCCAGAAAGCCAGGTGATCGGTGATGTTGCCGGCCGCCTCCTTCGGGTCCGGGTAGTACCAGGCCGCATCGGCATTCTGTTTGCCGTCGACGTTGAGGCTGTAGTACGACGCGGTGCCCTTCCACGGGCAGACCGACGTCTGCTCCGAGGGGACCAGGACGTCTTCGCGCACCGACGATCGCGGAAAGTAGTGGTTGCCCTCGACAATGACGGTCTTGTCGCTCTCGGCTATGACTTGGCCGTTCCAGCTCGCCTGCACCATGCCCCCATTGTGACCCCCGGAATCCTTGGACGCGACCCCGGAAATCCTCGCTCGTCTGCACCGGAGACCGGCACGGTGGCAGCCGTCCGGGCGGTGCGAGATACTCACGGCATGCCGATCGCCACGCCGCAGATGTACGCCGAGATGATCCGCCGGGCCAAGGACGGTGGCTTCGCGTATCCGGCGGTCAACGTCACCTCTTCGGAGACGCTGAATGCCGCTCTCAAGGGATTTGCGGATGCGGGCAGCGACGGGATCGTCCAGGTGTCGACCGGCGGGGCAGAGTTCCTGTCCGGCACCGCGGTCAAGAACATGGTGGTCGGTGCGTCAGCTTTTGCCGAGTTCGCCCGGGTGGTGGCCGCGGAGTACCCCGTACAGATCGCGCTGCACACCGATCACTGTCCCAAGGACAAGCTCGACGGCTACCTGCGACCGCTGGTCGCACTGTCGGCCGAGCGGGTCGCCAACGGCCAGGAGCCGCTGTTCCAGTCGCACATGTGGGACGGGTCGGCCGTACCGCTCGAGGAGAACCTGGATCTGGCCGAGGAACTACTCGATGCCTGTACGGCGGCCAAGATCATCATGGAGTTGGAGATCGGCGTCGTCGGTGGCGAGGAGGACGGTGTGGTGGGTGAGATGAACGACAAGCTCTACACCACCGACGACGACTATGTGGCTACGGCGAACAAGCTGGGTCTGGGCGAGCGCGGGGAGTATCTGCTGGCCGCCACGTTCGGGAACGTGCACGGGGTCTACAAGCCGGGCAACGTCAAGCTGCGCCCCGACATCCTCAAAGCCGGCCAGGACGTGGTCTCGGCCGCCAAGGGACTTCCCGAGGGCAGCAAACCGTTCAACCTGGTCTTCCATGGCGGCTCGGGCTCGTCGCTCGAGGAGATCCGCGAGGCGCTGAGCTACGGCGTGGTCAAGATGAACGTGGACACCGACATGCAGTATGCCTTCACCCGGCCGATCGCCGGGCACATGTTCGCCAACTACGACGGCGTGCTCAAGGTCGACAGCGACGTCGGCAACAAGAAGCTGTACGACCCGCGCTCCTATCTCAAGGCCGCCGAGTCCTCGATGGCCGCCCGAACCGTCGAAGCCTGCGAGAACCTGCTCTCGGCCGGCACGTCGATGGGCCGCTGAGCCCCGGCACCCATTTTCCGCCGTTATCGCGATATAGGCGCGAATGAGGAAGGCAAACGCGCGGTTTTCGCGATAACGGCGGCTAAGCCGGGTCGGGGTCAGCCCAGGCCGAGCAGGAAGTCGCGGACCTCTCTTTCGTACCCCTCCGGGTCCACGTTCCAGGACTTCGTGTGTCCCGCGCCCTCGTAGGTCACCATCGAGATCAGGTCTGGACGGGCCTTGGACAGCGCCAGTGCGCGTTCCCAGGGTACGAACGCGTCGTCGGGGCCATGGAAGATCAGCATCGGCCTGGTCAGCTCGTTGGCCCGGGCCACCCAGTCGAAGTCATCGAGGTCGATCCCGAGCTGCCGTTGCACCATCCACAGACCCATCTCAGCAGCTGGACGTGGCAGCCGGTTGACGCGGGCATTGGCGCGCAAGGTATCTCGCCAGTCGATGACCGGTGAATCCAGGATCAGGGCGATCACCGCATCGGCCTGGGCGGACCGTACGACGGTCTGCAGCACGATCGCCCCGCCCATCGACCACCCGTAGAGCACGATCTCGGTTGCGCCCTGCACGAGGGCGTAGCTGATCGCAGCGTCGATCTCCTGCCACTCGGTGTCCCCGAGGTGGTAGCAGTTGTCCGATGTCGCCGGGGCACCGATGTCGTTGCGGTACGACGGAATCAGGGTCGGCAGCCCCAGCGCGGCCAGCGTCGGCAGGATCCGCATCGTCTCGCCGCGGCTGGCCCCACGCCCGTGTACGGCTATCACCCAGCTCGAGCCACTGTCGGCCGGCAGCAACCAGGCCGGGTATTCGCCCAGATCACCGGTCAGCATCAGGTCGACGAAGTCCAGACCGTGCGCAGTCCCGGGGTCGCCGAGATAGGCGTACTGCTCCCAGGCCGTACGCAGACCGACCCGCAACTCGCCTGCTCCTACGTCGACGAGTGTGCGGGTCACGACTCGGCGGTCAGCAGCCCATCTGGCCCGGCCTGGCTTAGCCTCCGGGCCGGAGTCACCGTCTCTGGAGAGGATCGGCCCGACCATCGCGTGGCCGGTGGGACTGCCTGCCTCGTCGAGCCAGCTCAGCCCATAGGTGCCCGGTAGCAACGAGTTCAGCGTCGAGCCGAGGCTGACCACGCCGTCGCCGAGCCCGAGTATCGCGACGTCGTAGTCCGTGCTCCGGGTCACCCGCAGGATCCCGCGCAGAAAGTACCGAGCCAGGCCGGCGGTCGCCGCGGTCAGGAGGGCCAACAGACCGGCAACGGCGCGCAACACCGGTCCATTCTCGACCAACACCGCCCGCGATCATGGAGCTGGGACCGCTGCGACCCACCGATTGGTGGTCACGGCTCCATGATCGCGAGGCATGACCTACGGTCCTGGCATGACCATGCCTGGCAATCTGCTCCCCGGCCCACAGCCCGTCCGTTTACCCGCCAATCCCGAGGCCGACGGCGCCGCCGCTCGAGGCGAGGCACCCAGTGTGGTGGCGGCGGCCCATCCGGCCTACCCCGCCGCATGGGCGGCCCTTGCCGTCGAGGCGGCTGCCGGTGGTCGGACGATGGAGGCGTACGCGTACGGACGTACCGGCTATCACCGGGGCCTGGACTCGTTGCGCAAGAACGGCTGGAAGGGGTACGGCCCCGTTCCGGGTGACCATCCGGGCAACCGTGGCTTCCTGACCTGCGTCGCTGTGTTGGCCGATGCTGCCGCCGAGATCGGTGAGGACGACGAAGCCCGGCGGCTGGTCGACCTGCTCAGAGAATGTGACCCGTCCTTCGACCCCGGCCAGCTCGGCTGAGGAACAGACACCACCACCGACGATGGGCAGTACCGATCCGGAGCCTGGCGGACAGGCTTCGTATGGCGGTCAGCGGCTGCAACGGCGCCTGATGCTGGCCCTTTTCGGGGTGGCGTTCTCCACCCAGGCCCCGTCGCCGGTACTGCTCTATTACACCGCTGCGCTCGACCTGAGCGCGCTGTCCCTGACGATCTTCTTCGCCGTCTACGCGTTGGGACTGGTGCCGTCCCTGCTGCTGGGCGGGCCGTACTCGGATCGGCGCGGCCGCAAGCGGGTGGTCGTCCCGTTCACGTTGCTCTGCCTCGGCGCCCTGATCGTGCTGTTGCTCACCACATTTCTGGGCGAACCGATGATCTACGTGGGGCGGCTGCTGCAAGGCTTGACCAGCGGCGCGGTCTTCACTGTCGGGGTGGTCTGGCTACGGGAGCTGGCCGGACCCGCCGGTGCTGCTGGGGCCGCGATGAAGGCCAGCGCAGCGATGGCCTCGGGATTTGCGATCGGCCCGCTGACCTCGGGCCTGCTCGTCCAGTGGGCACCATTGCCGGAGATCTTGCCTTTCGGGTTGCCGTTTGTGTTGGTGGCACTGGCTTTCTACCTGACCCGCGGTATCCCGGAGACCATGACCGTCCACCGCCCGGGGCGGCTGCAGCTGGGGATCCCGCCGGGCGCCGGCGCAGGATTCGTGGCCTACCTGCTTCCGGTGGGCTTGATCGTCTATACCTACGCCGTTCTGTCGCTCACCGTGTTTCCGCTCCTGGTGGCCGATCAGGGGTTCGAGGCCGTCTTCGCACTAGTCGGCGTGAGCGCCTTGCTCGTCCAAGGGTCGGCCGCCGTCGCGACGGCACTGGCTCGGCGGTGGGGTCCGGCCACCTCCGGGTGGACCTCTGCCCTGCTCGCGGCTGGTGGCTGCGTCCTGGGCTTCGTCGCCGTACAGCCCGACGGTTGGCCCTGGGTGCTGCCGGCGTCGTTGTTGATCGGCGTCTCGGAGGGACTCGCGATCACCTCGGGGATCACCGTCTCGGACCTGCTCGCACCGGCCGATCGCCGTGGTGGCCTGGTGTCGGTGTTCTACCTCGTGGTGTATTTCGGCTTCGCCGTACCGACGATCGTCGCTCTGGTGGCCGGCGATTCGTTGCGCAGCGGCGTTCCGATCCTGGTCCTCGGCGGCGTCGCGTTACTGCTCGGTGCCGTGCTGTTCCTAGCCGGACGTACGGTCCTGCGGCGTCCTGCCACGAGCGGCAAAGCGGAGAACGTCGTCCTGCTCACCCCCGAGGCGGCGAGCGGCCAGTCCTAGACCGCGAGCCCGAGTCAGGCGTTCTGCCACATCCCCATCGTGTTGCCTTCGGTGTCCTTGAAGTAGGCGGCGTACCCCATGTCGCCGACCTCCTGACGGCCCTGCACGGTGGATCCGCCCAGCGATTCGACCTGTTCGAGCGCCCGGTCGATGTCGTCGACGCTGATCGTGATGATCGGCCCCGTCAGCGGCTCGGCCCGCCTCATCATCCCGCCGTTGATCGCGCCCGGTGCGGTGGGCATGCCTTGGTCGTCGGTCTTTGTCGTGCTCAAGATCGTGTACCCCATGTCGGGCATGGCGCTGACTTCCCAACCGAAAGCTTGGCGATAGAAGTCCTCGGCGCGGCTCACGTCATCAGCAGGGATCTCGAAATGGACGACGCTTCCCATAACAGTCACCTCCACAAGTTCGGGGTCCTGACGACTGCATGGTGGACCCATCTCGGTCGTTTCGGAACACGTCTGGGCCACCCCGCAACGGATCAACCAGCCGTGTCGCTCAGATGCTGATCAGGGTCCAGCGCAGCCGCGAGTCGGCGTACCAGGTCCACTTCGTCATCGGACGGGCAAAGGGCACGCCGTCGATCTCGATCAGGGCCGCATCGCAGGCAACCTGGACCGCCCGGCCATGCGTGATCTCTCCTCGGCGCCAGAGCTGCTTGTGCACGTTGACCCTGAGTGTGTCCACGCCGGACCAATCGGGACGTACGTCGACCCGCATGATCTCGCCGTCGGCGATGCGCTGATCGTCGTGGTAGATCTGGGCCCCGAACCTCGAGCCGGCACGGCCGCCGCGCAACGCCGTGGGCGCCGGCTGCGTGGGCTGCGCCGCGGTGATCCGCCCGCGCGCGAGCAGAACCCCACCTCGATCGTCACACACCAGCCTCAGCGTCCGGGAGGATTCACCGGACAGCCGCCCACCGGCATCCACGCCCCAGGTCCGAGACAGGCCCGATGCGAGCGGGTCACCTGACGGTATCCACGACACCGCGACGTCCAGACGGTCTCGCCGCCGCAGCGCGGCAAGCACGGCGCCGAGGGCGCACACCGGTCCCGCCACCGAAAGGCGGTCCGCCTCGGCGACTGCCCGCTTCACCTCGTCCTGGTCGGGAGCGGTGTCCGGAGCGAGATCGGTGAAATCAAGCTCGATCATGCAAAGTTCGCCGCCTCAAAGGAATGTCACACAGGATGAGCACGATCTTGACAGCTACCTACAACGGCGGGGGACCGCGGAACCAAGCAGGCACGATCGTCAGCCCTCCGGAGACAAATGAGATGACAATCGTTATCATTGTGCAATGAATGCCCCAGTGGAAGTGAACGCGGCGCTACGGCGAGCCGTAGCCTCCTTCGATCCCGCCGCTGCGGATTTCTCGCGGCTCTCCGCCCTGCTGTGGGATCGCGTCGGTCAGGCCAGTGTGCAGGTGTCGAAACCTGAACCAGGGGAGTGGGTGTTGGACGCCTGCTGCGGGGATGGCGCCTCTGCAATCCCGGCAGCCCGCCTGGTCGGTTCTACGGGCCATGTCGACGCGGTGGACCTGAGCGCGCCGCTCGTCACGACCGTCGCGACCGCCGCCGCTGAGCTTGGGCAGCTGACTGCGTACCGAGCCGATGTCCTGGAATGGCCTGGCGCACCGGATCGGGAAGGGGCACCGGGCGAGGTCGGAAGGTATGACGTGGTGCAGTGCGTACTTGGGATCTTCTTCTTCGCCGACATGTCTGCGGGCACAGAACGGCTGATCGGATTCCTGCGGCCGGGGGGCCGGGCCGCGCTGACCATCTGGCGCCGAGGAGCCATGACCGCAATCGGTGACCGGCTCGCCGTCGCGCTCGCCTTGGTCCGTGGCGAGCCGGCTCCCGGCCCGCGCGAGCCGTACTTGATCGAGCGGATCGCGACTGTCGTGGACTACTCCCGATGGCTTTGCGAGCGTGGCCTTCGTGACCCCCGAGTCGTCGTGCATGAGTTGACCGTTGCTCTCACACCTGAATCTGCCTGGCTGCTTGTCACCGGGTCCGGTTTCCGAGGGATGTTGCACGGGCTGGACGACGCCCAGATCGACGCTGTCCGTACGGAGTACCTTGCCCTGCTCGAGCAAGACGACGTCACCGAGGTGGACGCGACGACGCTGATCGGCACCGGGTTCCGCTAGCCGTCAGCCGATAGTGACCGAGGAGTCCGATTGTCAGTTAGTGCTACGACTGACAGCGCCCTGGAGCGTTGTACCGCGCTGACTTTTGACGCCGAAGCCAGCCGGGATTTGTATCGGCTCCTCGGTGCTCGGATTGCGTCCGTTGCGGGCGGCCCGGGTGACCTTCTCGACGCTGAACAAACCTGGGAGGACACTTTGCCTCCGGCTGCGACCGCCTTGGCGACGATTTCCTGGAACGCTTCGAGCGCTGTCCCGGTCAGGCCGCGTGCTTGCAGGTCGCGCAGCTGCAATCGGCGCAGGTGCAGTTCGCACACGTGTCGGCACAGTTGGAGCACGAGCAGGTGTTGTGGTTGCAACTAGGGCAGGAACAGTCTGCGCAGGCACAGTTGGCGCACGCGTCGGCGCAGTTGCTGCACTGGCAGTCTGCGCACTCGTCGTAGTGGCCGCTGTGTTCACGGTGAGCGTGGCCGTCGTGCAGGTAGTCCACATGGTCCTCGTGGATCACGGCTTCGTGTCCGCATTCCGGGCCGTGGGTGTGGCGGTGGTCCTCGGCGGTGCGGTGGTCGGTCGTGGTCACGGTTGGTCCTCTCGAATATGGGTCAGGGCGTCCAGAACGATGTGCGTGACGTGGTCGTCGGCGATCTCGTAGGCAACCTCTCGACCCCTACGAGAACCGCGCACGACCCGCTAGTGCAGTGTCTCAGTATCAGCTGACGACTTGGCTGAGGTGACTGGATCGGTGGACGCGCTACGCCGGGAGCTGGTCAGCGACGCCGCTCGTGGCACCCGCCCGGACGTTCCGGTGTTTACGGGCACAGGCCCGCGGCCGGGCATCGACCTGACTTCCAACCGGGCGCTTCACGACGTGCTCGATGAAGGTCTTCACTGTGCGACCCTGGTTCGACCAGCTCATCGCCGGCGAAGACCAGTCCGGTGCCGGTCATGATCTGGGCTTCGTTCCTGCGACTGGCGGCTGCCCAAGGGCCTGACCGCCGCCGCTGACTAAAACATCCGCATCTTCCGGTGTGATGAGAACGGTTGTCGTTATTGTGTAGCCATGCTGCCTGTTGTCATCGTCACAAGCGTGTCGCCGCGGTTGGCTGCGACGGCCATCGAGCGCCTGCTGTCCCGCACCGGGACCGTCGGGATCAGCTACGCGGGTCACCCGCTGCAGCGGGTGACCCGGACGAGTTCAGAAGTCGTGGAGCTGCGCGACGTCGAACCTGAAGGTGATTGTGCCGCGTGCGCTGTCGCCTCCGATGCTGCGGTCGCGGCCACCCTGTTGGCCGATCTGGGCCGCTGGACGGGGGTGGTGATCTGTCTCCCGACAGCGATGGCAGCGGGCGGATTGGTCGCCCAGCTGGACCCGCCCGACACTGGCCGTCTCGGCCTGCCTGCCGACTCCACCATTGGTCAGGTACCGACTGATCCCTCCGCCGCGTCCGTACGATCGGTTCTGGTCGTCGTGGACGCGGCCACGGTGCAGTACGACCTCAGTGGCGACGAGCTGTTGCACGAGAGAGGTATGGCGTCCTCGGATCGCGATCGGCGCAGCGTCGCGGAGGCGATCGTTGCCCAGGTCGAGTACGCCGACACGTTGCTGCTCAGTGGCATCGAGGACGCCCGCGTCCCAGAGCCAGAGACGCAACTCGTCCAGGAACTGCTGGCCAGGTTGAACCCCGGCGCCCACTCCACGACCTGGTCGGAGCTGCCGGAGTTCGCAGCCCCTTCCGGCTCGCCTTGCAGCAGCTCGGTTTTCGATGGCGCGGCAGCGCGGGCCCGCGTGGAGCTGCTGGCTCGCCGACACCGCGCCGCAAGACTGGGAACAGCTGCCGACAGCGCAACGCGCCTCGGCCGTGCTGGGCTGGGACGACTTGGTCGGGGACCGCTGCTGCGACTCGCCCTCACCGGCACCCTCAGCGATTCCGGCCGGGTGCGCGCACTGCTAGACCGATGCCTGCTCGACGACTCGGAGTACGCCGCCGGACCGGTGAGCTGGACAGCTGTCGAAGACCCCTTCGTCGACGCCCTCGGAGCCGCTGAGACCGAACCGTACGGCGTGGCCGCGCAGGAGTGGCGATGACCTCGCGGCCGAGCGGGGCGCGCGGGGCGCGCGGGGCCGGGAGCCGGCGCCCCGCGCCGACACGGGTGCGCAGGGTGGACAGGGCGCGCGGATCCCGGTGGTCCGCTGGTGATGGTGTGCCTGGGGCACGCTGCGCCGCGTTGCACGCACTCGCCAGGAAGTTCGTTCCAAACCAGGTCTGCCAGCCTTGACGGCCGCGGTGCGGGCAACCCGCGGTGCGATCCTGGTCACGACGGGTTGTGTCGGCCACTGCGAACTCGGTGCCGTGGTCGCGCTCGGGCGCCGCCCGGCATCTTCGGCCGCAGTCGCGACCGAGCCGGGCGGGTTGCTGCCGTTCACCGGCGGGGTCGTCCTCCCCGGGATGGACCGGGTGCCGCGGGCCGCCGCATTGTGCCAGTGGGTGCGTGCAGGAGGCTACGAGGTAGCTACCCCACCGGATGAGCTGGCCAGACCGCACGTGGTACGCACAAGTTCAGTTGACCATAGTTTTGACAATCATCGTCATCATGACGGATGATTCCCGCATGACGAAACGAGCCCTGCGACGTGCCCTTGCCCTCTCCGCCGGCCTGACCCTGCTCGCTGCTTGCGGTACGGACGAGGGGGCCGGCGCCGACGGCGATTCCGGCGGTGACGCGCTCAGCATCCAGGCCGCGTTCTACCCGCTGCAATGGATCACCGAGCAGATCGGCGGGGATGCGGTGAGCGTTGAGGGCATGACCCCACCCGGTGCCGAGCCGCATGACCTCGAGTTGACCCCACAGGACGTGGCGGCCATGGGTGAGGCCGACCTCGTCGTGTACCTGTCCGACTTTCAGCCAGCCGTCGATGACGCCGTGGATCAGCAGGCATCAGACACGTCCTTCGACGCGGCCGAGCACACCGACCTCGAGCTGACCTACACCCCGATCGAGGAAGGCGAGGAGGAGGCCGACGAGGCCGGTGCGACCGATCCACACTTCTGGCTGGACCCGATGCATTTGGCCGACGTCGCCGACGCCCTGGCCGAACGACTCGGCGAACTCGACGCGGACAACGCCGACACCTTCACCGAGCACGCGGCGGAGCTGCGGAACTCGCTGGAAGAACTCGACACCGAGTTCACCGACGGCCTGGCGACCTGTGAGAACACCGACCTCGTCACCAGCCACAATGCCTTCGGGTACCTGGCGCAGGCGTACGGTCTCACCCAGGTCGGAATCACCGGCCTGACCCCCGAGGAGGAACCCTCAGCCGCAGATCTGGCCGAGGTGGCCGACTTCGTCGAGGAGAACGCTGTGCGCACGATCTACTACGAGACGCTGGTCAGCCCGGCGATCGCGGATGCGGTGGCCGCTGAGACCGGTGCCCAGACAGCGTTGCTCGACCCCCTGGAGGGGCTGACCGATGAGTCGCAGGGTTCGGACTACCTCGAGGTGATGAGGTCCAATCTGGACAACCTCCGCGCCGGGCAGCCGTGCGACTAGGGCGCCCTTCGGTCGAACCCGCGGCCAACCACCCAGCCCCAGCCGGTGCGCTCTCCGCCGACCA
>Ga0136619_10000340_pt1 | contig 17652 bp, 21 predicted proteins | sample AntDrymUQ3532106_2_FD_104807 | JGI IMG/M metagenome (GOLD analysis project Ga0136619, IMG submission 104807) | Polar desert sand microbial communities from Dry Valleys, Antarctica - metaG UQ353 (21.06) | ecosystem: Environmental > Terrestrial > Soil > Desert | place: Antarctica: Dry Valley...
ACGTCGAGGACGACCGCGGCATAGACCCAGCCCTCGGCGGTGCGGTGTTGGGTGATGTCGGTGACCCAGAGCCGGTCCGGGCAGTCTGCGGTGAAGCGGCGCTGCACCCGGTCGGGCCAGGTCGCCAGTTCCCGGTGCGGATGCCGCCAGCGTCGCCGGTGCACCCCGGCCAGGCGGTGGCAGCGCATCAACCGCTCGACCCGGCCCCGCCCGACAGCCAACCGCCGGCCGAGGGTCAGTTCGGCGTGGACCCGCCGGGCGCCGTAGGTGCCGCGGGCAGCGGCGTGCACGTCGATGATCACATCCAGCAGATACGCGTCATCGACATCACGGGCAGACGGCCGGCGGGAGACCCAGTCGTAGTAGCACGAGCGGGACACCTTCAGGACCCGGCACGTCACCGCAGCAGGGAAGCCCTGCGCGGCGAGCTCGCGGACGAGCCGGAATCCTATTTTGGGAGGACGTTCTCCCGGGCGAAGTAGGCGCTGGCCCGCTTCAGGATCTCGATCTCCATCGCCTGGACACGGTTCTCCCGACGAAGCCGGACCAACTCCTTACCCTCATCGGTGGACAAGCCCGGTTTGTGACCCTCATCGACATCGGACTGATCCATCCAGCGGCGCAGGCACGACTCGCTGATCTGCAGATCCTTCGCAATCTGCGCGACCGGCCTCTCCCGAAGCCGGGCCAACTCCACAGCACGACGCCGGAACTCCGGCGGCTTTGCAGCAGGCATCCAAGGACTCCTCTCCGAGACGATCATCGCCTCAGAATCGGTGTCCGGGAAACCGTGGGCAGGTCAGCCGGTGATTGTGGGTCGGGGTCTTCAAGATCGGTAGCGACCAAGCTGACCGACTGAAGAAGACCCCGACATGGATCACGCTAGGTGTGGTTCGGGCGCGCGTTGGTGTGCCCGGGCCGATGCGATGTTCAACAGCGACGGCATGCATGTGCTGGACGTGCGTCGGGGTCACCGCAAGCTGGTGATCACCGTCGAGACCGACGCTGAGGCGACCGGCTGCCGCGGATGTGGTGTGGTCGCGACCGGGCACGGCCGACGCCGGATCACCGCGGCGGATGCACCGTGTTTCGGCGTGCCGGTGCTGATCGTCTGGTTGAAGCGGATCTGGCGGTGCGCCGAGCCAGACTGCCCCAGCGGCACCTGGTCTGAACGGCACGAGCTGATCGCGCCGCGCGCGATGCTGACCAGCAGGGCGATCCTCTGGGCGACCGATGCACTGGCCCACGACGACACGACCGTGTCCGCGCTCGCGCGGCACCTGCGCGTTGAGTGGCACACGCTGTGGCGGGCAGTGCAGGCCGAGGCCACCGGACGGATGACCCGCGAAGGCCGGCTGGCCGGCGTGAAGACCCTCGGCGTGGACGAGCGCATCTGGCGACCGAGCCGACGGCGCTGCACCGATCGGGGGCGTGACCGCGATGGTTGATCTGACCCGCGACAGCGACGGGCGCCTGCACGCCCGGCTGCTCGACGTCGTGCCGGGCCGCTCGGGAACCGCCTACACGGGCTGGCTGACCGGCCAGCCGGCGGAGTTCCGCGCCGGCATCGAGCACGCCGCGCTCGACCCGTTCCGGGGCTACCCCAACGCCGTCCGCGATGAGCCGCCTGAGGCCGTCGCGGTCCTCGACGCCTTCCACATCGTACGGCTCGGCGCCCAGGTCCTCGACGAGGTCCGCCGCCGCTGCCAACAGAGCACGCTGGGCCGGCGCGGCCACACCGATGACCCGCTCTACAAGATCCGCGGACTGCTTCGCCACGGCCGCGAGAACCTCACCGACAAACAGCGTGCCCGGCTCAACGCCGGACTCGGCCGGCGACCCGGGCTGAGAAGTCACCATCGCCTGGTCGTGCTACCAGCAGCTGCGCGCCGCCTACGCCGCCAAGAACCCCGCCGAGGGCAAGAAGATCGCCGAGCAGGTGATCGACTCCTTCCCCAGCTGCCCGATCGCCGAGGTCGCCCGCCTCGGCCGCACCCTGCGCTCATGGCGCCAGCAGGTGCTCGCCTACTTCGCGACCAGCGGCGTGTCCAACGGCGGCACCGAAGCCGTGAACCTCCTCATCGAGAAGACCCGCCGCCTGGCCCACGGCTTCCGAAACTTCGGCAACTACCGGCTCCGCATCCTCCTCGCCGCCGACGGAACACGGCCCTACCGGCGACCCACGAACCATGCCTAAATCCGGCGAGGGCTCACTTGCCAGGCCATCAGGTCAGGTCGGACAAGAAGTCGAACAATGCGCCGGTGAGTTCACTCGGCTTGTCCTCGTGAACCAGATGCCCGGCGCCCGAAAGGACCCTGAGTTCGGCGTTCGGGATCTGCGCGGCCAGCTCGCGCCCGCGCTCGACAGGAACCCATGTGTCATCCTCGCCCCAGCAGACGAGGACAGGCATGTCGATTGTGTCGTACTTCTCCTGCATGGAGTCGGTGTAGTCCTGGTCCCCTAGGCGCGCGGCGAGCTGGCGGTAGAAGGCCGACTGGCCGCCGTCGTCCACCCAGGGTTCGGCGAGCGCGTCAAGTATGGCTGGATGCAGCCCAGGACTACTGGCAGAATTCAGGTACTCACGCAGTAGTGCGCGGTGCGCTGAGGGCGGCAAGCGTTCGAACACGTCGGCGTGCTCGCCGACCAGTTGGGAGAAGGGGCTACCCCAAGGCCCCAGGGCGACGGCGTCAACCAGCGCGAGCCTCCGGTACCGCACGCCCTGTAGGAGGTGGGCGCCGAGCGCGACGGCGCCGCCGGAATCATGGGCCAGCACAGTGGGCTCCGTCAGGTCCCACTCCGTCAAGAGCTCGACGAATACGTTGCTCTCCATAGCCAGTGAGATGTCCTGGCGCTCGGACTTCTCCGACGCTCCGTATCCCGGCATGTCCCAGACGTAGACGCGGTGATGCCGGGCGAGGGACTGGGCGACGCCGCGCCAGACAAACGACGAGAAGGGCGTGCCGTGCAGGAGCACGACCGGGTCCATGTCGGGATCGCCGAGGCAGTTCCAGCGGACAAGGCCGGCGCCGCTGCTGTAGGTATTCGGCAGTTGCCAAGTTGCCCGCCACCGGGAAACGCTCCCTCCTCGAATCGGCGTCACGGCCGCAGCGGATCTTACCGCGCTTGGGCCCGCCGGTCTGATGTGCTGCACCCGACAAGGATTTCGAGCTCATCGCGGACGTCACTGGCCAGGCGGTCGAGCGTCTGCGCCAGCGCCCCCGCGCGATCGAAAGTGAAAGCGACAGGATCAACGGATGGCGGACGACGCCGAGGGATGTCGTTTAAGTCAGGCCCCGCAGCGGCTCGAGAACCAGGTCATCATCCAACCTAAGCGTCGTCCTCGTTGTTTGCACTAGTCGGGGATGAGCAGCACTCCGGCGGCTCGGCAACCGGACCTGAGTTTGTCGTCGAGGGTGGCCAGTGGCGCGTCTAGCCGTTCGGCAAGCACGAGATAAGTGGCGTCATAGGCACTGAGATCGTGTCCTCGTCCGGCCGCCAGCACTGCGACGCTGTCAGTCGGCGAGGCGTCTACTCGGATCGGGAGGCGGGACAACAGGTCGAGGAATCGTGCGGCTTGGGCCTCTGAGATCCGCCGGCGCCGCTCGGCCACCAGCAGGACGTTGGCAACTTCGAGCTGCCAGATCCCGGGCACGACGGCTTCCTCTTGCCGGAGACGGTTGAGAACGCCGTCGGTCTGGTCAGTCGCCTCGTCGTCGAAACACCAGGCCATCGTGACCGACGCATCGACGACGATCGGCATCAGCGTCGACCTTCGTCGATCATCCGTCGTACCGAGCTGCGGCCTCGGCGTACACCGATACGGGCGGCGCGTAGTTCGGCGATGGTCTCGTCCGGATTGGACGTTCCTCGGTCGGCAGGGACCAGTTTGGCGACTTCACGACCGTGTCTGGTGATGATGATCGTCTCGCCCGCTTCGACTCGCTCAAGAAGTCGAGGTAGATGAGTCTTGGCCTCGTACGCTCCGACGCTGGTCATCACATCAGACTAGTCGAACGACTAGTCTGATGTCGGCCGGTTACTCGGCCGCGCCGTCCTGCGGAGACTGACTGTCCTGGCGGCCGGGTCGAGGGATCGGGCCGATTCGCTGCTCGTAGAGATTCTCGTTGACACTCAAAGCCCGCATCAGCTCGAACACCACGGCGGGCGGGATCTTGACCCGGGAGACCACCCGACATGGGGTCACCTGGCTGTTCCCATCTGAACCGGGAACCTGCTGAGCAGGGAGCATCACCGCGAAATCGAGGGTGAACTCGTACGGCGTGTGCCACACAGCCACGACGTTGCTGTACACGCCTCCGGTCAGATCATCCGGCACTTGGAAGGCAAACGATTTCTCTGGGCTCTGCGTCATGGCCACCGACAGTAGGACCGCCAGGCCCAGCTTGACCGGCGCGCCCTCAACCGCGCCACCCTCGCCCGACAGTTGCTCCTCCAGCGATCTCATCTGAGGCCAGTGGACGCGATTAAGCACCTCGTGGGAGGCGACTCTTGCGCGGTGTGGATCGGGAGGCCCTCGTCGCGACCGCCCGCGAAACTGGTCGACGGGTTCGTAGCCGGACCATGGACGGTGACCCACGCATCCGGGAGCCACCCACGAGGTCGTCTGCCGAGGGCCGAATGGGGCCGCAGAGTAGGCCGCCCAAGTCGGTCATCAGGATCGCGTGGCCCCCGGTGCCGGTTGGCTGAGGCGGGGCTAAGCTCCCATCGTGACCATCGCTCCGGCGCCGATCGTCTCTCGGCCCAGCCCTCCGCGTGAGGCCAAAAAGGGCTCGGTCTTTCTCAATGTCTTGAGCACCACAGATCACAAGCTCATCGGCATCATGTACATGATCGCCTCGTTCGGCTTCTTCATGGCCGGCGGAGTGATGGCCATGCTGATGCGCGCGGAACTGGCCCGCTCGGGCACGCAGTTCCTGTCGCCGGAGCAGTACAACCAGCTGTTCACCATGCACGGCACGATCATGCTGCTGCTCTTCGCCACGCCGCTGGTCTTCGCCTTCGCCAACGTCGTACTGCCGTTGCAGATCGGTGCGCCCGACGTTGCCTTCCCGCGACTGAACTCCTTCTCCTTCTGGCTGTTCCTGTTCGGCGGGCTGACGGTCATGTCCGCGTTCCTGACACCGGCCGGAGCCCCGGACTTCGGTTGGTACGCCTACTCGCCCCTCACGAACATGAACAACTCACCGGGGGTCGGCGCCGATCTGTGGATCATCGGACTGGCCCTGGCCGGTCTCGGCACCATCCTCGGCGCGGTCAACATGGTGGCCACGGTGGTCTGCCTGCGGTGTCCTGGTATGACGATGTGGCGGATGCCGATCTTCACCTGGAACATCCTGGTGACCAGCATCCTGGTTCTGCTCGCCTTCCCGATCTTCACCTCGGCCCTGCTCGTGCTGCTGGCCGACCGTCACCTCGGTTCGCAGGTCTTCGTGGCCGAGAACGGTGGACCGATGCTCTGGCAGCATCTGTTCTGGTTCTTCGGCCATCCCGAGGTCTACATCGTCGCGCTGCCCTTCTTCGGGATCATCACCGAGATCATTCCGGTGTTCAGCCGCAAGCCGCTGTTCGGCTACACCGGCATGGTCCTGGCCACCCTGTCCATCGCCGGCCTGTCTTTCACCGTCTGGGCGCACCACATGTTCGCCACCGGCGCGGTGCTGCTGCCCTTCTTCAGCTTCTTGACCTTCCTCATCGCCATACCCACCGGCATCAAGTTCTTCAACTGGATCGGGACGATGTGGAAGGGGCAGATCGAGTTCAAGACACCGATGCTGTTCGCCGTCGGTTTCCTGGTGACGTTCCTGTTCGGTGGCCTGTCCGGCATCATCCTGGGCTCGCCCCCGCTGGACTGGCACCTCAACGACAGCTACTTCGTCGTCGCACACTTCCACTACGTGCTCTTCGGAACGATCGTGTTCGCCGCGTACGGCGGGATCTACTTCTGGTTCCCGAAAATGACCGGGCGGATGCTCGACGAACAGCTGGGCAAGCTGAACTTCTGGATGACGTTTATCGGTTTCCACACCACCTTCTTGGTCCAGCACTGGCTGGGCAACATCGGGATGCCGCGGCGCTATGTCGACTACGAGGCGATAAACGGCTGGGAAACGCTGAACACGATCTCCACGATCGGATCCCTCATTCTCGGCGCCTCCCTGCTCCCGCTGATCTGGAACGTCATCAAGAGCTGGCGGTACGGCGAACTCGCCGTCGAAGACGATCCGTGGGGGTACGGAAACTCGCTGGAGTGGGCCACCTCCTGCCCGCCGCCGCGGCACAACTTCATCGAGATCCCACGGATTCGTTCCGAGCGGCCGGCCTTCGAGGCGCACTATCCGCATCTGGCCGATCGACTCCAGGCCGAACGGCACGTGAGTCGGCGTCGGCACGAAGAGATTCCGCTCGTCGACCGTGGCTCTGACGACTCGGGCGACGGCGGCACCCTCAGGCGGGGCGACGGCGGCAACTCCCGTCGGTGAGTCGGTGCGCTCATCGATTCTGAATCGCCGCTCTATCACCCCGATCTCCCGATGAACGCGGCCCCGATCCGCTCTGGCCGCAGCGCGCTGCTGACCGTCACCGGACCGGACCATCCTGGCGTCACCGCTGAACTGTTCGCTCAGCTGGCATCGGTGGACGTCGAGATCCTCGATGTCGAGCAGGTGGTCATCCGCGGCCAACTTGTCCTCGGCGTACTCCTGGCAATCCGGGTGGACGAGGCCGAGATCAAGGCCGTCAGCGACCGGGTTGCCGCCCAAGCCGGCGTGTCGATCGAGTTGTCCTTCGACGAGGCAGCGGCCGACCTCGCCGAGCACCGGCGGCGGCGCAATCACGTGATCGTGCTCGGCGCACCCTTGCCCGCCACGGCCGTAGCCGCGGTTGCCAGCGCGATCACCCACGTCGGAGGGAACATCGACACGATTTCGCGGCTGTCCACCTATCCGGTGACCAGCCTGGAGTTGATGGTTTCTGGTGCCAAGTCGACCAGACTGCGAGCGGCACTGTCCACAGTGGCCAGTCAGACCGGCGTGGACATCGCCGTCGAAGAGGCTGGCCTGCTGCGCCGGAGCAAGCGGCTGATCGTGCTCGACGTGGACTCCACGTTGATCCAGAGCGAAGTCATCGATTGCCTGGCGGCCAAGGCGGGCCGGGAGGCGGAGGTCGCAGCCGTCACCGTGGCGGCGATGGCTGGCGACCTGGACTTCGGTCAATCCCTCCGAGACCGGGTGTCGCTACTCGAAGGATTGCCCGCCGCTGCCCTTGACGAGGTCTACGACCAACTATTGCTCACTCCCGGTGCCCGGACTGTGGTCAGGACCCTCAAGGCAATGGGCTTTCGCTGTGGCATCGTCAGCGGCGGCTTCACCCAGATCACCGACCGCCTCGTCACCCTGCTCGACCTCGACTTCTCGGCGGCGAACACTCTGGAGATCGTGAACGGCAAGCTGACCGGCCGCCTTCGCGGTGAACTCCTCGACCGACGCGGAAAGGCCGAGGCGCTGCGGCGATTTGCCGCTGAGTTCGACGTCCCGCTCAGTCAGACAGTTGCGGTCGGCGACGGCGCGAACGACATCGACATGCTGGCCGCCGCTGGTCTCGGTGTCGCCTTCAACGCCAAGCCGGTTGTACGCGAGCAGGCGCACGCCGCGCTCAATCAGCCCTACCTCGACGCGATCCTGTTCGTTCTCGGCATCAGCCGCGCCGAGGTGGAATCCCTCGACGAGCCCCCGACCTGAGCGCCGTACTCCGTCAAGGCGAGATGTGCCTTTACGCCTGACCAACTGCGGGTCGGGCGAATGCGCGATGGTTCCGCGACGTGTACGCCGATGCGCGGCTGGAGATCGACCATCGACGGGCTCACGGCCGGATCTCGACGAAGTCGGTGTCGATGGCTGGTTCGCCGCGGGAGAGCTTGCGCCCGTCGGCAGGCAGCGTGGCCATCACGTCGCGATGGTGGGCTCGGGCACGTTCTAGTTGGGCAAGCGGCAGGCTGCCCGAGTCCGCCCGTCGGCCGGCAACCACCAGCGTCACCTGCAGCCCGCGGTCGCCCTCGAGGGCCTCAGCCGGCCCGCCCGTGGCGACGACTTCGCCCGTCATCACGCCTTTTCGGTTGTGCCGCCGTAAGGCGTACTTTCGTCCCCCTCGGGATGGCTTGCCGGTCGACCACTTGGCAACCGGGTGACCATCCACCTCGACCAGCTTGTAGACCAGACCCGCCGTCGGCGCACCGGAGCCGATCACCAGCGAGGTGCCCACGCCGTACCCGTCAACCGGTGCCACGGCCAGAGCGGCGATGGCGTACTCGTCCAGATCGCTGGTCACCACGATCCGAGTAGCCCTCGCCCCGAGCGAGTCGAGAAGTTCCCGTGCCTGGACGGTGAACAAGCCCAGGTCGCCGGAGTCCAGCCGGATGGCGCCGAGCTCGGGGCCGGCCACTCGTACCGCCGCCCGGATGCCGTCCAGGACGTCGTAGGTGTCCACCAGCAGGGTGGTGTGCGGGCCGAGTGCGGCGACCTGCGCGGTGAAGGCGACCTCTTCGTCGTCGTGCAGCAATGTGAACGCGTGCGCGCTCGTTCCGGTGGTGGGCACGCCGTAGCGCTGGCCGGTCGTGAGGTTGGACGTGGCGGCGAAGCCGGCTAGGTAGGCAGCCCTGGCCGCCGCGACCGCAGCCTCCTCGTGGGTCCGCCGCGAGCCCATCTCGATACACGGTCGCTCGCCGGCGGCACAGACCATGCGGGCGGCGGCCGAAGCGATGGCGGTGTCGTGGTTCAGCACCGACAGCACCAGCGTCTCGAGCAGGACGGCTTCGGCGAAGCTGCCCCGAACGGAGAAGATGGGGGAGCCGGGGAAGTACAGCTCGCCTTCGGCGTAGCCCTCGATGTCTCCCGAGAAGCGATGCGCCGCAAGCCACTCCAGAGTCTTGGCATCGACGACTTGCTTGTTCCGGAGCTCGTCGATCTCAGCCGGACCGAATCGAAACGAGTCGATCGCGTCGAGCAGCCGACTGGTGCCGGCGACCACGCCGTAGCGCCGACCAAGCGGCAGATGTCGGGCGAAGACCTCGAAGACACATCGCCGCTGTGCCGTGCCATCGCGCAGGGCGGCGGCGAGCATCGTCAGTTCATAGTGGTCGGTCAGCAACGCCGTGGACACAGCTGGGCAGCGTAGGCGAGTGCGCGCGCCGGACCGGGCAGAATGGGAGAGGTGACCGGAATCATCGCCCCGGAGCGGGCCGAAGAGGTCGTCTTCGACGAGGACGAGGACACCGATCGTCCGTGGGTCACCATCGTCTGGAACGACCCGGTGAACCTGATGAACTATGTGACCTACGTCTTCCAGAAACTGTTTGGGTACGACGAGCCGACCGCGACCAAGCTGATGCTGCAGGTTCATCACGAGGGCCGGGCCATCGTCAGCTCCGGTGCCAAGGAACGGATGGAGTCCGACACGTCGAGGCTGCACGCCTACGGCCTGTGGGCCAGCTACCAGCGGGACTCGTGACGCCCTTCCGCTGGAAGCGCGGCCGACTGGTGGCCGACCTCGAACCGTACGAGGCGGGCCTACTCCGTCAGGTCGTCGCTGACGTGGGCGGGGTGCTCAGTGGTGTGCCAGGCGACGGCAGATCCGCTGGCGGCGCGACCGGCCCAGATCCGGTCGCCGAACGCCTCCTACCAGACGGCCACCGCAGCGACCCGAACCTGGCCAAGGACTATCGCTCCTTGACCGAGGCCGGTTTGCGCCAGGAGAAGCTGGCCGATGCTGCGCTGTTGCTGGACACAGTTCCCGAGGCCGGCGGTCGGGTCGATCTCGACGAGAGCCAGGCCGAGGCGTGGATCCGAACCCTCAACGACGTACGGCTGGCCATCGGCGTACGGCTGGACGTACAGGAATCCGACGACCCGATGGTCCGCGCCGAGCAGACCGGTGATCCACGATGGGCCGCCTACTCCTGGCTGACCGCCGTGCAGGGCCTGCTGGTCGACGCTCTGAACAGCAGGTCGCGAACGGGCACCTAGACTCGGCTGGTGCTTCGAATCGGGCAGGGGTTGGTCGACCAGATCAGCGCACACGCTCGTCGGGATCACCCCGACGAAGCATGCGGAGTGATCGCCGGACCAGCCGGCAGCGACCGCCCGGAACGTTTCATCCCCATGCTGAACGCGGCCCGGTCCCCCACGTTCTACGAATTCGAGTCCGGCGATCTGCTCAAGCTCTACCGGGAGCTCGACGATCTGGACGAGCAGGTGATTGTCAACTATCACTCGCACACGGCCACCGAGCCGTACCCGTCCCGCACCGACATCAACTATGCCAGCGGTCCGCTTGCCGATCCGGCGACGCACTACGTCCTGGTGTCGACCCGAGAGCACGGCAACGACGAGGGCCAGGTGGAGTTTCGCTCGTACCGGATTCTCGACGGCGAGGTCACCGAGGAGCCGGTCGAGATCATCGCGGCTTGATCGCCGCGGCCGACGTGGAATCGAACGGCAAGGTCCTGTCGTTACCTAACAAAGGCGACATCCACCAACCGCCCTCCCGAGGAGAAATCACCGCATGACTATCGAGGTCCGCATACCCACGATCCTCCGCACGCACACCGGCGGTGAGAAGACCGTGCAGGGCTCGGGAGACAGTCTCAGTGCGCTCATCGACGACCTGGACTCCCGGCACTCAGGGATCAAGGGCCGGCTGATCGCCGATGACGGCGCACTGCACCGGTTCGTGAACGTCTACGTCAACGACGAGGACGTGCGCTTCACCGGAGCCCTAGAGACGCCACTCAAGGACGGCGACTCGGTGACCGTGTTGCCGGCGGTCGCCGGAGGCTCCCCGGCGGGCAAGCGCTAGCTCGGCCATGGCCCGTTTCGCTTCGCTGATCGACTCACTCGGCAACACGCCGCTGGTGGGTCTCCCAGCCCTCTCGCCCAGTCCAGAGGTACGGCTCTGGGCCAAGCTCGAGGATCACAACCCGACCGGTTCGGTCAAGGACCGGGCGGCCTTCTTCATGATCCAGGCGGCCGAGGCCGAGGGCCGGTTGCGGTCCGGGTCGACGATCCTCGAGCCGACCAGCGGCAACACCGGGATCTCGCTGGCGATGATCGCCCGGCAGCGCGGCTACAAGTTGATCTGCGTGATGCCGGAGAACACCTCCATCGAGCGTCGCCAACTGCTGGAGATGTACGGGGCGCGGATCATCTCCTCGCCGGCCGAGGGCGGTTCGAACGAGGCCGTCGCGGCAGCCAAGAAGCTGGCCGCCGAACATCCCGACTGGGTGATGCTCTACCAGTACGGCAACCCGGCCAACACCCGCGCGCACTACGAGACGACCGGTCCGGAGATCCTCGCCGACCTGCCGTCGATCACCCACTTCGTCGGCGGCTTGGGCACGGCCGGAACGCTGATGGGCGTCGGGCGGTTCTTGCGGGAGAAGGTCCCGGGCGTCGCCATCGTGGCCGCCGAGCCGCGGTACGGGGAACTCGTGTACGGCCTGCGCAACATCGACGAAGGGTTCATTCCCGAGCTCTACGACCCGTCGGTGCTGAGCACCCGTTTCTCCGTGAGTCCCGACGATGCGATCCGGCGGACCCGTGAGCTGATCGACCGCGAGGGCATCTTCGCCGGCATCTCGACCGGGGCCATCCTGCATGCGGCCCTGGGGGTCGCCGAGCGCGAAGTGGCCGCGGGTCGGCAGGCTGACATCGCGCTGATCGTCTGCGACGGGGGATGGAAATACCTGTCCACCGGAGCCTACGACGGCACCGTAACCGAGGCCGCCGAGGCGCTGGACGGCCAGCTCTGGGCCTGAACCTGGTGTCGTGTCATGACAGCTCATTACGCTGCTGGGCGTGACAGGGGCAGCAGCGCCGATCGGGGTCTTCGATTCCGGTGTGGGTGGCCTGACCGTCGCCCGAGCGATCATGGACCAACTGCCGGCTGAGTCGATCCGTTATCTGGGTGACACCGCGAACGGCCCGTACGGTCCGCAGCCGATCGCTGACGTTCGGGCACACGCGCTGGCCGCCATGGACCAACTCGTGGAATCCGGCGTCAAGCTGCTTGTCGTGGCCTGCAACTCCGCCAGCGCCGCGTGCCTGCATGATGCCCGGGAGCGCTACGACGTACCCGTGATCGAGGTGATCCTGCCGGCCGTCCGCCGGGCCATCGCAGCCACCCGAAGCGGCAAAATCGGCGTCATCGGCACCCAGACGACCGTAGGTAGCCGCGCTTACGACGATGCCTTCGCTGCCGCGCCGCAGGTGAGCATCAGCAGCGCTGCCTGCCCCAGCTTCGTCGACTTCGTGGAGCGCGGGATCACCAGCGGCCGACAGATTCTCGGCTTGGCGCAGTCCTACCTGGAGCCGCTGCAACGCGCCGAGGTGGACACCCTGGTACTCGGCTGTACGCACTATCCGCTGCTCACCGGCGCGATCAGCCACGTGATGGGCGACGGGGTCACCCTGGTCTCCAGCGCGGAGGAGACTGCCAAGGACGTCTTCCGCGTACTGACCGACGAGGATCTGCTCCGAGACGGTGCCGACACGGCGGGCGAGGAGGTGTCTCCGGGCGAACACCGATTCTTTTCCACCGGGGATGCGGAGAGCTTTCACCGGCTGGCCGAGCGCTTCCTCGGGCCGGCGGTCGGGCCAATCGCGACGTTGCCCGTCGTACAGACGGCCAAGGCGGGTGACGACACTGAGGCGCGGGTGCCTACCGATGCCGCCGCGCCGCCCGATACGACGCCTGACGGTACGGCGGTCGCGGTGCCCGCACAGTACTCCGCGGATAGCATTCCGGTGCCGAACGCTGCTGCGCAATGAGATTGACGGTCGTCGGCTGTTCGGGATCCATGCCCGGCGCCGACTCACCGGCATCCTGCTATCTCATCGAGGACGACGGGGTACGGATAGTCCTGGACCTGGGACCCGGATCTGCTGGAGCATTGCAACGGTATGCGGCCCTGGAGACGATCGACGCCATCTTGCTCTCGCATCTGCACGCGGATCACTGCTTGGACGCCTGCTCGTTCGTGGTCTGGCACCGTTACGCCGAGCGGTCTTCCGGACCGGTGGCGCTCTATGGTCCGGCCGGCACGATGCAGCGGCTCGGCGCTGCCTACGAACAGCCGGCATCCGATCTCGGTGACGTATTCGACTTCCATGCGTTGTCGTCGGATGATCATGAGCGCCCGAGCAGCAGTTCGGCTGCACCCCAAGCGCTCACGATCATGAATGCCGGAGTGGAGATCGGCGGACTGCGGCTGTCCTTCGTCCGTACGAACCATCCGGTCGAGACCTACGCGGTCCGGGTCGAGGCCGGAGCGACATCGCTGACGTACTCCGCAGACACCGGAATCTGTCCCGAGCTGGTCCGGCTCGCCAAGGGCACCAATCTCTTGCTGTGCGAGGCTGCGCGACCCGAGAACGAACCCGGGTACCCGCCCGGCCTGCATCTGACCGGCGGACAGGCCGGAGAACACGCGGCGGCGGCTGGGGTGGGCAAGTTGTTGCTGACCCACATCCCACCTTGGGTCGATGCCGACGCCCAGCTCGCGGCCGCCCGCAATGCTTTCGCCGCCACCGAACTGGCGATGGCTGGAATGTCCTACGACCTCTGACATGGTCGCGCGCCTACCCTTTCGCCGTTATGCGCATACGGGTGATCACTCGGCTCGGTTTCTGACAGTTGTGCGCATAACGGCGACTATTTTCAGCCGGGCAGGAATGACAAGCGGACCTGGCGGTCGGGGTTGTCGCCGTTCGGGTCCACCAGGCAGATCGACTGCCATGTCCCCAGCGCGGGTCGACCGTCCAGGACCGGGATCGACGCGTACGGCGCAATGAACGCCGGCAGCACATGGTCCCGACCGTGTCCCGGTGCGCCATGCCGGTGCCGCCACCGATCATCACTGGGCAGCAATGAGTCCAGGGCGGTGAGCAGGTCGTCGTCGCTCCCGGCGCCGGTCTCGAGAATGGCCACCCCGGCCGTGGCATGAGGTAGGAAGACATGCAGGAGACCCTCCTCGGCGCCGCAGTCGCGCAGGAACTCGGCGCAGTGGCCGGTCAGGTCGACGACGGCCGGGGACTTCCCGGTGCTCAGCCGGATCAGTTCAGAACGCATGCCGCAATCCTCTCGCTGGCGGTGACCCGGCGCTCGACAGGGGAAGAGACCTACGTACCTATCGTTGCAGGGGTCCCCTGAGGCAGAAGACGACTCGACTAGGGTCGCTGGCCGTGACCCGACCCGAAAACCGTGAACTCGACCAGCTTCGACCCGTCACCATCACCCGCAACTGGCTCGACCATGCCGAAGGCTCGGTCCTGGTCGAGTTCGGGCGTACCCGGGTGCTGTGCGCTGCCAGCGTGACCGTGGGGGTGCCGCGGTGGCGCCGCGGCTCGGGACTCGGCTGGGTCACCGCGGAGTACGCGATGCTGCCCCGCTCGACCCATACCCGCAGTGACCGCGAGTCGGTGCGCGGCAAGATCGGTGGGCGTACGCACGAGATCAGCCGGCTGATCGGCCGGGCGTTGCGGGCCAGCATCGACTTGTCCGCGCTCGGTGAGAACAGCATCGCCATGGACTGCGATGTCCTGCAGGCCGACGGCGGAACCCGTACGGCGGCGATCACCGGGGCCTACGTTGCGCTGGCCGATGCGGTGAGCTGGCTCGGTGCGAAGGGCAAGTTGGCCAAGCCGGACCCGTTGCACACGTCGGTCTCAGCCGTCAGCGTCGGTGTCGTCGACGGTGAACCGCGACTGGACCTCGAGTACGTCGAGGACGTCGCCGCCGACACGGACATGAACATCGTCTGTACAGGCACCGGCGACTTCATCGAAGTTCAGGGCACCGCCGAGGGTGTGGTCTTCGACCGCAGCACGTTGGATGTCCTGCTCGACCTGGCCGTGGCCGGCTGCGCGACGCTGACCGAGGCACAGAAGGTCGCGCTGGCCTTATGAGCCGGGTCCGGTGACAGCTCAGCGACTGCTTTTGGCCACCCGCAATCCGAAGAAGCTGGCCGAGCTGCGCCGGATCCTCACACCGGTGATCGACGTCGAGGTGTTGGGACTCGATGACCTCCCGGGCTTCGACGAGGCACCGGAGACCGGCGCAACGTTCGTCGAGAACGCGCTGGCCAAGGCCCGGGATGCGGCTGAGGCGACCGGACTTGCCGCCGTCGCGGACGACTCGGGACTCACCGTGGATGCGCTGAACGGAATGCCAGGTGTGCTGTCCGCGCGATGGTCGGGCCGACACGGGAACGACGTCGCCAACCTCGAACTGCTGCTCGATCAGATCGCGGATGTTCCAGACGAGCGGCGTGGGGCGGCCTTTGTCTGCGCTGCCGCCTTCGTGCACCCTGCCGGATTCGAGCATGTCCTCGAAGCCGAGATGCGTGGTCGGCTCGTCAGGCAACCAAGGGGCCGGGGTGGCTTCGGGTACGACCCGGTCTTCGTTGCCGAAGGGCACACCATGACGGCCGCTGAGCTGACTCCCGGCGCCAAGGACGCCATCAGCCACCGCGGCAAAGCCTTTCGCGAACTCACGAGCCTGATGGCCGCCCAGTTGCGAGCCTGACTCGCGGGAGTCCGGGCTTCCTCAGCGTGATGGCCCGCGAACGCGAATCTGTGCTTTCGATCCGGGGGGAGCGAAGGGCGAGCGCTCCTTGGCAGGCTCGTCGGACTCGGAGCCGCCGCATCCGGGCTGGGCGCTCCCTTGATGGAAATATGGATCATTTGCCAGAGCCGAATAGGCTGCAAGCGCACGACGAGCGGAGTCGGGGCCAATACCACCGGGGGCGTCCACCTGATACGACTCTGCAAGGGGATGGGTCTCATTGGATACATCGAAATAACTGAAGAGTTTGATCATCGGCATCCCTTTGATAGCGGCCCGCGCATTGGCATACCATTCGGACCTGGTCGGGCTCCGACTCGGGTAGGTCGATTGTGGCCGGATGCCGATCTCACCGATGCTCATGGGCTTGCCTTTCGGCGCGTACGTGGCGTACCAGTCCACGAGCTGCGTGGGAGGCTCGAAGACGTCGCGGAAATACACCATTCGGTTCCCGGTGTAACTGTCGATGCCTATCCAGTCGACATATTGATCTCCGGGATAGTAGGGTCGGTAATCCTCGTTCACACCCTCCACGACATTATTGGGTCGGGCGTTGCCCGGAGTCCACGAGAAGCGAATGTTGTCGGCTTGGATCGGAGTTCCGCTGATCCCAAGCGTGCGCCATGTGGAAGCATCACCCTTGAATATGGCATGCGTCCGCTGCCAGGCGTCGATGAACTGTTGGTAGTCCCCATCATAGTTGGCCGCGCCCAACCCGTTGTCGGCATGATTGAACTCCCAGAACGGCCGAAGAATCACCCGGCCGCCCAGCGCCTTTATCCGGTTAGCAGTCGTTGCTATCTCCGTGTCGTAGCGTCCCTTGGCGACCAAGGGAATAAATTGCGGATTTGTCGGCATGCGATGGGGCCAGGACAGCGTCACGATCGGCGTCTCGTTGTCATCGATCGCCCACCTCACATTCTCGAACTGAGCCTCGTTCACCGCAACGCCGTATAGATAGTAGTTGAGATTGTCGTATTTACGGCAGAGTTGAGTTTGACGTAACTCTACGTCTCGTGGATTTCCGGCGAATTCGTCGTCGCGCTCCGAGTCGACATTTATGGCACCGCCGAATAATGCCCCGGAACGGGGCGCGTAGTCTTCCTCGACGTCGACTGTTGGATTCGAGAAAACGAGACCGAGACCGAACAAGAGCAGAAATATCGTCACTCCTATGAGGACGTGGACTCGCCTGCCGCGCATCAGAAGTCGCCGCTGCCGAGCTTCGGGTTCAGTCATATGTGAAGTGTAAAGCCGGTTGCGGCGCGACATTTTCCGGTGCCGGGTGTGGTGCGGGAGGGGGGAGTCGAACCCCCACGCCCGAAGGCACCAGATCCTAAGTCTGGCGTGGCTGCCGTTACACCACTCCCGCCGCGCACAGCAGTCTAGGCAGGACGGGTCGTCGTCGCGATGGAGTACATGGGAGGCTTAGCGACGTGCCCAGAGACCCGAACCAGATCCAGGCTGAGATCGATCAAGCGCGCAACGCGCTCGCCGGAACTCTCGACGAGATCGCCTACCGCACCAGCCCCAAGAAGCTGAAGGGTGATGCCCAGACCGCGGTCAGGGAGTGGATCGCCTCGCCCCAGGGACAACTGGCTATCCGCGTGGCCGCATCGCTTGTGGCCTTGCGCGTCACGGTCGGCGTGGTCCGCAAGATCCGCAAGATCCGCAACCGGTAGGCAACCGGAGGGTGTTCGGCGGGCGCACGAAACGGATCGAGCCGGGGCCAGGACAGGAATCGGTCTGGGACTACCCGCGCCCGCCCTCGATCGAGCAGACCTCCCGGCACGTTGTCATCCTGCTCGCCGGCCAGGTCGTGGCCGACAGCACTCGAGCGTGGCGGGTTTGCGAGACCAGTCATCCGCCGGTCTACTACGTGCCGCGCGACGACATCGTCGCCAACGTCCTGTCTTCAGGTCACGGCTCCTCGTTCTGCGAGTTCAAAGGTACGGCGACGTACTGGTCTGCGACGGTGGTCGGCCGGGTCGTGCCTGAAGTGGGCTGGTCCTACGAAA
>Ga0136619_10000341_pt1 | contig 17615 bp, 19 predicted proteins | sample AntDrymUQ3532106_2_FD_104807 | JGI IMG/M metagenome (GOLD analysis project Ga0136619, IMG submission 104807) | Polar desert sand microbial communities from Dry Valleys, Antarctica - metaG UQ353 (21.06) | ecosystem: Environmental > Terrestrial > Soil > Desert | place: Antarctica: Dry Valley...
CAGCTAGCCCTGAGGTATTGGCCGATGGCACGCCGGATGGCCTCCGAGACGCTGATGTGTTGCTCTGCGGCGCGCAGAAGCAGGTCGCGCTTGAGCTCAGGATCCAGGCGCACCGACTCGACCGAGGATGCCGCCGAGCCCATCGGTGGACGGCCACCTCGGCGACGACGGATCTCCTCGACGTCGTAGCCGCATTCGGCCTGGGCGGCCATCGCCTCGACCATTTCGTCGGTGATCGGGGTGCCATCGGCCTTGGTCCCGTGCGTCCCGGGTATCACCATCTCCTCAACAGCAGAGGCCGGTACGTCGCTCTCATCGCCTGATGTGCTGGATACTCAAGACGTCTCCCCGGCTCCTACCGCCCGACGGTGCGCAGCACCTCGCGCGCCCGTCCGGGGAGCACGCCGATGAGCTCGCGCACCTCACCGAGGCCCGCGCGCAGCTCGCGGTCGCCGACCTCGACGGGCAGCATCGAGTCCTGCAGCGTGGACAGGATCACGTCCGCCGAGCCGACGGCCTGGACCGCGGCCTCGACGAAGCCCTTGGTGCCGTGCGAGGGGGCGCCGGGCGCCGCCGCTTCGAAGGTCCGAGACTCCAGGCCGGTGCGCTCGGCGAACGCTGAGTGCGTGCGCTTGGCCCGCCCGTAGGCGACCTGCACCGGCCGGAACAGCTGCTCTTCCAGCTCGTCGCCGTGCTGCTCGTCGAGTAGCTCGTACGCCGCTCCGAGCGCGGCGAGCGCGACGGCGAGCTCGTCGATCGCCTCGGCGACGATGTCGAGCAGATCCTGGCGGCCTTCGGTGTTCGTGTAGCCCATCGCCTCAGCCTACGACCCGGCGGCCTCGACCTGGACCACGCTTACCCGAGCCCGAGCACCTCGAGCGGCACCCCGTAGAAGGGCGGCGTGCCATGACGGTCGCCGTCGAGATCCATCAAGAGCAGGTCGAACGCGGACTCGACGCGATGGGCGTCCGCTGCGCCGAACCAGTCGGCGGCGATCTCGAGCACCGTCGCGACGTCGACGGACGCGTTCTCGACGTCTGGCGGTGGCGGGGTGCTGCCATCAGCGACGTAGGCGGCGCGCAGCACCGCGATCATGTCGACGTGCGCGGGTTCGCCGTAGTCCCAAAGCGTGTGCCCCGGCGGCATCGTCAGCGGCGGCGCGCCGCCGTCGGGCGGTGCGAGGTGCTCGGTCTCGGGCGTGTGCTCGTAGAGGAAGCGTGCCCCCGGCCCCTCGCGCTCCACCACCGACTCGGCCTGCTCGCGCGTCAGCGCCCTACCATGACCCTCGACCAGCATCGCCCGCCACACCGACACTCCCTGCGGGCCGTCGTCGTGGACGAGCATCATGATCATGAAGAGCGGCTCGTCGTCCACGCCGCGCCGATGCTCTCACACGCGCCCGATCGGCGAACACTTGGCGCCAGCGCGGTCTGATCACCGGAGTATCGTGGCTTGCGTGGCAAGCTCGCTGATGATCATGGGCATCGTGATCGCGACCCTGGGCAAGTTCGTTGGCATCGGCTATGTCGCGCTGGTCGAGAATGCCAATGTCAAGGCGATGGGTGCGTTCATCTTCAGTGGCTACGCGCTGTTTCTCGCCGGCGCGTTCTCCGGCGGCACCCTCTGAACGTCGGTCAGTCGCCGAGCGCCGACTCCGGCACGACGTAGTAGCGCTTGCCGACGGGCTTCGGGATCGCGGTGACTCCGCGGCGCGTCGCGACGACCGGCAGCGTGCGGTCGATGTCGCCGCCGCGCGCCTCGACCCACTCGCCGACCGCATCGCTGTCTCCGCCGGCCTCGACGACGTGGTTGTCCATGATCACCACGGTCCCCGGCTTGGACCAGATGAACGGTGCGGGTGTCATGCTGGCCAGCAGGGATCGGATCGGATCGTCGGTCATGTGCCCCGACAATACCGCCCGGCGGCGATCGGCTATCCGAACTGCGTCAGCGAGAGGGTGTTGCCGTCGGGGTCCTTGCACCAGGCGACCCGCGTTCCTCCGGGCGCATCCCAGATGCCGCGATCGTCCTGCGTCACGCCGTCGAAGCGCTCGAAGTCCACGCCGCGCGCGGTCAGCTCGTCGATCGTCGCGGCGATGTCCGACACCGTCCAGCCGAGCACGGTGTACGGCGCGATCACGGGCTCCTCGACGTTGGCGACGCGCAGCGTCGTCCCGCCGGCGTCGAAGGTGCAGGCGACCGGGCTCTGGCCGGTCAGCCTCAACCCGAGCGCGCGGCCGTAGAACGCCCGAGCCGCGGGCATGTCCGACGTCGCCACGAACGCGACGAGCGTCGCTGAGGCCAGGCCGACGCCGTCCGACGCCGGAGCCGCGGGCGAGGCGCCGAGCATCGCGCCGAGCGGCGTGAGCGGCCTGCCCGGCGCGCCGGGCGGAGCTGCCCCGGGGCCTCCACTTGGCTGCAGGTGGCTCTTGGGAACGATGAAGAACAGGGGCGGGCGTTCGGCATCGGGGCCGGCGAGATGGGCGGGAACGCGGTGCGTCCAGCCGCCGCGCGCCTTGACCCAGGCGTCGACGGCGTCGACGTCGGCTCCGGCCTCGATCACCGGGCCGGCCGGGATCGCGGCCATGAACGGCGGCTTGGGGATCTCGCCCTCCGACGGCTCGATGCCCGACAGCAGGGCGATGATCTGCGGCTCCTCCATCAGCGGTAGCGGCCCGGCTCCCACAGCGGCTCGTCGCCGTCGTTGGCGCCGCGGCTGAGGATGAACAGCAGGTCCGAAAGGCGGTTGAGGTAGCGCAGCACCTCGGGGCTTGCGTCCTGCACGAGCAGCGTGCGGCGCTCGGCGCGCCGGCAGACGGTGCGGCAGACGTGCAGCTGCGCCGCCGCGGCGCTGCCGCCGGGCAGGACGAAGGACTTCAGCGGCGCGAGCGCGTCGTTGACCTCGTCGCAGGCCTGCTCGAGCCAGACCACCTGCTCGCCGCGCACGCGCAGGCGCTCGCGCTGGCCGTCCTCGCTCTCGGGCACGGCGAGATCGGCACCGGCATCGAAGAGGTCGTTCTGCACCCGGCGCAGCCACGTCCTGTAGCCGGCGGGCATGGTGTCGATCGCTAGCGCGACGCCGATCTGGGCGTTGAGCTCGTCGATGTCGCCGTAGGCCTCGATCCGCGGGTGGGTCTTGGGCACGCGACTCATGTCGCCGAGGTGCGTCTCGCCGCCGTCGCCGAGGCGCGTGTAGATGCGCGTGAGGTTGACCGTCATCGTGCTCTGAACGCTACACTGGCGCCGTCCAATGGTCGGTGGTGAAGGGAAGCCGGTGCGAATCCGGCGCGGACCCGCCACTGTCACCGGGGAGGTCGCTCGCACGTGCTCGCCGTCGAGCACGGCCACTGGCCCTCGCACGAGGGCCGGGAAGGCGCGGGAGGATAGGCCCGGAAGCCAGGAGACCTGACTCCGGCCATCCCGCACGACGCCCTCGCGGAAGGGGTGCCCGTCATCCCTCATCGTCCTCCGAGCGTTTTCGTCCCAACAGGCGCAAGCGCTGCGGCGCGAGCAACGGCTACTGGTCCGGGGTCGGCGACCGCCAGGAGATCGACTACCTGCTGCCGCGCAGGCTGCCGCGCGGGCGCTACGTCCTCGACGTCAACGCGATCGACAAGGCCTACAACCGCGACTACGAGCGCCGTCGCCGCGGCAACCGCATCGTCTTCCATGTTCCGTAGGGCCGCGCGACTTGGCGTGCTCGCGGCAGCCGCGCTGACGCTCGGCGGCTGCGGCCTGGGAGCGGGCGCGGATCCCGACGCGCCGGTCAGCCTGACCGTCACGCGCGACTTCGGCGCCGAGGAGGTGCTGTCGATCCCCGGCGCGGAGGTGGCGGGCGCCGACACCGTGCTGGGCGTGCTGCAGCGCAACGCCAAGGTCAAGACGCGCTTCGGCGGCGGGTTCGTACAGGCGATCAACGGCGTGGCGGGCGGCCGCCGCGACGGGCGGCCGGTCGACTGGTTCGTCTACGTCAACGGCAGCCTCACCGACCAGGGCGCGGGTGCGCTGAAGGTCTCAGGCGGCGATCGCATCTGGTGGGATCACCGCGACTGGGGAGTGACGCCCGACGTGCGTGCCGTCGTCGGCTCCTACCCCGAGCCGTTCGTCCACGGCGAGAACGGCAAGCGCCTGCCGGTGCGCGTGGAATGCGCCGATCCGAAGGCGGCTGCGTGCTCGGACGTCGCCGACAAGCTGCTCGCGCTGGACATCCCGATCGGTCGCAGCAACATCAGCCGCAGCGCGGCCGACGACTCGCTGCGGATCCTCGTCGGGCCATGGAAGGCGATACGCGGCCGCGACGTCGAGTCCGACGCGATCGACCGCGGGCCGAAGTCCAGTGGCGTCTACGTCCGCTTCGACGAAGCGGGCACCGAGCTGTCGGTGCTCGACGAGCGCGGGCGCGTCGCCCAGCGGCTGGGCGTCGCGACGGGCCTGATCGCCGCGACGCGCTCCAAGGATCGCCAGCCGGTGTGGTTCGTCACCGGCACCGACGACGCGGGTGTCGCCGCCGCGGCGCGCGCGCTCGACGAGGGGGTGCTCTCCAACCGCTTCGCGCTGGCGGTGTCCGACGATCTTCCCGTCGCCGTACCGGCCCGGGACAGCCGGTAGGTGCACCCGGCCAGCGCGCTGTCCGCGGCTCGCTCGTCGCTGTCGGCGGCCTACGTGTGTGCGCTCGTCACGGTCGTGCTCGCCTTCGAGAACCCGATCGTGCTGGGCGGCGGTCGCGTTGGCGATCGTCGCCGCCGCGCTGCTCGCCGGGGCCGGCCGGGCACTGCGCCGGCGCTCCGCGCGCTCGGGGCTGACCGCCGCGCTCGCCGTCCGGCTCGTGCCGGTGCTCGGGCGCGACGCCCGGCGCCTGGCCGACGCGGCGCTGTCGCCCGGGCGCGACCTCCAGGCCCGGCGCGGCAGAGCGGCTGCAGATCGTGCGGGCGGTCGCGACGGGCGCATTGGATCGCGCGCTGGACGTCGCGGCGACGCTCGAGGTCCGCGGCTATGCGATGCCCGCGGCGGCCGGCCGCGCGAGCAGGCCGCCGCGCCGGCGCGCCGCTTGCGGCCTGGTGACCCACTTCCACGGCGGCGAGTTCGCCGGCCGCGTGAGGACCGCCGGGCTGGACACGCGCGAGCACGGTCCGGCGGCGATCTCGGCGGTCACGGCGGCCGTTCCCTATTCGCTGATCGCGATTGGATAGCTTCCACCGCCAATGAAGGTGGGAGTCCCCAAGGAGATCGTCGACGGAGAGCGCCGCGTCGCGCTCGTGCCCGAGGTCATCAAGAAGATGGCCGCCAAGGGCTTCGAGTTCGTCGTGGCACCCGGTGCAGGCGACGATGCCGCGCTCTCGGATGCCCTCTACGAGGAGGCCGGCGCGAAGCTGTCGGACGACGTCTGGTCGGCCGACGTGGTCGCGAAGGTCGCCGGGCCGACCGACGAGGAGATCGCAAAGCTCGGCGACAGCACGGTCCTGGTCGGCTTTCTCGGCCCGCTGACCAACACCCACGCGATCAGCGCCCTGGCCGAGGCTGGGACGACCTCCTTCGCGATGGAGGCGATCCCGCGCATCTCGCGCGCGCAGTCGATGGACGCGCTCTCCTCGCAGTCCAACGTCGCCGGCTACAAGTCCGTGCTGCTGGCCACAGAGCACCTCGGGCGCTTCTTTCCGATGATGATGACCGCGGCGGGCACCGTCCCGCCGGCACGCGTGCTCGTGCTCGGCGCCGGCGTCGCGGGCCTGCAGGCGATCGCCACGGCGCGCCGGCTGGGCGCGCAGGTCACCGGCTACGACGTGCGCTCCGCCGTCGCCGAGCAGGTGCAGTCGCTCGGCGCCACGTTCCTGGAGCTCGAGGCCGGCAAAGGCGCGGAGGGCGAGGGCGGCTACGCCCGCGAGCTGACCGACGAGGAGAAGGCCGCCCAGCAGGCCGAGCTGGCCGACAAGATCGCCACCTTCGACGTCGTCATCACGACCGCGCTCGTGCCGGGCCGCCGCGCGCCGATCCTTGTGACCAAGCGCTCGGTCGAGCAGATGAAGCCCGGCAGCGTGATCGTCGACCTGGCGGGCGAGTCGGGCGGAAACTGCGAGCTGACCGAGCCCGGCGAGGTCGCCGTCAAGCACGGCGTGACGATCGTCTCGCCGCTGAACCTGCCGTCGTCGATGCCCGAGCATGCCTCGGCGCTGTACGCGCGCAACGTGCAGTCGCTGCTGGAGCTGCTCGTCGACGACGACGGCGCGCTGAACCTGAACTTCGACGACGAGATCATCGCGGGGGCCTGCATCACCCGCGACGGCGAGGTCGTGCATCCGGGCTCGAAGAAGGCCGTCGACGCGGCCGGCGCGAGCGACGGCGGATAGGAGCACGGCGATGGACCTCATCAGCACGACGATCATCGCGGCCGAGGGCGGCCCGAGCACGATCCTCACGAGCCTCGCGATCCTGATCCTCGCCGCGTTCGTCGGCTTTCAGGTCATCTCCAAGGTGCCCAACACGCTGCACACGCCGCTGATGTCGGGCACGAACGCGATCCACGGGATCGTCGTGCTCGGCGGCCTGGTCGCGATCGCCCAGGCCGACGGCTTCCTCAGCCGGCTGCTGCTCGTGATCGCGATCATCTTCGGGACGATCAACGTCGTCGGCGGCTTCCTCGTCACCGACCGCATGCTGAGCATGTTCAAGCGCAAGCCCGAGCCCGCCGAGGCGGCCGAGGAGCCCGAGTCGTGACGACGGCGATCGCCTTCTACCAGGAGCAGGACTTCATCACGGCCGCCTACGTCGTGGCGTTCGGGATGTTCATCGTCGGCCTGGCGAAGCTCACGAGCCCGACCACGGCCGTGCAGGGCAACAAGATCGCCGCCATTGGCATGTTGATCGCCGTCGTCGCGACGCTGCTGAACCCGGGCCTGGACGGCGCCGACTTCCTGCTGATCGCGATCGGCCTGATCATCGGGACGCTCATCGGCGTCCCGTCGGCGCGCAACGTGAAGATGACGGCGATGCCGCAGATGGTGGCGCTGTTCAACGGCGTCGGCGGCGGCGCGGTTGCGCTGATCGCGTGGGCGGAGTTTCGCCACGACCCCGCGGAGCTGAGCGCGAGCCTGCAGGTCGGCATCCCGCTCGTGCTGGCCGCGATCATCGGCTCGATCTCCTTCTGGGGCTCGAACATCGCCTTCGGCAAGCTGCAGGGATTGATCTCGGGGAGCCCGGTGAAGATCCCCGCGGGGCTGTTCGTGAACATCGGGCTGCTGGCCGTCGCGACGGGCGCGGGCCTCGCGATCCTGCTGGGCTCCGAGAGCCAGGGCCTGTTCGTGCTGATCCTCGTCGCCGCCGCGCTGCTCGGCAATCTCGCCGTGCTGCCGATCGGCGGGGCCGACATGCCCGTCGTCATCTCGACGCTCAACGCCTTCACGGGGCTCAGCGCGGCCGCGGCCGGCATCGCGCTGAACAACTACGCGCTGATCGTCGCCGGGATGATCGTCGGCGCCTCCGGCACGATCCTGACCGACCAGATGGCGAAGGCCATGAACCGCTCGATCGGCTCGGTCCTGCTCGGCGGCTTCGGCGGCGAGGCGCCGGCCGTCGAAGGCGGGGGAGGCGAGGCCGGCGGCACCGTGCGCTCGACGAGCGCCGCCGACGTGGCGATCCAGCTCGCCTACGCGCGCCAGGTCGTCGTCGTGCCCGGCTACGGTATGGCGGTCGCCCAGGCCCAGCACGCGGTGCGCGAGATGGCCAAGGTGCTGGAGAAGAAGGGGATCGAGGTCAAGTACGCGATCCACCCCGTCGCGGGCCGGATGCCCGGCCACATGAACGTCCTGCTGGCCGAGGCCGACGTGCCGTATGACCAGCTCAAGGAGATGGACGACATCAACCAGGAGTTCGGCCGCACCGACGTTTCGCTGGTGATCGGCGCCAACGACGTCACCAATCCCGACGCGCGCATGAAGGCCGACTCGCCGATCTACGGTATGCCGATCCTCAACGTCGACGAGTCCGCCTCGGTGATCGTCCTCAAGCGCTCGATGGCGTCGGGCTTCGCGGGAATCGAGAACCCGCTGTTCTTCAACGAGAAGACGCAGATGCTCTTCGGCGACGCGAAGGCCAGCGTCGGCGAGATCACCTCAGAGCTCGGCCAGCTCTAACCTCAGAGTTCGGCCAGCGCTGTCGCCAGACCGCTACCGCTTGATCTTCAGCTTCTTGCGGTCGGAGTCCTGGTTCTTGAAGACGTCCACGGCGATTGTGCCGACCGACATCTTCGCGTTCTTTGCCCGGCCCAGCGCGGTGCGAGCCGAGCGCGACAGCTTCATCGTGACGACGAGCTTGCCGGCCTTGCGGTAGGCGAGCACGACCTGCGGGACCTTGATGAGCTTGCGCGAGCCCTTGCGGCTCTTCTTGACCGCGGCGCCCGGCCGGATGTTGCCGGCGATCGCGACGATGCCGGGCTCGTTCATGCGGATCTCGATGCGCATCTTGCCGGTCTTCGCGACCTGCTTGAGCTTGGAGAGGACCCGCACCTTGGGGTTCGGGGCGCTCGCATCGAGCAGGATGCCGCCCGGCCCGCGCTGGGCACCCGACAGGACGATCGGATCGCCCGACGTGCCGAAGCCCGGCGTGCCGGGAGCCGCGCCGCTGTTGGCCAGCAGCGTGTTGAGCAGCGAGGAGACGACGCTGTCGGGCAGCGGGCCGCCGCCGCCTCCGACGACGCCCCCAAGGGTCTGATCCACGACGCCGCTGACGCTGCCCTCGACGCCGCTGACCACGCCGCCGACCGCGCCGGTCACCTCCGTGACGACGCCGCCGGCCCCCGGAACGAGGCCGCCGAGCGTCTCTCCGGTCTGCGTGATGCTGGGGACGCCGTCGAGCAGACCGGCCTGCGCTGGACGGCAGTGCCGGTGCCGAGCGCGGCGATCGAGAGGACGGCGGCGGTGGCGCGGCGAGAGCGATTGGCGAGCATATGCCGTAGTCGGCAGGTGGACGTTCGTCCTTGAGCACTGTCCACCGGGGACTGGACGGATCTGGACGCACGGCCGGGATGAAGGGAGCGATCCTGATCTCCCGGCTTGCGCAGTGCCTGTTCGGCGAAGCGCGTTGCCGGGGACCGAGGATCGTCATGGCCCTTGCGTGTAGCCGGAGATCAAGCGGCTGGAGGAGGTTCTGCTTGCATGATCGACAGCAGCGCGCCGCGGCTTGATACCCCTGGCAGACTGGCGCCGGTGATCGATCGCGCAATCGCGCTGCAGGCGCTCGCTGACGAGACGTTCGATGTCGTCGTCGTCGGCGGCGGCATCACCGGGGCCGGCGTGGCGTTCGACGCCGCCACGCGCGGCTACAGCGTCGCGCTCGTGGAGCGCGCCGACTACGCGGCGGGCACGTCGAGCCGATCCTCCAAGCTCGTGCACGGGGGCCTGCGCTACCTGCAGAACTTCGACCTCGGCCTGGTGCGCGAGGCGCTGCTCGAGCGCCAGCTGATGGTCGCGCTCGCCCCGCACCTCGTCCATCCGTTGCCCCTGGTCGTCGCCGCGTTCGACGGCGAGCGGCCCGACCGGCGCACCGGCGTCGGCCTGAACCTCTACGACGTGATGTCCGTCGAGCGCCGGCGCCGGTCCGCGCGTCCCCGGCTGCGCGGGCGGTCGAGCACACCCGCGCCGGAGGACTCCGACTGGAGCCCTGAGCGCCATCGCATGATCTCCGGCGCGGAGGTGCTCGAGCTCGTGCCGGCGCTGGCCGCGCGCGAGCCGACCTCGGGCTACCTCTTCTATGACTGCCAGACCGACGACGCGCGCCTGGTGCTGACGGTGCTCGCGGAGGCCGAGCGCTTCGGCGCGGTATGCGCCAACGGCGTCGACGTGACCGCGCTCGTGCGCGACTCGGCCGGCCGCGCGGCCGGCGTCCGCGTGCGCGCGCAGCCCGACGGCGAGGAGCTCGTCGTGCGCGCGGCGAACGTCGTCAACGCGACCGGCGTGTGGGCCGACAGGCTGCGCCCCGGCGAGCTGCACGACGACGCCGACGTGCCGCGCATCCGGCCGAGCCGCGGCACGCACGTCACGATCCGCCACGAGCAACTGCCGCTGACCGGCGGTGCGATCGTCCCGGCCGGTGGCGGCCGGTCGATCTTCGCCCTGCCGTGGCTCGGCCGCACGCTGCTCGGCACGACCGACAACGACTTCGAGGGCTCGCTCGAGGACCACCACGTGCCGCCGGCCGAGCAGGACGTCGAGTACCTGCTGTCGGCGGCCAACGCGTACTTCGCGAGCTCGTTGCGTCCGTCCGATCTGACCGGCGCCTACGCGGGGGTGCGGCCGCTGATCTCCACGGGCGACCCGAAGAAGTCCGTCGACATCTCTCGCAAGGCCGAGCTGTACGAGACGTCGAGCGGCATGGTCACGATCACCGGCGGCAAGCTCACGACCTGGCGGCGGATGGCGAAGATGACCGTCGACCGGCTGGTGCTGCGCGAGGCGCGCGACGCACCGTGTCGCACGCACGAGATCCCGCTCGGTGCGCCGATCGCGGTCTCCGACCTACCGCGCGTGGAGGGCGTGGCGCCCGCGGCCTATGCGGCGCTGGCGGGGCGCTATGGCCACGCCGCCCACGACGTGCTCGCCGTCGCGCGCGAGCGCGCCGAGCTGTGCCGCCCGGTCGTCGGCGATCTGCCCGACCTGCTGGCGGAGGTCGTCTATGCCGCGCGCCGCGAGCAGGCGGGCTCGCTGGGCGACGTCCTACTGCGGCGCACGCGCCTGGCGCTGCTGGCCGGCCGCGAGATCGCCGCGCCGGGCGAAGCGGCACAGCGCGTGGCGGCCGCGCTGGCGGGCGAGCTCGGCTGGGGCGAGGAGGAGTCGCGGCGGCGGCTCGCGGACTGGGCACGCGAGGCAACTGCCGAAGGCGTCGTCGGTAGCGCGTAACCTGCGCGCCGGATGCTCACACTACGGCTTCTCAGCCTCACCGCCGCGATCGCGCTCTCGGGGGCGATGACCTCGGCCGCTCGCGCCGCCTTCTTCCCGGGCGACGCGATCGACGGCCCGAACCCGGAGCTGCGCGCCCTGGGCGACGTGGACATGGCCCGCGACGGCACAGGCGTCGTCGTCTACGTGCGCGCCGTCGGCGGCGTCGACCGCGTCTTCGCATCGCGCTTTGATGGCGGCGTCTTCCAGCCGGCCGAGCAGCTCGATGCCGGGCTCCCCGGTCCCAGTTCCCAACCCGTGGTCGGCGCCGCGAACAGCGGCAGGCTCGCGATCGCGTTCGTCAGCGCGGGCCACGTGTACGCCGTCGTGCGTCCCGCCGGCGCGGGCTTCTCGGCGCCCGTCATCCTGGGGCCGGGCAGCGACCCGGCCGTCGACCTGTCGATCAACGGCACGGGCTACGCGTCGTTCACCTCCGGCGGCGACGTGCGGATCGCGCGCCTGGACAGGCGCACCAACGTGTGGACGGGTCTTCCGCAGCCGGTCGACATCGATCCGGCGCGGGTGGCGGGCGTCGGCCCGGCACGCTCGAAGGTCGCGATCTCGGCCGACGGCATCGGCATCGTCACGTGGGGCGAGGCAGGACACGTGTTCGCGCGCAAGATGTTCAACTCGGGGATCTCCAACGCGCCGCAGGACCTCACCCCGCCCTCGTTCGCCGGCCGCGCGGCCACGACGTCTGAGTTTGCGGATGTCGACACCGAATACGACTCGAGCTATGCCTGGGTCGTCTTCCGCCAGACCTTTGCCGACGGCGGCTCGCTGACGCTCGCGCGCCGCCAGCGCGGCACGGGCTTCGATCCGCCCGTCCTCGTCGACACGGGCGACGAGCAGCCGGGAATCCCTCGCATCTCCCTCAACGGCCGCGGCCAGGGCATCGCGACGACGACGGGTCTGTCGACGGGTCAGCCGATGGCCGCGCTGCTGGACAAGCGCGACACCTTCGCAGCGGCCGGCCGGATCCTCATCCCCAGCCCGGCCGGCGCGACCGCGGTGCCCTCGAGCTCCGACAACAACACCGCGGTCGTCGCCGCGGTCATCGGTGGGCCGCAGACCGTGGTGGTGCGAGCCTTCAACGACGGAGTCGCCACGGGTGACAGCCTGCTGTCGCGAGCGGAGTTCGGGGCCGTGCATCCGGAGCTCGGATTCGACGTGGCATCCGACCGCGCCGGGGGCGTGCTCGTCGCGTGGATCCAGGGCGAGGGGGCGGACCGGCGGCTCGTCGGCGGCCTGTTCGACCGCGAGCCAGGCAGCTTCCGGGGCTACACCTCGCAGCGCTGCTGTCGCAATGGCACCCCGTCGCTGCACTGGCAGGAGTCCTTCAACCTGTGGGGCTCGATCCGCTACCAGGTGATCGTCGATGGCACGCCCGTCGGCGAGACGACCGGCGACACGTTCACGCTCGGCACGCCCCTGGGCGACGGGACGCACGAGTGGCAGGTCGTGGGCACCGACATCCGCGGCCAGACGGCGCGATCGAAGACGCGCCGGCTGCGTATCGACGCGCGCCGGCCGCTGCTGTCGGTGAGCTACAAGCGCAAGAAGCGCAACGTGACGGTGTCCGTGCGCGCCCGGGACAACGCACGCACTCCGAAGCACACGTCGGGCATGCAGCGCGTCGTCGTCTCGTGGGGCGACCGCACCAAGGGCTCGCGCGGGCACTCGCGTGTTCGTGCCAGGCACAGCTACCGCCGCAAGGGCACCTATCCGCTGGAGATCACGGCCATCGACAAGGCCGGCAACGAGACGACCAGCACCCGCACCGTGCGCATTCGCTGATGCGCCGCACCGCGGCCGCCGCCGGCCGGACGCTCGGATCCGGCGAGGCGCTGCGGCGGGCACGCTAACGTTCTGAGAACGAGTCGCCGACCGCTGTCCAACGCGGCCGGGCGCCTACCGACGATTGACCAGGAGGACCACATGTCCGTCATTTCCCGCTCCGCATTGGAGTCAAGCTCGCTCGCCGACCTGCACGAGATCGCCGGGGAGCTCGATCTCGACGGCTATCGCCGTCTGCGCAAGGCCGACCTCGTCGCGTCGATCATCGAGCGCCAGGGCGCCGACGCCGGTGGCGACGCGGCCGTCGACGCCGCCGACGACGAGCAGCCGGCCGGTGACGGCGCCGACGTCGGCGAGCGTCCCGCCCGCCGCTCGCGACGCGGAGGCCGTGGGGGCTCGCGCACGCGTGACCGCGACCCGGGCGACAGCCCCGACGACGCCGACGCGGCTCCGGCGCCCAGCGCGCGCTCCAGCCGGCCGCGGCGCTCGTCGCGCGAGAACGGCTCGAGTGACGGCGACCGTCCCGCCGGCCGCGAGACTTCGAGCGGCCGCGAGGGCGACGGTGACCGTGATCGCTCCGGTGGCCGTGATCGCTCCGCGCCCTCGGGCGAGGAGCGCGAGACGACCGGCACCGTCGATCTGCTGCCCAACGGCTCGGGCTTCGTGCGCGTCTCGCCTCCCGAGCCCTCCGACGACGACGTCTACATCTCTGCCGCGCAGGTGCGCCGCTGCGAGCTCGTCGCGGGCGACGAGATCGCCGGGCCCGTGCGCGCGCCGCGCCGCTCCGAGCGCTACCCGTCGCTGATCCGCGTCGACACGATCAACGGACGCGCGGCCGACGAGGTCGCCGAGGGCACGAAGTACGACGACCTGCCGTGCAGCTACGCGACCGAGCGCATCGCGCTTGAGGCCGACGATCTCACGCTCAAGGCGATCGAATGGCTGACGCCGTTCGGCCGTGGCTCGCGCGTGTCGATCGTCGGCGGCCCGCGTTCGGGCAAGACCGAGGCGCTGCGGCGCCTGGCGGGCGCGATCTCCGGCCAGGAGGCGCTCGAGTGCTCGATCGTCCTGGCGGGCGTGCGCCCGGAAGAGATCCCCGACTGGAAGTCGGGAGGGCTGCAGCCGGTGTCCGAGCTGTCGCTGAGCAGCGCGGCGGACGCGCATGGCCAGGCAATCGAGCGCGCGGTCGAGACAGGCCGGCGCATCGCCGCCCGCGGCGGTCACGCCGTCGTGCTGATCGACACGCTCAGCTACGTCCCGCCGGCGCTCGCGCGGCGCGCGCTGGCCGCGGCGCGCAACATCGTCGACGGCGGCTCGCTGACGGTCGTCGCGACGGCACCCGAGCCGCTCGGCGGCGAGACGACGGTCATCGCGCTGGACGCTGCGATGGCCGGTAGCGGCCGGATCCCGGCGCTGGACCTCGCCGCGAGCGGCACGCTTCGCCCGGAGCTGCTGGTGGGGGAGAAGGGCGCCGAGGCGATCGCCGAGGCGCGCTCCGCCGCGATCGCCTGAGAGCGCTTCGTCGTCGCGTGCCGCGTTAGGGTCAGTCGCGAAATAAGTGCGTGGGTTTGGGTGCCGGATCGTGGATGCCAGGCGCCGCGCGCGAGCGCAGGCGGGCGCCAGCCCGTTGAGCATCGCGGGTGGTGCCTGGCGCCGCGAGCCGGTGACCAAACACCGCAGTTTTTCGCGACGGACCCTTAGCGCGGCACGTAGGCGACGCGGCCCCAGGAGGGCTCGGGCGAGAGCTCGATCGCCTCGCCGCCGCGGTCGGGCTGGACGTAGCCGAAGGTGTGCGTGTGCACGCAGAAGGCGATGTCCAGCTCGCCCTCCTTGACGCGCTGGTCAAGCCACGCGGAGCGGAAGACCAGGCGGCGCAGCCAGTGCACGAGCGAGCGCTCCGACGGCCCGCAGAGCTCTGGCCAGCAGTCGTTGACGTGCTCGCCGAGCGAGGACGCGGGATCCTGGATCTCGCCGTTGACCGAGAGGTTGACGAGGTCGTCGAGCTCGTGCTCGTGAAGCCGCGAGCGGACGAAGCCGAGCTTCAGCGCAGCCTGCTCGCAACGCTCGCTGAAATCGCGCTCGTTGAAGGTGAAGCGCAGCTCGCCATACTCGAGCACGAAGTCCTCCCCCGAGTCATAGTTGCCGCGTCGTTGAGTCTCGTCCATGACGCCGTCGGCATCCTAGGTGGGACTCCTGCCCGGGGCAGCGAGTGCATGGGATGTTGCACTTCTCAGGGTCTTTGGAGCCTGGTGGGGGGGCGAGTTGCGGCAGGCCGCGCCCTATAGAGGGCATGACCGATGACGACGCCGCAACGATCCTGCTCGTCGAGGACGACGATGCCACGCGCACGTTCCTCGCCGACAACCTCTCCGCCGACGGCTACGACATGCTCCTGGCCGATTGTGCCTCCGATGGCCTGCGCCTACTGGAGCGCAAGTTCCCCGACCTCGCCCTGATCGACCTCGGGCTACCCGACGCCAGCGGCTACGAGCTGCTGCGCCGCGTGCGCCACGCCGACGGCGTCGTGAGCCGGATCGATCCCGCTACGCCGCTGATGGTGGTCAGCGGGCGCTGCTCGGAGCTCGACCGCGTTCGCGGCTTCGACCGCGGGGCCGACGACTACCTCTGCAAGCCGTTCTCCTATCCGGAGCTGCGCGGCCGCGTCGGGGCGCTGCTGCGCCGCGCCGATCGCCGGACGTCCTGTGGGCGCCTGCGCGCCGGCGAGCTGGAGGTCGATCCGCCCTCCCGTGAGGTCCGCCTGCGCGGCGACCGCGTGATCCTGTCCCAGAAGGAGTTCGCGCTGCTGCGCACGCTCGTCTCAGACCCCACGCGGGTGTTCACCAAGGAGGAGCTGCTGCGAGGCATATGGGGCTACCGCTCGACCGGCTCGACGCGCACGCTGGACTCCCATGCCTGCCGCCTGCGCGCGAAGCTCGGCCGCCACGGTGACCGCTACGTGATCAACGTCTGGGGCGTGGGCTACCGGCTGGTGGACGGCATCGCGACGCAGCGCGCGGACGATCGCGCGCGGGTGGCGAGTTGAGCCAGACGGCTGCAGGGACGGAGGCGTGACGTGGACGTGCCGCTCGCGTGGGCGCTGGCGGCGGTCGGGATCGTCGCCGCGCTCGCCACGGCGCATGAGCTGCGTCGCCGCCGCGAGCTGGTGGCACGCGCCTGCCACGAGCTGCGGGGGCCGCTGACCGCCGTGCGACTGAGCCTCGCGACGATGGAGCGCCGCGAGGAGGCGCCGCCCGAGCGCCTTGCCGCGATCGACCTCGAGCTGCGCCGGGCAGCGCTCGCGCTGGACGACTTCGCCGCCGCGCGCAGCGGCCGGCGCGCGATCGATCGCACCGAGCCGATCGACGTCTGCGAGCTGCTGGAGGAGCAGCTGCAGAGCTGGCGGGCCGTGGCCGCGAGCTTCGACAGCCGGATCGTCCTCGGCGCGATGCCGCGTGGCGTGATCGTCCACGGCGACCGCCTGCGCCTTGCCCAGGCCGTGTCGAACCTCGTCGCCAACGCGCTCGAGCATGGCCGTGGGCGCGTCAAGCTGACGGCACGGGTCGTAGGTCAGCGCCGGCTGCGCATCGAGGTGACCGACGACGGGCCGGGGTTGCCGGCCCCGATCGGCGAGCTCACCCGCCGCGCGCGCGCCGGGCGCGGGCGGCAGGGGCGCGGGCGCGGCATGGCGATCGCCGCCGAGATCGCCGAGCGCCACGGCGGACGGCTGGCCGCCGCGCCGTCACAGCGCGGAGCGCGGATCGCCATCGAGCTGCCGCTGCGAGGCGCGGGGAGGTCGTCATGAGCCACCGGCGCCGAGCGCTGCTGCTGGGCGGCCTCGCGCTGATCCTCGGCGGGCTTGCCGCGTCGAGCATCGCCGGGCGCGAGGCCTCGCTGTCGCGCCGTGTCGGCGGCCTCGTGAACGTCGTCGTCGCGCAGGAACCGATCGATGCCGGTTCGCCGATCGGTGCCGGGGCGCTCGGCGTGCGGCGCGTGCCCGAGCGTTTTGCGCCGGAGAGCATGATCTCCTCGCCGCGCGAGCTCGAGGGGCTGAAGGCGTCCGTCGACATCCCCGCGGGCAGCGATCTGTCGGCGGGCATGGTCGGCGACGGCCGCGGGCGGACGCTCGGCCCCGCGATCCGTCACGGTGAGCGCATCGCCCAGGTCGTGGCGCTCGGCCCGCCGGATCTCGTCACCGCCGGCAGCCGCGTCGATGTCCTCGTCACGCCCGAGCCGCGGCCCGACGCGGCCGGCGAGGCGGTGCTCGCGCTCGAGGACGTCGAGGTGCTCGCGGCGGGGCCAGCCGGCCCGAGCGATCAGACCCCCGCTGACCGCGCTTCGGACGAGACGCCGGGCGAGCGCGTCACTGTGTCGCTGCGCGTCACCCTGCGACAGGCCGTGTACCTGGCGGCGGCCCAGGACTTCGCCCGCGAGCTGCGCCTGCTGCCGCGCTCGGATGGAGATCGAGCCCGCGGCAAGGCCGGCTTACGGATGGGGGCGCTGCCACGGTGAGCAGCGGTCGCGACGAGGCTCAGGCGCCGCACGCCAGCGCGCGTGACAGCAGCAGCTCGCGCATCGATGACTACTGTTGCTCGATCCGGTCGCGCATCCGCGCCTCGGCCTCGCGCAGGTCCGGTGTGAACTCCTCGCCGAAGTCGTCGGCCTCGAAGATCGGGCGAAGCTCGATCTCCGTGCCGCCGTCAAACGGCGCCCGCCTGAGCCACTCGATCGCCTCGTCGCGCGACGCGCACTCCCAGATCCAGTAGCCGGCGACGATCTCCTTGGCCTCGGTGAAGGGACCGTCGATGACGGTGCGCTTGCCACCTTCGAAGCGGACCCGCGCGCCCTTGGAGGTCGGGTGTAGGCCCTCGCCGGCCAGCATGACGCCGGCCTTGA
>Ga0136619_10000345_pt1 | contig 17501 bp, 8 predicted proteins | sample AntDrymUQ3532106_2_FD_104807 | JGI IMG/M metagenome (GOLD analysis project Ga0136619, IMG submission 104807) | Polar desert sand microbial communities from Dry Valleys, Antarctica - metaG UQ353 (21.06) | ecosystem: Environmental > Terrestrial > Soil > Desert | place: Antarctica: Dry Valley...
AGGGGGTGATCTACGGCCGGCTCCCCGGCTATCACCTCTCGGAGCGTGGTCTGCTCCAGGCACAGTCCGTTGCCCAGCGGCTGGCCGGCGCCGACGTCGGCGGGGTTTGGGCCAGCCCCCTGGAACGGGCCCAGGAGACAGCAGCGATCATCGCGACCCCCCATGGCCTGGACGTGATCACCGACGAACGATTGACCGAGAGCGCCAACACGCTCGAGGGTCTGGGGCGAACCCTCGGCGCCCTGCTGCGCTCGCCGAAGCACCTGTGGGGATTTCGCAACCCCATGAAACCCTCCTGGGGCGAATCGTTCGCGGAGGTCAAGGAGCGCATGCTCGAGGTCATCGAAGAGGCGATGGCGGCATGTGAGGGGCGCGAAACCGTCATCGTGTCCCACCAGACCCCGGTGCTGGTCTCTCGCCTGGCGCTGGCCCGGAGAAGGGTCCCTCCCTGGTTGGGCTTTCTCGAGTGCTCCACCGGATCGGTCACCTCGATGGTGCTCGACGACAAGCGGCTGACCTCGGCGTCGTATTTCGCCCCGGGCGTGTAGCGAGCGCCTGCCGATGGGGTTGAGTTCCGTCTGGGCCCGCCGATAAGGAAGGTAAGTCGAGGGTTGGTCCGGCGTGTGCCGGAGCCGTCGTGGGTTCTGTCTCTGGAGGTGATGTGGTCATGGGTATCGGAGTGAGTGTCTTCTTGCTGGCCCTCGGGGCGATCTTGGCCTTTGCGGTCGAGTTCGACACCTCGGGCATCGACATCGACACGGTGGGGATCATCCTGATGGTGGTGGGTGCCCTGGGCCTGATGCTTTCGCTTCTGTTCTGGAGCAGCTTCTCCCCCTACAACCGCCGCGAGCGCACGGTCGTGAGGGACAGGGACCGGGAGGTCCTCTAGCCTCAGATCAAAGGCCGGGGTGAGCGCCCGCACGCCGGTCCCGGCGCGTCCGACGGCGACGGCCCGCGCAGGGAGGTGGCGGAGGCCGACGGCCTTGCGCGGCCGACGGCCTCTCTATGCCCCGGGGCGGGTCAGACGGCGGAACGCGACAGAATCCCCACGATGCGATCTTCCAGGGCGACCGCCTTGGTCTTGGATATGCCCTGGGACAGGATCGAGAACTCTCCCCAGGAGTGCGACCGCCTCAGCCATACCCATCCCGATAGCGCAGAGATGTCTCTCAGAGTGCCGGTCTTGGCTCGCACCCGCACACCCTTCAGACGGCCCGCCAGCGTCCCGTCTCCCGGGCCGGGTAGGAGGTGGCGCAGCCGGGCCCCCCAACTTTGCCCTTCTGCCCACCCCAGCAGCCGGGCCAATCCCCACGGCGAAACCCGGTTGCGGTAGGAGAGTCCGGAGGAATCGTGCGCAACCACTCCCACGTCCTGACCGGCGGCCATCTGCTCGATGGCGCGGGCGCCTTTGGCGATCGTCCCCGGCGCGCCGGCCGCTTCGAGCCCCAGGCGTTTGCCCAGGACCTCCGCAAAGAAGTTCGAGGATTGCCGGTTCATCCACCGCATCAACACCTCGAGGGGAACGGAGCTCAGCCGTGCGAGAGGGGTGAGGCCCCCGGGGCGTTTGCCGGCGCCCGGCCGGCCGCCCACTTTCACACCCAGGCGCTCGAGCTGCCGGGTCAGCTTCCGGGCGGCGAGGCGCTCGGGCTCCGAGGTGTGCCGCCCGTGGGCGATGTTCCCCTCGAAGGTGAGAGCCGTCGGCAGCGCAACCTCGAGCTGGGGAAAATGGGGGCGCCAGCCGGGCGCGTACCAGGTACGGTCGAATGGCCCTGTGGCACCCTTGACACGCCCAGAGATCCTGTTGACGCCGGCCTGTGAGACCCGACGAGCCAACCTCCCGAGTCGTGTCGGACGGAAGCTCAGGGCGTCCCCGTAGGATCCGCCGGCCGTTACCGAGGGATCGCCTTTCCCCGAGATCCACAGATTGCCCCTGATCACGCCGTTGCGGGGTCGGCGAGACCACGCGGAGGTCGCCAACCTGGCGTTCGGGCCCAGGCGGTCCAGCAGGGCCATGGAGAGCAGGAGCTTCTCGGTGGAGGCAGGAGTGCGGTGGACCTTCGCCTTCGTCGTATACAGCGGCGCGCCCCCATCGCGAAGGGCCACGCCCATTCGCCGGCCCCGAAGCAGCTTGTCCACCTTCTTGCTCCAGCGCAGGCCACCTGCTGAGGAGGGAGAGCCGGCAACGGGCGAGGTGAACGGCCGGTCACCCGGCGAACAGGGGACGAAGGCACGAGCGGGTGGCGCAGCGAACCCGATCACACCGGTCATCAGGAGGATCGTCAGGACCGGCCGGCGCAGCGGAGGCATGGGAGACATTATCTCCCGGCGCAGGCGGGCCGGGGCGTCAGCCCGCCTGATCGAAGAGCGTGGGATCGGTGCTCCACAGCTTGAGCTGTGCGGGGCTGACCCCCGGAGCCCCGGGACGATCGATGGCGAGCGCAAGCCGATGGTAGCCCTGCTCGCGAGCGAGCTGGAGCGCCCGGCTCTTGGCTCTGTCCTCGGCCAGGCGCGCCCGGCCTTCCGCCTCGAGGATGGTGTCCTCGATCATGGATCTCTCCCACGCGGGCAATCCGGCTTCCTCCATGCAGCCTCCAGGCTCTAGATGCTCCCCTCCCCAAGCTGGGGTGTGGAGTATGTGCCAAGGGGAGCCGCGCGGGTCGGATTTGGAAGTGCTTTTTCGGCTCTCCTGACGCCATCATCGGCCCGGCAGCTCGCCTTCTTCAGCGCGGACCGTAGACGGGCCTCCGGACGGGGCGGCCAAGGCTCGGCCTCGCCCGCCCAGGTAGGGTTAGACGCCGCCGCCAGGGCGGCCGCATTCGCGGCGGAAAGCCTAACGACGGCAAAGCGGCGCCGGCCGCCCTCCTAATTCCTCGAGCGTGGCGTAGAGCCTTCTTTTCGTCGCACCCCGACGGTAGTTTCGTCTCAAGCTACCGATAGGGCAGAAGCTACCGATAGGGGAGAGATGAACGCGGACTCTGGCCTCACGCTCGACGAATCCCAGGGGAGGGTGGTCGAATTCGAAGGGCCGGTGCTCAAGGCCCTCGGGGCTGCCGGCAGCGGCAAGACCACCGCTCTGGTGACCCGGGCAACCCATCTCGTGGAAGCGCATGGGGCGGAACCTTCCGGCGTATTGATCTTCGTCCACGATCGCAGGGCGGCAGTGAGGCTCCGCAATCGCCTGGTGCGCAGCCTCGGTGCCTCTGTCGCCGGCCCCAGCATCTTCACCTTCCACGGCTGGTGCTGGTCGCTCCTGACACGCGTCTATCCGGTTGCTTCCGAGCAGGGGATCACGGCCGAGGTCGGTTACGAGCTGGCGGGCTATGGGGAGGAACCCGTTCTTCTGACCGCATTCGATCAACGGGCCTTCGTGATCCGCCTGCTGAGCGAGGAGGATCCGGCCGCTTGGCCCGTCAACGGGGCCCTCTTGAGCTCGAAGGCGTTTGCGGGTGAGGTGCGGGACTTCCTGCTGAGGGCGCAGGAGCGGTTGCAGACGCCCGGCGACGTCCACGCCCTGTCCGGCCGGCGAGGCAGGGACGATTGGCTCGAGCTGGCGTCCTTCTACGAGCGTTACCTCAGGAGGCTCGAGGATCCCGGGTCATTCGGCGACGGGCGCCCCCGCTTCGATTTTGCCCGGGTCCTGACCGAGGCGTGCCGGTTGATCGGCGAGCACGAGTCGGTCCAGGGTGATCTCAAGAATCTCTATCCGCATGTTCTCGTGGACGACTTCGAGGAGGGCAACCGCGCACAGATGGCGTTGCTCGAGACCATGTTGCCGGAGGCGGGGGACGGGCGCAGTGCGGTGATAACGGGAGATCCCGATGGCTCCGTCTCGGCGTTCCGGGGGGCCGACCCTGGCGTTCTGAGCCAGCTTCCTGCCCAGCAGGTCGTCCTGGAGCAGCACTATCGCCGCTCCGAGCCGCCTCGGATCCTCCTCTACTCTCAACCCACAGAGGAGGCGCGCGGCATAGTTGCTGAGCTCCGGACGGCAGGGGCGACGCAGGTTGCCTGGGGCGAGATGGCAGTGATAGTGCGCGACCTCCGCAGCGTGCTCGGGCCCCTGCGGCGCGAGCTCAACCGCTCCGGGGTGCCCCACCGCGTCGACGGGGAGGCACTCAGGCTCGCTTCAGATCCTGTGGTCAGGCCGATTCTGGTTCTCTTCTCGATCGCTTGTCGGCGCCAGGGTCACGAAGAGCTGTGGCCGGAGCTTCTCACCTCCGAGCTCGGTGGTTTCGCCGCTCACGAGCTGGTCCAGCTCAGGCGGGCCGCTCGCCTCGCCGGCGAGAGCTTGGACCGGGTGTGCGCCGACGTCCGCGCCATCGATGTTCCGGAGTCTTTGCGGGATAAGCTGCAAGCGGTGTGCAGCCTCGTCGCCGACGCGTGTGGCTGGGCCTCGGGGTTGCCGCCCGATGAGTGCTTCTGGAGGCTGTGGGACTCGGCCACTTGGTTTGCCGAGATGGTCAAAGCGGAAGATGACCGCCGGTTGGACTCCTTGACGACCCTGGCCGACGCACTGGGACGCTTCACGGAACGGCAGGGCTCCGACGCACGCCTCGCCGACTTCATCGACACTTTGTTGTCGGCGGATTTTGCCCCTGAGTCGGTCAGGCTCGACCGTGCTCAGGATGCGGTATCGATCATCACTGCCCATGCCAGCAAGGGCCGGGAATACGAGTTCACCGTGGTGGCGGGGTGCGTCGAGGGCACCTGGCCTGATCCCGCCCGGCGAGGGCTGTTGCTCGAGCTCGATCTCCTGGACGGCCCAAAGTCTCAGGCGCACCGGCAGCGGGTCGCGCTTGCCGAAGAACAGCGACTGTTCGAGCTTGCCACGTCCCGGGGCCGCCGTCTGGTTCTCACCGGCCAGCGGTCGGGGGGCTCGGAACGTTCGAGCGCAGAGCCATCGCGCTTCCTGAAGCTTCTCGTGCCGGCGCTGCCGGAGCAGAACGCGGACGTTCCCGAGCTCGTCAACTCGGCGCGCGAGGCCGAGATTTCGTGGCGGCGTCGTGTCGCATACGGCGCGGCTTCCCCGGCCGAGCGCCTGGCGGTTGTCTGGGGCCTCACGCGGCTCCCAGAGGCCGATCCCCGGCGGTGGTGGTGGGGCCGGCGGTGGACGCACAACGACACCCCCGCCCTCATTGAAAAGAAGACCTCCTACTCGCGCTTTGCCACCTATGAAGACTGCCCGCTCAAGTACCTGATGGGACAGGTGCTGGGACTCGACCCGGTGCAGACCTATCAGATGGCGTACGGATCCCTGGTGCATGGGCTGCTCGAGGATCTCGAGAAGGGTGAGTTGCCCAGGGACCTCGATGCACTCCTAGCCGAGGCGGAGCGACGGTGGCGGCCGGAAGCGTATCCGCCGGGTGCGGTGTCGGCCTGGTTGCGACGTGATGTACGGGCAATTCTCGAGCGTTACCTCAAGTTCGAAGCAAACAACGGGCACACCACCATCGCGGTCGAGAGCTGGTTCGAATTCGACATCGGCGACTGGCTTGTGCGCGGGAAGATCGACCGCATTGATCAAGTTCACGGCAACGGGCTTCGCCTGTGTGACTATAAGACCTCGAACTCGTACAAGTTCGAGAGTGCAGTGAAGGACGACCTGCAGCTCATGACCTATTTCCTCGCCTGCATGCGAAGCGACGAACTGCGCGCGCTCGGGACTCCCAAGATCGCTGAGCTCATCTACCTGCGACACGAAAAGGAGGGCAGCATCCGACGCGCTGCGATCAATCGCCCCAAGGACGCCGAGGACGGCACCCGGTGGGACGATGTTGTCGAGGGGCGAATCGCGGAGCTGATCCGAGGCATCGAGGAAGAGGACTTCGCCCCAAACCCGGATGCAGAATGTCGCTTCTGCAGTTTCAAGCCACTGTGCCCCATGTGGCCGCAGGGCGAGGAGTTGAGGGTCAGTTGAGCTCCGTGGACGCCCGGTCAAGTTCGTCGGGAGCGCACCCGGCAATCCGTGCTGCACTCGGTGGTTTCACGCCGTCTGCGGAACAGAGCGCGGCGATCGAGCATGCGCCGGCGCCTCTCTCGGTGATCGCCGGGGCCGGGTCGGGAAAGACGGCCGTCATGGCGGCGCGGATTGCACACCTCGTCGTGACGGGGCAGACAACCCCTTCGGAGGTCCTAGGACTGACCTTCACGCACAAGGCTGCCGGCGAGCTCGAGGAGCGCATCAAGACCTCCCTTTCGTACCTGAGCTTCGATGCTGGGGAGGAGGTCTCGGTCTTCACGTACCATGGTTTCGCCGACGGCATCGTGCGCGACTTCGGTCCGAAGATCGGTATCGAGCCCGGCACGGCGCTGCTGACCCAGGCCCAGGCGTGGTTGCTGATAACGCGGCTGCTCGAAGAGATCGTCTTGGAGCGGATAGTTCCCTCCTGGTTGCCATCTCTGATTCCCAAGGTCACGGGCCTTGCGGGGGCCTGCGGAGATCACCTCAGGACGCCCGAAGATGTTCTGGCCGCTGACCAAGCGATGGTGGCCCAGTACAGGCGAGAGAATCGGAAGATGCAGAGCAGACTGCAGGCTCTGATCGATGAGCGCCCTGACATCTGCAACTTGGTCAGCGCCTACACGGCGCGCAAGGCACTGCTCGGGAAGATCGACTACGGAGATCAGATTGCCTTTGCATTCAAGTTGGTGAGCCAACACCCGGAGGTGGCGGCGTCGTTGCGGGGCCGCTGGCCAGTTGTGCTGCTGGACGAGTACCAGGACACAAACGTCGCGCAGCGAAAAATGATGCAGGCGATCTATCCGCCCGGCTCGCCCATAACCGTGGTGGGCGACCCGGACCAGGCCATCTACGAGTGGCGTGGGGCGACGCTCTACAACGTCATAGACTTTCCCGCTCACTTTCCCCAGAGGGGCGGCGTGCCGGCAGCCACAAGGAAGCTCGAGGTTTCATTCCGGTCCGGCCGCCGCATACTCGCGGTTGCCGAGGCAATCATCTCCGAGATCCCGGAGTCGCAGAGGGGGGTGGGGAAGAAGCTTCATCACCATTTGCCCACCGGGGAAGGCGACGTGACGTGCGACCTGGTTGCGAGCGAGGACGACGAGGCCGAGCTCGTTGCGGAAGAGATTAAATCCATCGCAGGCGCCGATGGATCGGGGCTGGAGGGACATCCGCTGGAGTACCGAGAGGTTGCGATCCTTTGTCGCGCGCGGAGTCTGTTTGCAAGGCTGCAGCGCAAGCTTCGTGAGAAAGGCATCCCGGTCGAAGTCGTCGGCCTGGCAGGGCTGTTGACGGTGCCGGAAGTCGTCGACATCGTCGCCTATCTCAAGCTGCTGGTCACTCCATCGGACAACATTGCTTTCGGCCGTGTCGCCATGGGACCCCGCTGGCGTATCCATTACCGCGACATGGCAGCACTTGCTCGTTGGGCGGCCGAGAACACAGGGAAACTCGAGCGCGATCTACGAGAGCGAGACGACAAGGGCGGAGACGTTGATCCGGGCCAGGAGCGATTCTTTTTGTCCGAGGCGATCACACACGCGGAGCGAATCGCAGATCTGTCCGAAGAGGCGCGCTGGCGTTTCGGTCAGCTGCAAACCGAGATCGAAAGGGCGCGCTTGAGGCTACGGGCTTGCACGCTTGCGGACGCAGTCGAGATGGTGCTCGACGAGACGGGCGTAGAGGATGAGCTCTCGGTGGCATCTAACCCCATCGCACAGGCGGCGAGAGCAAACATCAACTCCTTCTTGGACCAAGCGTCGGCCTTTGCCCCGTTGGAGGGAGAGGCGTCGGTCGTTACCTTTCTGGAGTATCTCGACGCGGCGTCTGAGGTAGAAGATCTCGAGATGACTCAGCCCAAGCAGGACGACTCGGTGAAGCTGATGACGGTTCACCAGGCAAAGGGGCTCGAATTCGACCTGGTATTCGTCCCGGGCATGGCCGACGAGCGCTTTCCCAATGCGAGGGTGACGGACAATCCAATGAAGTCGGTGTCCGAGCTCCCGTATTCAATCCGGGAGGACAACGACCATTTGCCTAGATTCACGAGCAACATGGCCGAGTTCGAAAAGGCCCTCAAGCAACACGCTATGTACGAGGAACGTCGCCTGGCCTACGTGGCGATGACAAGAGCGCGCAAGGTCTTGCGATTGTCCGCCGCTCACTGGTACGGGCAGAGGATCAAGCCGAACAAGGTCGGGCAGTTCTTCATGGAGCTGGCCGGAACCCCGGAGCAGGAGGATCAGCCGGTGCGACCCGCTCACAAGGCGGTGAGGGTGAGACAGTACGAACAGCTGCCCCAAGAGAATCCAATGAAACTGGAGATGACCGAGCGAGCCAAGCTGTGGCCTGTGGACAATCCTGTGCTCGACGATGAGCTCTTTGCCCAGGGCTGGAGACGCTTCTTCGAAGATGCTGTGATCGATCCCGGGCTGATCAACAGGAGTGTGGACGAGTTGAAGGTCGATCGAGTGGAGTTCGAATCCCGGCGCGCCGAGGTAGCCGAACAACTCACGTTGATCGGCGCGCCGGGAGCACCTCCGGTTCCCGACGAGCGTCTCCAGAGCATGTCGGTGTCTTCGATGGTGCAGCTGTCGCGCTGTCCCAAGCAGTTCTACTGGACTGTGGTGAGGCCACTGCCGCGGCGGCCCAGCGCGGCGGCGCGCCGGGGTCAGCACATTCACCGGTGGATCGAGATCCGTTCCGTGGGCCAGGGGCGGCTCGACGATCCGGAAGAGCCCGTGGATCTCGCACCAGAGGAGATCGGCGACCCGGTGCCCGCCTATGAGCCGGCGGGGCCTGCGGTTCCTCTCGAGAGGAAGCTCAAGAATGCCTGGCAGGCGAGCCGGTTCTCGGACATGATCCCCCGCTTCACCGAGCAGCCGTTCGTCCTTGCGCTCCCCGGAGGGCTGCTGGTGCGCGGGCGCATCGACGCCGTCTACGTGCACGAGGATGGAACCTGGGAGCTTGTGGACTACAAGACCGGGCGCGAGCCGGATGCGGCCGACGCTGTTGCGCGGCTGCAGCTTGCGATCTATTCGCTCGCTGCGCAGGAGATCTGGAAGGTCGATCCCGGCAGGCTCAAGCTCACCTACTTCTATCTGGGCAGTGGGCGCGCCGATCCGATCCCGGCAACCGAGCTCACCACCACCGGTGACGATCTGACGGCGATGTTCGGACAGGTGCAAGCCGGCAGGTTCGAACCGAGGCCGGGGGCCATCTGCGGCTCGTGCGACTTTCTCAGGTTCTGTGACGCGGGAAAAGAGCACGTGGCCACCACTCCGAACCGAGGCTGAGGCTCCAGGCGGACGCCGTGGGACGAGAACGCCGATCACGCCCGTTGGAAGGGCCGTAGGACGGCCATTCGGCGCGCCGACAGCTTCGGCCGGGAGGCCCATGGCATAGGTGCGGCCACGGCCTTTGCTCGGGGGCGGGAAGATAGACGACATGGCCGGCACCCCCAGCTCCCTGGAGCGTTTTTCCCCAGCCACGCGCGCGTGGTTCGGGTCGACCTTCGCCGCCCCCACGCCCGCTCAGGCGGGGGCGTGGGATGCCATCTCTTCGGGCGAGGACGCGCTGGTGGTCGCCCCCACCGGATCGGGCAAGACGCTGGCCGCCTTTCTCTGGTCCCTGGATCGCCTTGCGGCGCGCGCCTCTCCCGGTGCTGCGGGCCGGCCGCAGGACCGCCTCCGGGTTCTCTACGTCTCCCCGCTCAAGGCGCTCGCCGTCGACATCGAGCGCAATCTGCGTTCCCCACTGGCGGGCATCACCCAGGCCGCTGCACGCATCGGCCGCGGCGCACCGGACATAACGGTCGGTGTGCGAACCGGTGACACCCCGGCGAACGAGCGCCGCAGGTTCCTGTCGGCCCCACCCGACATCCTCATAACCACACCCGAGTCGCTGTTTCTGCTGCTCACTTCCCGGGCGCGCGAGTCCCTGAGGGCCGTGGACACGATCATCCTGGACGAGATCCATTCTGTGGCCGGGGCCAAACGCGGCAGCCACCTGGCCCTGAGTCTGGAGCGACTCGACGCCCTGCTCCCGTGCCCGGCCCAGCGCGTAGCCCTGTCCGCCACGGTGCGTCCGGTGGATGAGGTGGCGCGTTTCATGGGTGGAGGCAGAACGCCGGTGATCGTGCAGGCGCCGACGGCGGACAAGGTCTACGACCTTTCGGTCGTGGTGCCGGTCGAGGACATGACGGCGCCCGGCCCCGACGGCGACGAGCTCACCGGAGGATCGGCCTCCGGTGCGGTGGAGCGGTCCAGTGTCTGGCCCCATCTCGAGGGCCGGTTGCTCGAGCTGATACTCGAGCACCGGTCGACGATCGTGTTCGCCAACTCCCGGCGGCTGGCCGAACGTCTCTGCGCAAGGCTCAACGAGCTGGCCACCAAACCGGTCGCACGCGCCCACCACGGCTCGGTCAGCCGCGAGCAGCGGCTGGTGATCGAAGACGACCTCAAGGGGGGCCGGCTTCCGGCGGTGGTCGCCACCAGCTCGCTCGAGCTGGGAATCGACATGAGCGTAGTCGATCTCGTGGTTCAGGTCGAGGCACCCGACTCGGTCGCCTCCGGGCTCCAGAGGGTGGGCCGGGCCGGGCACCAGGTCGGCGCGGTCAGCCGGGGTGTCTTCTTCCCCAAGTACCGAGGTGACCTCCTCGAATGCGCGGTGGTGGTCGAGCGCATCAAAGAGGGGGCCATCGAGGAGTTGCGGTATCCACGCAATCCACTCGACGTGCTGGCGCAGCAGATCGTCGCCATGGTGGCCGTAGACGACTGGGAGGTGGACAAGCTGGAAGAGCTGGTCCGGCGCGCCGCCCCCTGGGCCGACCTGCCACCCAGCGCGTTCGAGTCGGTTCTCGACATGCTGGCCGGGCGCTATCCCTCCGACGAATTTGCCGAGCTGAGACCGCGGATCAACTGGGACCGCACCAGCGGTGTGCTCAGCGCCCGCCCGGGCGCCGGACGCCTTGCAGTGACATCGGGCGGCACGATCCCGGACCGGGGGTTGTTCGGAGTTTTCCTTGCCGGGGGCAAGCAGGCGAGGGTGGGGGAGCTGGACGAGGAGATGGTCTACGAAAGCCGCGTCGGCGAGGTTTTCATGCTCGGTTCGTCGAGCTGGTTGATCGAGGACATCACCCCGGATCGCGTGATGGTCACGCCCGCTCCGGGGCAGCCCGGCAAGATGCCGTTCTGGCACGGGGACGCGCCCGGCCGCCCGCTCGAGCTGGGGCGCGCCCTCGGCGCCTTCGTGGGAGAGCTGGCGAGGATGGGCCCGGACGGCCAGCGCGCCCGGCTTCGGCGCGCCGGGCTCGACGATCTCGCCTGCACCAATCTGATCGGGTATCTCTCCGAGCAACAGGAGGCGACCGGTGTCCTCCCCGACGACCGCACCTTGGTGCTCGAGCGATTTCGGGACGAGCTCGGAGACTGGAGAGTGTGCATCCACTCTCCTTTCGGGGCGAGGGTGCATGCTCCGTGGGCACAGGCAATCGAAGCCCGCCTTGCAAGCACCTCCGGGTTCGAGGTTCAGTGCATCTACACCGACGACGGCATCGTGGTGCGCCTGCCCGAAGCCGAGGAGGCCCCACCGTCTTCGTTTGCGCTTTTCGACCCGGAGGAGATCCACGAGCTCGTGGTGGAGGAGGTCGGACGCGGCCCGTTGTTCGCCAGCCGCTTCAGAGAGTGCGCTGCACGTTCGCTGTTGCTGCCGAGGCGGCGTCCGGGCTCTCGCACGCCGTTGTGGCAGCAGAGGCAAAGGAGCGCCCACCTGCTTCAGGTGGCGTCGAAGTACGCCTCCTTCCCGGTGATGCTCGAAACCTACCGGGAGTGCCTCCAGGACGTCTTCGACCTACCCGGCCTGACCGAGCTCATGACCGACATAAGGTCGCGCTCCATCAGGGTCGTGGAGGTCGAGACCGCCTCCCCGTCGCCGTTCGCTTCGTCGCTGCAGTTCGGCTACGTGAGCGCGTTCATGTACGAGGGCGATGCTCCACTGGCCGAACGGCGCGCTCAGGCGTTGTCACTCGACCGTTCACTTCTGTCCGAGCTTCTCGGCCATGAGGAGATGCGCGATCTCCTCGACCCGGCCGCACTCGGCGAGGTCGAGCTGGAGCTCCAGAGGCTCACCGATGATCGCAAAGCACGCAACCCCGACGAGCTGCACGATCTTCTCAGAATGGTCGGCGACCTCAGCGGGGCGGAGATCACATCGAGGGTGGGCGATCCGGCGGCGGTTCCCGAATGGCTCGAGCGGCTCCGGGATACGCGCCGCGCGGTCGAGCTTCGCATCGCGGGGGCCCCTCGATGGGTTGCGATCGAGGACGCCGGCCGTTTCAGGGATGCGCTGGGCAGCGCGCTGCCGGTGGGCATCCCGCAGGCCTTCCTGGAACCGGTGGCGGGCCCGCTGGGCGATCTCGTCGCCCGCTATGCGCGCACTCACGGGCCGTTCGAGGCGGCCGAGCCCGCCGTGCGACTGGGACTGGGGCAGGCGGTGGTGACCGGCGCGTTGCGGGGCCTGGAGTTGGAGGGGCGCGTGGTCGAGGGCGAGTTCCGTCCGGGTGGCATGGCCAGGGAGTGGATCGACGCGGAGGTTCTCAGGCGGTTGCGCCGCCGGTCTCTGGCCGCGTGGCGCCGGGCCATCGAGCCGGTTGTGCCCTCCAGGCTGGCGGTTTTTTCGCTTGGGTGGCAGGGAGTGGGCGTGTCCGGCCGGCGGGGCACGGGAAGGGGCGCGCTTCTCGACATCATCGAGAAGCTCCAGGGGGTGCCCATCCCCGCGTCGGTTCTCGAGCAGCAGGTTCTGGGGAGCCGGATGCCCGGTTACCTGCCGGCGATGCTCGACGAGCTGGGCGCCTCCGGCGACCTCGTTTGGGCCGGAGCCGGGGCAATCGGCAGCGATGATGGATGGGTGTGCCTCGCGCTTGCGGACGCCGCCCCGTTCCTGATCCCGGAGACGCCGCAGCCGTCCTTGTCGGGCGAGGCGTCTGCCGTCCACGAGGCTCTCGAGCGGGGAGGGGCGCTGTTCTTCCGCCAGATCTCGGACGCGGTCGGATCCCAGGACGACAGCCGACTTCTACTCGGCTTGTGGGAATCCGTGTGGGCCGGTCTCGTCACCAACGACACCTTGGCGCCTCTTCGAGCCCTGACCGCTCCCAGGAGGAGATCGAGGCGGCAGGCCCATGGACGGAAGCCACGGCCGGGCCTCCCGGTCCGGGGCGGGCCGCCTGAAGCCGCCGGACGATGGAGCCTCGCGCCGGCGCGCGAGAGGTCGCCGACGCGGCGCCTGCACGCTCTGGCCGAGCAGCTCCTCGAGCGTTACGGGGTCGTCACCAGAGGTTCGGTGGTGGCCGAGGGTGTCCCCGGGGGTTGGGCTGCCGTTTACCCGGTCCTGAAGGCGCTGGAGGAGGCGGGTCGTTGCCGGCGTGGTTACTTCGTCGACGGGCTGGGTGGCGCCCAATTCGCCCTGCCCGGAGCGGTCGACCGCATGCGGGCAAGGGACGAGCCGCACGGCGAGCCCGTAACCCAGGTTCTCGCAGCGACCGATCCTGCGAATCCCTACGGCGGGGCGCTGGAGTGGCCGCGCCGCGACGAGGAGGCCACGGGCCACCGGGCGGGGAGAAAGGCGGGTGCCGTCGTCGTGCTGGTCGACGGCGAGCTTGCCGTGTATGTCGAACGGGGTGGGCGCACGCTCCTTTCCTACTCGGACGACCCCGAGGTCCTCAGGTCGGCGGCGGATGCGCTTGCGCTGGCGGCGCGGGATGGCCTCCTGGGGCGGTTGGCAGTCGAGAAGGCCGACGGAGAAGCCGTCTTCGACACGCCCTTTGCGCGTGCGTTGATCGAAGCGGGCTTCCGGCACACCTCCAAGGGCCTGCGAGTTCGTGCCTGAAGGAGACACCGTCTACCTGGCTGCGACGCGCCTGAACGGCGCCCTCGCCGGCCAGACCCTTACCAGGACCGACTTTCGCGTCCCCCGGTTCGCAACGGTGGACCTCTCGGGCCGCCGAGTCCTGGAGGTGGCCGCCCGCGGCAAGCATCTGCTGTTTCGAATTCAAGATGGGGTGACGCTGCACACCCATTTCATGATGGACGGCGTCTGGCAGCTCTACCGGCCTGGGCAACGCTGGCGCGCGCCCGCCTTCCAGGCGCGCGCCGTGCTCGAGACCATGCCGTGGGTTGCCGTCGGCTTCAGGTTGGCCGTCACCGAGGTCATCGAGACGACCGGCGAGCACGAGGTCGTGGGCCACCTCGGCCCCGATCTGCTCGGCTCGGATTGGGACCCGGACGAGGCGCTCCGGCGATTGGAGGCGCAGGGTGACCGGCTCCTCGGCGACGCGCTGCTCGATCAGACAGTGATGGCAGGGCTGGGCAACGTCTACAAATGCGAGGTGTGCTTTCTCAAAGGGCTGGATCCCCGGCTTCCGGTTGCGGGCATTCCCGACCTCGAGGGGATTGTGGGCCTGTCGAAGCGGCTCATCGAGTTGAACCGAACGACCGGGTCCCAGGTGACGACGGGCGACCTTCGCCGCGGCAGAGGTCAATGGGTCTACGCACGGGCCGGGCGGCCATGCCGGCGCTGCGGAGCTCCGATCAGGAGGCGTCAGGAGGGAGCCGAACGGGTGACCTATTGGTGCCCCCGCTGTCAGCCACGCCGGGAGGCCGGGCACTAGAGTGGTTGTGGTCCGGTCCCTTATGGGGATCACGCCCGCGCGCCTCCGGGGCGGAGGGTGTTGCGACGAGGTTGGGCCTCCGGGGGATTCTCCGGGTCGAGGTCAGGCATTCCTCCGATTGGCCCTAATCTGGTATCGGCCCATCTGTCTAGGTTGGAGTGAGCCACATGTACGACGTCTTCAAAGATCAGTTGCCGGACATCGATCCGGAGGAGACCGCTGAGTGGACCGAGGCGCTGGCACAGGTCATCGATCACTCTCCCGGGCGCGCCCGCTACCTGTTGTCGCGCCTCATGCACGAGGCTCGCTGCCGGCAGGTGGGCTTGCCCTCGATGGTGTCCACCAACTACATCAACACGATCTCGCCTGAGCAGGAACCCTACTTCCCCGGCGACGAGGCAATCGAGAAGCGCATCCGTTTGATTACCCGATGGAATGCGGCGGTAATGGTGTCGCGCGCCAACAAGCACCACAACGGGATCGGCGGCCACATCTCGACCTACGCGTCGGCGGCCTCGCTCTACGAGGTCGGCTTCAATCACTTTTTCCGGGGCAAAGATCATCCCGGCGGAGGGGATCAGGTCTTCATTCAGGGTCACGGCACACCAGGCATCTATGCGCGCGCCTTTCTGGAGGGCCGCATCGGCGAGGAGAAGCTCGACAGCTTCCGCCGAGAGGCATTCGGTGCCGGGCTGTCCTCCTATCCGCATCCCCGGCTCATGCCCGACTTCTGGGAGTTTCCGACTGTGTCGATGGGGCTCAGCCCCCTCAATGCGATCTATCAGGCGCGTTTCAACCGGTATCTTCAGCACCGGGGCATCAAGGACACCTCCGACCAGCACGTGTGGGCATTCGTGGGCGATGGCGAGATGGACGAGCCCGAGTCCATGGCGGCGCTTTCGATAGCGGCGCGCGAGGGGCTCGATAATCTGACCTTCGTGGTCAACTGCAATTTGCAGCGGCTGGATGGCCCGGTGCGTGGAAATGGAAAGGTCATTCAAGAGCTCGAGTCCATCTTCAGAGGCGCCGGCTGGAACGTCATCAAGGTCATCTGGGGCCGTGAATGGGACGACTTGTTGGCACGCGACAGAAACAGCGTGCTCGTCAACAAGATGAACACCACCCTGGACGGAGAGTTCCAGAAGCTTGCGGTTGAATCGGGCGATTATGTCAGAGAGCACTTCTTTGGCTCCGATCCGAGACTCAAGGAGCTGAGTGCCCATCTGACCGATGAGGACCTTCGGAGATTGCGACGGGGCGGCCACGACTATCGGAAGCTGCATGCGGCCTATGCCTCGGCGGTGGAGCTTGGCGATGCACCGACCGTCATCCTCGCCAAGACCGTCAAGGGTTGGGCGCTCGGGGGGGCATTCGAAGGCCGTAACGTGACCCACCAGGTAAAGAAGCTTTCGATGGAGGAGCTGAAGGTCTTTCGCGACAGACTCGAGCTTCCCATCAAGGACGAGGAGATCCATGAGGGCGAGGCCCCCTACTACCACCCGGGCAAGGACTCGAAGGAGTTCGAGTACCTGCTGGCGCGCCGCAAGGCGCTGGGGGGTTTTCTGCCCGAGCGCAGGGTGGTTGCCTCCAAGCTCGAGCTTCCGAAAGAAGATCTGTACGCAGAGTTCGCCAAGGGATCGAAGCAGCCCGTCGCCACAACGATGGCGTTTGTGCGGTTGTTGCGGAAGCTTATGCGCGACAAGAACGTCGGCAAGCGCATCGTTCCCATAATCCCCGACGAGGCGCGCACTTTCGGGATGGAGTCGTTGTTCCCTGAGTTCAAGATATATGCCGCGCACGGTCAGCTCTACGAGCCGGTCGATGCCGAGCATCTGCTGGCTTACAGGGAATCGCAGCAAGGTCAGATCATGGAGGAAGGCATCACCGAGGCCGGTTCGATGGGGACCTTCACCGCGGCGGGCACCTCTTACGCATCACACGGCGAAACCATGATTCCGTTCTTCACCTTCTATTCGATGTTCGGCTTCCAACGTATCGGAGACCTAATCTGGTCGTTCGGAGACCAACGCGGACGCGGATTCTTGCTGGGAGCGACGTACGGACGCACCACTCTCAACGGAGAAGGCCTGCAACACCAGGATGGCCACTCACTGCTGCTGGCAACGACTAACCCGGTATGTCTGTCCTACGATCCAGCCTTTGCGTTCGAAACAGCGGCGATCGTCAGAAACGGGCTGACCAGGATGATCGAGGGTGGAGAGGACATCTTCTACTACATGACGCTATACAACGAGGCGTACGGCCAGCCCGCAATGCCCGAGAACGTCGAGGACGGGATTCTCCGCGGGCTCTACCTCTTCCGCGAGGCCGCCGAAGCCGACCGCCCGCACAAGGCGCAGCTCCTCGGATCGGGGACGATCATGCAGGAGGTCTTGCGCGCTCAGGACCTCCTGACGGAGCATCATGATGTCGCCGCGGATGTATGGAGCGCCACCTCCTACCAGCAACTTCGCACCGACGCCCTCGAAGCCGAGCGCTGGAACCGTCTCCATCCCGAGGAAGCGCCGCGGGTTCCCTACGTTACAAGTTGCTTCGAGAACAAAGAGGGACCGGTGGTAGCTGCCGGCGATTCCATGAAAGCCGTCTCCGACCAGGTGGCGCGCTGGGTACCCGCCCGCTTTCTGCCGCTCGGCACCGATGGCTTCGGACGTTCGGATTCACGGGCCGCCCTGAGGCGCCATTTCGAGATCGATGCAGAGCACATCGTTGTGGCGACACTTGCTCTGCTGGCCGAAGCCGGGGACATCAAACCCGAGGTGGTGACGGAGGCGATCAAGCGCTACGAGATCGATCCCGAGACGACCTCCCCGCTGTTCGCCTGAGTGAGGCGGCCCGGAGGCGCCGGGCCGGCGAGGGCGC
>Ga0136619_10000346_pt1 | contig 17500 bp, 17 predicted proteins | sample AntDrymUQ3532106_2_FD_104807 | JGI IMG/M metagenome (GOLD analysis project Ga0136619, IMG submission 104807) | Polar desert sand microbial communities from Dry Valleys, Antarctica - metaG UQ353 (21.06) | ecosystem: Environmental > Terrestrial > Soil > Desert | place: Antarctica: Dry Valley...
CACTTCGCATGCCGTCGTCCTCAGTCGGGCCAATATTCTCGAATATTGGCCCTCCCTGCGTCCTAGGCCTGCTCGGTTCTCGCCGGCGAATCGCGACCGTATTTACGGCGGGAAGCACTAAGTGACCGTCACCCCCACTCGTTGGACGGCGTTGTTCGCGTACCCGCCGCGGTTCCACTTCGCCTCGAGCGGCTGCTCGTTCCCGGCCTCGTCGCGCGCGCGGCAGCAGAGCTCGTGCTCCCCCGCTTCCGCATCCCACTCGAATCGCCAGCCGCGCCAGGACCAGCGTCCGTCCGAGCGCGGAGCGAGCTCGGCCTCGGCCCAGGTCTCGCCGCCATCGGTCGAAACCTCGACGCTCGCGATCTCCGCGTCCCCGGACCACGCCCGTCCCTCAAGAACGCACTGGCCTGCCAGCACGAGCCGCGCCCGGCTCGGGAACTCAGGGATCCCCGGGGGCACCATCAGCGCTCGAACCTGCATCCGCGAGAGCGGCTCGCCGACCTCGTTCTCCTCCTGGCGGAGGCGATAGCTGTGCCGCATCTGATACCCGTTGAACGGCGTGTCGATCAGTGAGATGCGCGAGAGCCACTTCACGCTCGTCATCCCGTACCAGCCCGGCACCAGCAGTCTCAGCGGAAATCCATGCTGCGGCGGGAGAGGAACGCCGTTTATCTCGTACGCGAGCAAGACATCCTGGCCGTGCGCTTCGCCGAGCGGGAGGCTTCGAGCGTACACCTGCTCCTCTTCGCCCTCGAACCCGCGGTCGAGTCCCTCGAAGAGCACCTCGATGGCGCCGCCGCGTACTCCCGCCTCCTCGAGGAGCGACGCGAGCGCGACTCCCTTCTAGCGGGCGTTCCCCACTGCCTCGAGCAGCCACGGCTGGCTGAAGACGTGAGGCTCGATGTGCACGCGACCGTTCCCCGCGCACTCCATCGTCGCCACCACCTCGACCCCCGGCCGCGAGCGCAGGTCGTCGAGCGAAAGCGAGAGCGGCCGCTCGACGAGTCCGTCGACCTCGAGCCTCCACGTCACCGGATCGACCTTCGGGATGTCGTAGTGAGTCAGGAGGTAGTGAAGGCCAACGGGTGTGACGTCCCAGCGGAGCGCCTCGAGCGGCATTCCGTGGTTACGCGCGGCGAGTTGGAGCTCCGCGAGGCTGATGATCTCGGACACGGCTCTCAGTACTCAACCACGTCGGCGACTGCTTCGTCGATGGCGGCCAGAGCCGCTGCGTCGAGCTCGATCCCCGAGGCCGCGACGTTCTCGTCGACCTGCTCGGGGCGGCTGGCGCCGACAATCGCAGAGGCCACGTTCGGCTCACGCAGCACCCACGCCAGAGCCAGCTGTGACAGGGTCGCTCCGAGCCCGTCCGAAATCGGCCGCAGGCGCTGAACCGCGACGAGCACGTTTTCCTTCAGGAACCGGTTCATGGCCCACCCCATCACGTCGGACGCGGCTCGCGAGTCGTCGGGAAGCGGATCGCCCGGCCGGTACTTCCCGCTCAGGACTCCCTGCGCGAGCGGCGACCACACCACCTGCGAGATCCCTGTCTGGGCGGAGAGCGCGATCACCTCGGCCTCGATCTTGCGTGACAGGATCGAGTACTGCGGCTGACTCGAGACGAACCTCTCGACACCCGGGATCTCGGACACGGCCCGAATCTGCTCCGGCGTCCACCCGCTGAACCCCAGATAGCGAGCCTTGCCCTCGCGAACCACCTCCGTGAGCGCGTGCATCGTCTCGCTTAGCGGCGTCCCCGGGTCGTAGCGATGGCACTGGTAGAGGTCGACATAGTCCGTCCGAAGCCGACGCAACGAGTCGTCGATCTGCTTGCGGACCTGCGCGGCGGAGAGCCCACGGTCGTCGTCGGACATCGGGAAGAAGAGCTTCGTCGCGAGGATGTACGAGGACCGCGCCCGACCGGCCAGGGCGTCGCCCAGGAACTCCTCGGCCGCGCCTCGACCGTAGACGTTCGCCGTGTCGACGAAGTTGACACCGAGCTCGAACGCGCGGTCGAGGCAGGCTCGGGCGGTGGCGGTCTCGACCCCGACACCGTAGGTCAGCCAGCTACCGAGACTGATCTCGGAGACCATGAGATCGCTCGCGCCGAGCTTGCGGTACTCCATGCGCGAGCTTCTATCAGACCGTTTCGTAGGATCGTCCGGCATGGACCACCAGGAGCTCGGCAGGAGCGGGATCACGGTGTCCCGCGTCATCCTCGGCTGCGGCAACTTCGGCGGAGTCGGATCTGCCCCGGCGTTCTTCGGGCAGGGGATTCCGAGAGACGAGGCCTTTCGGATCATGGACGCAGCCTGGGAGCTCGGCATCACCACCTTCGATACGGCCGATGCCTACGGAGGTGGGCGCAGCGAGAGCTTCATCGGCGAGTGGCTCAGGATGAAGGGTGGCGCGGTACGGGACACGATCGTTGTCGAGACGAAGACGTTCAACCCGAACGAGGTGGGCGCCGATCGGGGTCTTTCGCGCGACCGCATCCTCCGCCAGCTCGACGTCAGCCTCGGGCGGCTCGGGTTGGATCGCGTGCCGCTCTACCTGGCGCACGACTTCGACCCTGATGTTGCGCAGGAAGAGACGTTGGGCGCGTTCGACGAGCTCGTTCGGACAGGGAAGGTAGGCGCGGTCGGAGCCTCCAACTTCACCGGGACCCAGCTCTCCGAGGCGCTCGAGATATCCGCGGACACAAAGCTCACGCGCTACGAGTGGGTGCAGAACTCGCTCTCCCTGCTCGACCGAGAAGACGCCGAGAGCGTGCTGCCCGTCTGTAGTGAGCACGGCCTCGGGTTCGAGGCGTTCGGCCCCCTCGCCGGCGGCTGGCTCACCGGAAAGTACCGACGGAGTGCCGCGTATCCCGAAGGCTCGCGGATGACCCAGCGGCCGGAGTCGTATGCGAGGTATGAGAACGATCGCGTGTTCGACGCGCTCGAGGCGTTCGAGCGCGAGGCGCTCGGACGCGGGGTCTCGATGGCGGGGCTCGCGACCCGGTGGCTCCTGGGTGAACCGGAGATCACAGCCGTGGTGGTCGGCCCGACACGGGCGGAGCATCTCGAACCCGTGCAGGAGGCGCTGTCGCTCGACCTCACTCCGGCTGAGCGCGCCCATCTGCGAGGCTTGTTCGAATGAGTCTCCTCATCCTCTCCGAGCACGACGTGCGTCAGCTGCTCGACATGGAGTCGTGCATCGAGGCGATGGAGGAAGTCCTGACGGCGCTCGCGCGGGACGAGCTCTTTCAGCCTCTCCGCTCCGTCGCCCGGCCACCCGGCGCGGCCAGCCTGATCGGACTCATGCCCGCGCATCGGGGGGGCGAGTCCCCCGCATACGCGCTCAAGGAGATCGTGGTCACACCGGATAATCCGACGCGGGGGCTCGACGCGCACCAGGGCGCGGTGCTGCTCCACGAGGGCGCAACGGGTCAGCTCATCGCGGTGCTGAACGCCTCGCCCGTGACCGAGATCCGCACGGCGGCGGTCTCGGCGGTCGCGACGCGTGCCCTCGCACGCTCGAATGTCGAGCACGTCGCCATCCTGGGTGCCGGCGTCCAGGCGCGAGCGCACGTGCACGCGATGCGGGCTGTCCTCGACGACCCCGAAGTCCGCATCTGGGCCCGCAACCTCGACGCCGCAGAGCAGCTCGCGGCCGAGGTCGAGGCAATCGCGTCCCCATCCCCTGACGCTGCTCTCCTTGGCGCCGAGGTCGTGTGCACGACGACCAGCTCCCGCGAGCCGATCGTCGAGCATCGTTGGCTCGCGGAGGGCGCGCACATCAATGCCGTCGGCTCGAGCATCCCGACCGCGCGCGAGCTCGAGACGGAGACCGTCGCCGCGAGCTCGCTCTATGTCGACCGGCGCGAGTCGACGCTCAACGAGTCCGGCGACTATCTCATCGCCGCGGCCGAAGGCGCGATCGGCCCCGACCACATCAAGGCCGAGCTCGGTGAGGTGCTCGCCGGAACACACTCTGGACGCGAGAGCAACGACGAGCTGACCGTGTTCAAGTCGCTCGGGATCGCGGTCGAGGATCTGGCGGCTGCCGAGCTCGTCGTGCGACGCGCGCGCGAGCAAGGAGCTGGGTCGGAGGTGGACTTCTGATCCCGCTCGAGGAGATCGAGCGCGCGCGCGTCCGCATCGCGAACACGGTCGTCAAGACGCCCCTCGTCCGTCTGCATCTCGACGACGCTCCGGCGGAGATCTGGCTCAAGCTGGAGAGCCTGCAGCCGATCGGCTCCTTCAAGCTCCGTGGCGCGGCGAACGCGATCCTGAGCGCGCCGCGCGCCGAGCTCGCCGATGGCGTCGTGACGACGAGCACCGGGAATATGGCCCAGGGGGTCGCTTGGATGGCGCGCGCCCTCGGCATCCCCGCGACGATCGTGGTCCCGGATAACGCGTCGGCGGCGAAGCTCGCGGCCGTGGAGCGTCTCGGCGGACGCCTCGTGCATGTGCCCTGGGAGACGTGGTGGGCAGCGGTCGAGGCGGACCGCGATCAGGCTCTCGTCGACCTCGAGGGCGTCGAGGGGTACTTCGTCCACCCCGTGCGGGACGAGCCGGTGATCGCAGGCAACGGCACCATCGGGCTCGAGCTCGCCGAGCAGCTGGACGACATCGATGCGGTGCTGATTCCATGGGGCGGCGGCGGGCTGACCACGGGAGTGGCGAGCGCGCTCAGAGCCGTCTCTTCCGAGACGAAGGTCTATGTGTGCGAGCCGGAAACCGGTGCTCCGGTGACGGCGGCGATCGCCAACGGAGGAGTTCCGACATCAGTCGACTTCACGCCGTCCTTCGTCGACGGGGCAGGCTCCGGGGCGCTACTCGCGGACATGTGGGAAGGCGCGCGCGATCTCGTCACGGCCGCATTCCCGATCTCGCTCGACGCGACAGTCGCAGCGGTGAAGCTGCTCGCTGAGCGCGGGCGGATCGTCGCCGAGGGCGCAGCCGCGCTGCCGGTGGCGGCGGCGATTACCGGGGCGGCCGGCGAGGGCCGGGTCGTCTGCATCGTCTCCGGTGGAAACATCGACCCGCGCCGGCTGGCCGAGATCCTTGCGGGGAGGATCCCGGACTGAGAGCCGCTCCGCTGACGATCGTCTCGCCCGAGGAAGCACGGCGAATCGCCGTACGTGCGCAGCTCCTCGACGGGTCGGCGACGAGTCTGCTCGACACCGTCCGTCAGCTTGGCTACCTCCAGATCGATCCCATCTCGAGCGTGGCGCCGCCGCAGTATCTCGTTCCCTGGAGCCGGCTTGGATCGTACGACCGCGGTGAGCTCGATCGGTTGCTCTGGCACGAGAGAAGGCTGTTCGAGTGGAACGCCTACATCTGGCCGATCGAGGATCTGCCCCTGGTGCGAGCCAGGATGCGGCGGCGGCGGGGCAAGTACATGTTCGAGCGACGCGCCACCGAGTTCCTGCAGACGAACGCCCGGTTCAAGCGCTACGTCCTGCGCGAGCTCGAGCGGAACGGGCCGATGCTCTCGCGCGAGCTGGAGGATCACTCGCGCGAGAAGCGCGAGTCACACCGTTGGTACGGCAGCCGAAACGTCGGCATTCTGCTCGAGATCCTGCATGGGCGCGGCGCGGTCGCGATCGTCGGCCGGCGCGGCGGCCAGCGCCTCTGGGATCTCGCCGAGCGTTGGTATCCCGAGACTGAGACGATCTCGCTCCGAGAGGCCGAACGGGCGATCGCGGAGAAGCGGTTCCGGGCTCTCGGAGTGCGGCTGACAGCTGCGGGCTGGCACGCGCACCCGGCCGTTTCCGACGGCCCCGTCCCCGATCGCGTGACACTCCTCTCCCCTTTCGACCGCCTGATCCACGACCGCGACCGCGCCGAGGCGCTGTTCGATTTCCACTACCGGCTCGAGATGTACGTGCCCAAGGCGAAGCGGGAGTACGGCTACTACGTGCTCCCGATCCTCGTCGGCGACCGGCTCGTCGGACGCGTCGAGCCGCTCTTCGACCGGAAAGCCGGCACGCTCCGGGTGCTCGGCGCGTGGGGTGACACTTCCCGCCTGGACGAGGCGCTGGACAGCCTCGCGACGTTCCTGGGCGCCAACCTGATCGGCGCAAAGTTGTAAAGGCGGTGTCAGACACCGGTTTTGTCAAGGCGAGCTCGTGCAAGTTCTGTGCCAAGTTCTCCACCGCTCGGCTTCAGCGGGCATCCCGTCTTGTTCTCGGCGAGACAGCTGAGATCGTCGGTACCGAGCACGCGCGCGAGCGTCGATCTGCGCGGCGGTGTCTGACACCGGGGTCGCAGTAGCATCCGACTCGTGGAGTTCGAGACTCGCGCCATTCACGTCGGGCAGGAGCCGGATTCAGCCACGGGCGCGGTGACGACCCCGATTTACCAGACCTCCACATACGTGCAGGACGCGGTCGGGGTGCACAAGGGATACGACTATGCGCGCGTCGCCAACCCCACGCGGACAGCGCTGCAAGAGTGTCTCGCCTCGCTCGAGGGCGCCGCCCACGGGCACGCGTTCTCCTCAGGGTTGGGTGCCGCGACAACGCTGATGCACCTGCTCTCACCCGGCGACCACGTCGTCTCGGTCAACGATGTATACGGGGGGATCTACCGGATGTTCTCGCAGGTGTACGAGCCGAAGGGGTATCGCTTCACATTCCTCTCCGCGCAGGAGATCTCGACCGGCCTCGGTGAGCATCTCGACGAGAAGACGCGCCTCGTCTGGCTCGAGTCGCCGACGAACCCGCTCCTGAACCTCGTCGATATCCGCGCCGCAGCCGAGGCCGCGCACGCAGTTGGCGCCTTGGTCGTCGTCGACAACACCTTCGCGACGCCGTACCTGCAGCAGCCGCTCGCGCTCGGCGCCGATGTTGTGCTCCACTCGACGACGAAGTACCTCGGCGGTCACTCAGATGTCGTCGGCGGATTCCTGGCGACGAACGACGACGCGATCTCCGAGCGCCTCGCCTTCCTGCAGAAGTCACTCGGGGCTGTCCCCGGCCCCTTCGACTCCTGGCTCGTGCTGCGCGGCGTGAAGACGCTCGCCGTCAGGATGGAGAAGCACTGCGAGAACGCCGCCGTGATCGTCTCCTTCCTCGAACGCGAGACCCGGGTCGAGCAGGTCTTCTATCCGGGGTTACCGACGCACCCGGGACACCAGCTCGCCGCGGCGCAGATGCGCAACTTCGGTGGCATGGTCTCGTTCCTCGCGGCGAGTGAGGAAGAGGCTGTCGCGCTGGTCGCCCGCACGAAGATCTGGAAGCTGGCGGAGAGCCTCGGCGGAGTCGAGAGCCTGATCGAGCAACCGGCCCGGATGACGCACGCGTCGACTGCCGATGCGCCCTTCGCCGTGCCGCCGAGCCTCGTCCGGCTCTCGGTCGGCATCGAGTCCGCGCACGACCTGATTGACGATCTCGACAGCGCGCTCGCCGGGTAATGGGCGAAGCGAAAACCGTCGCGCTCGTGCTTCGTGGACACGCTTGGCGTGACGAGCTCACCATGCGCGAGCAGGCCGAGATCGGCGGGCACCTCGGATTGATGGTTCGCCTGTCGCGCGAAGGCGTGATCGAAGCAGCAGGGCCCTTCTCCCTGCCCGACGAGCGTCTCGAAGGTGATGCGCTCGGGTTTATCCTCTTCGCGGACGCGGATCTCGAGACGGCGACGCAAGCCCTCGAAGCCGACCCCGCTCGCGCAGCGGGCACGGTCGCCTACAAGGTGCTCCCGTGGTACCGCTGACCGTCGAGCCGATCGACCTGCATCACCTCGACGAGCGCATCATCGGCTGCTATGTGTTCGAAACCCAGGATGGCCTCACGCTCTTCGACTGCGGCCCGACGACGTGCATCCCGCACCTGAAGGCAGGGCTCGCCGAGCGCGGGCTCGATCTCACCGATATCCGACACCTGCTCCTCTCGCACATCCACCTCGACCATGCGGGAGCGGCGGGCGTGCTCGTCCGCCAGCATCCGTGGCTGCAGGTGCACGTCTCCGAGATCGGGGCTCCGCACCTCGTCGACCCGTCGAAGCTCGAGGCCAGCGCCCGCAGGCTGTACGGAGCGACCTTCGACTCGCTGTGGGGCGAGCTCGCCCCGATTCCGGAGCGGAACGTCCACGTCGTGGGCGACCGGATCCTGGGTCTCGAGTGCTTCCCGACGCCCGGCCACGCCTGGCATCACGTCTCGTACCTCAACGCCGACGGCACGCTTTACGCAGGGGACGCGGCGGGGGTGCGCATCGCCCCCGGCAGCTTCGTCATGCCGCCTTGTCCACCACCGGAGATCGACCTCGAGGCGTGGGAGCGGACGATCGAGGAGATCGAGCAGCGCGCACCCGGAAGGCTCGCGCTCATTCACTTCGGGACCTTCGATGACGTGCAGGAGCACCTCGCCGCCCTTCGCGAGACCCTGCACACCTGGGCGAGTCGGGTCGAGGACGGCATGGACGAGCAGACGTTCGTCGCGGCAGCACGCTATGACGTCTCGCAAGTGGAGCCCGAGATCACCGATCTGTACGACGAGGCGGCGCCGTTCTGGCACCACTATCGGGGCCTCGACCGCTATTGGCGGAAGCGTCGGGAGACGATAGCGCCAGTAGTGTGAACCTCTTCGACGACTGGGCTTGGCTGATTGCCATCCTTGCAGGCGGTGCAACCGTCGCTGCGCTGGGCCACGTTCTTGGGCTGAGTCGCGCACGAACCCTTGTCTACCTGTGCATAGCGACCGGGGGAACGCTCGTGATCGCCGGAAGCTTTCTCCTGGTGTCTCTCGGCGAATGCGTCTTTGCCAACGACCGGCCGTTGTCTTGGCAGTGGTCGCCGCGGCGTGAGTTCTGCAGCGAGCCGGGCTCGCCCGCCGCGCTGGGCGGGCTCGCGCTGTTCCTCGTTCCGTCACTGCTCGTCGCGCTCGGCGCGATTCTGCGGTCGAAACTAGGCCAAGCCTGGTCGGTTGCCGCCTTCTTCCTGATCATCCCGAGCCCGCTTCTGCCATTCCTCTATGTGAAGGCCCTGCCTTTCTATCCGATCTACACCGCCTGTTCTGCACGATCCGTACCTACGCACAGCCTCCGCCATGCGACCTGCGCGCGCGTGTTACGTCGAAGGGATCGCATTCGGCCCACACGAGACAGTGGTGACGGACGAGGCGGAGAGGATCTGCGTAGACCTCGAGTCAACCGCCGAAGCGCTCGCCCTCACTCCCGAGTACGACGAGGGTGTGACGATCTATGCGCTCGATTGGCTCGGCAAGACCCTCACGGAGAATGGCATGGAGCCCGGCGCCGAATGGGAAGGGCTTGTCGTCACGCGTGTCTACTCGCTTTCTGGAGCTCGAGCACGCGAAGACTCTTCGCTCATTCGGACGTAACGAAGTCACACCATCGAGAAGCCTCATTCGCGCGCGGCGTGCGCCTCGAGGTCTCCCATCGTGACGAACTCGAGCGCCGAGGCGTGCGTCGCCTCCAACACGATCGGCGGGGCGACTCCTGCCTCGAGCGCCTCGTTCCAGCGCTCGGCGACGACGCACCAGCGGTCTCCGGGCTGCAAACCGACGAACATCCACTGCGGCTGCGGCGTGACGAGGTCATTTCCGCGCGACACCGAAAACTCGAGGAACTCCTCGGTCATCACCGCGCAGATCGCGTGAAAGCCTGGATCGCTTCCCGTGCGGCAGTAGGCGTCCCGGTAGAACCCCGTTACCGGATCGAAGGAGCAGGGCTCGAGTTCGCCGCCGAGGACGTTCACGCGCCGAGCTTAGAGCGCAGACCCAAGATCGCGTCGACGAAGGCGACCCTTCGGCGCCGGTGGCGGGAACTCGCCAACTCGACGCCGGCGAGTAGCTCCGCCGCCGTGATGGCCGCAATCACCACGCCGGCGTCGTCTTCGATCACAGAGTCCAGCGGCGCACCGTGGCGGTCCGCGACCCGGACGCTGGTGTCGAGAATCAGCCGTTCCAGGACCGCTCCTCGACGGTCAGGGATGCCCGCAGCTCGTCCAGGTCGTTCGGCCAGTCCGGATCGGGACGAGCGCCGCGCAAGAGCAGCTTGAGCTCGCTCCCGTTCGCCGCCGCCGCGGGTCCGAGGCGCGCGACGGTTCGACCGCGACGCGCAATGAGGAACGTTGCTCCGCGCCACTCGACCGCGTCCAGGAGTTCCGAGAAGCGGTGGGCAGCGTCGGTTGCGCTCACATTCTCCATGCGAATCAGAATCTCAGATTCGGAGATCTCATGCCCACCCCGTGACGAGCCAACGTCCTCGCCGGAAGCGAGCCAGCATCGCCGCCAGCCGCACGACGATGAGGAGGACGAGCGCTGCCCACACGCCGCGGATCCCCCAGTCGCCGGCAAGCGCGACAAGTAAGGCCGCAGCGCACACGACGAACGCGACGACCATCGAGCCGGCGAGGTAGGGCCCGTCGCCGGCGCCGATGAGGATCCCGTCCAGCGCGAAGACAGCTCCGTTCAAGGGCTGCATCAACGCGAAGAGCGGCCACAGGAGGGCGGTCTCGTCGAGCACTTGAGCGTCGCTCGTGAAGATCCTGGGTAAGACGCCAGCCAGCGCGAGCATCGCCAGAGCGAACACGCCTCCCGCCGCCACCGACAGCCAGATCATCCGCTCGCCGGCCGCGTAGGCGCGCTCCGTGCGGCCCGCGCCGAGCTCGCGGCCGACGATGATCTGCCCTGCGATCGCCACCGAGTCGAGGACGAGCGCGAGGAAGATGAAGAGCTGGAAGGCAATCTGGTGCGCGCCGATTGACGCTTCCCCGAACCGGGTGGCTACCGCACCGGCGAGCACGAACGCGCCGATGAGAGAGGTCGTCCGCAGGAGGATCCACTTCCCCAGCCAGAGCACGCGTCGGGCGAGCAGGAAGTCCGGCCGCGCCTCGCCGGCCCGGAGCCCGCGCAGGATCACGAACACGAAGGCCGCTCCCATCCCGAGCTGCGCTACCGCCGTTCCTGCGGCGGACCCCTCAATGCCCCAACCGAAGCCGTACACGAACAGCACCTCGAGGATGACGTTCGCGACGTTCCCCGCGATGACGATCACGAGTGGCGTCCGCAGGTCCGAGATCCCGCGCAGATAGCCCTGCCCGCCCAGCGCGAGGAACGCCGCGGGAAAGCCGATTGCGGCGATGCGCAGATAGGTGACCGCGTACTCCGCGGCCTGTCCCTCACCGCCCATCAGCGCCACGAGCGGCTCGGCGAAGATCGCGACGAGCGCCGAGACGGCGATCCCGAACCCGAGCGACAACCAGACGGCCTGCGCCCCGAGGCGACGCGCGATCTCGCTCTGCCCTGCCCCTCCTGCGCGCGCGACCTGAGCCGTCGTCCCGTATTGCAGGAAGTTGAAGATCGCGAAGAGGCCTCCGAGGATCGCTGCCGCGATGCCGAGCGCGGCCAGCTGCGAGCGGCCAAGATGGCCGACGATCGCTGTATCGACAAGGAGGTACAGCGGCTCTGCGGCGAGCGCGCCCAGAGCGGGAAGCGCGAGCGTGAGGATCTCGCGGTCGTACGGGGAGCGCAGCCTCACGCGGCCGGTGTGGCGGCGATCGTCGCCTCGTAGGCGGCGACGTAGTCCGCGACCATGTGCTCGGGCGAGAACCGCTCCTCGACCTCACGCCTGATCTCCGCGGGGTCGAGCGAGTCCGCCTGCTCGAGCACCGCGGGGTCCTCCATCTTGCGGTAGTTGTCGACGATGATCCCCGTCCGCCCGTGGTCGAGGATCTCGGGGACGGCCCCTCGCCGCGTGGCGATGACAGGCGTCCCGCACGCCATCGCCTCGATTGCAACGAGGCCGAACGGCTCCTCCCAGTCGATCGGGTGCAGGAGAGCCCGAGCTCCCAGCAGGAGCTCGACCTTGTCCGCGTGCCCGACCTCGCCCACGTACTCGATCGACTCGCCGAGGTGCGGCCGAACGAACTCGTCGAAGTAGCGGATCTCGAGCGGCTCCCGGCACTTGGCCGCGATCTTCAGGGGCAGCCCAGTCTCCAGCGCGACCGCGAGTGCCCGATGTGCCCCCTTGTCCGGGCTCATGCGGCCGAGAAAGAGGAGGTAGTCACCCCCCGACTTGCGCCGGAACGGATAGACCGAGAGGTCGAGCGCGTTCGGGCAGTTGGCGATCCAGGGGAGGCCGAGCTTCGGCTTGCGTTGGTTCATCGAGATCGAGATCAGCTTCACCTCTGGGGCGAGGGACACGACTTCCTCGTACAAGCGGCCCGGACGTCCCTCGAGAGGCCCGTGAACCGTGTGACAGAAGGGCACGTTCTGAAGCCCCCCGAACGCGAGCCCGAGCAGTCCGGTGTGGTCGTTCAGGATGTCGAACTCGTCGGCGCGACGGATGGCGTTCACCAGGTGCTGCATCTCCCAGAACGTGTGACCGATCCATTCGCTCGGAGCGGTGTCGAAAACCGACTCCAGGCGAGCGCGCGTCTGCGAGTCGCCCGAGGCGAACATCGTGACCTCGTGCCCGGCATCGACGAGGCCGTCGGCGAGCAGCGCTACAACGCGCTCGATCCCGCCGTAGGCCTCCGGCGGAACCGGAAACCAGACCGGGCAGATGAGCCCTACCTTCATCGGGCGCAAGAACAGAATCCGGTCGCGCGGACTCTGATCGCGCGAAGATCCCTAAAGTCGTCCGCTTCGCGGCCGCAATGCGCTTCTTCCACGTGTTTCACCCTAGACCCCCTCGGCGATCGTTACACGCCCGCGCTCGACCGCAACCGACCAGTTGCGCCCGAACGCGCGCACACCCTCGACCCGCAACCCCTCGAGCCAGCTCGGTAGCTCGTCCTCGACGTTGGTCACGAGCCGTTGGCGCACGCGGTCGGGCTCGATGCCAAGGAGGACGCGTACGAGCAGAATCGGCGTGCCCGCGGCCCACGCCTGCGGACGAGCGGCCGTGGGATACGCGATCGGGAACGGCGTCTCATCCCGCGCATAGCCTGCGAAAACCTCGGGCAGCGACCAGTCGAAGTGCGCCGCAGCCTCGATCAACGCGCGGGCGACACGCCTCGCCGCCTCGGGGTAGCCGTGCCGCGCGAGGCCCCACGCGGTGAGCGACGAGTCGTGGGGCCAGACGGTGCCGTTGTGGTAGCTGATCGGGTTGTACGCGGCTTCGTCGCTCGCCATCGTGCGGATCCCCCAGCCCGACCACAGCGACTCGGAGAGCAGCTGGTCGACGACGCGCGAGACCCGCTCGGGCAGGACGATTCCGCTCCAGAGCAGATGCCCCATGTTCGAGCAGCGAGCGTCGACGTGCTTCTTCTCTCCGTCCAGGGCGAGCGCGAAGAACCCACCCCGCTCCTCGACCCAGAACGCCTTGTCGAACGCGGCGCGAAGCTCGGCGGCCTCGCGCTCGAGCCGGTCGGCGAGCTCCGGCTCGCGCCAGACGTCGCGCGCGATCTCGGCCAGCCCGAGCTTCGCGTCGTACACGTAGCCCTGCACCTCGACGGGGGCGATCGGCGCGTCCGCGAAGCGCCCGTCGTGAAAGCGCTGCGAGTCGCCGGAGTCCTTCCACGACTGGTTGACGAGACCGCCGTCAGCCTTTCGCGCGTACTCGACGAAGCCGTCGCCGTCGATGTCCCCGTAACGGTCGATCCACTCGAGCGCCAGCATGGCGGGCTCTCGCAGCCGCCGGACGAGCACTGCGTCGTCCGTCCAGCGCCAGGTCTCGGCGAGAAGGACCAGAAAGAGCGGCGTGGAGTCGATGGAGCCGTAGTAGCGCGGGAACCAGAACTCGGCTGCGCGACCGTGCCGGACCTCGTGCACGATCTTCCCAGGCTCCGCGTCGATCTCCGGGTCCACGACCTTTGCCTGCAGCTCGGCGAGCGCGTCCAAGGCCCCGATCGCGGGCTCCGGGCCGAGCAGAAGCGATTGCAGCGACGTGATCGCCGTGTCGCGGCCGAACACGGTCATGAACCACGGCATGCCGGCGGCGAAGAGCGGCCGCCGGAACTCACCCGTGCGCATGCGCAGCGCGGCAAGGTCGGCGATCGAGCGATCGAACGCGCGGCGCAGGCTTTCCCAGCCGCCGCGCACTCGCGGCACCCGCAATGTCCAGGCGGCGACGACGTCGCCGAGCGTCTCGCGCTCGTCGCTCAGATGCTCGGCGAGCTCCGCGTCCGTCTCGGAGTCGAGCGACGGCACGACGTCGACCGTGAGGTCCCAGCGCTCGTGCGGATCGAGCGAGAGCTCGAAGGTCGCCCCGCCGTCGTGAATCTGACCGTCCTGAGAGAGGACAATACGGGTCCTGAGGTCACCCAGCGGGTCCACGATCAGGATTTGACGGCGCCCCTCGTCGTAAGTCGAGGGCGCGGGCAGCGGGAGATCCGGCGCGTTCTCGGGGTCGCCGAGCGCGAAGTCGTGGAGCTTGACCGAGATGATGTCCGCGAAGTCCGCCGCGAGCTCGAGCGAGACCTCGAAGTCGAGCCGATGCATGCTCTCGTTCCGGATCCCGATCCGCTCCTGCATGCCCGTGCCGACGAAGCGCTCCCGGGAGATCGAGAGCGCGTCCTGCGGAAGCCCGTTCAGGCTTGCGTTGCGAAGGAAGAACGCCGCCGCGAAGTGCTCGACCCGCCCCGACGACAGCAGGAGCAGCGGCGATCCCTGGACGGAGAGCACGAGACGCGAGAGAAAACGGGTGTCGTGCGCGAAGAAGCCGCTCGTCGGCGCGGCGATGTCGCCCCGCTCGTCGGACATGCAAAAGGTCGTCCCCTCCAGGATTGTCAGCACTCGCGTCGTCCCTCGCCGAGGGACGCGCGAGCGTCCGAGGCTGACACGCGCGTCACGTTCGGCGGACCACCCTCGCGCCGCTCGACTGCGCGAGCGCCTTGACCACGATCTCGTCCACGTTGACGTGCAACGGGCGGGTGAGCGCGAACATGACGCAGTCCGCGATCTCCTCGGGAGTGACCGGATCGACTCCCTCGTACACCGCCTTCGCGGCATCCACGTCGCCTCTGTACCGAACGAGCGAGAACTCGCTCTCGACAAGACCCGCGTCGACGGTCGTGATCCGGATCGGGCGTCCGAGGAGATCCTCGCGTAGTGCATAGACGAAGCCGCGGACCGCGAACTTCGCGGTGACGTACGACGCCGCGTCCTGATACGCCTGGCGGCCCGCAACGGATCCCATGAAGAGGATGTGGCCCTCGTCGTTGATGTGCGGCAGACAGAGACGCGTCATGCGCAGCACACCGTCCACATTCGTGTGCAGGACGGTCTGCTCGTCCTCGGGATTCGACTCCCAGAACGGGTAGCGGCCGAGAGCAAGCCCCGCGTTGTTGAAAAGGATGTCGACGCCTCGGAGCTCGCTGGCGGCGCGGCCGACGAAGGCCGCGGCGCTCTCCTCGTCCATGACGTCGAGTGGAAGCGCGAGGTCGGCCTCTACCCGCTCGACGCGGCGCGCGCCACCGACGACGCGCACCCCCGCCTCGCGCAGCTTGCGCGCGGTCGCCGCGCCGATGCCGCTCGAGGCGCCCGTGACGATTGCCGTTTTGCCCGCGAGATCCACGGGCTGAGCCTAGATGGTCGGCTACCTCGAGTCGCTGGTGTAGGGCCGACCCCTGTGATCCCTCTCGCGAGTGAGGCTCGGGGATGAGCCACTGCCGACAGTCACCACATGCGGCGGCGTTCTGCAGCTTTCCTCCTGCTTGCCTTCGTGGCTTCAGCCGCGCTCGCATCCGCGGGGGCCAACGCCTCTCGCGCACCGGTTCCCGAGATCGTCACCGTCCAGACCGGAGCCTTCTCGGCTGTCGTGAAGTGGCAGGTCGACGAGCCCGGGCGCGTCGTGATCGAGCTCGGCCCGGACGAGAGGTACGGAATCTGGTCGCCGACGACCGCGGTGCGCCAAGCGCAATCGGGTAAGACGACACTGACCGGCCTCGAGCCGGCGACGACCTATCGCTACCGCGTCCTCGCCCGCTGGCGAAACGGCATGCGCGCCGAGGCGCGCGCATCGTTCCGGACCGACCCCTGGCCCCACACGGTCGATGCGTCGGCGGCGCCCACGCCGGCCGACGGCTCGTCGACTCCCGACTCGCCCTTCGTGCTTCCGCCCAAGCTTCCCCCGGGCGTGACACCGACTCCCCCGACGCCTGGCGCGCTCCCGCCCGGAACTCCGAGAGTCGAATCCTCGGCGCCGCTCCGCATCAACGGCGCGGCGGTGTTCCCGCGCATGGTCTGGCGGCAGTGCCCCACTTACTACCCGACGAGCATCGCCGCCGGCATCAACCTCTTTCTCGGCGTGAGCTGCGACGACGAGCAGGAGCAACTCACGAGACTGGCCGGACGAGCGATGTCCACCGTCGATGCCGAGACGCCGGGCATCGGCGGACCGGGAATCGTCGGCTGGCATCTGCCGGACGAGGCAGATGTCTCGGTCGGCGATCCCGAGAAGCTGCCGGTGCCAAAGGAGAACGGCCGGGTCACGTTCCTGACGCTCACCGATCACTTCTCGGCCGGCGCCGCGCCCGGCCCCTACGGCAAGGAGATCTACCCCGGCTTCTTCGCGAAGGCCGACATCATCGGGTTCGATACCTACCCGGTCGAGGTGCGCTGCTCGCTCGAGCAGATCGACAACGTCTTCTGGATGCAGCGTGAGCTGATCGGGCTGACGGGCGGCAAGCCGACGTTCCAGTGGATCGAGGCGGGCCCGATGGAGCACTGCCGCTCGAACCTGGATCCGACGCCGGACGTCGTCCGAGCGGAGACGTGGCTGGCCATCGCGGGCGGCGCGCGCGGCATCGGCTACTTCCCCGACTACTGGCAAGAGGACATCCGCACCGAGGTCCGCCACTCCAACCGGGAGATCGTCGCCCTCGCTCCTGCGCTCCTAGCCCCTGTCGCCAAGTCGAGCTGGTCGATCCAGAGCCCGGTGCGAGTAGCGGCGCGCCGCTACAACGGCGCGACCTACGTCATCGCCGTGAACACGTCCACGGCGCCCGCGAGCGCATCCTTCAGCGTGCAGGGCCTCAGCGGCCGCAAGCTCCGCGTCTTCCGCGACGGACGCGTCGTCTCCCCGCTTGGCGACTTCGTCTCGGACAAGCTCCCGGGTCTCGGTGTCGCCGTGTACATCGCTCCACCCGCCGGCTGGTAGCAGTCAGAGCGCTATTCGTCAGATCGTCCGCGGTCTGAGAGATCGCCGGGATGGCCCAGACGCCACCGCTGGGTGACTCACCGCTCTTCGGCTTGCTCCCGGCGCGCCTGCAGGACGAGCTCGTCGCAGCGGGGCACCCGGTGCGCTTGTCCGCCCGCAGGTCAAGGAGACCTGGGAAGATCTACAAAACATCGCGGTCTAGCTTGTCAACTCGGGCGGGGAGAACGTCACGCGCGTTGACGCGAGTGCCCGCGTTTCCCCGACTTCGTGGGGATGATTCACGCTCCCAGTTACTTGCAGGGCAGTCATCGTCTCCGGTGGGTTCATTACCTCGACGGCGACGGTCGACCAAGCCCACCGGTCTCGTCACGCTCGTCCAGGAGCCATCGGCGCCGTCAGGTAAGCAGCTTCTGCGTCTGTTTCGAGTGCCAGGCGAGGCCCATCGC
>Ga0136619_10000350_pt1 | contig 17398 bp, 25 predicted proteins | sample AntDrymUQ3532106_2_FD_104807 | JGI IMG/M metagenome (GOLD analysis project Ga0136619, IMG submission 104807) | Polar desert sand microbial communities from Dry Valleys, Antarctica - metaG UQ353 (21.06) | ecosystem: Environmental > Terrestrial > Soil > Desert | place: Antarctica: Dry Valley...
ACAATCTGTCACTGTCAAGCGTTGGTGTCGCGCTATCGTCGGCACGTATAGTGAGAGGGTGCCGAGACTGTGGAACGACACGATCGACGCTCACCGCCGTGCGGTACGCGAGGCCACCCTTGATGCCGCTGCGGTACTGGTCGCCGAGCACGGGCTGCTGTCAGTGACGATGTCGCAGATCGCTGAGGAGACCGGAATCGGCCGGGCGACGCTGTACAAGTACTTCCCGGACGTAGAAGCGATCCTGCTCGCCTGGCACGAACGGCAGATCACCGCCCACCTCGAACAACTCGCCGCAGCCCGCGACCAGGCCAGCGACGCCCGCGGGCCACTCGACGCCGTGCTGGAGGCCTACGCCCTCATCGCGTACGAGTCACACGGGCACCGCGACAACGAACTCGCGGCGATTCTGCATCGAGACGCACAGGTAGGCCGAGCCGAGCAGCAACTGCGCGACATGATTCGAGACCTGGTGACCGAGGGCGCGAAAACCGGCGACATCCGGGACGATGTCGCCCCTGACGAGCTCGCGGGCTATTGCATCCACGCACTCACAGCAGCCGGCGGCCTGCAGTCCAAGGCCGCGGTCACCCGACTCGTCAAAGTCACCCTAGATGGATTGCGCCTCCGAATCGATTCACGATGCGCGCCCGGCCCGGCCCCAGGTCGATCAGCGGCCCAACATGAATCGATCACGCCTCGGCGTTGAACGGATCGACGAGCGGATTCATCCCGGCGAACAGGCCGTCCAGATTGTGGAACCAGAGCCACACATGCATCGTGATCAGCCGGCCGTGCCAGAACGCGAAGGCCGCTCCGGTCTCGGAACTCGTCGGGGCACAGTTTGCCTCCCCGTTCCTGGGCTCGAACGTGCCGTCGACGAAATGGCAGGCCGCCGGGAACTCCCCATAGGTCGCCCCCGGCAGCGGAGGCTCCGCCGACTCCTCGGGGAGCACCCACTCCAGCGCGCCTAGCTGTGGGCCGCCCGGAGTGGGCACGTACACCAGAATCGGCGGCCGCCCCGGATCGAAGTCGGTGATCGCGGGATTGAGGTAGTGCACCCCCATGTCCGGCATCATCGGCGTGATGACCTGATAGCCGTCGGCTTGGGCCAGCGCGAGGTCGGTCACGTACTTCGCGCTGCCCAGCCGGGTGGCCGCGAGATGATCTGACAGAACCCCGAGGTCGACGTCCGCTTCGGCCACGGACGACTGCGTTGGGTGGTCGTGGAGCCCGGCCGCATCCGGCTCGGGCTCATCCGTGAAGTGGGCGAGGCGTACGCAAGTCGTCGCAGGCGCCCCAGAGCACTCGCGCGGACGTTTCGGCCCGTTCGGCGAAGGCGCGCAGCAGGACGGACTTCCCGATCCCGGCTTCACCGGACACCGTCGCGATCTCACCGGCGCCGGAGCGCACGCGGTCGAGGGCATCCTGCAAGGACTGCCCCGGCTCGTGCCGCTCCAGCAGCACCTCGGCCTCCTCTATCCGCCGATCAGCAGGGTAGCTCCCCAAGCCCTGCTGCAACTCGGGTCAGAGTGATCTGGGGCCGGCAATCAGGGCGGCGGGATTTCCGGGCTACCCAGGCTGCGGCGGGCGGTGTGGGTCTCGGCCACCGCGGGGCAGGATGAACGCGATGGTGGCCCGATAGAGGCGTCGTATCGACCAGGCAGGCAGGTAGCGGTGACGCTCCTCCTTCCACACCCGCGCCCTGGGATGGGAACTCAGCAATCGCATGATCAGCGTGTCGTCGATGCTCGGTGGCTCGCCGCTGTGCACATCGATGCGGCACAGGTGCTTGGTGTTGATGTAGCCGTACTGCTTGGGGCTGACCAACCTGGCCGGCGCTCCGTGGTCACCGTCGAGCGGGCGGCCGTCCAGGTTCTCCGCGATGAGCACATCGTCAGCCAGGGCGTCCTCGATCATGACGACCGACCGCCAGCCGTCCAGGCCGGAGAAGACGAGATGTGTGACCGACGTCCCGGGAGTGAGCGCCGGCTCGATCAGGATGCGATACATCGACTCGAACGAGACCCCCTCCCAACGAAGGTTCGTGACCGACCAGCCGGCCACGCAGTGAAAGTCGGCGGTGATCTCTCGCCGAGGGAGGGTCGCCAGCACGGTCAAAGGAACGTCCAAGGGTTCGGTCACCGCCCCGCGTATCTCGATGAGCGGGTCGCTGGGCACAGCCGGCGGAGGTCGGGAGAGATCTTGACCGAATCGCGGGAATCGATCGATCAGGCGTTGGCCAGGGGGAAGCGATACGTCACGCTTCAGGCTGATTCTCGATCCATACGGCACCGTACGGATGTTAGGCGTGGCGAGTTGCCGCTGTCAATACGGTGCCGTATAGATAACCGGGTGGCCATCGTCCGGACTCCCCGCGGCGCCTGGGTCGACGCGGCACTGCTAGCCCTGGCCGAAGGTGGCCCGGATGCCGTGCGAGTGGAGGCGCTGGCGGTAGGACTCGGGGTGTCCAAGGGTGGCTTCTACTGGCACTTCACCGATCGCCAGGCGCTGCTCGAAGAAATGCTGGACACCTGGGAGAAGGCCGGGACCGAAGGCATCATTGCGCGCTTCGACAACCAGCGGGCCGACCCGCGAGGCCAGTTGCACCAGCTCTTCGAGCTGGCCCCGACGGCCAATTTCGCCGTCGACTTGGCAGTTCGGGACTGGTCGCGCCGCGACCGTGACGTCGCCAAGAGACTGCGCCGGGTCGACAACCAACGCATGGCGTGGCTTCGCTCACTGTTCGCAGAGATCTGCGCGGACGAGGACGACGTCGAGGCACGCAGCATGCTGGCCTACTCGTTGCTGATCGGCAGCTACTTCATCACCGCGCAGCACGGGAACAGGACTCGATTGCAGATGCTGAACCTGGCGCTTGATCGACTGCTCAGCGAACCGTGGGACTGACCAGGCCGCCGCTAGTAGTCCTTGTGACACCACGGCATTACGTTGAGCGCATGAGCGAGCCGATCACGGCGCGGCAGTTCCATGCGGCCAAAGGCGTCGAGGACTGGCGTGTGGTGGGCGACGGCGCGTGCACGTTCATCCGTACTGGGTCGTTCGAGGTGCCCTGGCTGCGGTGGGGTTGACGGAGGGCATCACCTTGGAGCACATCGGCTCCACGGCGGTCCCAGGTCTCCGCGCCAGGTCGATAAGGCCGGTGCTCCAGACGCCTGCGCTCCCGAGATGCCGGCGACTCAGGAACTCGGTTGCCGCGCTTGTGGCAGTTCGCCGATGATGGCGGCGATGGGCGCGGTCAAGATGCACGCCGATGAAGTAGAGACCGACGCCGCGCTCGTTGGGCGCCTGATCGCAGGGCAGTTCCCGCAATGGATCGATCTGCCGATCGAGCCGGTGGTGTCCTACGGGACCGATCACGACATCTAGGCTCGGCAACCATCTGGCTGCGCGACTGCCGCGCATCGGTGGGGCCACCACGCAAGCGGCGAAGGAGAAGGAGTGGCTGCCCAAGCTGGCGCCGCACCTGCCACTTGCGGTGCCCGTGCAGCTGGGTGACAGGGCAACCGGCTGAGGATATCCGTACCAGTGGTCGGTCTACGAATGGCTGCCCGGTGAAAACGCCAACGGCACGATCGACGATCTGGAACAGGCGGCGGTCGATCTCGCCGCCTTCGTACGCGCGCTGCGCCGTGTCGACGCCACCGGTGGGCCTCCGCGTCCCCCACATGCTCGAGGCGGGCCACTCGGAGAAGGCGACGAGCAGGTTCGTCGATCGATCGCCCAGCTCAGCGACCGAATCTCCGGCGCAGCCAGCCTCCGCTCCTGGAAGGAGTCGCTCAACGCCTCGGCATGGGACGACGAAGAGGTCTGGGTGCACGGCGACTTGCTGCCGGGCAATCTGCTCGTCCTCGAGGGTCGGTTGTCTGCGGTCATCGATTTCGGTGGCCTCAACGTGGGCGATCCCGCATGTGACCTGCAGCCCGCGTGGAACGTCTTCGCAGGTGGAAGTCGCGCGCGGTTTCGATCCGTGCTGGAAGTCGACGATGCGTCATGGTTGCGTGGCCGCGGCTGGGCGCTCTCCCAGGCCGTGTCGGCGCTCGCGTATTACTGGGACACCAATCCCGGCATGATTCGTCAGGCTTCGCACGCACTGGCGCAAGTTCTCGCCGACGGCTCACCCTGATCGACTCACGGCAGCGCAGCACGTCTCCAGCAGGTCTCCCGCCGGCGCGCGGCAGACTGCGCGCATGCCTGTCGTACTCGTCACCGGGATCAGTCGTCGTATCGGCATCGCGTGGACGGTCGCCGAACGGCTCAGAAGTGATGGGTGGACCGTCGTCGGTACCGGCTGGCCCGCCCACGATCGCGAGCAGCCCTGGGGCGCAGATGAAAAGGAGCCGGACCAGGAAGGACTGCGATGGATAGCCGCGGATCTCGGTGATCCCGACGTCCCCGGCCGCCTCGTCGAGGATGCCGTTGTCGAGCATGGGAGCTTGGATGCGCTGGTCTGCGTGCACGCCCGATCCAGCATGCAGGATCTGACCACCGTCACGGCCGCCGAGTTGGACGCGTCATTCGCGGTGAATACCCGCTCCACCGTGCTGTTGACGCAGGCCGCCGCCCGCGCCAGCGTCGGGCGGATCGTGCTGTTCACCACCGGAGTGCACCAGGACCCCATGCCCACAGAGATTCCGTACGTCGTGTCGAAGGCTGCCCTGCAGGGCGTCACGGCAACCCTTGCCGCGGCCTTGGCTCCCCACGGCGCCACTGTCAATTGCATCAACCCAGGGCCTAACGACACCGGCTATGCCACCGAGGCCGACAAGACAACGGTCCGCACTCGGATGCCATTGGCTCCGCGGTGGGGGCGACCAGGCGACACTGCCGACTTGGTCAGCTGGCTCGTCTCCGATGAGGCCGGCTGGATCACCGGCCAGACGATCGACTCAGACGGAGGTTGGGGCATCCGGGCAGGCGTGGCTTCGCGGCAGGATGATTCTCGACGCTGACTCGTCGCGCCCTGGTGGGTCACGCCGGCATCTCCCAGACCGAGATGTGCGAGGTGCTCTGGCTCGTGAAGGCAGCGCGCGTCCAGTCACTCCAGCGCTCGCACAGCCGCATCCCAGCCAGCCGCGCCATCAGGTCGAGCTCGGCCGGCCATACGTAGCGGTACGGGGCCGAGAAGGTCTCGAGCCGGCCGCCGTCGATCCGATAGTGATGTGAGAACAGGATCTGTGTCGCGACGTCGTACTCATCGAAGCTGAGCCGGGTCGGGCTCAGCTGGAATGCCCGTACGGTTTCGCCCGGAGGTAGCCGTTGCAGGATCGGCACGAACACCTCGATGACGAAGCATCCGCCCGGTTCAAGATGCGCGGCGACGTTGCCGAAGCACTCGACCTGTTCGTCTTAGGTGGTCAGATTCGTGATGGTGTTGTACACGTGGTAGGCCAGGTTGATGGTGTCACCCACCTGGGCGGTGGCGAAGTCGCCGATGGTGACGCCGATGTCGTCCGAGCCCGACTTGGCCCGCAACTGCTCGAGCATCGCCGGTGACAGCTCGATGCCGTGTACCTGAACGCCCCGTCGACTCAGCGGGATCGAACACGTCGGCCGAGTTCTCTCGTACCCGGCGGCTATTCGTGCGTCGAAGTAGTTCTTGGGCACCGACGAAGCTTCCCCGACCGGGTGGGTGGATCGCCACCGACTTACCGCCGGACAGACGGTGCGCTATCATCAGCTATCAACCTAGTGCCAACCTGCCCATTATCCGGAGGGGGAGCCGTGACCGATGTGCTTGTCCGTGACGTCCCTGATGACGTGGTCGCCGCGCTCGATGCCCGTGCGTCCCGGCTTGGCCTGTCCCGCAGCGAGTACCTGCGTCGCAAGTTGGCTCAGGAGGCCGTAAACGGCCCGCGCCCGGTCACCGTGGAGCACCTCATCGCGTTCGGAGAAACCTTCGCCGACCTCACTGATCCGGAGGTCATGAAGGGCGCATGGGAGTGACCGAGTGGCTCATCGACACCGCTGCCCTCGCTCGTCTGGCTCTCAGTACTGACGCCGGCCGATGGGCTGACCGGATCGACCGAGGACTGGTACAGATCAGCACAGTGACCCGGCTCGAGGTCGGCTACTCCGCCAGATCGGGCTCCGACCTCCGCTCAGCTGCGCGTCGAGCGCCACTCGCGTCGATGCCGGTCCAGTACCAAACCCCAGCGACTGAAGATCGCGCCGTCGAGGTGCAGGCCCTACTGGCCGACCGCGGTCGCCACCGGGCACCGTCCGTTCCGGACCTCATCGTCGCGGCCACCGCAGAGCTGGCGGGACTCACTCTCTTGCACGTCGACAAAGACTTCGAGCTCATCGCCGAGATCACAGGACAACCAACGGAGCGCCTCGCCGTAGCGTGACGCGTTCCCGGCCCGGGATTGCCGTGCCAGACCTCGGGGTTTCGCGAGCCGACCACCCCAACGATCTTGCGGCTACTTGTCAAGACCGATCTGTTCATTGGTACGCATATATATGTCTATGCAACGTATGCTTGTGTGCGTGCGTACGACGGTGAACCTTCCTGATGCCTTGTTCCTCGCGATCAAAGCGCGGGCGATCCAGGAGGGGCGGACTGTCACCAGCCTGCTCGAGGAGGCGTTGGGCGACCTGCTGATCAAAGAGCGGCGGACACACAGTCGCCCTGCGCTGCCCTCCGACGGAGAACCGCACGGCCGGCTTCTGGTGGATCTACTGGACAAGGAGGCGCTCGCCGCTGCGCTGGACGCGGACGGCCTGCGGTGATCGTCCTTCCCGACGTCAACGTGCTGGTGTACGCGTTCCGGGAGAGCGCCGAGCAGCACGAGATCTACCGAAGCTGGCTCGGCGAGCTGCTTGACAGCCAGGATGACCTGTTGCTCGTCGACACGGTCCTCGTTTCTGTCGTACGGATCCTGACCAACCCGCGCATTGCCGATCCGCCAGCCTCGACGTCACGCGCGATGGAGTTCGTCGATGTCTTACGGGCAGCGCCGAGAGCCCGCGTCGCACAGTCTTCGCCGGCGGTCTGGGCGGCTCTGCGAGCGTTGATTGACGGCGACCGGATGATCCGAGCGAACGTCGTGCCCGATGCCTTTCTGGCGGCGGTTGCCTCGTCGCATCGCGCCTCGGTGGCGACAGCGGACCGTGGGTTCGCGCGATTTCGCGGGGTGCGCTATTTTGACCCGGCTGCTTCGGACTGAGGGTACGGGGGCCGACGGGAACCGGCTGGTCGGTCACGGTCCAGGCCAGGTCGTCGCTGAACCCGAACTCCCGGCGCAGGCCGGCCACCGCCTCCTCTGCGTCGACGGCCGCACTCATCACGAGGGCCAGGCGCTGAGGGTCTGAGTACGCCTTCTCGATGGGCTGCAGATATTCCAGCTCGGTGCGATCAGGCACGTGTGGTCGCCTCTGCAATGGCCGCTTCATCCTTGTTCCCCTCGATGTCGTGCGCTTGCTGACACCACCTAAAAGACATGCACCCAGCATCGACGCTCAGCACAGGGACCGCCATCGGCCGCGAAAAAAGCTGCGCTTGACTTCGAGCGCGCTCGAAGCCGTAGCGTCCCAGCCATGACAACGGCGGTGAGTCAACGGCTGCGGCTTCTCATCGACACAGTCGATCGGCCGCCGTCTCAGTAAACCGCGGTCACTCCAGCCGCCGCGCGAGGAACACGATTTCTCGGCCGGGCCGGTCGGGTGCACCGCGGACCTCGTCCACGACATATCCGTGCGCGACAAGTGCTGCCTCGACCTCGTTCCGCTCGCGGAAGCGCAGCGTCGAGTCCGACGTCAACACCTCCCCGTCGGAGGCGAACACGCACGTCCAACGAAAGCTCACCAGCGGCCCGCTGACCGCGGTCAGCTCGACCCATGTCTCGACCGCGCCGACATCCTCGATCTCGGTGACGCTGTACGACGCCGCGCGGTTCCACTCCTGCCACGCGGCATATGCCGGGTCACGGGTCTCGAGGACGAGGTGCCCACCGGGCCGCAACGCCTGATACGCGGCGCTCAATGTTGCCTCCCAGTCCGGAGGGTCGACGATCGCTTGGGCGACATTGGCGGTCATGGTCACGAGGTCGGCCTGCATCGGGGGCAGTGCTGTCGCGTCGCCGTGGATCCAGTGCACGCGCTCGGCGCCGGGTTTGGCTCGGGCCACGCCGATCGAGCCGCCCGCCGGGTCGACACCGGTCACCTCGAGGCCACCGTCGGCCAGAAGCAGCGCGAATGTGCCTGTCCCGCAACCCAGATCAAGCACCCGGCGAGCGCCCAGCTGCGAGGCGATCGCGACGTACACATCGAGGTCGCTCCGGTCGGGATCCAGCGCGTCGTAGATGGCCACCAGCCGCGGGTGCTCGAAGATGTCGTCGGCCATGCGGCCGACCATAAGCCGGGCCGCCGGGCCGCCGCGCGCCCGGTTTTCCGGCAAACCCGCCGAGGCTGTGCCTACTCGGACCGAAGGCTGTAGCTCAGAATGGCATTGCCGTTGCTCGTGCGGCGAGCGTCGTCCAAGGTGAGCCGGGTGGCTGGGTCGTCGGAATCGAACAGGTGCCGCCCTGAGCCCGCTACTACCGGATGGACCAGCAGCGTCAAGCTGTCGAGCAGCCTGGCGAAGAGCAGTTGTCGGACGATGGAGATGCTGCCGCAGACAGCGATCTCGCCGCCGCCGGACTCCCTGAGCGCTGTGACGAATTCTTCCAGGCTGCGATCGATGAGCCGTGAGTTCTGCCACTCGAGGTCACCGGTAAGGGTTCTCGATGCGAGGAACTTCTCAACCGGGTTGATGAAGCTCCCGAAGGAGTCGGCCTCGGCGTTCGGCCAGTAGCCGGCCCATTCCTGGTAGCTGACCCGGCCGAGCAGCACTGTGTCGGTGCGGTCGATCATGCCGGTCAGCTCCGCGCCCAACTCCTCGTCGAAGCTGTCGAACTGCCAGCGGTCGGGTGCTTCGACGACTCCGTCAAGGGAGTAGAACAAGCCTGCGGTGACTCTGCGCATCACGGTTCTCCGATCTGTCTGATCGTGCTCGTTGTCCCTGGCCGTCAGGTTTCGGTCAGGTGGCGCGTTCGGCGTCGCTGCGCAGGATGCAGAACTCGTTGCCTTCGGGGTCCGCGAACACAACCCATCCGGATCCGTCCGGGCGGCGGCGGTCTTTGACCGTGCGGGCTCCGAGCCCCAGTAGCCGCGCAAGCTCCTCGTCGCGAGTGCCTTCGGCGGGCACCAGGTCCAGGTGCAGGCGATTCTTGACCTGCTTGGCATCCGGTACTTCGATGAACGGCAACCGCTGCGGCCCGTCGGCCGAGATGACTGCGGTCATAGGAGCCACCCTGGGGCGAACGCCGCCGTGCTGTCCACTCGTATTCACCCGGTCCGCACCGCGTAGTCGATGAAGGTCGCGTGCGCTGACTGGCGCACGCCGAGGTGTTGCAGCTCGAAGGACGCAGTGAAGCCGTCGAAGAGCCGTCTGCCGCCGAGCCCGGCCGGCTGGATCATCACCATCGCCCGCAACCGGGCGATCGACCGTCTCCGTCGGGAAGCCTCCCGCGAGGACCGGTACGCCCAGGCCGCGCTGCTGAACGCCAGCAGCGGACCCGACGAGACAGCCGAGGAGGGACCCGTGCGCGATGAGCGGCTGCGCTTGATCTTCACCTGCTGCCACCCCGCACTCGCTCTCGGCGCCCAGGTCGCCCTGACCCTGCGCCTGCTGGGCGGGCTCAGCACCGCAGAGATCGCGCACGCCTTTCTGGTGCCGGAACCGACCATGGCTCAACGACTGGTACGGGCCAAGGGCAAGATCCGGGACGCGAAGATCCCGTACCGGGTCTCGAGCGATGCCGATCTCCCGGACCGGCTCCGGGCCGTGCTGGCGGTCATCTACCTGGTCTTCAACGAGGGCTACACGGCCAGCTCGGGCGACCGGCTCGTCCGAGAGAACCTGTGTACGGAGGCAATTCGACTCGGCCGGCTGCTGACCGAGTTGATGCCTGACGAACCGGAGGCCGCCGGCCTGCTCGCGCTGATGTTGCTCACCGAGTCACGTCGGCACACCCGCACCACCCCAGACGGCGACCTCGTCTTGCTGGCCGACCAGGACCGCAGCGGTTGGAACCGGAACTTGATCGCCGAAGGGCGGTCCCTGGTACGAGCTTGCCTGCGCCGCAACCAGCCCGGTCCGTACCAGATCCAGGCGGCGATCAACGCGGTCCACAGCGACGCGCCGTCCGAGTCCCGCACCGACTGGCCGCAGATCCTGGTGCTGTACGACCAGCTTTTCGCGCTCAGTCCGACGCCGATCGTTGCACTCAACCGGGCGGTAGCTCTGGCCGAAGTCAACGGACCGGCCGAGGCTCTCAGCCTAGTCAACCGGCTCGACCGCACCACGTACTACTTGTTCCACGCGATCCGCGCCGACTGCTCCGGCGGCTCGACCGTACCGAGGAAGCGGCGCAGGCCTACGACGCCGCGATCACCGGCACCGAGAACGCCGCCGAGCGCGCCAGCCGAGAATCGCGGGTCAGCATCGGGCATTCCAGCGCTTCGGCGAGCGCCACGTACGCGGCGTCGTAGGCGGAGACGGTGTCACGAAGTTGAAACGCGCGCCGGCGTAGACCGTCCACGAACGGCCAGCGCTGCACCGGCAGATCATCGAAATCGGTGAGCATGTCCCCGGCCCTCGCCGCACTGACGTGCCCCCCCAGAGTCAGTCCTCGCAACGCGGACACGACCTCGAAATCGAGCAGGCTGGGCGCGTGCAGTTCGTGCCTCCCCAGATAGCCGCGCAGATCCTCGGTTCCCTCGACGGCAGTCAGCGCGTCGACCACCGCGGCGCTGTCCACAACGATCACCGGGCTGACCGGCTACGAAGCTGCTCGTCGCGTTCTGCCCGACCTGCAGCGATGATGTCGCTCGCCGACACGTCTGCACGCTCGGTGCGAAGGGCAGCACGAGCAAGGACCTCTCCCACCGTGGGCCTGGAGACCTCACGGTTGATGAGCGCCAGTAGGTAAGAGTTGAGTGACTCACCGCGTTCGGCAGCGCGCGCTTTGAGGACACGCCGATCCTCCTCAGGGACGTTCCTGATCTGCAGCAATGAACTCATGCATGCATAGTAGATGTATATCAATACGCCTCCTATACGCCGAAGGCGAATCAGAAGCGTCATTTTGGGTCCGGTTCACTTGCCGAGCGGCAGAACGGAGATCGTCTGCCAGGAGTCCGGCCCGCGTGAACCACAGATGACGTGTACGGCAGTCACCGACGCACGGATCGGCAGGTGCTCGCTTACAGCAATCGCTGCCTGCCGCATGGACTTCTGCGGCGCGTCGTTTGCCTACCGTCAGATGCGGCACGACATCCTGACATGCTCGGCCAAACGGGGCGCACCGTCGAGACAGGCATTGTCCCGGGCCTCCCCCGTCCGTACCGGATCTCACGGATGAGCTGGCGTGAGCCGTCGCCGCGGTGCGCCAAACGCACCCTTCAGAGACGGGGAAACGTGCACTTGGTCGCTCGCGGCGTACCGCATCTCGCTGGGAGGGGAGCCGACGACGGCATGCGGATGGTCAGTCGTCGTGAGCGGCGTGCCGGAAGCCGGAGACCGCCAAACCGACTGCGCTGGTGGCGACGCCGAGGACGCCGACCCAAAGAGCGAACCGCGGCGTCACCGCATCGGCGAGCAGCCCGCCCAGCGGCGCACCGACCACAATGGCCGCTCGGTTGAGCGAGCGCATCGTGGCGTTCATCCGCCCCTGGAGCCGATCCGGAGTGACCGCCTGGCGGTAGGAGAGCTCGACCGGACCCTCGGCGCCCAGCCCGAAGCCGAACAGGAACTGCCCCACTCCGGCGACGGCGACCACGCCGGCAATCCCGAGGTCATCCAGACCGGGGGTGACGGCCACAACCGCGAAGCCCGCGGCCTCCAACAGGCGGGCGCCCCCGAGGATCCTCGCGGGGCTCAGCCGTCGGCCGAGCCATCCCCACAAACTGGTGCCCAGGAAGCCGCCGACGCCGGCCAACGACAGCGTCACCCCGAGCCCGCCGGCACCCATGCCGAGCTCACGCAAGGCGAAGGGGACGTACACGGTGATCAGGACTGCATTGAACAGAAACCACGCATGCGTGCCCAGTGCGAGGGGCCGCAGCCTCGGATGTCGATAGACCCAGCGCAGTCCCTCGCGCAGCTCGCTCAGCAGCGAGGTGACGCCCCGGCTGGAGCGCTCCGGAGCCCGGTCATCGATCGCGGTCGCGGCAATCAGCACACCGGACACCAGGTAGGAGACGGCGTCGGCCAGTACGGCAACGGGTGCTCCCAGCCAGGTAACCAGTCCGCCGGCGAGCAACGGGCCAGAGGTTTGGGCAACGGTGTCGCTCTGCTGCAGCCGCGCATTGGCTCGTGGCAAGGCAGTTCGCGGGAGCAACCGGGGCAGGAACGATTGATGGGCGGCGTCGTTGCAGACCGAGAGCAGGCCGAAGGCAGCCATCAGGAGCACCAGAACACCTACCGACAGGGTCTGCGTGATCGCCAGCAGCGGGACGGCGCCGAGCACGGCGGCGCGCGCCAGATCGGTGCTCACCAGCAGCGGCTTGCGCCGTACCCGGTCGGCCAGCACGCCGACGAGCAGACCGACCACTAGGTACGGGGCCCAACGCGCTGCGTTGACCCAGCCGACGTCCGCGGCCGAGCCGCCGAGATCAACCACCACGAGGACCCCGATGGCCAGGGTGGTGATGTAGGTACCGAAGGACGAGATCGTCGAGGCAACCCAGAACCGGCGGAACCCGGGATGGTCTCGGAGGCGCTGCGGCTCAGCGGGAGGGATCACCCAGTGCCCGTTACGTCTTCCACAGCGGGGAGGGAAACCGCGGCAACACCCGGATGCCGCCGAGCCACTCGGTGAGGCGGGCCGCCTCGCCCTCGATCACCTGTTGAGCGTGGGAGCCAATGTCCTCGAGCAGTTGCAGGACGACCTCGCCGGTGTCGGACTGACGCCAGCCGCCAACGATCCGCCCGTCCCACCACACCGTGGATCCGGCATTGCCGGTGGTATCGAACAACTGCGCCTTGTACGGGCCGAGGTACCAGGTGCGTTCGAACCAGCCCATCGTGGTGGGATCCAGCGGCGGTAGCAGCGCGGCCCACGGTTCGACGGGGCCGGTCACCTCCAGGTCGTCGGGGAGTAGGTATCCGGTCTGTCCGTCGAGGTCGACCTCGACCGCGTGGACGTCGGACAGCGCTCTGCGTACGGCCGCGACGGTGGACCCGAGCCACCACTTGATGTCGGCCGCAGTGCCCGGGCCGAACACGCGCAGCCACCGCTGCACCAGTCCGGCCAGGCACTCGGCGGGCGAGCGAGGCTCGATCTCTTCCCCCAACCAGGACCTCGTGGACGCCCAACGGGGTCGTGACGTGGTCCATCCTCCGTCGTTCGACGCTCGTAGGACGCGACCTGCCGCGGACAGCGTGGTCATCACTCGCGGGCCAACAGGCACCCGCCCACCCCAGGGTCTCCCTTCGCCATAGGCGATGGATCCCTCGAGCGCCGGGACCGCGTCGCGCACTTGGGACGAGGTGAACTCGCGGCCGTCGGACAGCAACTCCAGCACCTGCTCGGAGGCTGTCGACAGCCAGAGCGCGCCGTTGCGGTGCAGCCCCGCCGCCTCCACGTCCCGGATCAGCCTGCGCCGCTCGGAGTCTGCAACGCGGTTGCTGGCGCCTGCCTGAGCCAAGGGCAGCGCCGCTCGCGGGAAGACGAAGAGGGTACGACGCATCGCCAGGTGCTTGACCAAGGACCGGTCGACGTACAAGGCGCGTTCCAGATCGCTGACCGTCATGCCGTCGACGCGCGCCCGGGCCGACAGATAGACGGTGACCGGATCGGTTCCGTGCAGGCAGATCATGCTGCGAGCCGCTTCCACGACATCGCCGGCTCGATGTCCCGCGACCACGCTGTGACGAAGGGCGAGTCTGGCTCGGCGCTCGACAGCATCCATCCTGCGCACGCCGAGATCCTTTCACCGGCAGGGTCGGCTACCGCGCGACGAGTCGCAAGGCCTCGGGTCAGAGTGGCGGTCGCAGCGCTGCCATGGTGATGGCAACGAGACGTCTGACCGCGGCCTTGGACGGCAGACTGCTGGCTGCGGTGCGGGCGTGCAAGGAGTAGGTGGCCAGCTCGTCGGGGTCGATGTCATCGCGAAGCGCACCATCTCGGGCGCCGTCGGCCAACAGGTCTCGGACGAAGTCATGCAGCTGCTGCTGCGCCCTTGCGACGTGCTCGGCACGGTGCAGGGACGCGGCCAGTCCGGTGCTTCCGTGTTCGGAGATCAGGGCGTACGCCTCGAGGACACGCTTTAGGGTGCGGTTGGCGTTACCGCGACGACGGATCGTCCTCAGGTTCGGCTGGTTCCGATGATGACGGTGGCGTTGTGCTCGTCGGAACGGGCCACCCGCGCGCTCAGCCCGTTCCCGGCGAGAGCTTCGACTGCTTGTGGCGCCTGGTGCTCGCTCGTCTCGAACAGCAGGCGGCCGCCCGGTGCCAGCCACTGTGGGGCCGCAGCGGCGATCCGCCGCAGGACGTCGAGACCGTCCGCCCCACCGTCGAGTGCCAACCGTGCCTCGTGGATGCGGGCCTCGGCGGGCAGCACCTCGATCTCTTCGGTGGGAACGTAGGGCACGTTCGCGACCAGGATGTCCACCCGGCCGCGCAGCGTCACCGGCAGCGGCTCGTACAGATCACCCTCGAACACCTGCCCACCAACGGTGGCGAGGTTGCGGCTGGCGCACCGCACCGCGGCCGGATCGATGTCGACGGCATACAACTCGACGCGGTCCAGCGCCGCGGCCAGGGCCGCGCCCAAAGCGCCAGAGCCGCAGCACAGGTCGACGACGACAGCCTGCGGCCGGGCGAGGGCGGCGGCCCGGCGTACGAGGAACTCCGTACGGCGGCGCGGTACGAAGACTCCGGGGTCCACGGCCACCCGAAGGCCGCAGAACTCCGCCCAGCCCAGCACGTGTTCCAGGGGCATGCCGGTGATTCTGCGGTCCACCAAGGCGGTGAGCTCGCCCGGATTCCGGGCCGCAGAGACGAGTAGCCGCGCCTCGTCTTCCGCGAAGACACAACCGGCGGCCCGAAGCACGGCGACGATGCCGCCTGGCAGGCGGTGTGACGCGTCCACCCGGTCAACCGTCGCACACTGACGGCGGAACTCGACGTCCAACCCTGCCAGAAGGCCGGCTGCCGTAGCCGCTCGTCATAGCTGAGCAGCACCGCCAATCTCGGCTCAGCACCGCAGCTAGCCTGGGTAGTCCCCAGCATCGCTCGCGACCCCAGGGAGCCCACCGATCTTGTCCGAGGAACGCGGACCCGCTGAGTCCCTTCATGACGGGGATCTCCTCAGCAGGAGTCAGCTCAGCCTGCGCGCTGATTGCGAGCGCTGCTTCGGGCTGTGCTGTGTGGCGCCGGCCTTCGCCGCCTCCGCGGACTTCGCGATCGACAAAGCCGCCGGGCAGGCCTGTCCCAACCTGGAATCGGACTCGCGCTGCGGCATCCACCCACAGCTTCGACAGGTTGGCTTCCGGGGTTGCACCGTCTACGACTGCTTCGGCGCCGGCCAGCAGGTCGCCCAAGTCACCTTCGGTGGTCAGGACTGGCGGCAGGCCCCACAGACCGCACGGCAGATGTTCGATGCCTTTGCGATCATGCGCCAACTGCACGAGCTGCTCTGGTACCTGACCGAAGCGCTGACACTGAGCTCGGCCCGCGCGCTGCACGGTGCGCTCCGCCTCGCACTCGACGAGACGCAGCGGCTCGCGCAGAACCGTCCCGCCGACCTTGTGGGACTTGATGTGGCCGCACACCGAGAGCCGATCAACGCCCTACTGCAACGTACGAGCGAACTCCTACGAGCCGATGTCGAGGGACCGAAGATCGACCGCAGCGGCGCCGATCTGATCGGGGCCGATCTCCGAGACGTCGATCTCAGAGGCGCCAACCTGAGGGGCGCCTATGTCATTGCAGCGGACCTCAGCGGTTGTGACCTGAGCGGGGCTGACCTCACCGGGGCGGACTGCCGGGACATCGACATCCGCGGAGCCGACCTCGCCCGGACCATATTTCTCACTCAGTCGCAGATCGACGCAGCGATCGGTGACAGCCACACGAGGTTCCCGCCCGCGCTCACTCGACCGGCACACTGGCCCAGCGGGCAGACAGCCGGCTGACCGGTGCTGACCGCACGGCGGTCGACACCGGAGCCGCGACGCTGCGCAGCCCGTCCTCCTGGGGTGCTGACTCGCTGCGAAGCGATGTCCTATGGGAGGTACAACTCGAACGCGTCGCTGATCGCGCGAGCGAGCTCCGGCTCCTGGTCGTCGAAGAAGAGGCCGATTGTGCCGTAGATGGCGTCACTGCGAACCGTAGTGATGTTGTCGCAACTGACCACGCTTTCGTGATCGAGACCGTTGCGCGGGCCGACGTGGACTTCGCTGGTCAGGCCCCGAACTGTGCTGGTGATCGGAGCAACGGTGACCGCGGACAGCAGATGCAGTCTCGACTGGCGGGTGAGAATCAGCGCCGGACGACGCTTGTCGAGTTGTACCGACGCGATCGCGCGCATCAATCGAGCGGAACGCTGGGCAGGTCGAGCACGCCCTCGAGGTCGGGGTAGACGGACTCACCACGTCGGGCGATCCCGATCAGCTTGGCCTCTTCCGCGCGATATCGCTGATTGCGCGTCAGGTGCGCGATGCTACGGCGGACGGCCTCGGAACGGCTGGCGGCCCGCCCCTCCTGGACCTCCACGTCGAGCGCGTCCAGCTCATCGGCGCTGAGCCGGATCGCGATCTGGGTACTCATGACTTCAGGGTATACCCGAGTGTCAACCGACTGGTATGCAGCCGAAGGAGGCTGATCGACGCACCCATCGCTGCGGTGTGGGACCTGGTCAGCCAGCCAGGGTGGTGGATCGGCGATGGGAATCCCGCGAACCGGACGATCGTGCAGGAGGGGGAGTCCACGCTGGTGGAGTTATTCCTCACCGAACAGGGCGGCGGCACGCTGCTGCGCGTGATCGAGAGCGGCTTCGCTTCCTTGGCCATACCGGCCCAGGACCGCGAGTCGGCCGTCGAGGACAGCATCAACGGCTGGGAGCAGCAGCTCGGCCGAGACCCCGGGAGGCCGCAGCACCGCCACGGATACCGGGATGGTCCTGGCTGCCTTGGCCGACCCCACGCGCCGGACGCTCCTGGACGTACTCATCGACGCCGGGCGGGCCAGCGCGACGACCCTCGCCGGTGCTCTACCGGTGTCCCGGCAGGCGGTGGTCAAACACCTCCGCTGGACGCCTCCGCTCGGTGGCTCGCCGACCTGTCCAACGCCTGGGACCTCCGGCTGAACGCCGTGAAGCACGCAGCCGA
>Ga0136619_10000351_pt1 | contig 17395 bp, 14 predicted proteins | sample AntDrymUQ3532106_2_FD_104807 | JGI IMG/M metagenome (GOLD analysis project Ga0136619, IMG submission 104807) | Polar desert sand microbial communities from Dry Valleys, Antarctica - metaG UQ353 (21.06) | ecosystem: Environmental > Terrestrial > Soil > Desert | place: Antarctica: Dry Valley...
CTCCTATCGATGCAGTTCGTGACCTGCGTCGCCAAGAGCTCGGCCTGCGCCTCCGCGATGGCAACTGAAACGGCTGCCGATCCTTAACTCTGAAGCCGCTCGCGCACGAGTCGCTGCGCCACGCGAGCGCTCGCGGCGTGGCCGGTGACGACGTCGATGAACGGCTGCGGCTCGATTGCGTAGAGCTGCACATCCGTCAGCGCCGTCACGGTCGCGGTACAGGGGACGCCCGCGAGCAGCGAGATCTCGCCGACGCCCTCGCCGCGCCCGACGGAGGCGATCGGGACGGCACCCCGCGAGACCTCGAGCCGGCCGTCGCCAACGACGTAGTAGCGCTCGCCGGGCTGGCCTTCGCGGATGACGCATTCGCCCGCGCGTAGCGTGACCGGGGTCAGCTCGCGCGCGAGGCGCTCGAGCACCGGACCTCGCAACGCCGCGAAGAACGCATTCGAGCGCAGCAGCGCGATCTCGACGAGCGGGACGTCGGCGTGTGCATCGAGCGTGCGCAGGCGCCGCCCGGCGACGACGAGCAGGACGGGCAGCAGCGGGGCGAGCCCGGCCACGGCCGCCCCGGGCCCGAGCGCCGCGACGAGCAGCGACGCCAGCACCGAGCCCAGCGCGAGTCCGATCGCGTCGAGCGTCTCGAGCACGCCGAAGACGCGCGCAAGCACGCCGGCCGGCGCGCTTCGCTGCAGCAGCGTGCGGGCCGCGACGTCGAGCACGATGCGCCCGGCGCCCGCCGCGGCGAGCAGCGCGAACGCGCCGATCGCCGTCTGCCACAGGCCGAGCACCAGCAGCGCCAGCGACCAGCCCAGCGACGCCGTGACAAGCGCGGGCGCCAGGCGCGCGCGGCCGATCAGCCTGATGGTCAACGCGATCCCGATCACCCCGCCCGCGCCGAAGGCCGCGTTGAGGTAGCCCGCGCCCGAGCCGCCGAGGTCGAGCACCTCGATCGCCAGCACGACGAAGAGGACGTCGAGCGCGCCGATCAGCACGAACTGCATTGCGAGCACGCCGACGAGCAGCCGCGCCTGAGGATCGCGCGCGACCACGCGCAGGCCCGCGAGCAGCTCTCCGAGCGCGTCCCGGCGGTCCTCCTCCCCCTCCTCCTCCGTGTCCCCATCCCCGTCCGGTGCCGGGACCGGACCGCGGACGCGCACAACGAGCACCGCCGACGCGAGCACGAGCGCGGCCATGACGGCGAACACCGCGGCCGGCTCGCTGACGGCCAGCAGCGCGCCGGCGACAGCCGGCGCGACGAGCAGGCTGACGCTCTCGGTCCAGCCCAGGACGACGTTCGCCGACGTCAGCTCGTCGAGTCCGCGCACGAGCGCCGGGACGAGCGCGGCCTGCGCGGGGCGCGTGATCGTCGTCGCGCTCGCAGCCAGCCCGGCGAGCACGAACACGATCGCGGGCGGCGCGCCGGCGAGCAGCGCGCCCGCGGTGGCGGCCATCGTTGCCGCCTGCGCGAGATAGCCGGCGGCGAGCACCCGCGCGGGCGCGCCGCGGTCGGCGAAACGCGCCGCAAAGGGCGCGAAGAGGCCGGCTGGGACGAGCTGAACTACCGCTGCAACGCTCGCGGCCGTCGCCCCCCCGTGGCCGTAGGCGTAAACGAGCAATGCGATCCAGACCCCCCACTCGGCCGCGTTGAAGCCGGCGTAGGCGAGCCCGGTCCGGCGCAGGTCCGGGTTGGCGAACATGGCCCGGAGCACGTCCCGGATACCCGCGCGCTGGCGCACCGGCGCAGGTCTCAGGCGCTGCGGTCGAGCGCCAGGTCGAGCACCGTCACCGTCGTCTCACTGCTCGTCGCGGCGCAGCCGCTGCGCAGCGGTACGACGGATCCGCTGCGCGATCGGCGGGTGATTGCGCGCCAGCTCGTTCATCGAGCCGGTCGGGAAGTTGAGCAGCGTCGTCGCCTCCAGCGTACGCACCGATGCGGTGCGTGGATAGCCGTAGCCCGCGCCCCAGTCCAGCGCGGCCAGCTCGCCGAAGAACTCACCGCTGCGAAGCTCGGTGACCGGTTCGCCGTCGATGATCACCGCGACGCGGCCGTCGAGGATGACGTAGAAGTCAAGCGACACCTCCCACTGCTCGACGATCGCCTCGCCGGCCGATCGCCGATCGATCCGTGCCAGCGCCGCGACTTGCTCGAGGTCGCCCTCGCCGATCTCGCCAAACAGCGCCAGGCCGGCGATCGCCCCGACCGCCACGCCGCATCCGTCGCTGTCCGCGCCGCGCCGCCGCAGCGGCGTCGTGTAGATCTGGTGGTCGCGCTGGTAGCCCCCCGTGCCGGCCGCGTCGATCGCATCCGCGCCCGGCGCGCCGACGGTCGTCGGCTCGGCGTGCTCGAAGAAGTCCATCAGGCGCTCGATGTCCTCGGCGCCCGTGGTGTGGTTGAGGACGCAAACGCGCAGCGAGTAGCGGCCGCGCAGCATCGTCGAGGAGACGAGTCCGAGCCCGCTGCGCTCAAGCGCCACCACGAGCCCCGCGTTGTGGCCGTCCTCCTCGTCCTCGTCGGCCGCCTGCGGGAAGCGGCGGCGAAAGCAGACCACGCCGAGCGACGGCGGCGCCATCAGCTCGAGCACGTCGCTGGCCTGCACGCGCTCGCAGGCCAGCCGGGCGAGATCGAGCGAGCGGTCGATCGCGGCCGCGAACGCGTCGACGCCGAAGTACTGCAGCGAAACCCAGACCTTGAGCGCCCGCGAGCTGCGGGTGAGCTGCACGCCGCGGTCGGAGAGGTTGACCTCGTCGCCGACGAACGAGTCCTGCAGGTAGTCGGGCGTCATCTGAAACGCCGTGCGCAGCGCGTGGTCCTCGCGCACGAGCAACGCGCCGCACTCGTAGGGCTGGTAGAGCCATTTGTGCGGGTCCAGCGTGACCGAGTCGGCCGCCTCGATCCCGCGCAGCAGCTCGCGCCCGCGCTCGGTCAGCGTCGCAAAGCCGCCGTAGGCCGCGTCGACGTGCAGCCACACGCCGCGCTCGCGGCATAGCGCGCCGAGCGCTGCGAGCGGGTCGATCGCGCCGGTGTTCGTCGTGCCCGCGGTGGCCGAGACGAACAGCGGCCGGCGGCCGGCGCGCAGGTCGGCGTCCATCGCGGCGCCGAGGATCTGCGGATCGAGGCGAAACTGCGCGTCGCTTGGCAGCACGCGCAGCTGCTCGGGACGGAAGCCGAGCACGCGCGCGGCGCGCGCGAGCGACGAGTGCGCCTGGTCGGAGACGTAACCGACGAGCTCGTCGGACATCTGGCCCGCGAGCGCCTCGCGCGCGCACGCGATCGCCGTCAGGTTGGCGGCCGAGCCGCCGCCGACGAGCACGCCGCCGGCGCCGGCGGGGTAGCCGATCCACTGCTTGAACCAGCCGAGCACCTCGAGCTCGAGCTGAGTCGGCCCGGCGGACTCCATCCACGAGCCGGCGTAGATGTTGCAGGCGCTGGCGATGAAGTCGCCCAGCGCCCCGGGCCACGTCCCGCAGAAGGGGACGAACGCCAGGAAGCCGGGATGGTCCCCGCGGCTCATGAACGGCAGCACGTCGCGATCGAGGCGCTCGAGGATCGCGTCGAACTCCTGACCTGCGGCGGGCGGCGGGCCGGCGAGGCGGTCACGCATCTCGGCCGGCGACGCGCGCAGCAGCGGCGGGATCGAGGGGTCGCACAACCGCGCCACGAGCATGTCGACCGTGCGGTAGCCGTAGGCCCTCATCGCCTCAGCATCGAGCCCGAGCGGGTCCCCGTTGCGCTCTTGCTCACGCACTGCGGCGCATCCTCACAGTCCGGCGACGGCATCGCAACGATCGCCGCGGTCGAGCGTCGATGTGGAGGCGCCAACGACAGCACCGATCGCGACTCCTGACCACCGATTCGCGCAACAGTCGGCATCATGCGACGTTTCCGTGGTACCGGTGCATGCCCGCAGCAATCCCATCCGCGTCACGATCGCCTGCCTGCTCGGCCTCGCCGTCGTCCTCGGCCCTGCGTCGGTGGCGGCCGCCTCGAAGGCGAAGAGCAGAGCCTCCGACTGCCAGAAGCTGCGCAAGCGATCCAAGGACGTCGCGCCGAGCCGCAGCCTCGTGACCGTCGTGCGCGGCAACGACGAGACGGGCAGGATCAGCGCCTGCGTGCTCCCACGCGGCAAGGTGCGCACGCTCACCTCGTGGGACGACGGGCTCTTGCGCGACTGGGCCAGCGTCGTCGACACCGCCGGGACGTGGGTGCTCGTGGACGACGGCCACGGCGACCAGTACGGCGGCGTCAGCCGCTCGTTGACACGCATCGACGTGCGGCGCGGCAAGCGGCTGCGGCTGAGCGGCTACGGCTGTCAGCTCGTACCAGGCCAGCCCGGCTGTCCAGACGGAACGAACTACGGCGACGTCGGGATCGCACCAAGCGGCGCGGGCGCCTACGAGCTGACCGACTTTGTGAGCGGCGTCACGACGCTACAGGCCTTCAACGCGGCGGGCACGTTCACGAAGCTCGCCGACGGCGCCGTCGATGCGCTGCGCGTCACGAGCATGCAGATCCGCTGGACGCAGGCCGGGATCGGCCACACGGCTGCGCTGCCCTAGACCCACGAGCGCCTCAGTCCTCACCCGGGTCCTGCGGCTCGGAGCGCAGCACCGCAGCGATGCGGTCGAGATTGGGCAGCAGGTAGCCGGCGGCGATCAGGGGGAGCGCGGGGATCGCCCGGTCGAGCGCCAGCCCGAGGACGAGCGAGGCCAGCAGGCCGAGCAGCAGTCCGGCGAGTGTCGCCGCACGGCGAAAGCCGTAGCGCCATGCCCACGTCGCGAACATCGACAGGAAGACGGCGTCGGACAGGCCCAGCCGGCCGACGCTGCCCATGTTGCCCCACATCGGCAGGTCGAAGCTGAGCGCGTCGGCGGAGTCGGCGGGCCCGTCGAGCAGGCGCGACGAGGGCCCGCTGGCCACCGACCAGATGTCGATCGCGGCGACGAAGATCGGCACCGCGATCGCGATCACCGGCGTCGACAGGGCGCGCGCGAACAGCAGGCCGACGGCGCTCGCCAGCAGTGCCTCGAAGACGTTCGCCACGGCGCCGACGTCGCCCACGTTCATCGCCCCGACGAGCAGCCCGGCACCGAGCGCGATCAGCAGCGGACCGACCGTCGTGTCGCGCGCGGGCACGAGTGACAGGGTCGCCGCAGCGATCATCAGCATGCCCACCCCGCCCGCGACCAGCACGGTGCTGTCGCCGGCGGGCAGCTCGGGTAACGCCGGGGCGATCGCGAAGTAGACGAACGCCGCAAGCGGGACGCCGAGCGACAGCGTGCCCGGACGGGGCTCGCGCTGGCGCCGACCGCGGCTCAGTACGGAGGCAGGTCCGCGTGCCACTCGCCGAGCACCCTGAACGCCGACCAGAACGCGCGCTTGGCGCCCTCCTCGTCCAGCGCCTCGTCGATGCTCGGCACGAACAGCGCCTCGATCGACGGCGTCAGGCGCTGCACGGTGCGCGTCGTAGCGGTGACCGTCTGGGCGAGCGGCAGGCCGAGGTCGTTGAGCACATGCAGCGCGTCATCGCCCATCACGACGACGATCTTCGGCTGCACGATCACAAGCTCCTCGGTCAGGCGCCCGACGCATGCCGGATCGGCGAGCGACGTGTCGCTCACCGGGCACTTGACGCACAGCGTCCCGTACACGGTCAGCGGGTCGATCGCCAGGCGCTTGAAGGCCTTCATCAGGGCCGCCCCCGCACGGCCGTAGAAGGCGACGCCCTCCTCGATCTCCGGCGGCGTCGGCGCGTGCTTGAGCAGGAAGATGTCGGCCTGCGGATGACCCGAACCGAGCACCGGCATGAGGTTGCCGCGCGGGCAGTCGGGGCACGACTGCAGCTCGCGCGTGAGCGTGTTGAGCTCGCGAATCGCCCGCTCGAGGTACTTCTCGCGGATCTCGTCGTCGGTGACCGGGGGCATGGCTGCCCGTGGTTTCGACGGTTGCGACGGGCGACCCTGCGCGTGCATCACGACTTGCGCTGAGCGGGACGATCGGAGTGCTGCGACACGCCTGCAGGATACGCTCGCCGGCGCGTCACGACCCGCGCGTCGCCCGCCGCACGCGCCGCTCGCGGACCGCGCGACGCGCTCCGGCCGGCGTGGCCTTCGTCTCGAGGAACTTCAGCGCCTGTACGTACAGCAGCGAGGACGGCTTGGTGGTGATCTGCGCCTCGCGCAGCGCCTCGAGGAACTCCTGTGGGCCGTCGAAGTCGGGCATGCGCACGCGCACCGAACCGAGCCCCTGGGCGACGTGAGAGTCCGATCCCGCTCCGGCGAGGATGCGGTACTTGGCGGCGAAGCGCTGCGCTTCCTCGTTGAACGAGCCGATCGCCACGCGCGGGTTGTAGACCTCGATCGCGTCGATGTCCTCGACGATCTCCAGCAGGTGTTCGTAGTCGGGCACCGCGTGCATGCGGTCAAACGGATGCGGGACGTAGATCAGCCCGCCCTGGCGCTTGATCTCGGCGACCGTCTCGGCGAGCGACATCCCGCGCGCGATCTTGTGCTCGATGAACAGGCCGATGACCTCGCCCTGGTCGGCGGTCTTGACCTCCTCGGCGACGATCACCCTGACGCCGTACTCCGCGGCTTTGTCGCGCGCCTCGTACGCGCCGGAGATGACGTTGTGGTCGGTCACGGCGATCGCGCCCAGGCCCTGGTCGCGGGCGGTCGCGAGCAGGACCTCCACGGGGGTCGCACAGTCGTGCGAATGGTCGGTGTGCATGTGCAGGTCGACGTCGATGCGCGGGCGCGAGCGCAGCCTGGCGGCGAGCACGGCGTTGCCGGCGACCGGGTGGCGACGCGCGACGAGGCGTCCGTAGACGTGTTCGAGATCCTCGGCGACGCGGGGCCAGGTCAGCAGCCCGCGCATCGGCTCGGCCGCGGACCGCAGCCGCCCGCGCAGCGCGTCGTCGCCGACCAGCCGCTGCAGCTGGGCAGCGAGCGTCTCGATGTCCCGCGGCTCGAACAGCAGGCCGTGCTCGCCCTCACCGAGCGCCTCCTCGTAGACGGGCAGGCGCGAGGCGAGCGGCACGGCACCGGCGTTGAGCGCGCGCAGCAGCAATCCCGGCGCCGGCGCCGCGCCGTCGGAGGCGGCGACGAGCACATCTGTCCGGGCGAGCAGCTCGGCCTCGTCGAGCTGCTCGGGCGTCGCGAAGCGGACGCGCGCCTCGAGGTCGGCGCGCAGGGGCGTGCTGCTCGACGGGCCGCGCGCGGAGACCACGGTCGCCTCCCACGGCGCGTGCGGATCCAGCCGGCGCAGCGCGCGCAGGAACAGGCGCAGGGCGGGGCGTTCCTCGTCGTCGACGAACCCGATACGGATGCGGCCGTCGGCGGACGCGACGCGCGCGCGGGGCGCGTCGGCTCCGGGCAGCAGCACGCGATACTCGGCAGGGAAGTAGCGCGCCATCAGCTCGCGCGTGGCGGCGAAGCTCGCCGTGCGCGCGTCGAGGCGCCCGAGCACGAGTTGCACGACCCTGCGCGCCACCTGCGTCGACAGCAGCCGCTCGGTCGGCACGTGGAACGTGCCGACGTTCAGCGCCCGCGAGTGGCGCAGGGCGGCGCTCGACGTCGACGGCGCGAACGGCTCATGCACGTGGCATATGTCCAGCGGCAGGATCGACAGCATGTTCTCGATCGTGCGCGAGACATCAATTGGCAGGGCCGGCACGCGCCCCCGGCCGCCGGGCATGTCGGGCAATGCGTCGCCGACGGCGAGCACACGTGGGGGCGCACCCGGCTCGGGTAGCAAGGAGGAGGCGTCGTCGCGCGCGGCGTAAAGCGCTTGGCGCGTCCCGCGCACCGCGGCGGCGGAGCGCGACGGCCCGACGATCACAACCTGATGACCGCAGCGGGCGAGCTCGGATGTCACTCGCTCGACGTAGGTCGTGATGTCGTGATCGCCGTCGCCCCAGGGATGGGGGGTCACGTGGGCGATCGCGAGGCAGTCGTGGAGCACGGTCTGAGGATACGGAGGGCTCACTCGGTTGTCCGATCGCTGCGGGTCCGAGAAACTCCCCCGGGCTCTGTGCTCGCGACCGGTGTCAACGCGGCAAACCGTGATGTTCAACACACGGCCGAGAGCCTGCGGACGGTGATCAACCGTCGTCGTAGAGCCCAGCGAAAACGTCCTTGTGGCGCTCGTAGACGACGTTGCGCTTGACCTTCAGCGTCGGCGTCAGCTCCTGTTCCTCCTGCGAGAGATCGCGCTCGAGCACGGCGAACTTCTTGACCTGCTCGATGCGGGCGAACTTGCGATTGACCTCGTCGACCATCGCCTGCAGCTCGTCGCGCACCGTGCGGTCCTGCGCCAGGGCGGCCGGGTCGTTGGATCCGACGCCGAGCTTCTCGGCGAGCGCGCCGGCCTCGTCGGGGTCGAGCGTCAGCAGCGCCGTGAGGTACGGGCGCCGGTCGCCGAAGATCACCGCGTGCGAGACCCAGCGGCTCTGCTTGAGCGCGCTCTCGATGTTCGACGGCGTGACGTTCTTGCCGCTCGATGTGATGATGAGGTCCTTCTTGCGGCCCGTTATGCGCAGGTAGCCATCGCCGTCGAGCTCCCCGAGATCGCCGGAGTACAGCCACCCGTCGCGCAGTGCCTCGCGCGTCGCCGCTTCGTCGTCGTGGTAGCCGATGAAGACGTTCGGGCCGCGCATCAGCACCTCGCCATCGTCGGCGATCCGCACCTCGCAGCCGGGCAGCGGCCTGCCGACGGTGCCCAGGCGATGCTCGGCAAGCGTGTTGAGCGTCGCCGCCGCGGAGGTCTCGGTCATGCCGTAGCCCTCGAGCACCGGCACACCCGCGGCGAAGAAGAACGTCAGGATCTGCTCTTCGATCGGCGCCGCGCCGGTGATCGCAAGCTCGATGCGTCCGCCGAAGAGGTCGCGGATCTTGTGCAGCACGAGCCGGTCGGCGAGCGCGTGCCGGGACTTGAGGATCACGCCGGGATGACCGCCGCGCTGCCGGCGGCTATGGACCTCGCGGCCGACCCCGACGGCCCACCAGAACAGCTTTGCCTTGACCCCGCCCGCGGTCTCGGCCTTGCTCGTGGCGGCGGTGTAGATCTTTTCGAAGATGCGCGGCACGGAGGGCAGCTGTGTCGGCCGGATCTCGCCGACGTCCTCCACGATGCGCTTTGGATCGCGCCGCCAGTAGGCGAGCTCGGCGCCGGCGGCGATGCCGACGACTTGCACCGCTCGCGTCAGGGTGTGCGCGAGCGGCAGGAAGATGTAGAAGCAATCGCGATCGGGCGCGACGTCGAGTCGCTGCAAGACCATGTCGGTCAGCGAGCGGATGTTGGCGTGGGTGAGCTTGCAGCCCTTGGGCGGGCCGGTCGTCCCCGACGTGTAGACGATCGTGGCGACGTCGCCGGCCTGCGCGCCGTCGACGCGCTCGGCGATGTCGTCGTCGCCGACATCGGTGCCGCGCGCGCGCAGCGTCGCCAGCGAAATCGTCCCCTCGGGCTCGCCCTCGAAGCAGACGATGTGGCGCAGCGCGGGCAGGTCGTCGCGCACCTCGCGCAGCTTGGCGACCTGCTCTTCGTCCTCGCAGAAGACAGCCGTCGAGCCGGAGTCCTCGAGCACGTACTGGCACTCGTCGGGCGAGTTGGTCTGGTAGACGGGCACGACGACCGCGCCCGCGCACAGCGTGCCGAAATCGGCCAGCGTCCACTCCGCGCGCGTGTTGGAGAGGATCGCGACATGCTCGCCCGCCGCGATGCCCAGCGCCATCAAGCCCTTGGCGATCTCCCGCACGGCCGTGCCGAGCTCGGGATAGGAGAGCTCGCGCCAGCCGGCGCCGTCGGGAGAGCGCAGCGCGGTGCCGCGGTGCTTCGCCGCGGCGTCCAGGACGAGCGTCGCAAGCGTCTGGCCTGCGCTGCCTCCGTGAGCCGGCTCCGCGGCGTCCGTCGTGCTCTCGCTGGTACTCATGTCGAAGCTCCTTGCGCGCTGGGCCGTCCTCGTGACGCTACCCTGGGGATGGTCAGAGGATAGGGCGAAACGCGTCCGCAGGCGGGCCGTTCATCATGCGGCGTCCGTGCCTTGGCGGCGGGCGGCAGGCTTCCTGGCCGGCACCTTGCGACCCTTCGGCCCCGTTCCCGGCTTGCGCGCGTACTTGGCGATGAAGCTATCGGTGTCCAGGTGGGCCTGCTCGTCGGGGCGCTGGTGCATCGGCGACTTCATCAGGTAGCTCGACGGACCGTCGAGCTGGCCGCTGAGGCCGTGGTTGAGCGCAAGCTTGCAGCAGCGCACGGCGTCGATCACGATCCCGGCGCTGTTGGGCGAGTCCCAGACCTCGAGCTTGAGCTCGGCGGTCAACGGCACGTCACCGAAGGCCTTGCCCTCGAGGCGGATGTGCGCCCACTTGCGGTCCGTCAGCCACGGAACGTAGTCCGAGGGGCCGACGTGGACGTCGCCGGCGGGCAGCACGTGGCCCATGACCGACGTCACGGCGTTCGTCTTGGAGGTCTTCTTGGACTCCAGCCGCTCGCGCTCGAGCATGTTGTAGAAGTCCATGTTGCCGCCGACGTTGAGCTGCGAGGTGCGCATCAGCTTCACGCCGCGGTCGTGAAACAGGCGCGCGAGCGATCGGTGGACGATCGTCGCCCCGACCTGCGACTTGATGTCGTCGCCGACGACCGGCAGGCCGGCCTTCTTGAAGCGCTTGTTCCAGTAGTCCTCGCGCGCGATGAAGACGGGGATGCAGTTGACGAAGCCGCAGCCGGCCTCGAGCACCTGCTCGACGTACCACTTCGTGGCGTCCTCGGAGCCGACGGGCAGGTAGGAGACGACGACGTCGGTGTGCGTGTCCTTGAGGATCTGCACGATGTCCGCCGTCTCGCCGGGCGCCTTGGTGATCTTCTCCTTGAGGTACTTGCCCAGGCCGTCGTGGGTCATGCCGCGGTGCACGTGCACGCCGAGCTTGCGAGGAACCTTGGCGAACTTGATCGTGTTGTTCTGGCCGGCCCAGATCGCCTGGCCGAGGTCCTTGCCGACCTTCGTGGAGTCGATGTCGAAGGCGGCCGTGAACTCAATGTCCGAGACGTGGTATCCGCCGAGGTCGACGTGCATGAGGCCCGGCACGTCCTCCGCGGGGTCGGCGTTCTTGTAGTGCTCGACGCCCTGGACGAAGGCCGAGGCGCAGTTGCCGACGCCGACGATCGCGACGCGGACCCTGTCCTGCTGATAGCGCGCGGCGCCGTTGGAGGCGGCGGTGCCGTTACCGCTATTGGGGCTCATGTGAGGTTCGTTCCCTTCGTCAGGCGTTCGGGGCTAACCACCCCGCGCGCGCTATGGCGTTACACCCGCCGCGGAACGTGTCAGCTCGCGCCGAACGTGGAAGATGCGCTGTGCCACGGTGATGCTACTCAGGCCGGCGAGCACGTAGACGGCAGGCTCGAGCGCGCCGAGGTCGGCGAGGACGAGACCGGCGGACAGGATCACGACGCGCACGAGCCGGTCGGCGATCCCGACCTTGCATTGCACGCCCAGCGCCTCGGCGCGGGCGCGCGTGTAGGAGACCGTCAGCGAGGACAGCACGGCGACCACGACGGCGGCGACCGCGAGCTCGTCCTGTCGGTCGGCGAACGTCGCCGCGACGGCCGTCAGCACGATGCCCTCGACGATCCGGTCGAGCGTCGAGTCCAGGAACGCGCCGAAGGGCGTCCCCTTGCCCGACATGCGCGAGTAGCCGCCGTCGAGCGTGTCCATGATCGAGCCGACGATGAATACGACGCCGCCCCAGAAGAACTCCGTCTGCCAGATCAGCACCGCGGCGACCACGTTCAGCGTGAAGCCCGCCAGCGAGATCATGTTCGGCGTCAGCGGCGAGCGGATCAGCCACGTGCGGGCGGCCTCCAGCCACGCCGCGCCCGGCGCGTTGCTGCGGGGCCGGGGTCCGGGGCCGGGTTCGGTGGACGGCGTTGGCCGCTGCGTTCCGGCCGCCATCAAGACGTCGCGGGCGTGGCGTCCATCGCGGGGGCATCGAGGCCCGGCGGCGTGTCGCCGCGGCCCGGCGGGCGGAAGGACCACACCTCCGGTCGCATCCGCGCCATGAGCTTCGCCGCCAGCAGGCCGATCGCGGCGATCCTCGCATCGAGCACGGCGTCGAGAATGAAGTGGTTTGCGGTCGACACGATCACGAACACCACGACGAGCGGGTAGGAGTACCAGAAGATCTTCAGCGCGCGCGGGCGCACGAGCTTGCCGAGTGGGATCGCGATCATGAGCGCGAAGCCCACGTGCATCGACGGCGCCGCCGCGTACTCGCTGGAAAGCGTGTCGCTGCCCTGAGCGATGCCGGTGAAGTCCGAGACGGCGTCGAAGAAGCCCCACTCGGGCATGAAGCGCGGCGGTGCGGTCGGATACAGCGCGTAGCCGACGAGCGCGAGGCAGAACGCGAACAGGAACATGTTGCGCACGAAGTAGAAGCTCGCGTTGCGAAACAGGTAGATCCAGATGAGCGCGGCGACGGTGACCGTCGTCTGCGCGTTGATGTACATCCACGAGGCGCCGTCCAGCAGCCACTGATGGCCGGCCGCGAACGCCTGCACGGAGGGCTCGACGAAGATGTTGAGCGTGCGCTCCAGGCCGATGAGGTCGCGCGCGTTGTTGAACGCGCCGACCGCGTCAGCGGGCTCATTGATGATCCCGCGCGTGAGCCGGTAGATCTGGAAGGCAGCCATGAACAGCAGCACCTGGCGCACCAGGTCGAGCGGACCGTGGGGCAGGAACCGCTCCTGGAGCGTGCTGGCGCGAGCGGCGGGCATGAGCGGACGGCCATCCTACCTTGGGTGTTACGCGGGTTCACAGGCCTGCGTTCGGGCTCGGCGGCGCGCGATCGCAGTGGCCGCCGCGCTCGACGATGGCGCTGGGCCGCAGTCCGGCATCGATTGTCAGCGCCCCGGCTCTGAGCGCGTACACGAGCGTCCAGCCGTTCGCGCCGGGCATGATGCAGGCGCGGCCGCGCGTCACACGCCAGTACGGCGAGTAGCGGACACGCACGAGCGTGAAGCCCGGCCGCCTGGAACGCAGCGTGAAGGACTGCGGGGTGATCCTCGTCAGCCGGCCGACGCCGTCGGCGAGACCGGGCGTGCCGCGGACCTCGAAGATCCTCCAGTGGCGCCCGCCGAAGTCGGGGCGCAGGAAGGGCATCCCGCGGCGGATCAGGCGCGCCTCAGCCCGGCCGGCGGGATCGAGCGCCACATCGGGCAGGGCCACGTAGCGCACTCCCTCCCGGCGCAGCCACGCGAGGTAGCGCGCGGGGGTCAGGCGTCGTGCCTCGTCGTTGCGAAAGAGCGGGTTGTACTTCACGTCGAGCTGGGTCACCCAGCAACGCGCGAGCGGGACAGTCCTGGCGACGTGCACCGACTCCCAGTGCAGGCGCGTGAACGGCACCTCGACGCGGACCGCGGCATCGGCGCGTGACTGCAGGAAGCTGAGCAGCGGCCGGTAGTAGGCCGCCTGCGACGAGGGATCGACGGCGCCCTTGATCGTCTCGCGCACCGGTCCCCACCACTGCCACGCCAACAGCGGGATGATCGCCGCGAGCAGGACGCGCCGCCGCCGCAGCCCGTCGCCCGCGGCCAGCACGGCGCAGAGAAGCAGCGGGCCGGCGAACGCGACGCCGAGCCGGCTGGCGTTGCCGCCCATCGGCGATGCGACGGCGAATGCCAGCAGGGCCGAGCCGAGATAGACGAGCGCGCCGGCGCGCAGCGCGCGCTCGCGCGCCGGCAGCAGCCACAGCAACACGACGCAGCACAGCATGATCGCCAGCAGCGCTCCGGCCGCGAACGGCTGGCTGCCGCCCTCCGGAAACAGCAGCGACAGCGCGATCGCCGGCGTCATCGCGGCCGCCCCGAGCCACAGGCCGACCCGCTCGCGCGTCGACCACCAGTACGCGACGCCCGCCAGCGCGAGAAACAGCCCAGCGACCGGGCTGGCGAGCGTGCACGCCACGCCGAGCGCGAGCCCCAGGCGCCGCCGACCGCGTTGCAGGGCGTAGACGGCGCCGAGCGCAACCGTGAGGCCGAGCGCGAACGTCAGGCGACCGATCAGCAGGTCGGTGACGGTGCCCACGGCGAACCACAGCGCGCCGAGGCGCGCGGCGCGCGCGCCGAAATGGCGACGAGCGATGCGTTCGAACAGCAGCGCTGACGCGACCGCCGCGAGCACGCCCACGACGCGCACGCCGAGCAGTGCCGCCAGTGGCGGGAAGAGGATCGAATAGGCGGGCGTGTGGTGGCCGCCGTACCAGTTGAGGTTGACGAGCGTGAAGCCCTCGCGCTCGAACAGCCCGGCGCGATAGACCTGGGCGGCGAGGTCGGGCGTATCCGGCCCGAAGGCCAGCCAGGCCAGCGCCAGCGCGGCCGCGAGCAGCCAGGGCGAGGTCCGGGCAGCGGCCATCGCGGCGACGCTAGATAAGCGGCGACGCGGAGGTGTATCCGGATTGTCACCGCCGGCAGGCCGGTCCGCCGAGTCGTGCCTGAACCGAGATCGTGCCCGCGCTGCGCACGCGCATGCGCGTTATCCCACCCGCCGCGCGGCCGACGCGCGGTACTCCTGCTCCGCGAGGTCGGCGCTGGGCGGGTCGAGCAGCAGAGGGAGCGGGGCGGCATGGGCGGGTTCGCGCGCACAAGTGACGGATCGCGTAGTAGGACGTGGACGCCCGTCACTGCTGCGCGCTATGCGCGCACGAAGTGACGGATGGTTCGTTGAGCCATCGCGATCTGTCACCTGTGCGCTTGCATCGGATCGGTCATCCCGGCACCACTGCGCCGATCACCCTCACCTGCGCCGACCATTCTCATCCTCTTGGCGTGGCCCTCCAGCGGCTGCCCGGCGTCAGCCGCTCAGGTACGCCACGATCCGCTCGCTGAGCTGCGGCCGGTCGATCCACGGCCAGTGGCCGGCATCGGGCACCGTCTCGAGCGTGCCGTCGCCGAGCGTCGCGGCGTAGCCCGCACCGAAGCGCGCCGGGATGTACGGGTCCTCGGCGCCCCAAAGCACGAGTGCCGGCGCGGTGACGCGCGACAGGCCCTCGCCCGCAGCCGCCAGGCTCTCGGCCGTAGCGCTACGCAGGATCCTCAGCACCGCGCGCTGAGTCCCCTGGTCAAACCCCTCCGCCGCGCTGGCGACGAACGGCTTGGGCATCGGCCCCCGCCCGGCCGACGCCCGGCGCGACGCGAAGCCCAGCACGCTGCGGGTCGCCAGGCCGACCACGATCTCGCCGACGATCGGCAGGCGCGCCAAGCGGGCCGGGCGATGCCAGCGAAAGCCCGGCAGCAGCGGGACGCCGTTGACGATGACGAGCCGCTGCACGCGCTCGGGCGCGGACATCGCCCACACCAGGCCGGCCGCCGCGCCCCAGTCGTGCACGCACAGCCGCACGCACTCGATCTCCAGTGAGTCCAGCAGGCGACCGATGAACGTGGCGTGGCCGTGCAGCGAGTAGTCGAGGTCGCCGCGCTTGCCGCTGCGACCGAAACCCGGCAGGTCGACGGCGATCCCGCCGCCGAGCGCCAGCGGCGCCAGCCAGTCGTACGAGCTCGTCGGGATGCCGTGCAGGTAGAGGATCGGCACCTCGTCGTCGCCGCCACGGCGCAGGTGCACCGGCTGACCGTCGAGCTGCACCGTCTGGAGGGTCACGGCCGGCACCGCGCCCAAGATAGCCTCCGCGCCGTGCGAACCCTCTGCTTCGGCGAGGCCATCGTGGACCTCATCTGCCGCCGTCCGATCCGCTCGCTCGCGGAGGCCGACGCGTTCGTCGCGCACAGCGGCGGGGTCGTTTGCAACGTGGCCGTGACCGCCGCCCGTGCGGGTGCCGCGGTGTCGCTGGCGGGCGGCTCGGGCGACGACCCGTGGGGCGCGTGGCTGCACGACCGGCTGACGGGCGAGCATGTCGACCTGCGCTGGTTCGGGCTCGCCGAGGGGCTCAGCACGGCGCTGGCGTTCGTGACGCTCGACGAGCGCGGCGAGCCGCAGTATCAGCTCTACGGCGACGGCATGGCGGCGGCGGTCAGCGCGCTCGACAAGCGCCTGCCCGACGCGGTCGAGGCGTGCGACGCGCTGCTGTTCACATCCAACACGCTGGCCGGCGCGCACGAGGCGCAGCTCACGCTCGACGCCCGTGAGCGCGCCCTCGAGCTGGGACGTCCGATCGTCTTCGATCCCAACGTGCGTCTGGCTCGCTGGGACGGGAGCCCCGGCCGCGCCGCGGCCGCCGCCGGCCAGTGCGTGCCCGGTGCGTTCCTCGTGAAGTGCAACCGCTTCGAGGCGCGACTGCTGACCGGCGAGCGCGACCCAGGGGCCGCGGCTGCCTCGCTGCTGGCGGCCGGCGCGCAGCACGTGATCGTGACCGACGGCGCAGCCGGGGCGATCCTGCGCGCGCAGGGCATGCGCACGGCCGTACCCGCCAGGCCCGCACGCGTCGTCAGCACGACCGGCGCCGGCGACGTCTTCCTCGGCGTCTTGCTCGCGCGTCTGGGGATGACCGACTTCTATCCGCCGGCGCTCGCCGCGGCGCTGCCCGAGGCGGCCGAGGAGGCCGCCCGCGCCTGCGAGCGCTGGGGCGCGCTGGAGTGAGCGCCGCGAGGGCCGCCTGGAAGCCGCCCGCGCGCGCGCGCGTGCAGCGCCTGCGCGAGCGCCTGGCGGCGGTCTACGGCGTGCCGGTCATGGCGCCCCACGGCGACCCGCTCGCCGAGCTCGTCCTGACGGTGCTCTCGCAGTCCACGAACGACCGCAACCGCGATGTCGCCTTCGGGCGCCTACGCGAGCGCTTCGCAAGCTGGGAGGCCGTCCGCCACGCGCCCGTCGAGGAGATCGAGGAGGCGATCCGCCCGGGCGGCATCTCGAAGGTCAAATCGGCGCGCATCCAGGCGATCCTCGAGGCGATCGGCGACCCGCTCGACCTGTCGTGGATGCACGACGCTCCCGTGCAGCAGTCGCGTGACTACCTCTGCGCGCTGCCGGGCGTCGGTCGCAAGACGGCGGCCTGCGTGCTGCTGTTCTCCTACGGCCTGCGCGACGTGCCCGTCGATACGCATGTCTCACGCGTCGGGACGCGCCTGCATCTGCTGCGCCCGAAGGCTCCCTTCGAGGAACTGCACGATGCGATGGTCGACCTCACCCCAGCCGGCGCCGAGCTCGAGCTCCACGTCAACCTACTGCGCCACGGCCGGCGCACGTGCCACGCCCGGAGTCCGGCCTGCGGCGAGTGCGCGCTGCGCCGGATGTGCCCGAGCCGGCGGGGGTAGTGGCTCCGGCAGGCTCAAGCGCGCGCTGCGGGCAGCACCCAGCCGATCAGCGCGACATAGTGCGTGGCGACCGCTGCGATCACGAGTGCATGGAAGACCTCATGGAAGCCGAAGGTGCGCGGCCACGGGTTTGGCCGCTTCAGC
>Ga0136619_10000354_pt1 | contig 17336 bp, 14 predicted proteins | sample AntDrymUQ3532106_2_FD_104807 | JGI IMG/M metagenome (GOLD analysis project Ga0136619, IMG submission 104807) | Polar desert sand microbial communities from Dry Valleys, Antarctica - metaG UQ353 (21.06) | ecosystem: Environmental > Terrestrial > Soil > Desert | place: Antarctica: Dry Valley...
CCCGATGTAGCTAAGAGCTGCGTTGGGTCGGTGGGGCGTTCAGGAGCGACAAAGCAAAATAGGCTCTTATGAGCCGCCCTCGGGCGGCCCCTTCCTCTTTTGACCAGGTATCGCTTGGGTGACGCTCCGGCAAGCCACCCCGCTCCCTCCATACCATCCCGTTCCTCCGCGGGGACCCCGGCTTGCCTCCGCGTCACCCAAGCGATCATTGCGCAGCTACGAGGAAGGGCCCGCATCGGGGGTCACCTCCTGTGGGGGCAGGGCGTCGTGTTCGTGGAGGAGCCTGAGGTACTCATCGACGAGACGCGGGGACATCCCAGCCAGCAGCGGGAGCTCTTCCGGGGGGAACTTCGAGGCCAGCATGCGAAGGCGATCGAAAGCCCGGATGTAGCTGTCGACCGCCTCTCTGGTGTGGTGGCTGCGACGGGCGATATCGGGCGTCAGCAAGCCCTGGAGGTAGAGGCCGATGATCGCCACCTTGTGCGTGGGCCAGCTGCCCATGTCGCAGATGTAGCCCCTGAGGGGGAGGAGCTCGCCCTCCTTTCTCAGCTTGACGGCGGTCCTGCAAATCGTGTTCACAGATTGACAGATGAGGAGCGAGATGTCGCGCTGGGACAGAAGACCACCCTGTTCGTGGGCCTCGTGACAGAGACGCCTGATCCGGATCTCCCGCCTGAGCTTGCAGCTGCTGCCCTCTTTGATCGCCTCGATGTCCTCTTGGGCCACGATCGAGAGCACCACCGGCACCAGCCTCGTCTGCGCCATCGTCTTGGCGCGTCCGGCGCGCTCGTTCTTGTCCGGCGTCAGGTAGACGAGCTGGCCGGGCTCGAGATCTTCTCTGCGGCGGTAGTAGCGCCGGATGGTGACGCAGATGTCCGAGACGATGGCCTGGACCACCACCTCTCCCTTGTCGTAGCCGTATTCGTTTAAGAACTTGTAGGTCAGAACCGAGGGCAGGCTTCTCCTCGCCAGGCGGCGATAGTCCTCGGTCCGGTTCTTGAGCTGCTTCACTGAGGGTCCCCCTTTTTAGCCACCACCGGGTCCATCAGCTCCCGCAGACGGGGCGCCGAGGGGAACTCGGTGCTGGCTCGCTCGTAGAGGGCGACGTACTCGGCGATGAGGCGAGCGGAGCGGCCGGTGACCGCCCTGATCTCGTTTGCCGAAGCCCCGCGCGCATGAAGCGCAATGATCTGGCGGAAGTCCGAGAGATAGCGCTTTATCGAGCCCTCGGAGTGAGCTGTGCGCTTCTCGATGTCGGTGAACTGATAGCCCCACAGATAGAGCTGCACCACTTTGGCCTTGTGGCTGACGGTGGGGCCGATGTCTCGTATCTGCCCGCGCGTCGGCGCCGCCTCGCCGTCTGAACGCGCCGCGTGGAGGTCGCGTTTGACGGTGGCGATCGAGCTGCAGGTGAGATAGGCGAGGTCCTCTATCGTCAGCAGCGCGTCCTGCACCCGGGCTTGGCGCGCCAGGCGCAACAGCCGTTGCCGGCGCATGGCGGCGAGCCCCTCGGACCTCAGCGCGTCGATGTCTTGGGGCGCGCTCAGCTGGAGGCGAATGGAGCGCTTGCGGCACAGCCTCAGCGGCTTGCCGGGCGGCTCCTCGGCCGCCACCGCCAGGTAGCACAGCTCCCCGGGCTCGCGCGCCAGCTGGCCTACGTCCGCGAAATAGCGGACCATCTGCTCGTAGTGCGCCCGCGCCAGCACCGGGGTGAGATTGAAGTCCTCGGAGATCCTGGCGACGATGGTGTGCTGAGCGTCCTTGGTCGCCAGCCGCTCGGTTCCGTACTGGTCCATTCGTTTCCCTTCCTCCCAGCTCCAGTGGCCGCTTCGAGGGTAGGGCTCATTAGAACCAACAGGAACTGCTCCCGTTTGACCACCGGCGGGCATCGGCCGTCCGCCCCGCCATGAGCGCCTGAGCAGGGGTGGCAGGTGTCCGCGGTCCGCGTCTGCCCACAGCTTTCTGTGGGTAGATGTCCACGGTCCGCGTTTGCCCCTGCGACCGTGGGGCCTGGGCCAACACATCCGCTACGTCGCACCCAAAAATGCGCGGGCCGTAATGTTTCTCCATGGAGTCGAGCTTTACGGTCCTGCGTCTGCGAGGTATCCCGATCGGAGCCCACTGGTCGTGGCTGCTGGTCGCGGGCCTGGTCGTGTGGTCGTTGAGCCAGTCCCTGTTCCCGTCGAGCTACCCCGGCCTCTCTGAAGCCACCTATCTTGCGATGGGGGTCGTCGCCGGGATCCTGTTCTTCGCAGCCATCCTCGCCCACGAGCTGGGCCACGCGTTCGCCGCCCTCAGAGAGGGAATGGAGATCGACGGCATCACGCTATGGCTGTTCGGGGGCGTGGCCCGCTTCCGGGGCATGTTTGCCTCGCCCGGCGCGGAGTTCCGCATCGCCATCGCGGGCCCCCTCATCTCGGTCGCCATCGCAGTCCTCTTCTTCCTCTTGGGCTCGATCGAGGGCTCCTCGGACGCGGCGCGGGCGGCGGAGGGAGTCGCCGATTACCTCGCGCGCATCAATGCCATCCTCGTTGGCTTCAACCTCGTTCCGGCCCTGCCGCTGGATGGGGGCCGCGTGCTGCGGTCGTGGCTGTGGAAGCGTCAGGGGAGCTTCTCGGCGGCGACGGTCTCCGCGGCGCGCGCCGGCAAGGCATTCGGCGTGGTGCTCGCGGTGCTCGGCCTGCTCGACTTCTTCACGGGAGGCGGCGGGGGCGGCGGGCTGTGGCTGTTGTTCCTGGGCTGGTTCCTCGTCCAGGCGGCCCAGGCGGAGGCGTCCGGTGCGCTCGTGCGCCAGTCCCTGCGCGGCCGGCGCGTTCGGGAGCTGATGACGTCCTCGGTCGAGACCGTCCCCCCACAGCTCACCGTGACGACCTTTCTGGAGCACATCGGCGCCCGCCGCTTCTCGACCTATCCGGTAGTGCGAGGCGACGAGCCGGTGGGCCTGGTGTCGCTGCGCCGAGCCGAGCAGGTGCCTGCCGCCGAACGAGACCGCCGCCGGATCGAGGACGTGATGAAGCCGTTGTCGGAGCTCACAGTCCTCAGCCCCGAAGACGAAATCGTCGCCGCGCTAGACTCCCTTCAGGACGAGCCCAAGCGGGCGCTGGTGATCGAACAAGGGCGACTGGCCGGCTTGCTGTCGCTGTCGGACGTCGCCCGCGTGCTCGAGGGGGAGCCCAAGCAGACGCCGCAGCCCGCACCGAGCAGGCGCGGCGGGGGGCTCGTGTGGGCGGTGGTGGCGGTCGCCATGCTGATCGCCGCAGGAGCAATCTACCGGCCGCCGCTGGTCGTGTTCGAGCCCGGCACCACGCTCGACGTCTCCGAGGACATCACGATTACAGGGGTGCCCTCGGAGCGGCCGGGGGGCAGCTACCTACTGACCTCCGTGCGCCTGGCCCAGCCCAACGTGCTGGGGCTGGCGTGGGCGGCGGCCTCTGGGAGAGAGGTGGCGGCGCTGTCGCAGCTGCTCCCCGAGGGCACCGACGCAGGCGACTACTTCCGGCAGCAGCGCCAGATCTTCGATCAGAGCCGGCTCGCGGCCGCCGCGGCCGCGGCGCGCTCCGCCGGGTTCGAGGTCGCCATCTCGGGGACGGGAGCGATAGTCGAGAACCTTGTTCCCCAGTCACCGGCCGCCGAAGTGCTGGAGGAGTCCGACGTAATCGTGGCGATCGACGGCCGGCCCGTGAGATCGGCCGCCGACCTGCAGCAGCCGATTCGAGCCCGGCCCGCGGGCGCCTCCTTCGAGCTCGAGATCGAGCGCGGCGAGCTGGCGCGAACGATTCGAATCCGCAGCGCCCGGCTCCCGGGAGGCGCGGAGACGATCACGGGAATTGGGGTGATCATCTCGACGCGCGATTTCGATGTCGAGCTTCCGTTCGAGATCGAGTTCGCCGAGCGCCGCATCGGGGGTCCCTCCGCGGGGCTCGCCTATGCCCTCGCCATCGCCGACATGCTCGAACCCGGCGATTACACCGAGGGGCGAGTGGTGGGAGCGACCGGCACCATCGACCTCGACGGGGCGGTCGGTTCGGTCGGCGGGCTTCCGGCCAAGGCCGAGGCACTGGAGCGGGCCGGGGCCGATCTCTTCCTGGTGCCCGAGTCTGAGGTCACCGGCATCGACGAGACGACCCTCGAGATTCGCGGCGTCTCGAGCCTCGAGCAGGCAGTCGAGTCTCTCACCACCTAGTGCACCTCCCCGTAAATACGCTCGCATTCGAGCGCCCCTGCATCCCCGCTCGCGTCGTTACTCGTCGCTCACGTACCCTCCGGGTACGCTCACTCCTCGCGCCCAGCGACCAGGGCGCAGTGACGCTCTCGGTGCTGACCGTATTTCCGGTGCGGAGCACTTAGTGGCGTCCCTCCGTTACCCGGTGGCTCCGCCCCTCGCGACCGACCGCCCGGCATGATCCGGTGAAGGCGCCCGCCCACAGCCTTGATCGCCGAGTGCTGGGCCTGTGGTGGGCCGCCTCCGCGGCACTGGTGGCGTTGATCGCCATCGGCTGTGGGGTCGCCTGGTTCCTGGACCTCCTTCCGTCGCCGTTTGCGATCCTGATCGTGCTCGTCGCCGCTGCCCTGGGAGGGCTTGTGCCTCCGGTCCGCTACCGCTTGTGGGCCTATGAGATACGCGCTCACGATCTCTACACCTCCCGCGGCGGGCTGTTCATTACCCGCACGCTGATCCCCTTCGATCGGATCCAGTTCGTCGAGACTCGTCAGGGGCCACTCGATCGCGCCTTCTCGCTGCACCAGCTCGTGGTCTACACGGCCGCCGGGCAGGCCGGGCGCATCCCCGGCCTCGGCGACGAGGAAGCGGGTTCACTGCGAGAGGAGCTGTCCCGGGTTGCGGGCACCGTCAGCGTCTGAGGGGGCGAGGCTTCATCCGGCCGCAATCGCGGTGTGGTTCATAGAGGGCGGCCGCCGCCTGGGTTTGGGGCTCATCCCACTTCTGGCGATCGGCGGGCGAGTGCGGCTCCTGCTCCTCTCCGGTCTCGTCGCCGCCGCTCTGGCCCCGATCGTCCGCTGGCTTCGCTTCCGCTACCACACGGCCCCCGGCACACTCGTGGTCGAGGGGGGAGTGGTGAACCGCTGGCGCCGCACGATCCCGGCGGCGCGCGTGCAGAGCATCGACATCGTTCAGAAGCTTCGCCACCGAGCGTTCGGCGTTGTCGAGCTGCGCATAGAGGTCGCAGGGGGCAGCGGCTCCGAAGCCGCGCTGGTCGCCCTGACTCCCCAGGAAGCCGAGCGGGTGCGGAGATCGTTGTCCCAGGAGGACGTCGCGGCCGGCTCGCAGGCGGTGGCCGCTCCGGTCTTGGTTCGCATGGCGCCGCGCGATCTCGTACTGGCAGGGCTAACAGGGGGCCGCGTGGCAATCATCGCGGTGCTGCTCGGCTACCTGCAGCAGCTCGCTCCGGACGACTTCATCTCTTCGGGGGCCGAGCGACTCGTGGACATGGGCGTCGGCGGGGTAGGGCTGGTGATCTCCTCGGTCGCAGGCTTCATCGTGGTGGCGGGTGCGATTTCCCTGGGCGCCACCGTGGTGACGCTGTGGGATTTCACGGTGGAGCGCTCGGGAGACCGCCTGCTCATTACTCGGGGCCTGCTCGATCGCAGGAGGAGCCAGGTGGCGCTGCACCGGCTTCAGGCGGTGACCTTGCAGGAGAACGTGCTGAGGCGTGCGCTCGGGCTGGCCTCGGTCACGGTCGTGGTCGCCGGCAGGGCCGGGCCCAAAGAGGAGCAGCACGAGACCAGCCTGCTGCTCCCCACCGGGACGCGCCGCACTGCCGTCGAACTTATCGCTGCGGTACTCGGAACCGATGCCTCCCGGCTGACCGAGGACCTCGTTGTGGCCCCTCGGGCCGCGCTCTGGCGGAGGTTGGCGTACGCCGCGCTGGTCGCCACTGCCGCAGGGGTCGCAGGCGTCGTCGGGCTCGATGCTCGCGGTGCTGCCGCCGTGGTCGTGGGGGCTCCGGCGGCGTTGGTGGCTTGGGCGGCGTGGCGGGCGCTGGGCCATCGTGTCGACCGCCCGCATCTGGTCGTCCGGCGCGGAGTTCTTGTGCGTCAAACCTCCTTCGTGGCCCTGCCCAATGTTCAGGACCTGAGGCTCACGATCGCTCCGCTTCAGCGCGCTGGAGACCTTGCAACCCTGGTGTTGGGCATCCCCAAGCAGAGGCTCAAAGCAGTCGATCTCGAGCGAGCCCGGGCAGAGGCGTCATTCGAACAGGTGGCGGACCGCCTCTTTAGCGTGCCGGCATGACCTCTGGCGCGGTGGTGGGGCTTGATGTCGGCACCTCGAGCGCGCGCGCGCTGGCGTTCGACGGGGACGGTCGGCTGCTCGCGTCCGCGGCGCGCTCCTATGAGCTCGTTCATCCGGGCCCGGGTCGCGCCGAGCTGGACCCGAAGGTCGTCTCCGACGCGGCCTGCGCCGCCCTCACCGAGGTATGTTCCCAGACCGCAGTGCGAGCGGTTGCTCTCAGCACGTTCATGCACAGCCTGATGGCCTTGGACGAGCAGGAGCGGCCCCTCACGGAACTGGTGACGTGGGCCGACGCCCGCTCCGCTCCGCAGACCACCCGGTTGGCGCAGAAAGGCGACGCCCTCGCTCTCTACCAACGGACCGGGGTCCCGCTGCATCCCATGTCGCCCCTCACCAAGCTGCTGTGGTTCGCGGAGGAGCAACCGGAGGTGTTTCGCAACGCGGCCCGCTGGGTCTCGATCAAGGAGCTGTTGCTGCACCGCCTCACCGGTGAATGGGTCGTCGACCGCTCGATTGCTTCGGCGAGCGGCCTACTGCAACTCGCCAGCGGGGACTGGGACGGCGGCGCTCTGGCCGCGGCCGGAATCGAGCGTCGTCAGCTCGCAGTTCTCGTGTCGCCGGTTGAGATGCTCCCGGCGATGGCTTCCGATCTCATGGTGGTCCCGGGTGCCGCCGACGGTGTGCTCGCCAACCTCGGCGTGGGCGCAGACACCCCCGAGGTCCTGGTCTGCTCCATCGGCACCAGCGGTGCGGTGCGGGCCACGGTGCCGGAGATCCGCACCGATCCCTCGGGGAGAACCTTCTGCTACGCGCTCGACGAGAGCCTGTGGGTGATCGGGGGCCCGGTCAACAACGGGGGAGTGGTGCTCGACTGGTTGCTCGAGGACGTCTTCACCGATCTGGACGAAGTCTCTGCGCTCGACGATATTGCCGCCGGTGCGACACCGGGGTGTGACGGGTTGGTGTTTCTGCCGCACCTGCTGGGGGAACGAGCGCCGCATTGGGAGGCAGGGGCGCAGGGAGGCTGGATCGGCCTAACGATCTCACACGACCGCGCCTCACTGGTGCGGTCGGCCTTCGAGGGGGTGCTGCTGCAGCTCCTCACCGTCGCTCGCACGCTCGAGCCGCTGGCGGGGGACGCGACAGAGGTGCGGGCCACCGGCGGCTTCGCCCACTCCGAGCTGTGGAGCCAGATGATGGCCGACATCTTCGGCCTCCCGGTGACGGTAGCGCCGAGCGTCGAGGGCACCGCCTGGGGCGCGGCGGTGCTCGCTCTCAAGGCCCTGGGCGAGATCGACTCGCTCAAAGACGCCCCCACACCGCCGGGAGAGGGCCGCGTCTACGAGCCGCTCGCCGAGTTGAGAGAGGCCTATGAGCAAGCCGCCGAACGCTTCGACTCTTTCTCCGGAGCGATCCGGGCCCTCACAACCTCCCGGACTAGGCTGCCTCACTGACATCCAAGGCCCTCGCCGCATACGACCTGGGCGAAGACCGTCCTTTGGGTGGGGCAAACCAACGGCTCTGCAACGGAATCCGGCGCCACAGGTCGCTTCGCGTGACTCAGCGCTCGGCCGTTACCTTCCCGGAGAGAAGGGCGGCAGCAGCACAGGCGCCGACGGCGACGAGCAGCGCCACTCGGAGGCCCGTCACCTCCGCCAGCAACCCAATGACGGGTGGGCCAAGAAGAAAGCCCATGTAGCCGAGCGTGGAGACGGCCGCGACCGCCGGGCCCGGTAGTTGGTCACGACTCCCCGCGGCGCGCAGCGTAAGCGGGAAGACAACCGACAGACCCAGGCCCATGGTCGCGAGCCCGGCGATGGCCCATGGCGGTGAGGTGAGACCGAGTGCGAGAATCAGACCTGAGCTCGCCAAGACCGCGCCGCCGAGGACGGTTGGAGGCGAGCCCATCCGAGCCGCCACGCTGTCACCAAAGAGACGGCCGACTCCCATGGTCAGCGAGAAGGCGGCGAGCCCCAAGGCCGCGACGCCCTCTTCGGCCTCGCCCACCCGGGCGAGATAGATGCCGCTCCAGTCGAACACCGCTCCCTCCGCCAGCAGGGCACAGAAGGCGACGATGCCGAGCGCGGCGAGAGGTCGCGACGGGCGCACGAACCGCGGCGCGAGCGCGTCCGCTCGGCCCTCGTCAGGTAAGAGCGACCGGGACACGATCGCGGCTGTCGCGGCTCCTAGAACGGCCGCGCCGGCGAGGTGGGGAAGGGGCGGGACACCAGCCGAGGCGAGCACGGATGCGAGAGTCGCGCCCGCGAGCGCCCCGAAAGAGAACGCCGCGTGCAGGGAGTTGAAGAGCTCGCGCCGCGCCACGAGTTCGACTGCGAGCCCCTGCACGTTCATGGCGATGTCGAGCGCGCCGTTGGCGGCTCCAACCGCGATCACGGCAAGAAGCAGGGTGCGGGCATCCACCGCCAGCGCAGGCAACAGCACGGCAGCCAAGTAGAGAGGCGCCGCCGCCACGACGGGACGGGAGCCCCGCTTGGCGACCAGTGCCCCGACCAGCGGCTGGGTCACGAGCAGCCCGAGCGGCGCCCCGAGCAGGGCAACGCCGATCGCACCCTCGCTCAGCCCCAGACGCTCCTGGATGGCGGGAAGGCGCGCATACCAGCTGCTGAACACCGCTCCATTAAGGAAGAAGATCGTGGTCACCGCGATGCGCGCTCGAGTCGTCGTCATGTCGCAATAATCGATGAGTAAGGGCTTCTCGATCGGCATCCTGGTCGGGGTCGTTTACTTCTTCATGCTTGCGATCGCCATCAGGATGGTCAACGTGGCCACGTCCGGGAGGAAGGTGGAGGAGACGGAGACGGGGCCCACCCGGCCCGGCGTGGAGCCGGCTCCGGAGTAGGGCCGGGCGTGGTGCGAAACACCAGGTCGCGCCCGTTCTTCTGGTTGGGCCCGGAACCCTCTACGCGTGGCGCGCCCGGACAGACCGCATCACCCGCCTCGCCGACGGCGTCGGTGCGGACGCAACCAGAAGCGTCCTTCCGCCGCCTCCGCCCCCACCAGGCTCCGAGCAACAGGTCATTGCCTGATAAAGGCGAGAAGAGGGCCGGTCGGTCCTCACGAAAAAGCCCTCGGAGTGCCGAGTGGTCGCAGGATGCTGTATATGACCATCTGACCACCACTCGGCGAAAGTGAGGGACTCGACATGCTCGTGCTCGTGACCGGCGCCAACGGAAAAGTGGGCTCTGCCACCGTGGCGGCCTTGCTCGCACGCGGTCACGAGGTCCGCGCCACCGATCTCCAGCGCGGCACCTTCGAGCGCCCCGAGCCCGGCGAGCCCGATTATATGGAGGCCGACCTCACGAACGCGGGCGACGCCTACGGGGTGGTGCGCGGCATCGACGTAGTCGTGCACACGGCCGCCATCCCGGACCCCAACCACAACCCACCCCACGTCGTCTTCGGCAACAACCTCATGGCGACGTTCAATACCCTCGAGGCGGCGGTGCGTTGGGGTGTTCCTCGCTTCGTCAACACCTCGAGCGAGACGGTCCCGGGCTTCTTCTTCCCCGAGCGAAAGTTCCTCCCCGACTACGTGCCCGTCGACGAGGAGCACCCCATACACCCGCAGGATCCTTACGCGCTCTCGAAGCACTTCGGTGAGCAGCTCATGAACGCCGCGGTCCGGCGCTCCGACATCCGCTGCATCTCGATCCGGCCGTCCTGGGTCCAGCACGAGGGCAACTACGAGCGCAATATCGGCCCCCTGGTGCGCGACCCGGACGAGCTCACCGAGAGTCTGTGGAGCTATATCGACGTCTACGATCTCGCCGACGCGATGTGCCTGGCGGCCGAGTCAGACCTCGACGGCCACGAGGTCTTCTACATCGCGTCGCCGGACAACGCTGGGGGCCGCGATTTCAAGGAGGCGGCGCGCCGCCACTACGGCGATCAGATCGAAGTCCGGGAGCTATCCCGCTCCGACGCCTCCGGCATCTCCTGCGCCAAGGCCGAGCGGCTGCTGGGCTACGCGCCCACGCGCTCGTGGCGCGACTACCTCGACGACGACGGAAGGTTGCGCCCGAGCTGAAGGGACCCGGCTCCCCAGATCGCCTCCGTCACTTGGCCTGGCGTGCGACAGTCCGCGTGGACAACCGAATCCGGTGGCCGGCGTGCGACAGTCGCACATGGGCCACCGCGGCTCTAACTCTGCCCGGCGGCGGGCAGCGCTCGCAACCAGCCTGCGATCTCGTCTATTAGCTGCGGGCCTGCGTCCACCGCCCCAGCCATACGAAAGAAGCCGTGGACCATCCCCTCGTAGCGGCTCAGAGTTACCGATACCCCGGCGGCCTCCAGCCGGTGGGCGAAGTCCTCGGCCTCGTCCCGCAGTACATCGTGCTCGGCCGAGATGACCAACGCAGGTGGCAGCCCGGCAACGTCCGCGGCTCGCAGCGGCGCCGCCAGAGGGTCGCTCCGGGCCTCCGTCGAGGCGTAGCAATCCCAGTACCAGCGCATCGACTCCCGAGTGAGCCCGTAGCCCTCGGCGTGCTCCCGGTACGAAGCGGTGTCGAAGTCGAAGTCCATGACCGGGTAGATGAGGACCTGCCCGGCCGGCCGCGGCCCCCTTTTGTCTCTTGCCGCGAGGGTCGCAGCGGCGGCGAGGTTGCCGCCCGCGCTGTCGCCTCCCACCACGATCCGCTCCTGGTCGGCGCCGAGAGACGGCGCCTGGCCGGCGAGCCACGAGACTGTCGCCAGGACGTCCTCCAGGGGGCCGGGAAAAGGCGTTTCGGGAGCCAGCCGGTACCCCAGTGAGCAGATCACCGCGCCCGAGCGATTGGCAAGCGCCCGCAGCGGAGAGTCGACGGGCTCGATCCCACCCATCACCCAGCCCCCGCCGTGGAGGTAGAGGAGCAGGGGAGGCGGGTCTTGCGCTTCGGCACCCGAGCGGTAGATGCGAGCGGCCAGCGGACCGCCGGGACCGGGGATCGTGACGTCCTCGACGTGAGCGACCGGGTCCGGGGCCGCCGAGAAGTCGGGGGATGAGTCGTAGACGCGCCTCGCCTCGGCCGGCGACAGCTCGTAGAAGGGCGGGGCGCCCATGGCGGCCATCTTGTCCAGGACGGCTCGAGCCTGAGGGTGAACGGTCATGGGGGCCGAGTCTCCCACAGCCCCGCCCCTGGTCGCGGTGGTCAAACGCGGACTGAGGACACTTGGCCACCGAAAGAGGGGGTTAAACGCGGACTGAGGACATTTGACCACCGCAAGGGCCCAGACCTGGTGCCGTGGCCTGCCTATTTTGATCTTTAAAGCAAACACTCGTAGAGTGATCACTCATGAGATTGAGGGTCGATGAGCTCGCCGCCCGCAGCGGGCTCAGCGTCGACACCGTGCGCTTCTACCAGTCCAAGGGGCTGCTGGGCCAGCCCGAGCGGGAGGGCCGCATCGCGTGGTACTCGAACGCCCATCTCGAGCAGCTCGAGCGAGTGCGGGCGCTCAAGGAGCGGGGCTTCACGCTCGACTTCATCCGGCGCCTGCTGACGGGAGAGCTCGATCCGATCGACGCCGCCCTCGCGGCCGCAGTCTCGGCCCCGCTGCCGGGAGAGGACGCCGAAGGCACGGAGCTCATGTCGCGGGAGCAACTCGCCGCCCACACCGGCGTGTCCGAGACCCTTCTCGAAGCGATCGCCCGCACCGGGCTGCTGTTCTCCGACGCCGGAGAGACCGGCTACACGAGCGCCGATGCCGACGCCGTGAGGGCCGGGCTAAAGCTGCTCGAGGCGGGACTCCCGCTGAGCGAGCTGCTCGACCTCGCCCGCCGCCACGACACGGCCATGACCGCCATCGCGGAGCAGGCGGTGGATGTTTTCGTGCGCTTCGTGCGCGATCCGCTGCGGGCCTCGGCAGACGACGACTCTGCGGCCGAGCGAATCGTGGAGTCCTTCAACGCGATGCTGCCGGCCACGGCTGCGCTCGTGGCCCACCACTTCCGGCGGCGGCTGCTCCAGATCGCTCGCGCCCGCATGGAGCGTGAGGGGGTCGAGGGGCTCGAGGCACCCAGAGCGTCGTCGTGAGCCCTCTCCCTGAACCACAGGACAAGGCCGGAGCGGTGCGCTCGATGTTCGACGCGATCGCTCCCCGCTACGACCTCGTGAACAGGGTCATGACCTTCGGTCTCGACCGCTCGTGGCGCAGGGCCGCAGTCGAAGCCCTGGGGCAACCGGCGGGCTCGACGGTCGTGGACGTGGCCTGCGGCACCGGGGACTTCTGCCGTGAGCTGTCCTCCGCCGGCTATAGCGCCGTGGGAGTCGACTTCTCCTGGGGCATGCTGACCTCGGCCCGGACGGAGGCGCCTCTGGTGCAGGCGGATGCGCTACAGCTTCCCTTTGTGAACGGCTCGGCCGCGGGCGTCACCTGCGGCTTCGCCCTGCGCAACGTGACAGACATCGCCGCCCTCTTGGGTCAGCTGGCTCGGATTCTCGAGCGTGGGGGACGGCTTGCGCTGCTCGAGGTAGCTCGTCCCGAGGGGACCTTGCTGCGGACCGGCCACTCCCTCTATTTCAATCGCATCGTGCCCTTGCTCGGGGGCGCCATCTCCGACAAGGCCGCCTACCGGTATCTGCCCGAGTCGGCCGCCTACCTCCCCGAGCCCGCCGCGCTGAAACGCCTTCTGGAGGAGGCCGGCTTCGGGCGCGTCCGGCGGCGGCTGTTCGCGCGAGGAGCGGCTCAGCTCCTAACCGCCACCCGGAAGTGAATGAGATCGCCATGAGCGCGCACTCTGTGCGCAGCACGGCGGTCGAGGAGCCCTTCGACCTCCTCGGCAGCGTTCCCGACGGCTCCGGACCGGTGTGGCTGCACGACGGAGATGGCCTCGTGGGCTTGGGGGAGGCGGCGCGCTTCGAGATCGCTCCGGGGCCGGAACGGTTCGAACGCGCCCAGGCCGCGCTCGCGAGCTTCTTCTCCTCCTGCACGGTGCACGACGAGGTCGAGGAGCTGGGCTCGGGGCCGGTGGCGTTCGGCGCCTTCACCTTCGACAGGGACGTTCCGGGCTCAGCCCTGGTCGTGCCGCAAATAATGCTCGGGTCTCGCGGGGGCCGCCGCTGGGTCACCGCTGTGGACGGCGCCCCGCCGCCTCCGCTGCGCCCTGCTCTGCCGGCCGCCGCTCCCACGGAACGCATCCGTTACGCGGGCTCGACCATGTCCGAGCTGAGGTGGCTCGAGATCGTCGCCGAAGCCGTCGCCGCGATCGAGGAGGGCAAGCTCGACAAGGTGGTCGTGGCGCGCGACCTGCTGGTGTGGTCAAAGACCGGCTTCGATCTACAAGTCTTGGCAGGGAGGCTCGCCGCCCGCTATCCGCAGTGCTTCACGTTCGTGTTCGACGGGCTGGTTGGCGCCACCCCCGAGCTGTTGGTGCGCCGACGGGATAGCGACGTCGAGTCCCTGGTGCTGGCGGGATCCGCCGCACGCGGGCGAGACGAAGCCGCCGACGAGGCACTCGGCCGGGCCCTGCTTCACTCGGTGAAGGACCTGGACGAGCACCGTCCCGCGGTGGAGTCGGTGCGTTCGGTCCTGTGCGAGGTGTGTTCCCAGCTGCAGTCGGGCGATGAGCCTTTCTTGCTCAAGCTCGCCAACGTCCAGCACCTCGCCACCAAGCTGCGGGGACGCCTGGCGAACCCGGTCTCGGCGCTGGAGCTGGCCGGCAGGCTGCACCCGGCCGCCGCGATCTGCGGGGCGCCGACGCTTGCTGCCCTCGAGCTGATCCACTCGCTCGAGGGCATGGAGCGCGCCCGCTACAGCGGGCCCGTCGGCTGGATCTCGGCCTCGGGCGACGGCGAATGGGGGATCGCCTTGAGATGCGCTGAGCTCAACGGGGGCCGCGGCCGCCTCTTCGCCGGCTCCGGGATCGTCAGGGGTTCCTTGCCGGAGGCGGAGCTCGAAGAGACGCGGCTCAAGCTGCGGGCGATGCAGGCCGCGCTGGAGGGCTAGCCGCCCAGCGCCGCGGCCACGGCCGACCACAGGCGTTTGTGCAACTCCGCGTTTTTCATGCGCTCGGTGCGAACCTCGACCAGAGTCAGGCCCTCACCCGAGACCGCGGGGCCGAGGTCACCGGCCCGCTCCAAGCGGTGGTAGCCGATCCCGTACAGGCGGGCCAGCGCAGCCAGGTCGAGCCCGTGGGGAGTGCCGAAGAGCTCCTCGAAGCCCGTTGCGAGCCCGGCCTGGGGGAGCAGCGAGAAGATGCCCCCGCCGTCGTTGTTGACAACGACCAGGGCCAGGTTGGCGTCCGCCCGGCCGATGAGCCCGTTCTGGTCGTGGAGCAGCGAGAGGTCGCCCGCGAGCGCATAGGTCCGGCGGGGGGAGACCAGCGCCACACCCACCGCACTCGAGACGAAACCGTCGATGCCGCTGGCGCCGCGATTGCCGAGCACCCTGAGCCCGGAGCGGGCCGCCATGAACGAGTTGAGGTCCCGGATCGGCATGCTCGAAGCGGCGACGAGCACACCCGCGTCGGGGACCAGGGCGGCGAGGTCGCGTGCGGCCCGGGGCTCGGTGGGGGTGTCGTCGGAGTCGAGCACATGATCGATGGCGGGGCGCGCAGCCTTCTCCGCCTCCCGCCACGACCTCAGCCAGAAAGACTCCTCTCGCAGATCGAGCCGCTCGCACAGCGTCTCGCACAGCAGAGCCTCGTCGGCGGCGACTATACGGCTCACCGAGCGCTCGGGGTCGAGTCGGGCGCCGTCGCGGTCCACGAGCACCTGCGGCACCTCAGGGGCGAGCAGCCCCGACAGCGCCCGCGACAGGGCTGGCTTGCCGACGCGCAGTACGAGCTCGGGCCGGTGGGCCGCGGCGAAGGGGGCGTGGCGCAAGAGGGCGTCGAAGGTGGTGATCGCGTTCTCTCCCCGGCGGGCGCCCGACGTCGGCTCGGCCAGCAGCGGCCAACCCGACTTGTGGGCCAGCTCCACCACCGGTCCCGCGTCGAGGTCGCAGTCACCGATGACGATGAGGCCGCGTTCGACCGAGGCGATCTCCCCGGCGAGCGCCGCCGCGATCTCAGGAGAGGGGCGCCGCGCGGCCACCACCGTCTCGGTCCAAGCCCGCGCCTCCGGCCGTCCCCCGGCGGCAGTGTCGGCGGGCTCGCTCCCCGGCTCGACCAGGGGCTCGCGGAAGGCGACGTTGAGATGGACCGGGCCGGGAGGCGAGCCGGCGGAGGCCGCATACGCCTGCCCTACGACCGAGCGCCACCGCGACGCCGCCCCTCCGGAGGAATCGTGGGGCGCCGCTATCTCGGCGAAGAAGCGGACCGCGCCCCCGTAGAGCTTCGTCTGGTCGATGGTCTGGTTGGCGCCGGTCGCCCGCAGCTCCTCGGGCCTATCGGCGGTCACGACGAGCAGCGGGACCCGTGCCTGGTCGGCTTCGATCACCGCGGGGTGGAAGTTGGCGGCTGCGGTTCCCGAGGTACAGAGGACGAGGGCCGGGGCCCGCGAAGCTCGGGCGATGCCCAACGCCAGGAACGCGGCCGAGCGCTCATCGATCACGACGTGGACGGTAACGCGGGTCTCGGCGTGAAGGCCGAGGGCCAGCGGAGCGGAGCGCGAGCCCGGCGCCAGGACCGCATGCTCCAGCCCGGCTCGGCAGAGCTCGTCGACCAGGACCGCGGCAAGGACCGCCGACGGGATCAGGACGTCTCCTCGGCCGCACTAGCGCGTTGTAGCCACGCTGCCGGCTCGATCTCCCAGGGGGTCAAGGCCTCCTCGGAGACCTCGGGCCGGCGCAGCTCAATGACGCCGTCCCGAGGCAGCAGAGGATCCGAAACCACGTCGCCGGCGAGCAGCGCGACGGTGGCGAGCCCACAGGCGTAGGGGAGCTCGTCGAGTGCTGCCGCCAGCGCCAGCCCTGCCGAGATGCCGATCGAGGTCTCGAGCGCGCTCGACACCACGGCCGGCAGCCCGCTCCGCTCGGCGAACTCGAGAGAGGGCCACACTCCGCCCAGCGGCTGCACTTTGAGCACCACGATATCGGCCGCCTCGGACAGGTCCAAGTTGGCGAGAGCGGCGGCAGTTCGCAGAGGCTCGTCCGCCGCCAGAGGGACGTCGACGAGGCGCCGGAGGCGAGCCATCTCGACCAGCGAGGCCACCGGCTGCTCCGCGTACTCGAGGTCATAGCGGGCGAACCGGGTGAGCGCAGCCCTCGCCTCGTCCACACTCCAGGCACCGTTGGCGTCGACGCGCAGCTTGCCCGAGGGTCCGAGCGCATCCCTGACGGCCTCGACCCGCCCCTCGTCGTCGCCCTCGGCGACCTTGACCTTGGCCGTGGAGCAGCCCGACGACGCCACCAGCGCGTGGGCTTCTTCGGGAGAGAGTGCAGGCACGGTGACGTTGACCGGGATCGTGCGCCGATTGGGCTCGGGCCACGGGGTCGAGATCGCCTCGTGCGCGGCCTGAAGCCACCGCCGCGCCACCTCGGGGGGGTACTCGGGAAAGGGCGAGAACTCGCCCCACCCACAGGGGCCGTGCAGTAGCAGTCCCCGACGCTCGGCCTGACCCCGAAAACGGATGCGCAGGGGAATGCGGAAGGCACGGCTCACGTCACCAGACCGAGGCCGGCGGCGAGCAGGATTGCGAAGACGAGCTCGAGACGAGCGGTCCGAGCCAGAGCGTCGTCGCCCAGGCGCAGAGCGCGAAGCCCCAGCGGAAGCGTGACGAAGGCAACGAGCGGACCGATCGACATCGATGCTCCGGCCACCACTGGAAGCAGCGCGAAGGCGCCCAGCACCAGCTTGCGGTAGAGGCCACGTGTCGCCCGGCCGCCGACGCGAACGGCCAGCGTGCGCTTTCCCGCGGCGGCGTCGCTGTCGATATCGCGCAGGTTGTTCACGACCAGGATGGCACTCGCCAAGAGCCCCACCGGAACCGCGGCCGCCAGAGCCACTATCGAGACCTGTTCCTCCTGCACGTAGGCGGAGCCCGCAGTGGCGACGAGCCCGAAGAAGACGAACACGAAGATCTCGCCGAGCCCCTCAGAGGCGTAGGGCCGCGGCCCACCCGAGTAGGCGAGGGCGGCGATGATGCTGGCACCGCCCAGAACTGCGAGCTCGGGCCCGACTTGAAACACGAGCACGAGCCCCGCGGCGCAA
>Ga0136619_10000355_pt1 | contig 17244 bp, 13 predicted proteins | sample AntDrymUQ3532106_2_FD_104807 | JGI IMG/M metagenome (GOLD analysis project Ga0136619, IMG submission 104807) | Polar desert sand microbial communities from Dry Valleys, Antarctica - metaG UQ353 (21.06) | ecosystem: Environmental > Terrestrial > Soil > Desert | place: Antarctica: Dry Valley...
CTGCGACAGGTACTGGCTCTGGATCTCGATGTTGGGGTCGACTGCCTCGACACCCGCGACGTACCCGGCCTCGAAACCCTCGATGAGCGGGCCCGTCACGCCGCCGATGAACCCGACGTTGTCGGTCTCGGTGGTCAGCGCTGCGGCCACGCCGACGAGGAACGAGCCCTCGTTGGCGGCGAAGTTGATGTTGGCGACGTTGGGAAGGTCCTTCTGGGACTCGGTCGGGTTGAAACCGTCGATGATCCCGAAGTTCACGTCGGGGTAGTCGGGAGCGACGTTGTAGACGGCCACTGAGTAGATGAACCCGACGCCGATGATCGTCTCGTAGTCGGCCTCGGCCAGCTCGATCAGCCGGTCCTCACGGTCGGCGTCGCTCTCGCCGGCGGCCGCCTCGGCCTCGGTGCAGGTCGCGTCGAGCTCCTCGACTGCCTGCACCAGCCCGGCGTAGGCCGAGTCGTTGAACGACTGGTCGCCGACCCCGCCGACGTCGTAGGCCAGCCCGATCCTGGGGCCGTCGCCCTCGGCGTCGGCGCAGATGTCCGTGGTGGACGAGCTGTCGGACTCGTCGCTGCCGCCGCTCGCGCACCCGGCGACGACGAGGGCCGCGGCGCCGAGGCCCGCGACGAGACGTGTGCTGGCGAAGCCTGCCCTGAGCCGCACTGTGCCCTCCTGAGGGTCCGGCGCCCCGATGCAGGCGCGGGTCGCGAGCATCCTAGAACCGATGGCCCGGCCTGCGGCGCCGGGTCCCAAAGCGTCTCGGCCCGGTCGTTACCCGATCGGTAGCGTGTTACCCGATCGGTAGCGACACCGCCGCCGCTCCCAGCACCTTGGCCGCCACCATCGTGGCGCGCTCGTCGATGCGCAGGTCGCCCTGGTGCAGGTCGTACGTCGGGCCGCCGGGCGTACGGGTGCCGAGCCGGCCCATCGCGCCGGAGACGTCCTGCAGGTACCAGGCGAAGTCCTCGCCGCCCAGGCTCTGGCTGGTCGGGACCAGCGCCGAGGACCCCAGCGTCGCGGTCACCGCCTCGCCCAGCTCGAGGGCGGCCTGCCGGTCGTTGACCACCGGCGGCACCCCGCGGAGGTAGTCGACCTCCGCGTCCACGCCGTACGGCGCCACCAGGTCCCGCACCAGCCGGCGTACCAGGTGCTCCGCGTCGTGCCAGGCCCGCGCGTCGAGCATCCGGAGCGTGCCGCCGAGGCTGCCCCGCGCCGGGATTACGTTGAGGGCGTCCCCGGCCTGTACAGCGCCCCAGACCAGGCTGGCGCCGGCGCGCGGGTCAAGCCGGCGGGACAACGCCGACGGCAGCTGGGTGACCAGCACGCCCAGGGCGAAGGTCAGGTCCTCGGTGAGGTGCGGCCGCGAGGTGTGCCCGCCCCGGCCGGCCAGGGTGATCTCGATCGAGTCCGAGGCCCCGGTCAGCGGGCCGACCCGGAGCCCGATGTGGCCGACGTCGAGGGTCGGGTCGCAGTGCAGCGCGTAGATCCGCTCCGCGTCGTCGAGCGCGCCGGCTGAGATCAGGTTCTTGGCGCCGCCCGGCATCACCTCCTCGGCGGGCTGGAACAGCAGCCGCACCCGTGCCGGTAGCGGTGTGTGCGCGTCGATGGCGGCCAGCGCCTCGCCGACCCCGGTCAAAGCGGCGGCGTGTACGTCGTGCCCGCAGGCGTGCGCGACGTCGGGCACGGTGGAGCGCCACGGATCGCTAGTGGTGTCGGGCACCCCCAACCCGTCCAGGTCGGCCCGCAGCACGACCACCGGCCGGCCGTGCGGACCGACCTCGGCGATCAGCCCGCTGGTGTCCAGTCGCTTGACGGTCAGCTCGGCGTCCTCGAGCCGGGACGCGATAGCGTCGGTGGTCCAGCCCTCCCGCCAGGCCAGCTCGGGGTGTGCGTGCAGCTCGCGGCGGAGCTCGGTGAGCGAGCCGGCGCGGGCGTCGACCTCGTCGATCACAGCCCGGACGAGCCCGGGGCTTCCTTCGGGCGAGGCGGAGAGCATCAGGTCAGGATAGACGCCGGGCGGGCGGCGAGGTCGCGAACGCCACCAACCCACCCACCCCTGCTGCGGCGACAACGACCAGCAGCCCGCGCAGAATTCCGACCGCCTCGGCGAGGAAGCCGACCAGCGGTGGACCGGCGAGGAACGCGGTGTACCCGATCGAGCTGACCACGGCCACCCGGCTCGCCGCCCGGTCCTGCTCGTCGGCGCCTGCACTCATGCCGACCGGGAAGCCGAGGGAGGCGCCGAGCCCCCACAGCACCGCGCCGACGATGACCAGCGGCAGCGGATCGGCGGCGACGACGGTGCCGACGCCGAGCGCGGCGAGCACCGCTGTCGCTCGCAGCACCGGTGCCCGGCCGTACCGGTCGAGCACTGCACCACCGCCGAGCCGGCCGATCGTCATCGCGGCCACGAACACGCCGAGGCCGATGGCGCCGACCGTCTGTGAGGTCCCGTGCCCATCGACCAGCGCGAGGGCGAGCCAGTCGTTGGCGACCCCCTCCACAAGTGCGAACGAGCAGACCAGCAGGCCGATCAGCAGTGTCCGCGGCTCCCGCCAAGCGGCGAGCGTACGGGCGGGAGCAGACCGGTCCGGCTCGCTTGCCGGCAGGAACGCGCGTACGGCGACCGCGGCACCGACCAGGCAGGCGGGGCCTACCAGCATCAGCTGGGGCGAGACGTCGACCTGCCACCGGGCGGATGCGGCGCCGGCCAGCGCTCCGGTGATCGCGCCGATGCTGAACCCAGCGTGGAAGCGCGGCATCAGCGTCCGGCCGAGCCGGCGCTCGACCGCCGCGCCCTCGACGTTCATCGCGACGTCCCAGGTGCTGCTGCCCGCGCCGTACAGCACCAGCCCGACGGCGGTGGTCGGGGTCGCAGCAGCCCAGAGGCCGGCGGCGACGACCACCAGCCCTGCAACCGCGGTGACCGTGCCGGCGAGCACCGCAGGGGCTGGGCCGATCCGGTGTACGACCGCGCCGGACAGCGGGAGTGCGGTCAGCGTGCCGGCGGACAAGGCGAGCAGCAGCAGGCCGGTGCCCGCTGGTGACAGGTCCAGCGTGTCGCGTACGGCGGGGATGCGGGAGAACAGCGTGGCGAACGCGAAGCCGTTGAGGGCGAACACGACCGCCACCACCCGCCGGGCTCGCTCCGCCGACGCCACAAGTTCCACAGGACTGCAGGCACCCCGGTCAGACGGCGTCGGGCGGGCGGTAGACGCCCCAGACGTCGCGCAGGGCGTCGCAGACCTCGCCGACGCTGGCACGCGCGCGCAGCGCCTGCTTCATCGGCACCAGAACGTTGGTGTCCTCCCCGCCAGGTCGCTCGGCAGTCGCGCGCAGCCGGTCGAGCGCCTTGTCGACCTCGCCGGAGTCCCTCTCGGATCGCAGCTTCGCAAGCCGCTCCCCCTGCTTGGCCTCGATCTCTGGGTCGACCCACAGCGGCTCGTACGGGTCCTCGGTCTCCGACCGGAAGCGGTTGAGGCCCACCACGACCCGCTCGCCGCCGTCGATCTCGGTGGCGACCTTGTAGGCCGAGCGTTCGATCTCGTTCTTCTGGAACCCGCGCTCGATCGCGTGCACGGCGCCGCCGAGGTCGGCCACCTGGCTCATCAGGTAACGCGCCGCCTCCTCGACATCGTCAGTGAGCGACTCCACGGCGTACGACCCGGCGAACGGGTCGACCGTCGCGGTCACGTCGGTCTCGTTCGCGAGCACCTGCTGCGTGCGCAGCGCCAGCCTGGCCGCCTTCTCGCTCGGCAGCGCGATCGCCTCGTCGAACGCGTTGGTGTGCAGCGACTGCGTCCCGCCGAGCACCGCGGCGAGCGCCTGCACGGTGACGCGGACCAGGTTGACCTCCGGCTGCTGGGCGGTCAGCTGCACGCCGGCGGTCTGCGTGTGGAAGCGCAGCATCGTCGACTTCGGGTTCTCGGCGCCGAACTCCTCGCGCATCACCTGCGCCCAGATGCGTCGGGCGGCGCGGAACTTCGCCACCTCCTCGAGCAACGTCGTGCGCGAGACGAAGAAGAACGCCAGCCTGGGTGCGAACCGATCAACGTCCTGGCCGGCGTCGACCGCCGCACGGACGTACTCGATGCCGTTCGCCAGCGTGAACGCGATCTCCTGTGCCGGCGTCGCACCTGCCTCGGCCATGTGGTAGCCGGAGATCGAGATCGTGTTCCACCGCGGCAGCGCGTCGCCGCAGTAGCGGAAGATGTCGGTCGTCAGCCGCAACGACTCGGCCGGCGGGTAGATGTAGGTGCCGCGCGCGATGTACTCCTTGAGCACGTCGTTCTGGGTCGTACCGTTCAGCGCCGCCGAGTCGACCCCCTGCTCCTCGGCGACCAGCTGATAGAGCAGCAACAGCAGGGCGGCCGGCGCGTTGATCGTCATCGACGTGGACACCTCGCCCAGCGGGATCCGGTCGAACAGCATGCGCATGTCGTCGAGGGAGTCGATCGCCACGCCCACCTTGCCGACCTCGCCGTGTGCCACCGGCGCGTCGGAGTCGTAGCCCATCTGGGTGGGCAGGTCGAAGGCCACCGACAGCCCGGTGGTGCCGTGCTCGATCAGCTGGTGGTAGCGGGCGTTGGACTCCGTGGCGGTCCCGAACCCGGCGTACTGGCGCATCGTCCACGGCCGGCCGGTGTACATCGAGGGGTAGACACCACGGGTGTACGGGAAGCGCCCCGGTTCGCCCAGCCGCTCGGCCGGGTCCCAGTCTTTCAGCGCGTCCGGGCCGTAGACAGGCGCGAACGGCAGCCCGGACTCGGTCTCGCCGTCCATGGCCGGAGCGTACGGCGTCGCCTCAAGTGCCCGGGACGATGCTGCGCGAGGGGTTGCTGATGAGACCGGCGCCGATGCCGGCGACCGACCACGCGACGTACGGGAGCCAGTCCGGCGGGTCGGTCACGAGCACGCCGACGAACAGCGACGCGAACGCGACGCCGATCAGCACGCCGCCGACGACCTGGTCGCGGCCGCGGCGCACCGGCCGGCGCTTGGCGAGGCGCCGGCGGAGCAGCAGCGTTCCGCCCCACAAGCCGCCGAACAGCAGCAGGCACGCCACAACACGCACGTCGCCCCCTCCCTCCGATCGGCACCGTACCGCCGACATCGCTTGCCGGTTCAGCGTTTGAGGCCGCGCTGCGCCAACGCCCAGGCCGCGCCCACCAATCCGGCGCCAAAGGCCATGCCGCGGACGAACGCGCCGGCCTCGTCCTGCTCGGTGCGAGTGCGGGCCGCCACCGGGGTCCGCGGCGCCACGCCCTCCAGCGGCGCCGGTTCCAGCACGACAGCGTCAGCGGGCTCCGACTCACGATCGGCCCGCAACTGGGCGGCGACCGCGGCCCACGACGCGCCGTACAAGAGCAGCCGGGAGACGTAGTTCATCCAGACCAGCAGGACGAGTGAGACGCCAAGGGTGGCGAACGCCGGGTTTCCCAAGGCGGCGGCGACCAGGACTGCCGCGAGCAGCTTGAGCAGTTCGAACCCTGTTCCGGCCAGCAGCGCAGCCCGCAGCCGGTCTCGTGGCGCGACCTCGGCCTGGGGGGCGAGCATCCGGAATGTGATGACAAACAGCACGGTGCTCGAGGCAACCCCGAGCGCGATGCCAACCGCCCCGAACAGAAGCTCCATGCCCGCGAGGTCAGCCAACCCGATCAGGTCGAGCAGCCAGGGGATGAGAGCAGCCACCGCGGCGGACAGGCCAACCGACACGATCAGCGTCACGCCGAGCACCACGAGCGCGCCGAGGTCGACCAGCTTGCCCAGCACGAAGTTGGGTCGCTCGGTCGGTGGGATCTCGAACACGTCCGCCAGCGAGCTCCGCAGGGCGGCCAAGGCGCCGAGCCCGGCGTACAGCAGCCCGGCGGCACCGATCAGCGTCGCTGCGGCGGCAGCGTCGCGGAACGTGCCGAGCGCGATGCAGCCGGCCGCCCCGTCGCAGCTCTCCCGCACGATTCCGGGGAAGGCGTCCACCAGTCCCGACGACAGCGCGTCGCGAGCGCGCGGGAACACCTCGGCCACGAAGCCCACCACGCCGAACGCCAGCGCGAGCACCGGGAAGAACGACAGGTACGCGAAGTAGGTGATGCCACCCGCCAGCACCGACCCGTCCCGCTGCCCGTAGTGCTGCACCATCGCGATCGCGTGCTCTACGAATGGAGCGCGTTGCTCGACCTGCTCGGCGGTCCGCTTGACCTTGGCGACCGCCTGGCTCACGCGGGAGCTCCGAGGACCAGCTTGCGGTGCTCGTGCCAGCCGGAGTCCGCGTCGTGCACATAGACCACGAAGCGGTCCACGGTGAAGGCACACTCGTAGTCGGCGAGGCTGTCGTACGCCCGGTCGAGCGCGTCGGCACCGAGGTCGTGCGCGACCGTGACATGTGGGTGGTACGGGAACTCGAGCTCGACCGCGAGCGGCCCCGCCCGCACGTCGTTGGCAAGTTCCTCGAACCGCGAGATCCCGAGTGCGACCGCGACAAACACCACCGGTGAGAGCGGCCGGAACGTGCCGGTGCCGCGTAGCCGTACCTCGAACTGCTCGTGCCGCGCCGCCACCTCGGCCAGGTGGAGCTCCACCTTCGACAACGCCTCCGCATCGATCGTGGTCGGTGGCACCAGCGTCACGTGGGTGGGGATGGCAAAGGCTTCGGTGTCACCGAACGACGCCCGCTGGTCGCGCAGGTCGCTCGCATACGGCTCGGGCAGCTCGACCGCGACGCCAACACTGAGTTCCTGCATCAGCTCGCTCAAACCGCCGGGACGAAGCCGATGCGGTCGTACACGGTCTCCAGCGTGGCCGCCGACACCTGCCTGGCCCGCTCCGCGCCCCGCGAGAGCACCTTGTCCAGCTCGCCCCGGTCGTCGAGCAGCTCCAGCGTTCGGGTGCGGAACGGCGCCATCGCGTCGGCGACCAACTCTGCCACCTGTTGCTTCAGGTCGCCGTACCCGCTGCCGACGTACGCCCGCTCGAGGTCAACGATCGAGGTGCCCGACAGCGCGGACTGGATGGTGAGCAGGTTGGAGACGCCGGGCTTCTCGTCGGCGTCGTAGTGCACCTCGTGGCCGGAGTCGGTGACGGCGCTGCGGATCTTCTTGGTGTTGACCTGGGCCTCGTCCAGGAGGAACACACAGCCCTGCCCCGCGAGCGACTTGCTCATCTTCCGGTCCGGGCTTTGCAGGTCGAGGATCTTGGCGGTGTCCTTGACGATGTATGGCTCAGGCAGCCGGAAGGTGCGGCCGTACCGGTGGTTGAACCGGCCGGCGAGGTCCCGGGTGAGCTCGAGGTGCTGGCGCTGGTCCTCGCCCACCGGCACCTGGTGCGCCTGGTAGAGCAAGATGTCGGCGGCCTGGAGGACCGGGTAGGTGAACAACCCGACGGTGGCCCGGTCCGAGCCGGACCGCGAGCTCTTGTCCTTGAACTGGGTCATCCGGCCGGCCTCGCCGAACCCGGTCAGGCAGCCGAGCACCCAGGCGAGCTGAGCGTGCTCGGGCACGTGGCTCTGCACGAACAGGGTGGCCCGGTCGGGGTCGATCCCGGCGGCGAGGAGTTGCGCGGCGGCCCGGTACGTGCGCTCGCGCAGCAGCGCCGGGTCGTGCTCGACGGTGATCGCGTGCAGGTCGACGACGCAGTAGAACGCGTCGTACTCCTCCTGCATGTGCACCCAGTGCCGTACCGCACCGAGGTAGCTGCCGAGATGGAAGGACTCGGCAGTCGGCTGGATGCCGGACAGCACCCGCGGCTGCGCATCGGCGGGAGCGTCGGCTGCCATCCGGCCATTCTGCCAGCCGCCATCTCGACGGCGATTACTCGGCGACGGCGCTCACCCGGACCCGCTCGATCCGGCGGCCGTCCATCGCCACCACACGCAGTTGCTGCCCGTCCACCTCGCACGCATCGCCAGTGCCGGGCAGCCGCCCGAGGGCGGCAGTGATGAAGCCGGCGACGGTCTCGTACGGGCCGTCCGGCAGCTCTAGGCCGGTCTCGTCCTCGAAGTCCTGCAGGTTGAGCAGCCCGTCGACCTCGACCTCGCCACCGACGAAGCGCTGCGTGTGCGTGGGGTCCGCGTCGTACTCGTCGCGGATGTCGCCGATGAGCTCCTCGACCAGGTCCTCCATCGTCACGATCCCGGCGGTGCCCCCGTACTCGTCGACGACGATCGCAAGGTGTACGCCTTCGCGACGCATGTCCGCCAGCGCGGGCAGCACCTCGCGGGTCCCGGGCAGCATCAGCATGTCGCGGGCGATCTCCCCGACCCGTACGGACCGCCCGCTCACCTCGGACTGGAACAGGTCGCGGACGTGCAGGAACCCGATCACGTCGTCGGACGAGCCGCGGATCACCGGGTAACGCGAGTGCGGTCGCTCGGACGCGAACGTCGCCGCCTTGAACACCGGCAGCGACGCGTCCATGAAGTCCACCTCGGTGCGCGGGATCATCACCTCGCGGATCTGCCGGTCGCCGGCCGCGAACACCTCCTCGACGATCTTGCGCTCCTCGTCGGTCAGCGTCTCGTGGCTGCTGACCAGGTCGCGCAGCTCGTCGTCGGACATCCGCTCCCGCTGCGCGGTCGGGTCGCTGCCGAGGAGCCGGAGCACCACGTCGGTCGACCTGCCGAGCAGCCAGATCACCGGCCGGAGCGCGGTCGCGATCCGGTCGACCGAGGGGGCGAGCAGCAGCGAGGCGACCTCGGCCCGTTGCAGCGCGAGCCGCTTGGCCACCAGCTCGCCGAGCACGATCGACACGTACGAGATGACCAGTGTGATCGCGACCAGGGCAGCGACGTCGGCCCAGCCGGTGGACAGCCCGGCGTCGACCAGCACCGGCGCGAGGTCAGCCGCGAGGGTGGCGCCACCGAAGGCGGCGGACAGGAACCCCATCAGGGTCACGCCGATCTGGACCGCGGACAGGAACCGGTTGGGGTCCCTGGCGACCCGTGCCACCGTCTGTCCGCGCTTCCCGTGGTGCGCGAGGGCCCGGATCTGGCTGTCCCGCAGCGAGACCAGGGCGATCTCGGCGGCGGCGAAGAAGCCGCCCAGGATCACGAACCCGACGATGAGCGCGATGTTGAGCCAGACCGACTGCACGGGTCACCGCCAGGCTGCGCGAGCAGGGCGGCGACCCGGGCGTCTGTGCCTGTCGGCCATGCCCACGAGACTAGCGGCGGGCGGAGACCTTCAGCACCGTCGCCGACTCGGGGACCGTGGTGGGCAGGACCAGCCCGACCAGGGTGAGGACCGCGCCCGAGACGCGCAGGGTGCCCTGGTCCACCCAGGACGGCGACCGGTGCAGTCGCAGCGGCGCCGTGGCCGGCTTCGGAGCGACCACCTCGACGTCGTAGTCCCGCGTCGGGTCGAGTCCGGGCAGCCGTACGGGTGCAGGCACCGCCTGCGCCAACGTGGCCACCGCCACCACCGCGAACAGCCCCCGGTCACCGTCCGGTGCCACCACGCCGTGCACCCACAGTGACGGGTCCGGGTGGTCACCGCGCACCACCACTCCACCGTGCAGCAGGTCGCGCTCTGACTTGTAGAGCGCGATCCAGCCAGCGAGCTCGTCGGTCTCGTCCGGACCAAGGGCGGTCACGTCACACTCGACACCGAAGTGCCCGAACAACGCGGTGACCGCCCGGAACGCGAGCCGGTGCACGCGACCGGTGGTGTGCGCCGATGAGGGGCCGACGTGCGCGCCGACCAGCTCGGGCGGCAGCAGCAGGCCGGTCCAGCGCTGGATGTGCTGGCGCTCCAGCGCGTCGTTGCAGTCACTGGCCCAGACTCGGTCCACGTGGGCGAGCACCCCGAGGTCGACCCGCGCCCCCCCGGAGGCGCAGCTTTCCATCTCGAGGTCAGGATGGGCGCCGCGCAGCTCGTCGAGCAGCCGGTACAACGCGAGCGTCTGGTCGTGCGCCGCGCCCGCGGTGTCGACGAGGTCGCGGTTCATGTCCCACTTGAGGAACCCGATCTCGTACTGGTCGAGCAGCGCGAGCAATGCGTCGCGCACGTACTCGTACGCGTCCGGGCGGCGCAGGTCGAGCACCTGCTGGTACCGCCACGCCGGCGGGTCCGCGGCGCGGCCGCGCAGCACCCAGTCGGGATGGGCGCGAGCCAGGTCTGAGTCGAGCGAGACCATCTCCGGCTCGACCCACAGCCCGAACTCCATGCCGCGGTCACGAACGTGGTCGACCAGCGGGTGCAGTCCGTTTGGCCAGACCGTCTCGTCGACGGTCCAGTCGCCGAGTCCGCGGGTGTCGTCGCGCCGGCCGCGGAACCAGCCGTCGTCCAGCACGAACCGTTCGACGCCGAGCCGGGCGGCGGTGTCGGCGAGCGCGCGGAGCCGGCCCAGGTCGTGGTCGAAGTAGACCGCCTCCCAGCTGTTCAGCGTCACCGGTCGCGGGCGGGTCGGGTGCCGCGCCCGGCCGCGCAGGTGGCGGTGCAGCCGCCCGCTCAGGCCGTCGAGACCGTGGTCGGACCAGGCCGCGACGAGGTACGGCGTCGCGTACCGCTCCCCGGGCCGCAGCACCACCTCCCCCGGCGCGAGCAGCTCGCCGCCGCCGAGCACTCCGTCGCCGGTCGGCAGCCGCTCCGCCCAGGTGGTGTGGTCGCCGCTCCAGGCAGTGTGGACCGCCCAGACCTCGCCGTGCCGGAATCCGAAGCCGGCGGCGCCCGCGACCATCAGCAGCGCCGCGTCGTGCCCGGTACGCCCGTGCCGGCTGTCGCGCACCCACGCGCCCTGGTGGAGCGGCCGACGTTGCGGGGACCGCTCGCGGCACCAGCGGCCGGTCAGGTCGAGCACCTCGGTCGCGGCAGCGTCCAGCGGCAGGCAGCACAGCAGCCCGCTCAGGGCGTACGGGTGGTCGCCGGCGTTGTCGAGCACATGCCGAATCCGAAGCACCCCGTCCGAGGTGAGCTCGACCGTGCTGGTCAACCCGAGGCAGAGTCGCGGGTCCTCGGCGCGCACAGTGCAGACGGCGGTTGTCAGGCCCTCGGCGACGGAGACGTCGACGGTGCGCAGCAGCGGTGCGCCGACGGCGCCGACCGGGTGGCCGGACAGCCCCGGCCGGCCGCTCCAGCCGCGCGCCCCTCCGGGGACCAGGCCGACCCGGACGGGACGGTCGAGCGCGCTGTGCGGTGCTGGCGGCAGCGTCATCGCGGCGACGGTTGCCTGCTCGTCCGCGTCGAGGTCGCCGAGGTCCGCGCCCCAGTGCACGACCGCGGTGGAGCCGTCGTCGTCGGTGGCGAGCAGCACCGCGACGCCCGCCCGGCGCAGCAGGACTGTCGCCATGCGCAGATCCTCCCGCACCCGCGACACTCGGCCAGCGACACTGTGCGACATGGGTCGACCGGACTGGGGCTGGGCGGCCCCGGGACGGGTCAACCTGATGGGCGAGCACACCGACTACAACGACGGCTGGGTGCTGCCGTTCGCGATCGGCCAACGCACCCGCGTGGCGCTGGTCGCGCGCACGGACGACCGGGTGCGGATCTGGTCGACGCAGGCCGAGCGGGCCGACGTGCCGGAAGAGACGACGACGGCGACGCAGCCCGGCGACCTGGGCGGGTGGGCGGCGTACGTCGCCGGGGTGGTGTGGGCGTTCGGCGTGCACGGGCACAAGCTGCCCGGGCTCGACGTATGGGTGGACAGCGACGTGCCGCTCGGAGCGGGGCTGTCGTCGTCGGCGGCACTGGAGTGCGCGGTCGCGGTCGCGGTCGACGACCGGCTCGGGCTCGGGTGCGGACCCGACCGGCTGGCGGCGCTGGCCCGCCGGGCGGAGAACGACTACGTCGGGGCGCCGACCGGAGTGATGGACCAGGTGGCGTCCCTGCACGGGCGGGCCGGTCACGTGTTGCTGCTCGACACCCGGACAATGCGCATCCAGCATCTCGCCTGCGACCCGGACGCGGCCGGGCTTACACCGCTCGTCATCGACACCCGGGCCAGCCACCAGCTCGCCGAGGGCGGTGGGTACGCGGAGCGCCGGCGGGAATGCCAGCGGGCGGCCGCGGAGCTGGGCGTCGACGCGCTGCGCGACGTCACCGAGGACGACCTGGCGCGCCTCGGGGACGCGACACTGGCGCGGCGAGCGCGACACGTCGTGCGGGACAACGCCCGCGTGCACGAGGCGGTCGGCCAGCTGCGTACGGGTGCGTGGGCAGACCTCGGCGAGACGATGCTTGCCTCGCACGCATCGCTGCGCGACGACTTCGAGGTCAGCTGTGCCGAGCTGGACACCGCGGTGAAGGCGTCCGTCGGCGCCGGGGCGTTGGGCGCGCGGATGACCGGCGGCGGGTTCGGCGGCAGCGCGATCGCCTTGGTCCCGGTCGACCGGGTCGATGCGGTCGACGCCGCCTGCGGAGAGGCGTTCGCCGCACGCGGCTGGCGCGAGCCGCAGGTGTTCGCTGTGCAGCCCGCTGCGGGCGCGGGTCGGCTCTGATACGCAAACGCTTTGCATGCAGCCACACTGCACCGCGACGATTGCGCATGACCACGACCGACGAGGTGGACGTACCCGTTCTCAGCGACGGCGTCGTGACGCTCCGGGCCCGGCGCCTGGCCGACGTCGACGCGATCGTCGAGATGTGCCGCGACCCCTGAGTTCGCGCGCTGGACGACGGTGCCGTCGCCGTACGAGCGCGACGACGCCGTGCGGTTCGTCACCGAGATGACGCCAGCCGGGTGGCGGGACCAGACCGACTACGGCTGGGCGATCGAGGCGGCCGCTGACGACGGGCTGCCGCGGTTCGCCGGCAACATCAGCGTCCGTACCAAGCCGCGGCCCGACATCGGCTTCGGGCTGCACCCGTGGGCCCGTGGCCGCGGTGTGATGACGCGAGCGGTGCGGCTCGCGACCAGGTGGTGCTTCGACGTCGTCGGGATGCCGGTCGTGCACTGGGAGACGCACCGCGGCAACCTCGACTCGTGGCGGGTGGCCTGGGCATGCGGCTTCACCTTCCATGGCGAGGTGCCGTCGTACTCCCCGCAGCGCGGCGAGCTGCGCGACGCCTGGCTCGGCATGCTGTCCGCCGACGACGACGGCTCACCGCGTACGACGTGGTGGGAGGTGCCGGTGCTCGACGACGACCGGGTGCGGCTGCGACCGCACACGCAGGCCGACCTGAAGCGCATCGTCGAGGCATGCAGCGACCCGACCGCCCGGCACTGGCTGAGCCACCTGCCGGACCCGTACAAGATCGAGGACGCGCACCGGTTCGTGGAGAAGTGCCGGCTGCAGGAGTCGCTCGGGACGGGGCTCACCTGGGCGGTCGCGGACCGCGAGACCGACCAGCTGGTGGCCGACGTGGGCTTCTTCCGGCTCGCAGACAAGATGTGCCCCGGTAGTGCGGAGATCGGCTTCTGGGCGCACCCGGACGCGCGCGGTCAGGGAATGGTCGGCGAGGCGGTGCGGCTGGCGCTCGGCCACGCGTTCCGGCCGGAGGCCGAGGGCGGGCTCGGCCGGCACCGGGTCCAGCTGGGCGCGTCGTGGAACAACGCCGCGAGCCGGGGGGTTGCCGAGCGGGCCGGCTTCCGCCAGGTCGGGCACTTCCGGCTGGACGGGGTCGTCGGCGCCGATCCCGACGAGCGGGTGCTCGAGGACGGCGCCTGGTACGACCTCATCGCCACCGACCGGGATGCGGCCGGGACGTCATAACGAACGAGCGCCCTGACCCACTTTTCTTATGACGTCCCGGGGGCGGCGCGGCGGCGGAGCTCGGCGTTGATCGCCGGCACCACCTCGTGCAGGTCGCCGATCACCGCGTAGTGCGCCTTGGTGACCATCGGCGCGTCCGCATCGGTGTTGATCGCGATGATCGTCTTCGCAGTCTGGATGCCGGCCCAGTGCTGGATGGCGCCGCTGATCCCGCAGGCGATGTAGACGTCGGGCGAGATGCGGCTCCCGGTCTGCCCGACCTGCTCGTGATGCGGCCGCCAGCCCAGGCTGGTCACCACCCGGGACGCACCCAACGCGCCGCCCAGCAGCTCGGTCAGCTCAACCAGGTCGGCGAAGCCGTCCGCGCTGCCCGCCCCACGCCCTGCGCCGACCACGACCCGCGCCGAGGTCAGCGCGGCGGACTCGTCGACCGGCTTGTCGCCCGTACGGACGACGCGGGCGACCAGGTCCGCATCGGTCAGCGTCACTGCGAGCTCGACCACCTCCGGCGCGCTCGGCGTGCCGGCGGGCGCCGGCTCGCAGGCGTGCCCGGCAACGCTGAGCACCGCGAGCTCGTCAGAGAGCCGCATCTCCTCCAGCACCGACCCGCCGACAACCTGGCGCGAGACGACGAGCGGGACCCCCTTCTCGGTGGGCACAGCGTCGACAGCGATGACGTTGGCGGCCATCGCCACCTCGCAGCGGACCGCGACGTGCGCGAGTACCTCGTTGCCGCGCGGGCTGCCGGACGCGAGCACAACTGCGGCGCCGGATGAACCGACCACCTCGACCAGCACCGCCGCCCAGGCCGCCGCGGAGTACGCGGCCAGCCGCCCGTCCGTGGCGACGTGCACCTTCTCGACGCCTTGCTCGCCCATCTGGGCGAGCAGACCGTCACCGGGCTCTGCGCCGATCACGACCGTCTGCACCGGCCCGATCCCGCGAGCGAACGTGAGCGCCTCCAGCGACACCTCCGTCGCCAGCCCGGCCTCGGTCTCGACCAGCACGACGGTCACCGCAGCGCCCCCAGCTTCTCCAGCAGGTCGACGACCGCCGGTGCCGACTCCGGCCCTTCGCCGAGGATCTCGACCTGGCTGGGCTGCTCCAGCGGCAGGCTCAGCCGTACTCGGCCGGCGCCGACGGGGTCGCGGGTCGCGGTCCGCGTTTCGATCTCGACCTTCTTGGCCTTCATCCGCCCCATCACCGACGGATAGCGCGGCGCGACACCGCCTTCCATCACCGCGACCACCGCCGGCAGCGGCAGCTCGAACACCTCCGGGCCCGCAGGCCCGTCGCCGTGCGCCTCGACCTGTTCGCCCTGCACCTCGACCGTCGAGATGCCGGTGACGACCGGGCGCTCCAGCCCGTACGCCAACCGCACCGGCACCTGGAAGTCGCCGGTGTCGGCCGCGTCGTTGCCGAGCAGCACCAGGTCGTACGCCGTTCCGGCGGTCGCGTGCTCTTGTACGACGTCGGCGATGGCCGCGGCCACGTCGACCGGTCCGATCAGGTCGACATCTGCCTCGATGAGCACCGCGCGGGTGCAGCCGACCGCAAGCGCGTCGCGCAGCTGCTCCACCGCGTCCGGTGAGCCGACGCTGAGCACGGTCGCCTCTCCCCCGGTCGCCGCCGCAACCTGAACGGCGAGCTCGACCGCGCACTCCTCGTGTGGGCTGACCGCCCAGCCGACGTGCCGCGCGTCGACCGACTGCCCGTCGGCGGAGAGCAGCACCTGGCCGGACACGTCGGGGACCCGCTTGATGCAGACCAGAACGTTCGCCATCCGGTTAACCCCGAAGCCGCTCGTTGTCCGGGTCGAAGAGTCCGGTCGCGTCGGCCACCGCCACCGACACCGGGTACCGCTCCTCCATGTAGCTCACCGCGAGCCGGGTGCCGACCCTGGCCTGCTCCGGCGGCAGGTACGCCATCAGCAGGTGGCGACCAAGCGACGGCGCCGAACCGGCCGAGGTGACGTACGGGTGATGGCCGTGCCCGTCGGTCAGCGGCTCGCCGTCGGCGGTGACGATCGGCTCGCCGCCGAGCATGAACCGCTGGGTGCCGGACGCCGAGGTGTGGTCGTCGACGGTCAGCGTGCACAGCACGCTGACCGGGTCCGCTGCCCGTTGCTTGAGGTATGCCTCGCGTCCAACGAAGTCGGCGTCCTTGACCTTGGGCCGCTGCATGCCGGCCTCGACGATGGTGCGCTCGGTGTCGAGCTCGAACCCGTACGCGCGGTACCCCTTCTCCAGCCGGCCAGTGGTCGCGTAGACGCCGATCCCGACCGGCACCGCGCCGTGCGCGCGGCCGGCCGCGTGCACCAGCTCCCACAGCCGGCCGCCCTGCTCCATCGACACGTACAGCTCCCAGCCGAGCTCGCCGACGTAAGAGATCCGCGAGGCCAGCACGTCGATGCTGTCGACCTCGAGGTGCCGGCAGCGAGCGAAGCCGAACGCCTCGTGGCTGATGTCCGCCGACGTGAGCGCGCCGAGGATGTCGCGGGCGCGCGGCCCCCACAGGCCGATCGTCGTGTACGCCGAGGTCTGGTCGACAACGTGCGCGGAGCCGTCGGCAGGCATCCGGTCGGCGAACCATTTGCGGTCGACCATCCCGTGCGCGCCACCGGTGACGACACGGTAGTGGTCGTGCCCGAGCCGCATGACGGTGAGGTCGGAGCGGAAGCCGCCGCGGTCGTCGAGCACCGGGGTGTAGACCACCCGTCCGGGAGCGACGTCGGCCTGCGCCACGACGATGCTCTGCACCGCGTCCATCGCCCGCGGACCGACCACGTCGAAGATCGCGAACGCGGACAGGTCGACCACGCCGGCGCGGTCCCGCATCGCCAGGTGCTCGGCGTTGATGATCGGTGACCACCAGCGCGAGTCCCACTCGTGCTGCCGTGGCAGCACCCGGTCGCCGTACTCGCCGAGCAGCGCCTCGTTGCATCCGTACCAGAACGGCCGTTCCCAGCCGACCGCCTCGAAGAACTCGGCGCCCATCTCCTGCTGGCTCGCGTGCATCGGTGCCCGCCGTTTGTTGCGGTCGCTGGCCCACTGCTCACCGGGATGGATGATCCCGTACGTCTTGTTGAACCCCTCGCTGGTACGCGCGCAGATGTGCGCCTTGGTCGTCTGGTGCGGGTAGAACCGGGCGATGTCGGAGCTGGCGGCGTCGATCTCGGGGTTGCCGTCGGTCATCCACTCGGCGAGCAGCCGCCCGACTCCCGGCCCCTCCTTGACCCAGACCGCTGCGGCCGACCACAGCCCCTGCACCTCGGGCGACTCGCCGAGGATGGGCGCACCGTCCGGGGTGAGCGACAGCAGGCCGTTGATGGCGTAGCGGATCTCGGCACCCTCGGCGCCGAGCGCGTCCGGCATCAGCTCGAAGGCCTGCTCGAGCTGCGGGTCGAAGTCGTCTGAGGTGAACGGCAGCTCGGTGGGCGACAGCTTGGCCTGGTCGATCGACGGGATCTCGTCGGCGTCGTGCAGGATCGGCCGGTGGGCGTACGAGCCCACCTCCATGTCGCTGCCGTGCTGGCGCTCGTAGCAGAACGTGTCCATGTCCCGCACGATCGGGAACGAGATCTCGCCGGGGCGCTCGGC